>Ga0078972_1001542_pt1 | contig 85325 bp, 93 predicted proteins | sample YelNatPaOPGAMG01_FD_67568 | JGI IMG/M metagenome (GOLD analysis project Ga0078972, IMG submission 67568) | Hot spring thermophilic microbial communities from Obsidian Pool, Yellowstone National Park, USA - OP-RAMG-01 (SPADES assembly) (version 2) | ecosystem: Environmental > Aquatic > Thermal...
TGGATACAAAGGAGTTGAATTAAGGACTGGTCATAAACATAAAGTGGAATCAAATTTAACAAAAAAAGAAAGGGAAGAGGTAAAAAAGAAGTTTGAAAATACAAATGTTAAACTTGTTGGTCTTGGAACATGTTTTGAATTTCACAGTCCTGATAAAGATGAATTGAAGAAAAATATTGAAGAAGCAAAAGAATATGTTATACTTGCAAGAGATGTTGGAGCCGAAGGAATTAAGGTAAGACCAAATGCTTTTCTAGAAGGTATCCCAAAAGAAAAAACAATAGAACAGATTGGAAATTCATTAAGAGAAATAAGTGCCTTTGGATATGATTATGGAGTAAAAATACGACTTGAAGTTCATGGCAAGGAAACATCAAAACCAATTTATATAAAAAAGATGATAGATATTGCAGACCATCCAAATTTATATGTTTGCTGGAATTCAAATATGACTGATATTGATGAAACTGGCTCTATTGAAAATAATTTCAATCTTTTAAAAGATAAAATAGAGATTGTCCATATAAATGAGTTATGGAATGAATACCCATGGCTCACATTATTTAGATTGCTTAAAAAAATAAATTTTGAAGGTTTCTGTCTTGCTGAAATATTATCAAATCCAGAACCAGAAAGGATTTTAAGATATTATAAGGCACTTTTTGAAGCATATGTAAAACTTGCCTCTTTATAACTTTATTTTTAAGAAGTTTTTTAATATATTTTTCCCTTCTTTTGTTAATATTGATTCAGGATGAAATTGAACTCCAAAAACTTTATATATTCTGTGTCTTATTCCCATTATTTCTCCATCATCAGTCCATGCTGTTATTTCAAGTGATGAAGGAAGTGTATTTTTATCAACAACAAGTGAATGGTATCTTGTTGCAATAAATGGATTTTCAATATTTTCAAATATATCCTTCCCATTATGATAAATTAGAGATGTTTTTCCATGCATAAGTTTTTTTGCATAAGTAATTTTGCCTCCAAATACATAACCAATACATTGATGTCCAAGACAGACACCAAGTATTGGAAATTTTTCCTTAAATTTTTCAATTATCTCGCATGAAATACCGGCATTTTCAGGTCTTTTTGGTCCAGGTGAAATAACAATTCTATCAAATTTCAACTTTTCAATTTTTTTGATTGTAATTTTATCATTTCTGAAAACAATAATTTCCTCACCAAGTTCTCCAAAATATTGAACAAGATTATATACAAAAGAATCATAATTATCTATCATAAGAATCATTTTTAAATCCTTTTTGAAAATTTATATGCTTCAATTAAACCTTTTGCCTTATTTTTTGTCTCCTCATATTCTTTTTCAGGTATTGAATCTGCAACAATTCCTGCACCTGCCTGAACATACAATTTTTCATTTTTTATAATAAATGTTCTTATAGTTATACAAAAATCCATACTCTTCTGTAAACTGAAATAACCAACTGCACCTGCATAAGGACCTCTTTTTTCTTTTTCTATTTCCTCAATTATTTCCATTGCTCTTATTTTTGGTGCTCCTGTAACTGTTCCTGCAGGAAAAGTGGCATGCAATAAATCAATTAAAGTTTTCCCTTTCATCAATTTTCCAATAACATTTGAAACTATATGCATAACATGTGAATACTTCTCTATTTTCATAAGTTCTGTAACTTTAACACTCCCGGGATAACATACTCTTCCAAGGTCATTTCTTCCAAGGTCAACAAGCATAATATGTTCTGCTCTTTCCTTTTCATCGCTCAACAATTCATTTTCAAGTTTTTTTTCTTCAATTTCATCTTTTCCTCTTGGTCTTGTTCCTGCTATTGGTCTTATACATGCAATACCATTTTCAAGTTTGACAAGTATTTCAGGAGAAGAACCAATCAATTTTAGTTCTCCAAGTTCAAGGAAAAACATATAAGGTGATGGATTTAAACTCCTTAATGCTCTATAAATTTTAAATGGCTCAACATCAATTTCCTTTTCCCATCTCTGAGAAATAACTGCCTGAATTATATCTCCTTCATAAATATATTTTTTAACCTTCTTAACACTCTCAATAAATTCATCTTTTTCAAAATTACTTTTAAATTCATCTCCTTTTTCTTCACTTTTCCCTTCAATCAATTTTAAAGGTTTTTGAAATTCATTTATAAAATTTAAAAGAAACTTCAGACCATTTTCATAATTTTCTTTTATTGATTTATTTCTATCAATAAAAACATTCACAATGAGAAAAACCCTTCTTTTAAAATGGTCAAAAATTATAAATTTTTTTGGAAAGAAAAATATAAAATCAGGAAATAAAAGTTTATCCTCTTTAAAGTCAGGAATTTTTTCTATTTGTCTTATATAATCATAGGAAATATAACCAACAAAACCACCTGTAAATGAAGGTAAATTCTTTATTTTTAATGTATTATAAGTTTTTAAAATCCCTTCCACTACCTTCAATGCAGGTATTTTCTTTATTTCCTTCCTTTCTCCTTTATTATAATCTATAATTTCAACTTTCTCATTTTTTCCTTTTATTATTATTTCTGGATATGAGCCAATAAATGAATATCTTCCAATTTTTTCTTCCTGTTCAGCACTTTCAAGAAGAAAGTTATAACTTCCTTTTGCAATTTTTAGAAAAGAAGAGACAGGTGTCTCAAAATCAGAAAGGAAATAGGTATATAATGGAATAACATTTACCTTTTCACTTACTTCTTTAAAATCTTTAAATTCAGGATATATTTCAAATTTCATAATGTTTTCTCACAGATTATTTTCCAGTTTCCATCTTTCTTCACAAGGTATAAAATTTTTCTTGCCCTTGATGAAAAGTTATCTGATTTATAATTCTGTTCAAAAAAGGCAACACTCATATATCCAAATTTTGTTTCTTTATATGGAAAAATCTGTAAATCTGAAATTTCAACTTTTATATATTTTTTCCCTTTATTTATTTTCTCCTTATATTTTTTCCATTCTACTTTATTTTTACCATCTGAAAGGAAATTCTCATCATAAAATTCTATATATTTTTCTACACTCTTGCTTTCCCATGCTTTTTTCCAGTTTTCAATTGTATTTTTTATTTCCTTCAAATATGGAAAATTTAAAAATGACTTTTCCTTTGATATACAGATGAATGTTTTACCCACATTTATATAAGGAATCAATTCTTTCATATCTTTATCACTTACAACAATACATCCCTCACTATTATAAGGAGGCCTTTCAATTGGAGTTGCATGAAGCCATATACCATCTCCATCCTTATTTAATCTTTTATCTATAGGGTCTGGGAAATTCAAGGGGAAGGCACATATACCATATTTAGAAGGAATGGAAGGTCCTTCTAATTTTGAAATTAATAAATATGTTCCTTCTGGTGTCCTTTTATCCCCTTTTCTTTCTTTATCTCCAGTATTTTGACCAGTCGTGCATTTATATTCCTTTATTACATTAAAACCATATCCATCAAATGAAACAACATATAATTTCTGTTCATTTTTTGAAACACCAAGAAAAGTATAAGGATTTAAACCCTCTATTTTTTCCTTTTTAACTACTTTCTTTTTCTCAACTACTTCTTTTTTCTCAATCTCTTTTCCTTCTTTCATAGCAATTAAATTTTTAATCTTTTCTTTCTCAAGATTTGCCATCTCTTTATTACCTTCTTTTAAGTAAATTTTTAAAAGTATTTTATGCAATAAAATGTCATCTGAAATTTCAAGTCCTTCATAAATATATGATTTTGCCTTTTTAAAATCACCTCTATTAAATTCATAAAGGGAAAGATAATAAAAAAGTGAGATATCCTTAAAATTATACTTATATGCCTTCTGGAGTGCTAAAATTCCTTCATCTTCTTTATTAATTCCAATCAACAATTTACCCAGATTATACCAGTATAAAGGATTCTGTGGAGAAATTTCAGTTAAAAGATAATAGAGATTTATTTTTTCTTTTATATCCTGACTTTGTTCAATTCTCTTTTCTAAATATGAAATTGCCTTTTCTCTATCTTTTAAAGATATATCAAGCAATAATTCTGAAACTCTTACATCAAGACCTATTTCTTTAAAAATCAAAGCAAGTTCAATTTTTGCCTCTGTCTTTCCAATTATTGCTTCCAGCAATTTAACATATTCATTTATAATTCTTTCATCATTGGGGTTTTCTTTAATTGCTTTCTTATATTCAGATAAAGATAATTTAAGGTATTTCTTTGCCTTTTCCTCTGGTTTTTCATTTAAAAAAAAAGCACCAGTCCCCTTTAACAATAAAAAAAACAAAAATAAAATAATTTTTTCTCTGGTCATCTAATCTTATTCAATTATAATTGCTTCAACAGGACAACTTTCTGCTGCCTCTCTTACCTTTTCTTCCAGTTCTGAAGGAACATTCTCTACTTTTACTTTAGATGTTGATTCTCCCATTTCAAAAACTTCAGGACAAATATCAACACACAACCCGCATCCAGTGCAAAGTCCCTCATCAATTCTTACTTTCATATTTCCTCCTTTTTATTAATTATCAACTTATTATAAAACAATTTTTTCAACTTTTCAATAAAAATGATATAATAATTAAAAAGGAGGGGGAGATGACAAAATTTTTAATAATTTTTTCATTGATGAGTTCATTTTTATTTTCACAGGGGAGTGTAATTATAGATGATTTTGAAGAAGAGACAGGAAAAAGATCTGCAGAGAAATCAAGAAAATGTGAATTATTATTAAGTGATGAATTTTTTGTAAATGGGAAAAAGGGTGGTAAATTTGTCGTAACAAATGAAAATATAGATTCCTCCCATCCTCCATATTTTTATATTATTCCACCTTTAACCGACTGGAAAGAATATAATACAATCTCATTTTATATGCTTTTCATTTCTGATAAATTTTTCATGGTTCCTTCCGATGCTCCTTGCTCATTAATTTTACTTTCCACAGATTTTGATGAAATATGGCTCCCTGGAAATAAACTTCAATCTTTTCAAATATACATACCACCAGGAAAAATCGTTAAAGTAAGTATTCCCCTGGATAAAGTTAGATTTAAAGAAAAAGTTGGTAAAATTCTCTTCTGTGCGAATAGACATAAAGGCATTTATTACATAGATAAAATTGAAATTTCAAAGGAAAAGGAGAAAGATGTAAATGTAAATGAAGTTATTTTAAAAGGGATAGATATACCTTTACAATTTTCAATTTCAATTCAGCAGGATGAAGGTTTCTGGGATATAGATAGAACATTTTATTATAACAGCCAAAAACCAGTAATAATAAAATTAAGTGCAAACAAACCAGTAGAAAAACAGGAAAAGACATTTAAAATTTATTATGGAGAGAACCAGGAAATATTAAATAAAAAAATTGTATTTGAGGATAAAGAAAACCAGATATTTTTGAGGACTAACAAAGAAGGCAATTTTAAATTGAATTTTGATGGAAAGGAGGAGAGTTTTAAAATGAAAGATATAAAAAGAATAGAGAATGAAAATCTTAAAATAATGGAAAACAGGAGGAAGAAAAAAGACCCATTTGCAAGAGGGATAATTTCTTTATATGCAGGAATGATTTATGACAAAGATGGAAACCCTGATATAGAAAAGACAATTAAAATAATAAAAGACCTTGGTGCAAACTGTTATACTTATTTAATTGCTTACCATCCAGAAAAAGAACTTGAATTTTTACCGAAATTTTTGGAGAAAGCGGAAAAAGAAAACTTAGAAGTATGGGTATATACTGTTCCTCCAAGTGAAGCACCTATTGGAAGGGATAAACCTATTAATGAAAGAAAATATCCACCATTTGATATGGATTATTTAAAATGGGCTGAAGCAATTGCAAAAATTTCTTGTGAATATCAGAATTTAACTTTATGGATGATAGATGATTTTGATGGAAATTTGAACTTTTTTACAATTGAATATACTAAAAAGATTTATGAGAAAACAAAAGAAATAAACCCAAAATTGCTTTTCGGTGTATGTGTATATTACAATTCAATAAATGATTTTGTTAATAAAGGATACCTTCCTTTTTTTGATGCTGTATTATGGGGTTATCAACACTCATATTATTTATGGCCTGAATGTGGAATATCAGCAAAAAGTTTACCTGTTGAAATAAATACTTATTATAAACTATGTCCCGGAAAAATTTTAATTCCCTGCATTTATTTTACACCCCATTCATCCTGGCCTAAAGACGGAAGACCTACAAAAGAATATCTTGAAGAAGCGATGAAAATAGCATTTGAACAGACAGGAATATGCTGGGTTTATACTACTCCAAGACCAGGAGATTTTCGCTATGAAATAGTGAAAAATTTTATAGGTTCTCATAAATTACTCTTCTGGAAGGAAATTCAAAAGTAGTTGTTTTTATGAAGAATAAGAAAGAAAATATAAATTTTGTTGAATTAGGACTATACAGGGCAGAAGAAGCAGACATTTTAAAAAGGGAATTAGAAAAAGATGGAATTCCAGTAAAAGTTCTTTATCCAGGAACAGATTCTGACCTTCAAAGAACAGAAGAAATCAGGAAAAAAATTTGATTTTAAACCAATTTAAAGAAAAAAACCAATAGAAAACCAACTCCTATACAATCTCCTTCCCTTATAGGTCTGTGTGTTCAAGAATGGCTGGGGGAATAGGACTCGAACCTATACGCCGGGATCCAGAGTCCCGTGTCCTACCAGTTAGACGATCCCCCAGTTATTTTATTCCTTTTTCCTCAATATGATTTTATACTCATTATCCTTTTTTGTAAGTATTATATGTCCTTCCCTTGCAAGCCATCCAAGACCCATTATAAGTAAATCCCTATCTCTCCCGGTTGCCTCAATAAGTTTTGATAATGTTGTTTCACTGTATTTTTCAAGATACTGCCATATTTCTCCTGCAACTATTCCTATTTCTGTTATCATTATTCCTCCTTGCTTTTATTTATTTTACAATTTTTCTCCCTTTTTGTGAAGTGTTTTACATCTTGGGCATCTACTTATCTCCTTATTTATGCTATCAATATATTCATAAAAACATAAAGGACATTGCCATAAATTATTCTCATCTATATTTTTAGACTTTTTCTTATTTTCCCAGAATAACCATACAAAAAGAATTATAACACTTATTGAAAGATAAATACAACATGCCATATCAACAGGAATTTTTATCATTTTAGTTTAAAAATAAATGTTATAATACCCCAGACATCTTTATCAGTTGTTGCTGGTTCAAAAATCCATTTTTTAAAGTTTTCCTCTGCATATAAATCAATTTCCGGGAATCCAGATGAAATAAAAATTTCTGTATCAGATATTTTACCTTCAGGATTAACCCAGAATTTTATTTTAACCTTACCCTCCACACCTTTTTTTTGAGCCCATAAAGGATATTCAATTTTTTCTTTATAAATAATTTTTCTTGTTCCAACTGGACCTTCAATAATTGGACCTTCTGTTCCTTTTTCTCCGGTACTCTTTTTTTCTTCAGTAATATTTTGTTCTTTAGGAGTATCTAAGGGATGGAAATTTATTTTAAATTCAAACTTTTCAATATCTAAATTTAGATTGGTGCTTGTTGCTTCTTTTTTCTCTTCCCCAATTATATCCCTTGTTGAAATATTTTCTGATTTGAGTTCATTTATATTAGAAACTTTTTCTTTTCCAATATTTTCTTCAACTTTCTTTACTATTAAATTTTCTTCAATATCTTTCTTCTTTGTTTCAAGTTTGTTATAAATAAGAACCTCTATTGGTCTATTTCTTTTTGGTGGAACTGGTAAAAAAATTGAAAAAAACGAAATCCCGAATAAATGAATTAAAAAACTTATTAAAAGAGATTTTATAAAGATATTGTTTTTCATTTTTAAAATTCTGGCATTGTTGCAATTGCAATTCTTTCAATACCACATTTCCTTGCCAAATCCATAACACTAACAACTATTCCATGCTTTGTATCTTTATCTCCTTTTATTACAAGGATTATTTCATTGCCATTATTTTTTATTTCCTCTTCAAATATACTCTTAAGTTTAACTAAACTTACTGATTTGCCATTATAAAAAATTGTCCCATTTTCTGAAATATCAACAAATATTTCCCTCTCTTTTATTGTTTCAGTTGTCTCTGCCTTTGGTAATTTTATTTTTATACCGGGTTGCATTATGAAACTTGAACTTAACATGAAGAATATAATTAATTGAAAGACCATATCAATTAAAGGAGCAAGATTTATTTCACCTTTTGTAATATTATAGTGCCTCTTGAATGTCATATTTTAATTTTACTTTTTATTTTTAAAATTGACAAGGTAAGGTGTTTGACGAGTGGAAAAAAAAATAATAAAATAGAAAAAAGGAGAAAAAATGAAGAATGTTAAGGTTTTAATTACAGAGCCATTTGAGAATGAGGGTAAGGAAATATTGATTAAAGAGGGTTTTCAGGTTGATGAGGTTGGCAAAATTTCAAAAGAAGAATTATTGAATATTATTTCTCCTTATGATGTTTTAATTGTAAGGAGTGGAACAAAGGTGACAAGGGAGGTAATAGAGAAAGGAGAAAATTTAAAAATAATAGGAAGGGCTGGAGTTGGTCTTGATAATATTGATATAGAAGCAGCAACAGAATATGGAATTATAGTTATGAATGCTCCAGAGGGAAATACTATTTCTGCAGCAGAGCATACAATCGCTCTTATTTTTTCACTTGCAAGAAATATACCAATAGCAAATCAGACATTAAAAAATGGTAAATGGGAGAAGAAAAAATTTGTTGGGACTGAACTTTATGGGAAAACACTCGGTATTATTGGTCTTGGCAGAATTGGTAAAAGGGTGGCAAATCTCGCAAAAGGAATTGGAATGAAGGTTATTGGTTATGACCCCTATGTAAGTGAAGAGGAAATAAGGGAACTTGGGATTACAATGGTAAATTTTGAAGGTGTTCTTAAACAGGCAGATATTTTAACATTTCATTTACCACTTACAGAAGAAACATACCATATGATAAGCGATAAAGAATTTGAAATTATGAAAGATGGTGTTATGATAGTCAATTGTGCAAGGGGTGGAATTATTGATGAGGAAGCACTTGTAAGATATTTAAAAAAGGGGAAAGTAAAAGGTGCTGCTTTAGATGTTTTTGAAAAGGAACCAATTGAAAGTTCTCCACTTTTTGAATTTGAAAATGTAATTGTAACTCCTCATCTTGGTGCATCAACAAAAGAGGCACAGATTAATGTTGCATGTCAACTTGCAACTCAGATTGTTGAAGCAATAAATAAAAAAATAGTTAAAAATGCTGTAAATTTCCCTTCTATGGATGAAAAATCTCTGGAAAAATTAAGGGGGTATCTTTCACTTGGAGAAAAAATAGGAATTTTTATAAGACAACTTTTTGATGGAGAATTTAGAAATATAGAGATTACATATTCAGGAGAGATAACAAATTATGACCTTTCTTTATTGAGGGCAAATATTCTTGTCGGGTTATTGAAAGATGAGAAGAAAATAAATGCAGTCAATGCTCTATTGATAATGAAGGAAAAGGGTATAAAATTGGTGGAAAAAAGGGAAAAAACAGGTGTTGAATTTACAAATCTTATAACTGTTGAAATAAAAAATTCAAAAAGTGTATCTGTTTCTGGAACTCTTGTAAGGAATGAAGGTAGGATTGTTAAAATTAATGGTTTTTCAGTTGAGGCAGTTCCTGAAGGTGTTCTTCTTGTTTGTTATAATGAGGATAAACCCGGCATTATGGGTCATATTGGAACAATTCTTGGACAGAAGGGTATAAATATTGCTTCAATGACACTTGGAAGGAAGGAAAAAGGTGGTCCTGCTATAACAGTTTTAAATCTTGACCAGGAAGTTGATGATGAGGTATTATATAAAATAAAGGAATTTCCAGCAATAAACTCGGTCAGACTGGTAAGGATATAAAAATGGAAAATAAAAAAATTAGAAATAATAAAGTTAAAAATAAAGATAGGAAACCCTGTTTTTTCAATTTTACTTTTCTTAAAATATTCCTACCTGTCTGCCGGGCTGGATAATTCCTTTACTTATTAAAAGTAAAGGAGGAAAAGATGTTAAATTCAATAAATACATTCAGATTGGTTTTTCCATGGTTTATTTTATGGGGTGCAATTTCAATACTTGTTGGATATTTATGGAGAAAATTTGTTGGAGAAAGGACAATAAAATCAGCAGAAAAAAGAGCAAAAGAAATAATACAGGAAGCAGAGGATATTGCATTAAAAAAGAAGAGAGAAATAGATATTGAAGCAAAGGAATTACTTTATAGATTAAGAAGTGAGTTTGAAAAAGAGACAAAAAACAAAAGAAAAGAATTACAGTTTCAGGAAAAGAGATTACAGCAGAAAGAATTGACAATAGAAAGAAAGGCAGAAATCCTTGAAATTAAAGAGGAGGAATTATCAAAAAGGGAAAGGGAAATACATAGAAGAGAAGAGGAATTAAAAAATAGAGAGGCGGAATATGCAAGGTTAATAGAAGAGGAAAAGAGAAAACTTGAGGCAATTTCAGGAATAACAAGGGAAGAAGCAAAAAATCAACTTTTAAAATTAATGGAAGAGGAAGCAAAGAAGGAAGCAATAAAATTACAGCAGAAAATTGAAGAAGAGGCAAGAGAAAATGCTGAAAAGAAAACAAGAGAAATTCTTCTAACAGCAATGCAACGACTTGCACCAGAAGAAGCGACAGAAAGTGTTATATCAGTTGTAAGTTTGCCTTCTGATGAGATTAAAGGAAGAATAATAGGTAGAGAAGGAAGAAATATTAAAGCATTTGAAGCAGCAACAGGTGTTGACCTTATTGTTGATGATACTCCTGAAGCAGTTACAATCTCATGTTTTAATCTTTACAGAAGAGAACTTGCTAAACTTGCTCTTGAAAAATTGATACAGGATGGAAGAATACATCCAGCAAGAATAGAGGAAATAGTTGAGAAAACAAAAAAGGAACTTGAAGAACAGATTACAGAAGAAGGGAAGAAAATCCTTATTGAAGTTGGTATAGAAAATGTCCATCCTGAACTTATAAAATTACTTGGAAAATTGAAATATAGAACAAGTTATGGTCAGAATCTTTTAATACACAGTAAAGAATGCGCTTTTATGGCTGGAATTATTGCTTCTGAACTTGGATATGACCCGAAGATTGCAAAAAGGGCTGCATTATTCCATGATATAGGTAAAGCAGTTGACCAGGAAATTGAAGGTGCTCATCCAGAAATAGGAGGAGAATTACTTCAAAAATATGGAGAATCTGATGAAGTTGTCCATGCTGCTTTGAATCATCATAAAGATGTGAATGTAAATTTTCCGTATACAGCAATTACACAGGTGGCAGATGCCCTATCTGCAACAAGAACAGGTGCGAGAAGGGATACACTTGAAAAATATTTAAAGAGGATTGAAGAACTTGAAAAGATTGCTTCTTCATTTAAAGGTGTTGAGACAGCATATGCTATATCTGCTGGAAGAGAAGTAAGAGTAATTGTTAAACCAGAGGAAATAAGCGATACAGAAGCAAAAATACTTGCAAAGGATATTGCAAAAAAGATAGAGGAGCAGATGGAATATATAGGTCAGGTTAAAGTAACTGTAATAAGAGAAAAGAGAGAGATTGAATTTGCTAAATAATGAATGTTAAAAATTTACATGAATGGGATGTTGATAAAGATGAGGCAGAAAAAATACAGGATGAATTAAAAGGGAAAGTAATTATAAAACCACTGGAAAAAAATATTAAGATAATTTGTGGCATAGATAGTGATTATTCAGAAGATAAAATTAAGACATGTGCAGTTTTGGTTGAATATCCAGACCTTGAAATACTTGAGATAGTAGAAAATCAAAGTAAACTAAAATTCCCTTATATTCCAGGTCTTCTTGCATTCAGGGAAGGAGAAAATATTATTAAGGTAGTTGAAAAAATTGAAAATGATGTAGATGTTTTTATTTTTGATGGACATGGAATTGCACATCCTAAAAAATTCGGTCTTGCTTCACATATAGGTATATTAATTGAAAAACCCTCAATTGGATGTGCAAAAAAATTATTATTTGGATATTATTCAGAACCACCAAATTTTCCACTTTCTTCAACTTTTATAAAGGATAGTGAAGGAGAAATTATAGGTCATGCATTAAGAAATTATACCGGTTCAATTATTTTTATTTCCCCAGGCCACTTAATTGATTTTAAAGATTCCTTAACTGTAATAATAAAATGTCTCAAAGAAGAATATCAACTGCCCTATCCCTTATACCTTGCCCATAAATACTCAAAATTCTCAAACCAAACTTTTTATTAAACAACTTTTTCTTTAAATCATACCAGCAATTTTAAACTTATAACAGAGAAGCAGTTTTTCTTTATTTTCAAAATCAACATCAATTTTTTTTACCAGAAGATAGAATTCTTTCCTGTGATTTTTAACTAATAAATGGCACATTTCATGTAAAACAACATATTTTATTAAACTTTCTGGCAAAAATTTCAATTTCTTATTAAAAATTATTTTCTTCTCTTTATAATGACAACTTGCCCATCTATTTTTCATTTTCCTGAACAATATTTTTTCAGGCTTCCTTTTCAAAATCTTTCCATATTCTTCTACATAGTTTTCAATAATTTCTTTCAGATTTCCATGATTATATAAAGGTAAACCATTTGAAATTTCCTGAACTTCTTTAAGTTTTTTTATTTTTTCATTTATCCATTTTTCATATTTTTCAATCACACTTTCAACTTTTTCATCATATCCTAAAGGGACTATGACTTTTACATTATCACTGCTAACTTCTATCCTTAAATTTTTCACATTTCTATAAATAATTGAATAACTATTTCTCTGGTCCATATTCTTTAACAAACTCAAATATTTCCTTGTGCAATTTCTCATATTCATCATCAGGTATATTATATTTAATCTTTATTCCTGCTAAAAAAAACCTTATTTTCTTTTCAACTTCTTTAACCTTTGCCGGATTTTGAGTCCAGTTTTCATATAGATTATCTTTTATTTCATTATATAATTCCCTTGCTATTTCTTCTATCATCATTTTTTCTGCGTTGATTTTATTTTCTAAAATAATTTTTATTCCGAATTCAATGTCTGAGAGATTTGTTTCTTCTTTCTCTTTTTCTTTTTTGTCTATATAATCAAGAATTTCATCTATAGAAGCAGATGTCTCAAAAATATCTATCTCCTCTTCCTTCCATTTTTCAACAAGTTCTCTTACTTTTTCTGCTATACTTTTATAAATTGGATTTTTACTGGTTAATGTGCAAATATGGACAAGTGCATTTAATATTCCAATAGTTTTCTGTTTTTCAGTAAGATTTGATTTTTTTAAATTTTTAATATAGTTTAAATCAATTGCCTTTGGTTCAATCTTTTTCAATCCGGCTGGTTCTATCAATTCATGAATTAATTCAATTGTCTCCTTAAAATATTTTTCTACCTTTGTTTCATCTATATCTGGCTTCATAAGTTTTTTGTAATATTCATATAAACAGGAAAACCATTTATATTTTTCAAGATATTTTAGAATTTCCTTCCAATCTGCTTTTAAAAATTCAAACCACATCCTTAATTCTTTATATAGTTGAACAAATTCATCCTCTTTTTTCCTCAAAATTACTAATGCCTCATCAAATGTTTCTTTTTCAAAATTACCAACTAAATTTCCAAACATATTTTCAAGATTTATAATAATTTCTTTAAATCTATCCTCTGCCTTTTTCATATCTGTAATTTTATTCATTATAGTTTCCAAGTCCTTATCTGAATATGCTTTAAAGGCCCTTTTTATATATTTAAAAACTCCAACATAATCAACTAAAAGCCCTGCTGGCTTTTCATAATAAGGTCTATTTACTCTTGCCATTGTCTGAAGTAATCTATGGTTTTTTAATATTTTGTAAAGATAAAGGACTGCAAGTTTTGGTTCATCAAATCCAGTAATTAACATATCTGTAACAATCAAAAGTTTAGGATATTCTTCTTTTTGAAATTTCTCAATTATCTTTTTGACAATCTCATCAACATCATTTATTTTAAACCTTTCAACTAAATTTCTCTTGTATTCATTTATTTCCTCATTTTCTCTATCAAAAGTCATAACAACTTCACTGTATTCGGGTGGCAAATATTTATCAAGAATACTTTTAAACCTTACACATGCTACTCTACTACCTGTTACAATCAATCCCTTAAACTTTCCATCAAAATTTGCTTTATAATGCTTTGAAATATCTTCACATATAACTTCTATATTTTTACGACTTTCTAAAATTGCAGTAATCTCATTTATCCTTCTTTCAACATCCTTTCTTATAATTTCTTCTGTCTCAATATCACCAATATCCTCTATCTCAATCTGTTCAAAATACCATTCCAAATCCATATCCTTCAAATTAACCTCTTCTTTTCTCAATTCATAAATAATAGGAACTACAAACCCATCTTTTTCTGCCTCATCTATGAAATATTTATCAAGATAAAATTCATTTTCATCAATATATCCAAACTTTTTATATGTATCCCTGTCTTTATAAGAAATTGGAGTGCCTGTGAAACCAAAAAAGAAACCATTCTCCAAAATACTTCCCATTTTCAAAGCAAGAATTCCATATTGAGTTCTGTGGACTTCATCAAGAAAACAAATAATGTCTTTCCTTTCTGTAATTTCTTTATATTTCTTTATTTCTTCAAGAATAAACTCCTCTTTCAGGTTAAATTTATGTATCAATGTCAAAAATACACCTCTTTTGCCTCTGTAATCATCATAAGTTAAAATCTCCTTTAAATGCTCTATACTTTCAATTTTCTCAAAATTAAAATTCAAATCAAGAGAAGAGAGTTCATCAAAAAACTGTCTTTCAAGGTCTTTTCTATCAACAATAAATATAATGGTTGGTTTACCGAGTTCAAAATATAATTTATGTGCAGAAAATATCATTGTAAGTGTTTTCCCTGAACCCTGCCAGTGCCATATAAGTCCTTTATTTTTACCTGTTTTACCGAATAGATTATCAATTACTCTCTGATAAATCTTATTTGTTGCTCTAAATTGCATATATCTACCAATAACTTTTGTCATCTCTCCCCTAAATTCTCTTACAAAAATAAAATTCTTAATAATATCAAGTAAAAAATTTGGTCTTAACATCTCAAAAATTGCCTCTTCTTCATTTCTATCTTCCCATCTCCATATCTCCTGTTTCACTTCTTCTAACCATGGAACTATTGGGAAATACTTAATCCTTTCAGCATAACCAATCCCGATTTGAATATATTTATAAAGTTCAGGAGCAAGTTTTTCATATCTTTTTATTTGTTTATATGCATCATAATAGTTTGTCTTGTTTGTATAGGGATTTTTACATTCTATATTTACAAGTGGTATTCCATTAACAAAAAGCAATATATCAAGGCGTATCTTTTCCTTTCCAAGAAATTCAAATTGATTTGTAAAGAAGAATTCATTTTTATCAATGTTTTTATAGTCAAAAATCTGAATATACCTTACAACCTTTTCTTTTTCTGTCTTGATAGGGATTCCATATTTAAAATATTTCAAAATCTCTTTATGTCCATTCTGGTCAACAAATGCACTTTTAAGTTTATTTATTACAAGATTAATGTCTTCATCAACAAGTTCAACATCTTCATTTATCTCACGAATTTTCTTTTCCAGTATACCGGTTAATAATGGCTCGTCAAAACCTGGTCTTTCTAATTTTCCGGGTTCAACATATTTCCATCCACTTCCTTTCAATTTCTCAATCACCCAATCTTCCACCATTTTCTTTTCCAATTCCATAATTTATATTTTACCATTTTTAACTTCATATCACCTTAATTGATTTTTCTTTCGCAAACTTATATAATTTAAAAAGGATTATTAAAATGGAACAAAAACTTCCAGAACTTAATAGTCCAAAATCTACTGAAAATGAAGAAGGAAAAACAGTGTATCTTTTAGGAGCAGGTGCTTCATATGCTTCAGATTTTAAATTTCCATTAATGGAAGGATTTTTTAAAGAGGAAGATTTTAATTCAGGCAATTATCCAAATTTAAAGAAGTTTATTGATAAATACTTCCCTTCCGTTGGATTTTCTGTTCTAAATCTTGAACAAGTTATTACAATGCTTGAATTAAGTTTGGACCAATTCAGTAATTTCGGGAAAATCCCGGAAAGTTATCTTCTTGACGCAAGAAGAGAATTTGAAAGATATGTATTAAAAAAATTAGAATTGTCTCCAAAAAAAAACCTATGTTCAAAACATTCAATCTTAGCAAATAAAATTAAAAAAATAGATACAATCATTTCACTTAACTACGATGTCATTATGAAAATTGCTCTTAAAATGAATAAAGAAACGGAAGATATTGTAGAAGAAACAGAAAGTATTGTTTATCCTTTAAGCAAAATGAGAGTTAGGGGAGATTACGGACCTATTTGGACTAAAGAAAAAAGAGGTTATTTTTTACAATTGCATGGGTCTGTGGACTGGGTATATTGCCCAAATCCTGATTGCTGGCTACATTTGTCGTTTGTTCCCCGTGAAAGTGTTTATGGCTATAAAGAAACAGATTTAGATGAGCCTTGTTTTTATTGTGGGACTCAAATTTCATCTGTAATTATCCCCCCAAGCATGAATAAATCTTTTCAGAAATATCCGAGAATAGGAATTTTATGGTCAATTGCATATCGTGAAATTCTAAATGCAAATAAACTTGTCTTTATAGGAATTTCTATGGCTGAATCTGATTATTATTTAAACTGGCTTATAAAATCAGGCGTCTTAAATTCAAAAATTAAAAAATCTATTGAAGTAGTAAACAGGGATAAAAATATTTGTGAAAAAATAAAAAAATTAACAGGCATAGAACCTGATTTTTTAGAAGATTTTGATACTTACATAAATAAATTAAAAGAATATGATAAAATTTTATAAATGAGCAAATCTAAAAAAGAGAAAATTTTATTTGAATTGTTAGACCCTCTTGGTAGGAAAATAATTTTAGGTGATAGTGAATACAAACATGTCAAAAAATGCCATCCCACTGAAGTATTACTGATAGAAACAGTAAAAACTACTATTAAAAATCCAATATCTATCTGGGAAGATGAAAAAATAGAAGATGAAGATGAAAAAGCATGGTATTATTTTAATGAAATAGAACCAGAAAAAGTTGAGTTGACTAAAATTCAAAAACCCTATATAATTATAATTGTAAAAAAGAGAAGAGGGAATTTTAGAATAATTACTTGGTATGTTTACAATACTTTAAGCAAAAAGGGAGCGAGAAAAATATGGGAAAGAAAAGAGAGAAAATAATCAAAGAAATAGATGAAGAGAATGACATAGCATATATAGGAATGCCAACAAATTCTTCTACCATTGGAATAGACCTTGATGATGATATAACAATCCATTTTGATACAAAAAAGAATATGATTATTGGAATTACGATTTTACACTGGAAAAAGTTTAAAGAGAAATTGGAATTAAAAGAGAGAGCAAAAGAAAGTATTAAAACAATTACAGATTACATTCTCAAAAATTATTCAAAAAAATCAGTTCTGCCTCTTTCCTATTTCTTTTATAAAAAATTTATTACGAGTTTGCGAGTTTAGCGAGTTATTTATTTTCTTTAACCCGTTAACTCGCCAACTCGCTAATAATCTAATTGATCAACCTCAATTTCCTGATTCATAATTTTGTTGAGCAATGTTTTAAATAATTCATAATAGAGTTCTTTTTTCTTTTTTTCAATTTCAATCTTCTGGTCAATTGTCTGCAAAATCTCAGCAATCTCTCTTTGTTCGGAAAGTGGAGGGAGTGGAATTATCTCGTTTTTTATATTATCATCGGTAATTGCTGGATAACCAGTCCCTGTTTGATAATTACTTACTTTACAAACAAAATTATCTGTTGACACATGGTAAAAAAGATAATATGGCAAAACTTTTTCAACATTGCATCTTAAAACACAAAATGCAGTAGATCCATAATAACCATCATATTCTTGTGATACAAAAGCTATTCTTTTTAAATACGGTCTAACAGTTGCAAATATAATATCCCCCTTCCTTAAAATTTTTTTTGCTCTACTTGGTGCGTCTTTACCTAAATAAGTTTTATGTTCTATAATTTTGAGATATTCATTAGAAATTCCTGATACATCAATATATTTTATTTCTTTTAAAGGATTTTTAGAGGGGTCATTTTGTTCGGTTTCAATTGTTATATCTCGTATTTTTACAACTTCCCAATGCTCTGGTATCTCTCCTATTTCAGTTTTTTTCAATTTCAAACCTAATTTTTTAATCTCTGAACTCGTTAACTCCTCAACCCGCAAACCCGCCAACTCTTTAATCCGTAAACCCGCTAACCCGTAATGAAACAATAAATTCATCAATGCCTTTTTAAGTTCCTTCGTCTTTTCAATAATCTTTTCCTGAACTTCAACTGCCGACTGAATTGTATCAAGTATTTTAACTATTTTTTGCTGAACAGGAAGAGGAGGGAGCGGAATTTCAAGGTTTAAAAATTCTTTTTTTTGTAAATGTCTTAATCCTGACCCTCTAAACAATACTTCATCAATGTATTTCAATTTTCCAAAAATTTGATAAAACACATATTTGGTTGAAGCGTTTTTCACTTTTAATGACCAGGTATCTGCTGAATAACTTGCTTTACCATTGAAATATTTAACATTCGCATATCCACCGGTGGCCAAAAAAATATTTTCACCGTCAACTAAATACTCTTCATGGGTTAAAATATTATCTCCACTTGTAAAAAATGGATATTCACCTGTATTTGTAGCATTTTCAACTTTAAAAGGAGATTTTATATTTTCCTCACAAATTTCCCCTAATTTTTTTCTTTGCCAGTTCATTGTTCTTTAAGTTTTTCAAAAACAGATTTTAATCTTTGTAGTTTATGACATTTCTCCTTATCATCTTTATACTTATCCTCAATAGTTCTTATCTCTTCCAGATATTTCTCAATATTCTCTTGACTGAATGTATCCCTAAAAAGTACGTAAACATTTCTAATAGTTCTTAATAATTTAATAGTTTTTTCTACTTGTTCCATTGTTTTCTTTTTTTCTTGTTGATATTCTTCTTCTAAATTTATATCTGTTGTCCATTCGGCATTTTTTAAAATATCTGAAAAACGCTCGGTTGTGTATCCAAATATTATTGGCCATTCCATAAATGATTCAACTTTTTTTAAAGGAACATAAGGAGCAAAAGCAAATGTCAAAATATAAGCCCATAATTTAGGGTCTGTTTCAGGAAAAAGTTCTGCTGAAACTTCATCTAAACATTCGTCCCATTCTTTTTCTTTTCCTTGAATAATTCTTAGTTGAGCCCATATTAAAAATTTATTTAATAAGATTCTTGGAACAATTCCTTTTTTCAAATTTTGTGAAGAAATTCTCCATTCATAAGGAATACTTCTCCATACTTCCAAATGTGAAGGGTGATATGGAACTCTATTAAACAAAATATTACAAAAGTTGGTTAAACTTAAAATATCTTTTACATAAAGTTTCTTTTCACCATTTATTTCAATTTTTTCTTCTAAAGAATTATTAATATGTTTGATAAAATCACTAAGAAAAAAAATAAAATATTTACCTTCTTGTTCTTCAAAAGATTTTGTGAAAATTTTTGAAATAGTCCTTTCAAAGACACTTAAAACAAATATATATTCCTCTCTATCTTCCTTACCTTGTCCTTTTTTCCAAAGAGTAAGATGAAATTTCAGAAATTTCTCAAAAATGGAAGACCGCAATAGTGCTAATAAATCTCTATTTTCCAAACTGTCATGAAAGAATGTAAGAATGTTATATAAAAACTCACCATTTTGTTTATCTACCGGACCCTGTTCTATTATCTTTTCAATCCTGCAAGTAAATAAATCCAGCCATTCTGAAGAATTCAAAAAATATTGTTTTTCAATTTCACCATCTGTTTTTTGAAATAATTGATTCAAAAGACGCATTAAGTCATCGTTAATTGGAGTTAAAGAAATGAAATTTTTCAATTGTTTGTCCATAGGCGATGAAATATCACTATTTCCCTCAATCCAATGATAAATTTTAGTAGAAAATAAAATGAGACAGAATGATGTGAATATGAAAAAATATAAAAGAATAGAAGAAAAACAAAACGAGAAAACTAACCCTCCTAATAAAAAAAATATATAAGGAAATAAAAGATAATAGACAAACAATCTGTCCGCTCTTTTATACAAATCTTTATTTATAATGTTCTCAATACTATATCCCACTGATTTACTCTTTACTTCTAAAATTTTCTGATATAAATTCCATAAAAACGGGATTGAAAAAGTGATGAAGCCAAGAAAAATTGTCTGAAAATAAACGGTAAGATTTTTGTCTGAAGGAAATTTCTCCTGTAAGTAAAAATTCAATATTAAAATTATCCCAACAAAAATAATCCATATAACAACAAAGTGCTTTTCGTAAAATTCCATTATTTTTTCTTTCGCTCCTCCCTTTTCCAGTTCAATGTTTTTCTTATTTTTTACCATGTTTCTGGTTTATATATTTTTTCTCCATTTTTTAAAACATAAGGGTCTGGAAGTAAATGGTTAATATATTTTTCAGGAGATATTGAATAGTGAAAATCAAATTTTTTCCATATAAATAAAAAACCCCCTGGTGGTCCAGGGGGACCTGGAGTGTCATACTCCAGGGAAGTCCATTTACAATTATACCATTTTAAAAATGAAATGTTAAGGCGTGATAAGTTAAATAATTTAACTTCTTTAAATCTTATAAAATTTATCCCATCTGAATTTTTAAAAACTTTGGAAGAACTTAATATTTCTTCTTTTATTCTTTCTGAAAAGCACAAAAGAGTTTTTCCCTTTTTAAAAAAAATTGAAATTCCTTTATTTATCCCTAAACCTTTATTTTTCCATATAAAATTAACAATTATTTTTCTCATTATAAAAATCAAAAAAGTTTTTGTTAAAAGGAATAAACATATCACAAATTTGTCTTAAATGATAACATCTTCTTTTTGGAAAAAAAGCCACTTCAATTTTTTTCCTTAATAGTTTTACCTTTTTTATCACATATGCAAAATCACCATCCCCACTTATAAGAATACCTGTATCATATATGTGGTTATATGCTAATGAAAGCATATCTGTAGCCAACAGAATGTCTACACCTTTTTCTATAGGATATTTAATATTTGTTATTAGTTTTATAGTTTCATCGTCAAGAAAATTTTTTAATTTCTGCAAAAACTCTATTTTCAATTCTAAGTTTCTTAATTCAAGATGCCCTAATTGTAAGTTAAAACCTGGTAAATTTCTGATATAGTTGAAAAATCTCTGTTGTGCTTTATATTGTTCTGGATTATATTCTCTTTTTAATGGGGCATTATAATAATTAACTCCAACAAGTTTTCTATCATTACACAATTTATAAGCGAGTTTTAAAAAATCAATATTTGTTTTACCTATTTCTTCCTTTAACGCATGATAAAAATTACTACCGTCAATGAATATAAAAACTCGTTCCATAAATAAAAAACCCGGGATTGCTTTTTACAATCCCGGGGTGGTAATATACTTGCCTTTTCAAAGGCAAGATGGATATTCTTTTCTTAATTAAATTATACCCTCTCAAAAATATAATGTCAATATACAAGAAAACTTTTAAAAACTGGTCAATATTTCCCATACTTTTGTTTCTATTTTTTTTCTTTCTTCTTCCAGTTTTTCAAGGTCCTTTTTTATTTCTTCAACAGGTCTATATTTTTCTTCTTCTACAACACTTATAAATCTTGATGGACTTAAATTATAATCCGCTTGTCTTACTTCTTCTTTTGTTATTACCTTTGCAAATTTTTCTATATCTTTAAATTCTCTATAAGCATTTACAATTTTCTTTATGTTTTCAATTGATAAAGTATTCTGTTTTTTACCCTCCTGATATTCTTTACTCGCATTAATTAATAAAATTTTTTCTTTTTTCTCTTCTGGTTTTTGTTTGTTGAAAATAATAATTACTGCTGGTGCTCCTGTATTATAAAAAAGTTTTTCTGGAAGCAAAATTACACATTCAATTAAATCATGTTCAACAATCTTTTCTCTTATAATCTTTTCTCTTCCTCCCCTTGAAACAGCACCAGTATCAATAACAACTGCAACTTTTTCTTCTGCTGAATAAATCATATGTTGAATCCAGACCCAGTCAGCAGATTGTTTTGTTGCAAATCCATATTCAAATCTTTCATTCCAGTATTCTCCTCTTTTTAATGTATTTTCATCATAACCATCCTGATTCCATGGAGGATTTGCAATTACATAATCAAAATTTTTAATTTTGTCTTTTTCTTTAAATTTTGGGAAAAGTAAAGTATCTCCAAGAAAAAATAGAAAGTTTTTTATATCGTGTAAAAGCATATTCATTTTTGCAAGTGCTAAAGTTTTTGAATTAACTTCCTGACCACATAAAAAAAGTGTATCTGCCTTTTCTTTCCCATATTTTTCTTCCACATATTTATAAGCAATTATTAACATTCCACCAGAACCCAATGCAGGGTCATAAATACTTTTATATGGCTGTGGGTCTAAAATTTCTACCATCAATCTAATTACTTCTCTTGGTGTATAAACTTCTCCTTCTTTTGCTTTTGTTGGTGCGAAATATTTTAAAATCCATTCATATGCATCTCCAAGAATATCTGTAGAAATTTCTTTAAATGAAAACTTACTGAATAGTTCTACAAGTTGATTTAAAATTACTGTATTTTCGGGATTACTTGTAAATTGATGAAAATCAAATTGAGAAAATATGTCTTGATAACCCGGATTCAATTCTGCAAGTTTTTTAACTCCTATTGAAAATTTTTCAGAAATCCTTTGAGGGTCTTTTCTTATTCTATCCCATAAATATTCTTCAGGGAAATTAAAAATATGGTAAGAAGGAGAACTTGCTTCCTTTACTACATCTTTCACTGGCCAGCCCTTCCCTAAAAGTTCTTCTTTAATATTTTCAAATTCTTTCTCCCATATATCTGAATATGCCTTATAAAAAAGTAAAAACAAAATAAAAGTATAATCAACTCTTGTTCTTATAAGGTCTGCTGCTTGTTTTAATAAATTGATTAACTGGTCTTTTTGAGAAATTGAATTGATTTTGTTTTCTGAAATTTCAAATATACTTTTTAATTTATAAATTTTCTCTCTTTTATCCTCTGTCTTTCTTTCAACATCCAAATAACCTTCTTTCTTTAATTCTGATAATATGTTTTTTACCTGCTCTTCTGCGTCATGAAATGTATTAAAAAGAAAATTTGAAACATCTTCAAAAGAAAAACTTTTCTCTTTAAATTCTCCAAGCATTTTTATGTATCTTTTCTTAATCCATTCCTGCATTAAATCCCCCTTTAAAAAGGTAATGTATTTTCATTTTACATTATATATTATAACATATCTTAAAAAATTTGTCAAGGGTTATCCATTTATTTTCAAAAAAGAGAATTTTCCAAATTTTCCTCTTCTTTCCACTTCCTGTGGGAGTAAGTGTTTTAGCAAGGATTTAATTTTTCAAACTAAACTTTTTTCTTTTTTCAATTCATCTATTATTTCTTTATTCAGGATACAGCCAGGGTCAGGAGCAGTAAAATCACCAAAATATGCATAAGCGCGTGCAACACATCCACCACAAACTGAAAAATATTTCCCTTTGCAACCATATCTTTCTGGATGATTCCTTCTATCCCTTATTATATTTAAAACCTCTGAATTTTCCCATACATCAATCAAATTTTCTTTTTTTATTTCTCCATCCTTTTTCATACTTCCAATATAAACATCTGGCATGAAAACACATGGAGTTATGCTTCCATCCGGCTGAATTGCTATATATGCTCTTCCTGCACCACAACCACCAATAAGTTCAACAAGATTTTTAAGTTTTTTTGTATTTCCTGAAGTAAAATGTCCTATAACTGTCCATTCTCCATTTCCAAGTTCATACATCTGCTTACAGTATCTACCAAATTGAGGTGCAGTTGATAATAATGATTCTTTTCCTGATTTTAAATCATCATAGAATAATTCAAATAATTTTTCCCTTTCCTCACATGTTAAATCATTTGAAAAATCAGCCCTTCCACATGGTATATAATTGTATAAAACAACCTTTCTAATTCCAAGATTATCTCTCAATTTAATCATTTCAGGTATCTGATTTTTTATAATTGCATTTTCTCTTGCAACTGTAAAAGAAATACATACTTTATCTGCCTCTCCAACTTCAATTAAATTTTTTATTCCATTTAATGCCCTCTGGAAAGCACCTTTTACTCCTCTGAATTCATCATGAATTTCATTTACTCCATCTAAACTTACTCCATAATATGCAAAACCAATCTCCTTTAATTTTTCTGCTACCTCTTTTGTTATAAGTGTTCCATTTGTATTTATTGACATATAAAGGCCTGCCTCTTTCCCTATTTTTGCAAGTTCCCAGAAGACAGGGTCCATAAGTGGCTCTCCTCCAGCAAATGCAAATGTGGGGATATTTGTTTTTACAATTTCTTCCATAAGTTTTATTTTTTCTTTATCTGTGAGTTCCTCAGGCAGTCCTTTTGATAAAACACCTGCATCCTCATAACAGTGTTTACATCTTAAATTGCATCTTCCGGTAATATTCCAGACAACCATAAGTGGCTGTGCAAAAACAAGCGGCTCTCTAACACCAAATTTAACAATTGTTTCAGCAACATTCAATATTGATTTTTTTATAATGGGATTTTTTATCATATCCTTTAACTTTGTCCTATCAATATCAAAAATCTTGCATATATGGTCAAAAATTATATAAGGAACAATTGTCTCCCTTTCTTTTAAAATCCTTTCAAATAAACCCCTTGTATCTGAACTGAATTTTTCAACAAATTCTTCAAGTTTTGTAGTTCCATTTTCATTTTTTTGAAGGTATTTGGAAATAACTTTTTTTGTAAGGGAACTATTCAAAATTTTATAAAGAGAGCCATTTTTTAGATTTTCTGATAATTCATTCGGATTAAAAGGAAATTTATTTAAATTCCAGAGCCCCATTTTCTCCCTCCTTTTTCAAACTTATTCAGTTGTTGCCTCTTTAATTTCAATATTTGTTTCTTTAAGTATTTTCCTTATTGTTTCATGACTTATTTTTTCAATTATTTTATTCTCCTCAAGATATTTTTTAAGTTTATGTAATGTCCAGTTTGAAAATAATAGTCCAAGTTTCCTCGGCGGTATTTTTGCTATTTCAATTATTTTATTTTTTATATCTTCTGTGATTTCTTTCTTTTTTCCTGTCCTTGGAGAATTTAAAATTATATCAATCCCTTCTTTATTATATCTTTTAATCCATTTCCTTAAATGGTTTGGATGTAAATTGACAATTTTTGAAATCTCACTGACTCTATACTTATGAATACCGGAAAGAATTATTGCATGAACCCTCTTTTTAATATATGCTTCTTCTTTCTTTAAAATTTCATACAATTTTTTTACATCATCTTTTTTTATATCTGCAAATAATAAGCGAGCCATTTAACCTCCTTTTTTGAAATTATTATACCCTTTTTATTGAAATTGTCAAGAGCATTAAATTATGTTATTATTTTTTTATGGATGAACTTGAACTTGTGAAAAGAGCAAAGGAAGGAGATAATAAAGCATTTGAGGAACTTGTAAAGAGGACTCAGGATAAAATTTATAATCTTGGTCTTAAACTTCTTGGGAACAAAGATGATGTCCTGGATTTGCTCCAGGAAACATATATAAAAGCATATGAAAGTTTACCAAAGTTTGAAGGAAGGTCTTCTTTTTCCACATGGCTTTACAGGATTGCAACAAATTTTGCTCTTATGAAGTTAAGGAAAGAAAAATACAAAAAAATATCAATTGATGAAATAAAAGAAGCAGCAGACGGTAATTACAAATTAGAAATTCCTGATTGGTCAAACAGTCCTTATTTTCAGTATAAAAATGAGGAACTTAAAGAAATTTTAAATGAAGCAATAAATTCCTTGCCTCCAAAATACAAAACAATTTTTATATTACACGATATAGAAGGACTTTCAATTCCAGAAATATCTGAAATTCTTTCTCTTTCTATGCCTACTATAAAAACAAGGATTCACAGAAGCAGATTATATTTAAGAGAAAAACTTTCAGAATATTTCAAGAAAAAAGGAAATTGAAATGGATTGTAAAGAAATAGTAAAACTTATATCTGATTACATTGATAGAGAAATAGAAGAGGCAAAAAGGGAAATGCTTGAAGAACATATTAAAATATGTAAAAGATGTGAGTCCTTTTTAAATACAACTGTAAAAACAATTATTTTTTCAAGAAAAATTTACAAAAATAAAAAAATCCCAAAAAAAGTAGAAAAAACACTCTACTATCATATAAGAATAAGGTATAAAAAATGAAACTTGCCTCCTTTCTTTATCATCTAATAAAATGAAAAAAAAGAAAGGAGGTGATAAAAATGGCAAAACTCGCAAAATGGAATCCAATAAAAGAATTTCTTGACTTAAGGGATGATTTTGACAGAATAATTGATAGATTTTTCTCAAAAGATTTTGAGGTTTGGGAAGGAGCAAGACCTTTTGATGTTGACATCTACGAGGATGCAGATAATATTGTTTTAAAAGCAGAAATCCCGGGAATGAATAAAGAAGACATATCTATTTCTCTAACAGAGGATACAATTACTATATCCGGGAAAAAAGCAGAGGAGAAAAAGATAGAAAGAGAAAATTACTTCAAAAAAGAAATCAGAACAGGAAGTTTTTCCAGAAGTTTTACTCTTCCATGTGCTGTTGATAAAGAAAAAGTAAAGGCGACTTACAAAAATGGCATCCTTGAGATACTCCTTCCCAAATCTGAAAAAGCAAAAGAAAAAGAAATAAAAGTTGAGATTGAATAATATAACTAAAAAGGGGGAGAAAATCCCCCTTTTTATTTTAAAATGGAAAAAGTAATAATAATTGGTGCTGGACCTGCTGGACTATCAGCAGGTATTTTTTTATCAAGAGATAAAATTCCAACATTAATTATAGAAAAATTCTCTCCAGGTGGGAATATGCTTCTTACAGAAATTATAGAAAATTATCCTGGTTTTCCAGATGGAATAGATGGTTTTACTCTTTCTGATAATATGAGAAAACAATATTTAAGATTTGGAGGAGAAATAAAAACAGGAGAGGTTGAAAGAATTGAATTAAACAATAATGAAAAAATAGTAAAAATAAAAAATGGTGAAATTTTAAAAACAGATGTTCTTATAATTGCTTCAGGTTCTTCAAGAAAAAAATTAAATGTAAAAGGAGAAGAAGAACTTACGGGTAAAGGTGTATCATACTGTGCAATATGTGATGGTGCATTTTTTAAAAATAAAAAAGTCGCTGTTATTGGTGGAGGAGATTCTGCTCTTGAAGAAAGTATATATTTAACAAGATTTGCAGATTTTGTTTATATCATTCATAGGAGAGAAAAATTAAGAGCAAAAAAATATTTACAGGAAGAGGCAAAGAATAACAAAAAAATTAAATTTATACTACCTTATACTGTAAAGGAAATAAAGGGCAAAGAGAAAGTAGAGGGATTAATTATTGAGAATGCCTTAAATCAGGAGTTTATGGATTTGAAAGTTGATGGTATTTTTATTTCTGCCGGTCAAAAGCCAAACACAGATTTTATAAATGGAATTGTAAAAACAGATAATAATGGATTTATAGTAGTTAATGAAAAAATGGAAACAAACATTCCAGGGATTTTTGCGTGTGGAGATGTAATTAAAAAATCGCTTTATCAAATTATAACTGCTGCAAGTGAAGGTATGATTGCTGCTTTTTTTGCAGAAAAATATCTTGAAAGTTTATAATTGGCTATAAAATTCTTCCGGTTTAAGTGACTCAAATTTAAATCCATTTTTAATCAAAAATTTTCTTATATCAAGGCATAAATGGCATTTGTTTATATAACCCTCCTTTCTTTTATATCCATAACTTTCTGCCCATAAAAGTAAATCATAAATATCAGTCATAAGGAAGTTTAAAATTTTATCATTTATATTTATTCCTTCATCCAAAACATCATAAAAATTGCCGGGAGTTATCCCTGAACAAAAACTTGTTATATAATTTCCATAAAGGTCTATATGGATATGATATGGATTTAAAAATTCAGCAATACAATTTGCTCCTTTAAATTTTTCTGCCCTGAATTTAACAAACCAGTTTTCAAGTGTATATAAACATTTTCCCTTTGGCACAATATAATTTCTCAAAAACTTCAAAAATTTTTCTTCTCCAATAATCTTTAAAGAGTCATCAAATTTCATATTACCTTTAATACCACTTTCTTTAATCATTTTATATGCACTCATTGTGTAAAAGGTAACATTTTCCATCCCAAAAATTTCAAAACTTTTTTTCATTGCAATTTCAAAATTTTCAACAGGAACCTTTTCAAGATAAAAAATAGAATAACTGAGCATAATTGAATTTAATCCATTTTCCTTTAATTGTTTTAATTTTTCTTCTGCTATTTCCTCATTCTTTGCCCAGTAACAATTTGTCTCAACAAAAAAATGAATACCATAATTTTTACATAATTTTACAGATTCAATCAGAAGCGGGAAATTTATAAATGGTTCCCCTCCCGTTAAATGAAGGGAAACAAATGATACTTTCTTTTTCAATATTTTTAAAATTTCTTCAAGTTTATTAATAGAAATCCAGTTCTTCCAGTTCCCTCTGCAATTATAAAGGCAATGAATACATGAAAGATTACACTGATATGAAAGTATAATTCCACCTGAATATGGGGATGGGATTTTCATTTTACTTTAAGAAAATTTTTGAGAATTTTTTTACCTTCTTTTGTTAAAATTGATTCAGGATGAAACTGAACTCCAAAAACATTATATTTCTTATGTCTTATAGCCATAATTTCCTCATCTTCTGTCCATGCGGTTATCTCAAGACAATCGGGTAAACTTTCTCTTTCTATTACGAGTGAATGATACCTTGTAGCAACAAATGGATTTTCAACTTCTTTAAAAATTCCCTTGCTGTTATGATAAATCAATGAAGTTTTTCCGTGCATCAGTTTCTTAGCATATGTAATTTTCCCTCCAAAAACATAACCTATACACTGATGTCCCAGACAAACACCAAGAATTGGAAATTTATCCTTAAAATATTCTATTATCTCACAGGAAATTCCTGCATCTTCAGGTCTTTTAGGTCCAGGTGAAATAACAATTCTATCAAATTTCAATTTCTCAATTTTTTTAATACTTATTCTGTCATTTCTATATACAATAATTTTTTCTCCAAGTTCTCCAAAATACTGAACAAGATTGTAAACAAAAGAATCATAATTATCAATCATAAGTATCATTTTTATATCCTTTTTGAAAAATTATATGCTTCAATAAGCCCTTTTGCTTTATTTTTTGTCTCCTCATATTCTTTTTCAGGAACAGAATCTGCAACAATTCCAGCACCTGCCTGAATATATATCTTTTTATCCTTAATTATAAATGTCCTTATAGTTATACAGAAATCCATGCTTTTCTGTAAACTGAAATAGCCAACTGCTCCTGCATATGGTCCCCTCTTTATTCCCTCCAGTTCTTCTATAATCTCCATTGCTCTTATTTTTGGTGCTCCTGTGACTGTTCCAGCAGGAAAAGTAGAATATAATAAATCAACAGGAGTTTTGGTTTTCATCAATTCCCCTTCTACATTTGAAACAAGATGCATAACATGTGAATATTTTTCTATTTTCATAAGTTCTGTAACTTTAACACTCCCAGGGTAACATACTCTTCCAAGGTCATTTCTTCCAAGGTCAACAAGCATAATGTGTTCTGCTTTTTCCTTTTCATCATTTAATAATTCTTTTTCAAGTTTCATTTCTTCTTTTTCATCCTTTCCTCTTGGTCTTGTTCCAGCAATTGGTCTTACATTTGCAATTCCATTTTCAAGTTTTACAAGTATTTCAGGAGAAGAGCCAATCAATTTTAAATCCCCGAGTTCAAGATAAAACATATATGGTGATGGATTTAAACTTCTTAATGCCCTATATATTTTAAATGGTTCTACATCAATTTCCCTTTCCCATCTTTGAGATATAACTGCCTGAATAATATCTCCTTCAAAGATATATCTTTTAACCCTTTCAACATTTTTTAAAAACTCTTCCTTTTTAAAATTGCTTTTAAAATCATCCTTTTTTTCTTCCTCTTTCCCTTCAATTATTTTGAATGGTTTGAAAAATTCGCTTATGAAATTTAAAAGGCCTTTTCTTCCTTCATCATAAATTTTTCTTAAATTTTTATCCTTTTCAATAAATACATTTGTAATTAAAAAAAGTTTCCTTTTAAAATGATCAAAAATTATCAGTTTTTTTGGAAAAAAGAAAATGAAATCAGGAGTTAATAGGTCATCCTTACATATTTCTGGTATCCTTTCTATTTTTCTTATATAGTCATAAGAAACAAATCCAACAAATCCTCCTGTAAATAGAGGTAAGGATTTTATTCTGATTGTTGAATGTCTTTTTAAAAAATCCTCTATTACTTTTAAAGGGCTCCTTTTTTCAAATTTCTCTTTTATTCCCCTTACATAATCTGTTATTTCAATTTTATTGCCTTTTCCTTTAATTATTATTTCAGGATATGAACCTATAAAAGAATATCTACCTGTCTTTTCCTCCTGTTCAGCACTTTCAAGTAGAAAATTATAACTTCCTTTTGCAATTTTAAGAAAAGAAGAAACAGGTGTCTCAAAATCAGCAAGAAACCATGAATAAAAAGGAATTACATTTACCTTTTTTATCAAATTTTTAAACTCTTCAAAATCAGGATATATTTCCATTTTTAAAGTGTCTGTTCACAAATTATTTTCCAGTTTCCATTTCTTTTCACAAGATAAAGAATTTTTCTTGTTTGAGAAGAGAAATTATCTGAAGTATATTTTTGTTTAAAGAAAGCAATAGCCATTGTTCCGAATTTCTTTCCTCCATAAGGGAGAATCTGCAAATCAAATAATTCCACTTTTATATATTTTTTCTCTTTATTTATTCTTTCCTTATATGATTTCCATTGATTTTTATTCTTTGACCCTACCAAAAACTCATCATCATAAAATTTTATATATTTTTCTATATCTTTACTTTCCCATGCATCCTTCCATTTTTCAACAGTTTCCTTTATCTCCTTAATATATCCAAATTTATCAAACATTTTATCTCCTGAAATACAAATAAAACTCTCACCCGGTTTAATGTATTCCATTATTTCCTTCATATCTTTATCACTTACAACAACACAACCTTCACTATTATATGGAGGTCTTTCTATTGGAGTTGCATGAAACCAAATTCCGTCTCCATCTTTATTAAATCTTATATCTATTGGATTAGGAAAATTCAAAGGGAAAGCAGCAATTCCATATTTAGGTGGAAGATTTGGTGGCTCTAATCTTGATGTTAAGAGATAAGTTCCTTCCGGTGTCCTTTTATCACCTTTTTTTTCTTTATCTCCTTTTTCTGCTCCTGTTGTGCATTTAAATTCCTTTATTTCTTTAAAACCATAACCATCAAACGAAACCAGATACAACTTCTGCTCATTTTTTGATACACTTATAAAATTATATGGATTTAAACCTTCAATTTTTTCTCTTTCTGGAACTTTTACTACTTTCTTTTCAATAACTTTTTTCCCTTCTTTTTCCGCCATTAAATTTTTTATTTTCTCTTTCTCAAGCATAGCCATTTCTTTATTATTTTCTAATAGATATATTTTAAGAAGTATTTTATGTAGAGAAATATCATCAGAAATTGCAAGTCCTTCTTCAATATATTCCTTTGCTTTTTTATAATCTCCTCTGTTTAAGGCGTTAAGAGAAAGATAATAAAAAAGTGATACATCTTTAAAATTGTAATTATATGCCTTTTCAAGTGCCAGAATACCTTCTTTTTCTTTATTAATTCCTAAAAGTAATTTGCCAAGATTATACCAGTAAACTGGATTTTGAGGGGAAAGTTCTGTTGCAATATAATAGAGATTAATCTTTTCTTTAATATCCTGAGTTTTTTCTATCCTTTTTTCTATATAAGAGAGAGCATTTTTTCTATCTTCTAATGAAACTTCAAGTAAAATTTCAGAAACCCTAACCTGTAAATTTATTTCTTTAAAAATAAGAGCAAGTTCTATTTTTGCTTCTGTTTTTCCAATTAAACTTTCAAGAATTTTCAGATATTCTTCTATTATTTGATTATTATTAGGATTCTGTTTTATTGCCTTACTATATTCCTCAAGGGACAATTTAATATACTTTCTTGCTTTTTCTTCAGGCCTTGATATTAAAAATGGCTCACTTTCTTTAACAAATAAAAAAAAGAAAACAACAAAAATGTAAAGGATTTCTTTTCTCTTCATCAATACTTTTTCATTCAATTATTATCGCCTCAACAGGACAACTTTCAACTGCTTCTTTAACTTTTTCCTCCAATTCAGGTGGAATATTTGCAAGTTTCACTGTTGAAACAGTTTCTCCCATTTCAAAAACTTCAGGACAAATATCAACACACAATCCACATCCAGTGCAAAGTTCTTCATCAATTTTTACTTTCATCTCTCCTCCTTCTTTTTTTAAATTAATAAATTATATCTTTTTCTCCTATTATGTCAATACCAATTAACTTTTATTATAAAACACTCAAAAGAAATTTTCAACTATAAATTTCCCATCATCTGAATGTATCTTTTTAATATATTAACAGAGAAATTATCTTTTATCTGTTTTAATGCACTCATCATCCACACTATCGCTTTATTCCTTAATGGCGCAAGTTCTATCCACCCAGTTTGTGTCTCTGTTTTAACCTTCCGGGAAGAGTAAAATCATACTGTGCCCTTTTTTATTTAATAAAAAAACAGAAGTAGTACGGTCTCTATTTTAACTAAATTGTTTTTGGAGAATGCCGAAAATTTGACAGGTGAAATTATGTGGTGTAAATTAGAAAAAAACTTAATTTACTAAATATTTATGAAAGGAGAGAATATGAATCAAATCATTAAAAGTAGTATTTTTTTACTATGGAGTTTTTTATTTATGAATACATCCGTATCAGCGAGGATTGGTATAATGGGAGCATTAAATGAAGAAATAAAAATGTTAAAAGATGAAATGAAACTAACGAAAGAAATAAAAATTGCCGGAAGAGTTTTTTATTTAGGTAAATTAGAAGGGAAAGAAATTGTTTTAGTAGAAGCAGGAATGGGAAAAGTTAATGCAGCTATAACCAGCCAGTTATTGATAACCCAACTCAAGGTAGAAAAGATAATTTTCACAGGCATTGCCGGAGGAGTATCTCCTGATCTTGGTATAGGTGATCTGGTTATCGCCACAAAAGTAGCTCAGCATGATTATGGAAGTATAGGTCCTCAAGGGTTTTTTCCTTTTAGACCCGGCACACTTCCAGTAGGCGAAGTCAATATTGAAAGTGTATATTTTAAAACAGATGAGAAGTTGCTAAACATTGCTATGAGTGCTTCAGATGGAATAACGCTTAATAAATTACCGGAAGGAACTATTTTATCTAATGAAGGAAGAATTCCAAAAATAGTCAGTGGAATCATAGTTACCGGTGACCAGTTTGTTGTATCAAAAATAAAACGAAAGTGGTTATTTGAAACATTTAATGCCCTTGCCACAGAAATGGAAGGAGGGGCTGTTGCTCAGGTCTGTGAGATAAATAACATTCCATTCTTACTTATTAGGTCTATCAGTGATCTGGCAAACGAGGATGCAGAAGTTAATTTTAATAAATTTGTGGATTATGCTGCAAAAAATTCTGTTTTGCTGGTTAAAAAAATTTTATCTAAAATTTAAAAAATAATTTTTTTGTTGACAGTAGTGGAAATCCTTGTTAAACCATTTCAAAAAACAATAAATCCTTTCAGAAATGGCATAGAAAAAGAAATTAAGAAAAACTTACAGTTGCGAATTTGATTTACCAGGTTTATTTTTGAAACTCTTAAATCTATTGTAGATTAAAGGTTTTTACATCTCTTAATAGATTCTTCTCTGCAACTTATTATAAATGTGGTATGATATAAGAAAATTTGAAAATAGTTTGGGTCATGGTTAAAATAAATAATTATGAAGAAACTTAATTTTCATAATGAAGGACAGAGTGTAATTGAAATAATTATTACAATATTTGTAATTGCTTTCATTGGTAGAGAAGTGTATTATCACTATCCAAAACATACACAAAAAGAGGTTACTCCACACCCAGCAACTGTTTCGTCAATTCAACCATTATCAAAAAATGTGCGTGAGGAAACTTTTTCTTTCCTTCCAGAAAGTCCAGAGCATTTGGTCTATATTGGTGGAGAAAAAGAAATCCTTCAATTAACCAGGCAGAAACTATATAAACCAGGAGAAATAATAAAAAAATATAAAATTGGAAAAGAGACAGAAATTCTTTTTTATCCATACTATGAAGAAAAAATGGTTTCCTACAATAATCCTCCTTATAACTATAGTTATTACTTCAAAGTGTATAATAAAGGGAAAGATGTATTTACTTCTATACCAGAAAACTATACAAACCTTGATATATATCAATACAAAACAAATCGCTACATTATTATTCACAAGCCAAGCGGCGGTGCTTTCTGTTGTTTTGTTGCCTACATTTTCTATTTAGACAGGGAAGATAATATTACTCTAATTGGAGATTGGGGAGCTACTACTCAGAGAGAAAATTTGAATGAGCGTCAAAAATACACTATGGATAATTCAGGAATAATTGAGGTATTTGAGAAATATGGAAAAATTTATATAAAAGTAGGAGATGGAAGGTTCCATTATTTCTTAGGTGGAAGTCGTCCTGAGAGTTTTGACATTTTCCAGTATATTTTAATAGACGAAAAAAGGATAAAATTATCTAATATAGATTTTAAAGACGAATTTTTAAAGAAGGCAAAAGATGATGAATCTATGCTTAATGAACTTATTGAAAGAGAAACAAATCAAGAAAAAAAAGGAGAAAGGAAATCTTGCGAATTTCCTATTCTTCTGGGAAGCATGATGGCAAATTATATTTTAGGTGGAGAAAAAGAGTTGGCTGAGAAAAAAATTGATTTTTATTTCAATAAAATTAGTTCTATCTCTCAAAACTATCTAATTTTAGGTGAAAGAATTATCACTTTGAATGAAATTAAAAAAGAAATAAAAAAGAAGATAAAAGTTGATTGCTATTCAAATGACTAAAATTTGGAAGATTGTCCTCGTTCAAAAGGGGCTGGGGGAATAGGAGTCGAACCTATACGCCGGGATCCAGAGTCCCGTGTCCTACCAGTTAGACGATCCCCCAGTTTAATCTTTCTTTCTTAAAATTATTTTATAGTCGTTATCTTTTTTGCTTAAGATAATGTGTCCCTCTCTTGCAAGCCATCCAAGACCCATTATAAGTAAATCTCTATCTCTTCCTGTAATCTCCGTCAATTTACTCAAAGTAGTTTCATTATATTTCTCAAGATACTGCCATATTTCTCCTGCTACTATACCTATTTCAGTTATCATCTTCCCTCCTTGCTTTTTTTTATTTTATCATCTTTCTCCTTTTTTGTGAAGAGTTTTGCATCTCGGGCATCTGCTTATCTCATCACTTTTACTATCAACATATTCATAAAAACACATTGGACAAACCCATATAGTATTTTCTTCCTTTTTCTCATATTTTCTCTTTTTTTCCAGAACGACCCACATAAAAAGTATCCCCACACTTATTATAAGATAAATACTTGCAATAAGGTCAATAGGGATTTTTATCATTTTAGTTTAAAATTTAATGTTATAATTCCCCATACATCCTTTTCACTGTTAACTGGCTCAAATAACCATTTTTTAAATTTTCTTTCAGCATAAAAATCAATTTCAGGATTCCCTGAAGAAAGTGAAATTTCTGTATTATATATTTTACCTTCAGGATTAACCCAGAATTTTATTTTTACCTTTCCTTCAATGCCTTTTTCCTGCGCCCATAATGGATAGTCAATTTTTTCCTTATATATAATTTTTCTTGTTCCCGCAGGACCTTCAATCAATTCTCCTGAAGTTGTTGTTTCTGGAAGATTTAAAACAGGAATTGATAAAGAATTAATTTCAAAATCTGCTTTTTTTTCAATATCAAGATTAAGTTTAACAGGTGTTATATATCCATTTCCTTCAAAAACCTTTTTTGATGTAATTTTCATTGAAGGAACTTCTTCCTCTGTTTTAACTTTTAATACTCCTATATTTTCTTCTATTTTTTTTGAAACAAATTTAATACTTTCCATGGTTTTTTTTGCTTCTAAGGAAGGAAAAATTATAATTTCTATTGGTTTTGTTTTTTTTAAAGGTGAAGGGAGAATAACAGAAAAAAGGGATAAACCAATTATATGGATAAATAAACTTATAAAAAATGCTTTAAGAAATAAATTTGTTTTCATTTTTAAAATTCCGGTAATGTGGCAACAGCAATTTTGTCAACACCACAACTTCTTGCTTTATCCATAACACTAACAACTATTCCATGTTTTGTATCCTTATCCGCCTTTACAATAAGTATTATATTTTCTTTTTCACCCTTTATTTCTTCCCTTAAAATTTTCTCAAACTCTAAAAGATTAACAGGTTTCCCTTTAAAATATATTCTCCCTTCTTCTGTTATATTAACAAAAATTTCCTTCTGCTTTATTATATCTGTTGTTTCTGCTTTTGGTAATTTTATTTTTATCCCTGGTTGCATAATGAAACTTGAACTTAACATAAAAAATATGATTAACTGAAAGACAACATCAACCATTGGTGCAATATTTATTTCTCCTTTTATTATTTCCAAATGCCTTTTGAATCTCATATTTTAATTTTACTTTTTATAAATTGACCCATCAAGTTTTTAATTCTCTTTTAAAATGATAAAATTAAATATATGGGATATATATGTGGAATTGATGAAAATGGTTTTGGTCCTGTTTTAGGTCCACTTGTAATTACTGGAATAGTTGTTTCAGAAGATATAAAAATCCCTGATTATATAGTTGACAGTAAAATTTTTTATAGGAAGAAAAATGACTTTAAGAAAATAGAGGAAATTGCGATTGTTGCCTATTATATTTTTGAAAATAAACTGCCTTTATCTCCTTATGAAATATTTATAAGGTTTTCTTATAGAAAATGTGGTTTTGAGGATAATATATGTGAAAAAAATATTCCACTTAATTTTAAAACTGAAAACATGAAAGAAATTATAGAGAAATACAGTGATATTCTAAAAGAGAAGGATAAGATTAAGGAAATAAAGGTAAAAATTGTATGCCCTTATTTTTTAAATGATTTTGTGAAGAAAAAAAATTCAAAATTTCTATTAAATTTATTCAACTTCTTTGAAATTATAAAAGGTCTGGAAAATTACAGGGAAATAAAATTCTTCTGTGGGAAAATTGGAGGAACTATCTACTACAGAAATTTTATTCAATACTTTTTTCACAATTATGAAATTTATACTTTAAAGGAAACAGAAGAGATTTCTAAATATAAGATTTTAAAAAACAATTTTTCATTTGAAGTTGGATTTTATAAAAATGTTGAAAAGATTTTTCCTGTTGCTTCATTTTCATCAATTATAGGTAAATACATAAGAGAAATTGTTATGGAAAGTATAAGAAAAAGTTTAGATATAAAAGAGGAAATTTCAGGATACAGGGATAAAAAAACAAAAAAGTTTATAGAAAAAATTGATTTTTCAAAATTCAGAAAAGAATGCATAATCCGGATTTCTTAAAAATTTTCTGTTGACAAATTTAAAATAATGAGGTAATATTTTTTCAATGGGCAAAGTTATTGATTTTTATAAGAGTTTGAATAAACAGAATAGAATAATTTTCTGGGTTTGTACCGGGATTATTTTTCTTACAATTTTAAGGGTTTCTATCTGGAGTGCCAAGAAGGACAAAACACCTACCGCAAAAACATTTATAAAACAGATAAGGAGTCAGAATAAGAATGAAAAAAAGTATGGAATTTATAATGCCGGAGTTCTTAAATTAAAAGATGCACTACCTGAAATTGAAGATGTTTTTCAGAAAGAAAATGATGAGGAAATAAAGAGGGTTTGTGCATGGAGTATAGGACAGATTGATTTTAATAAACTTTTAACATATCTTGACAGTTCAGATAAAAAAATAAAAGAAATAACTTTTGAAACATTATTGAAAATTGACAGGAAAAATATTGATTATATCATAGGAAGGTTTGACAAAGAAGATGTAGATACAAAACTTAGAATACTTGATTATATAAATTCTCCTGAATATCAGGAAAAATTGTTGAAAATTTTAGAAAATGATAAAGAAGAAATTCAGGTTAGAAAAAAGGCACTTGATATACTTAAGGAAAAGGGAAAACCAGAGGAAATAGAGACATCTTTATGGGCTTTATACTACAATGAACAGAATGACGAAATGAAAAATTATATTTACCAGATAATAAAAGAAATTCAAAAGAGAGGGAAAAAATGAAAATTAAAAAAGGGGGATTTACTTTAATAGAACTTCTTGTTGTAATTGCAATAATCTCAATGCTTGCCGGTCAGATTTTACCATCCCTTTCAACAGCGAGGGAAAAAGGGAGACAGGCAAACTGTGTGAATAACCTTCATCAAATTGGACTTGCTATTGAAATGTATTATCAGGACTACGAAGATTATCCAACATGGCTTTCTATTCTTTGCAAAAGTAATACTCCGGGAGTTGGTTTAAATTATCTTGGAACAGGTAAAATTTTTATATGCTTAACTGACTTAAATAAAGGGAATAAAGGACATGGAAATACATCCTTCCCTGAAATATGTGATATTCCTTTATCAAAAGTCCAGAATAGTTATCCTTTTTACTCTCCGGATACTTTTGACCAGAATGCCTACAATTACAGAAACCCATCTATTGAAGCATGCAGTTATTCTTATGAATTTGCTCCAACTCGTTGCAAATGGTTTGAAAGTTCGCATAATGATACGGATATAAGTCAGGCAGATACAAATGGAGATGGAAAAGTGACCTGGAAAGAAGCAAAAATATGGCAATCATCTCATGGATATGGAGGACAGGTTCCTATTGTTAGATGTTTCTGGCATTATTACAATCATAAACAGAAGGTTTTAAATCTTGCTTTCAGGGATTATAATGTATTTATAAGTGAACCTGAATGGGAATCTTCTTCTTATTGAAAAATTTATTTTTTTAAAAACCATTCAATCGTCTTTTTAATTCCTTCTTCTATTTTATATTTAGGATACCAGCCAGTTTCTCTTTTAATCTTTTCAATTGAAAGACAACTTCTTTTTAATTCTCCTTTTCTTTCTTCTCCATAAAATTTTCTACAATTTTCCCCAATATTTTCTTTTATAATTTCAAATATTCTGTTTACACTCGTTTCAATCCCGGTTCCAACATTAAAGATACCTGTTATTCTATTCTTCATAAACAAAATATTTGCTTCAACAACATCTTCAATAAAAATAAAATCCCTTGTCTGCTCTCCATCTCCAAAAATCACACATTCTTTACCTTCCAGTATCCTTGATATAAAAATTGCAATAACACCTGCTTCTGATAAATAATTCTGTCTTGGTCCATAAACATTTCCATACCTTAATGCAACATAATTTATTCCATACTTTTTCCAGTAAGCATAAAGAATTTTTTCAGATGTTAATTTTGATATACCATAAACACATATTGGAAATGGTTCAATTGTTTCAGGGCTTGGTAAAATATCAGTCAATCCATACATAACTCCACCTGTTGAAGAAAAAATAATTTTTTCGGGGGGCTTTTCCTTTACACATTCAAGAAGATTTATAATTCCTTTAATATTAACATCAACATCAAAAGCCGGGTCTTCTTCTCCTTTTCTTACATTTATCTGTGCAGCAAAATGAAAAATATAATCAAAATAATGTCTTTCAAAAAATTCTTCTAATTTTTCCTTTTCTCTTATATCAATTTTATAAAAAATAACCTTTTTATTTAAATTTTCTTTAAAGCCAGTAGAAAGATTATCAATTACAATAACTTCATTGTTCTCTTCTATTAATCTATCAACAGTATGACTTCCTATAAAACCAGCACCCCCGGTAACAAGTATTTTTGCCATTTTCAATCCCTTAAAACTATATCTTTAACCCATTCCCTATTTTCAATATACCATTTTACAGTTCTTTCAATGCCTTCTCTTATATCAATCTTTGGTGTCCAGTTTAATAATTTCTTTGCCTTTGTTATATCAGCATATGTTTCCTTTATATCTGCCTTATGAAATGGAGCGTAAACAATTTTTGCTTTTTTATTTAAATTTTCTTCAATAATTTTTATAACTTCATTTAACTGATGGGGATTACTATTTCCAAGATTTATAATTTCAAAACCTGATAGATTAATTCCTGAAATTGTGCCTTCTGCAATATCATCAACATAAGTAAAATCTCTACTCTGGCTTCCATCTCCATAAACAGATATTTCCTTTTCTTCGTCAATTAATTTTATAAACTTAAATATACTCATATCAGGTCTTCCACAAGGTCCATAAACAGTAAAGTATCTGAAAATAATAACATCAATTCCAAAAAGATAATGGTAGGTATAAGATGTAATTTCTGCTGCCTTTTTACTTGCTGCATAAGGAGAGATTGGATTATTTACAGGCAAATCTTCAGAAAAGGGAATTTTACATCCAGCATAAAGAGAAGAAGTTGAAGCAAGAATAAATTTTTTAATTCCATAGTCCTTTGCACATTCAAGTAGATTTAAATTTCCTATAACATTTGTCTGATAATAAATTTCAGGATTTTCAATACTTGCTCTTACTCCTGCTCTTGCTGCGAGATTTATTATTACATCTGGCTTTGCTTCTTTAACAACATATTTAATATTTTCCCTTGAAATATCAAGTTTTACAAATGAGAAATTTTTATTTTTCAGTAATCTTTCCAATCTCCACTTTTTCAATCTTACATCGTAATAATCATTTAAGTCATCTATACCAAGAACTTCTTCTCCCTTTTCCAGTAATTTTTCCGAGACCTTCCAACCAATAAAACCACACGCACCAGTAAGTAAAATTTTTCCCATGCTTAAAATTATATCATAAAAATAAAAAGTCAAATCAAAAAATTTTAAATAAAATTGACAGTTTCAATCAAATTAAGGTAAAATTAAATTGTGGAAAGGATAAAAAAGAAAGGAGTTGCTTTAATTGCAGTTATTGTGACAATAGTTCTTTTTACCTCTCTTATACTTGCTGTTGTCCTTGCTGCAACAATGTCAATAAGAAGAGCAAATTACTATAAAGATAAACTGATTGCCCTTGAAATAGCAGAAACTGGCTTGCAGAAAATTTTGTATAATTTAAATTATTATGGATATCAAGAAAATAATACGGGAACAGGTTGGTCAAAGGCATCATGGATAGGTTCAAATTTTAAATCATCTTCTTTTTCCCTTCCTCAATGGTATAGTGATTTAATTACGAGTAAAAGGCTTACAGAGAATGATTTGACAAAGTATGAAACAGAAATTTCTCTACCTGAATATGGTGGAAAAGGCAAATACACTTTATATTTTATTGATGCAAATTCACAAACTGCTTCAGAAACAGACCTTGACTTAATAGTTGCCAAAGGAAGTTATAGAGGTAGAACAGCAACAATAAGTTTTTTATTAAGAGGAGCAGGAGAAATTCAGAGGGATAATTCAGGTAATTATTTTTACGGAGATTTTAAGAACTCATTAGGCGTCCAACCTGTTAAAAATCCAAATAGAACACTTGGAAGTTGTGGAATACCAGAAGCATTTAATAAACATGTAATATATGGTTATAATGTAACATTTCCTAACCCTTCTACAGGCATAAATATCAAGGGGAATATAACCTATTCCACGGTTTCCAATAAACCAACAAATCTTTCACAAGCAACATGGACAGAAACAAATATTAATTTTCTGGATTATATTCCTCGTGTTGAAACTGATTTGTACATTGACAATATTCCATCTCCACCTTCTTCATATTCAGTTTATTTTATTTCTCCTCCAGGCCATACGAATGAAGTGTGGGGTTTTTTAAATGAGTACACAGGTAGGGATACTGTAATTTCATATCCAGCAAATCCACCAAATGGGACAAGTTATAACTCAACAACTTCAGATTATACATTTACAAACACACAAATTACTTATTCTTTTAAAGTTTGGGGAGATGCAAATTCAGATGGAACACCTTCTCAAACAGCAAAAGCAAATCTTATTTTAAATGGCACAAATACAATTTCAAATGCCTGTTATGTAACAAATAATTTAACAATAAACGGAACCCTCAATACAACAAATTCAACAATTTTTAGAGTAGGTGGTGACTTGACTATAAATTCCGGCACTATTATAAATGGGGACTTTGTGTGTATTCTTGATTCTCCATCCTCCATCAATATAACAAGCATAACAATAAATAATGGTTCTTTTATTCTTTTAATAAACGGAGGAACAAATCCTTCTGTGGCCATTCAAGGGATAACAATAAATAAAGCAAGCAGTAATTATAAGTCAGCAATCATTATATATGACAATTCAACAAATGGAGCTGTGATAGATCCAATATCAATTAATAATATTATTAATGCCAATGGTAAAACAAAAATTTTTGTTTATTCCAAAGGTAATGTAAGAAATTTAAATGTCCAAAATAACCTTTCTGATAATATTATAAATGAAACTCCTGCAGTTATAATTTATGGGGAAAAGGAAGCAAAAATTTCAATTGCTTCTGGAAAACAAGTTAATGGCAGTATATATTGTGTCTCTAAATCTACTACAAATACTGAGATAACACTTAATTCAAATTCAAAAGTAATAAATGGAGTTTTAATAACAAATGGCACTATTAATATCAACAATGGAGTGTCTATTACCTATGATAAATCTTTATTTCCTGTAAATTCAGATGCATTCAGAGGTTTTTTAGGAGGGAGGAGAAAATATTTGCCTGTGCCTGGGAGTTGGAGAATAGAATGGTAAAATTAAAGAAATATTAACTTGAGAGGAGGTTATTTATGAATTTTGAATCAAAAGTGATGGAAATGATACATAAAATTAGAGAAGAACATTATAAAAGCACAAAAATGAAAAGGCCAAAGGATACTGAAGAAAATTTAAAGAAGGAGGTAAAAATTAATTTCAAAACTTGGTTTAAAATATGCTGATTTTGAAAATTTGAAATAAAAGGAGAAGAGGATGAGAGAATATATTTTTACAATAATAATTGAAAAAGAAGTGGAAGGTGGTTATCATGCATTTTGTCCAATTTTGCCAGGATGTCATACTCAAGGTGAAACTTACGAAGAGGCGATAAAAAATATTGAAGATGCGATAAAACTCTACATTGAAAGTTTAAAAGCACATAATGAAGAAATACCTATAGAAGAAGATATTACTGTAAAATTAACAAAGGTTATGATATGAGTTTTTTGCCCTCTGTTAAGCCGAAAGATGTTATTAGGGTTGCACAAAAATTGGGCTTTGTATTTGACAGACAATCAGGGAGTCATGCAATTTATTATAGAGAAAAAGATAAAAAAAGAGTAGTAGTTCCTATTCATCCGAAAGAAATCAAGAGGAAAACTCTTTATGGGATTATAAAGGATATGGGAATAGATGTAGAAGAATTCAAAAAATTATTGTAAAATTGGAGAATAGGATGGTAAAAAGGGGATTGACTTTAATTGAGGTTGTTATTGCTATATTTTTACTTGCAGTTGTTGTTGCTACCGGGCTTCTTCTTCTTTCCGGCAATTTAAATGTTTTAAAAAAAGCAAATGAATTAACAATAGCAAATGCTTTAATGCAATACTCAATTGAAGAAGTTAAAAATATAGATTTCCCACCAGTTTATTATGACAGATTAAAAAACCAAACTACTTATGGAAAAATAGCAGATGAAGTGGAAACTGATTCTCTTTATTATATAAACTATAATCCTCCTGTTTACACAGATTTTACACCGGAACAGTATAAAACAGATTATAGAATAATAAGGTTTGTTCGTGGGTATGATGGTTCAGGTCAAATTTTACCCTTGTCCACAACAAACTACTATGATAATGCAATGGCTTTAGAATTTATTGTTTATGTTTTAAGGAAAAGAGGTAATAAAATATTATTAAAACAAACAATTTATAGGTCAAGGGATGGTCTTTATTAAAAAGGAGGGAAGAAATGGGAAACAATAAAATATTACTTGATCCAGAGGGAATAAAAGAAATAATTAAAAAAACAATAAGGGAATCCATAAAGAATGAATTTTTTAAAATTAGATTAGAACTAACACCAGAAATTTCTGATGAAGAGATGAAAGAAATTAAGAAAAAATATAAAAAACCATCCAAAAAAGTTGCTTATTCTGAATACCTTGAAATATGAAATGGGAAATATGTTATTCGGCAAGGGCTTTAAAATTTATTCGGAAAAATGTTTATTAAAAAGGAGGAAAATGAAAAAAGGATTTACAATTCTTGAAATTCTCATTGCTTTAACCATTCTTGTAATTATTTTCGCTTTAATGACCATATTTTATGTCCGAGGAGCAAAAACAAGAAATATAATAACTGCCTATAATGAAGTAGGAGAAATTTTATCCCAGAGTGTAGATGTAATTTCAAATGGAAGAAAAAGTTTCATGGGAAAGAAAATACCAAGTTTAAAAGATGCAACTACAATTACAACTGCAAAATCTTATCAACTTACTTATGGAGACGGAACTAATAATATATCAGTGGAAATAAAAAAAGACACAGATACAGAAACTTCTATTTATATTGATAGTAAATCCCTTGACCCTAATAAAAAAGTCGTTCTTTTAAGTGGCTCAAAATTTGAATATTTTTATCCAGATGGAACTTTAAAATTAGACGAAAACATAGCACCTGAAACAATAGTCCTTGTAAAAATTATATTGGTCGGTAAATCAACAAATCCAGCAATGAAAAATATGATACCAATGAGAATAGAAACCCTTGTCCGCCTTAAAAACAAAACCTCCTTCTAACCTCCCCCTTCCCCACCTTAGAGGTGGGACATGGAGATTGTTGAGTGGCAAGGGTTTGGCGGAGGGTATTATAAAAATTTGAAAAAGAAGTTTAAAAGTTATAAAATTTCTGTAGAGAGTAAAATTGTTAAATGATTAAGAAGTAAGGTAAAATATAATTGAAATGGGAAAAGAAATAATTTTTCTGGTTGAAGAGGATATTGATGGAGGTTTTACGGCAAAATCTCTTGGTTATTCAATTTTTACAGAAGGTGAAAATTTAGAAGAACTTAAAAAAAATATACTTGATGCTTTAAAATGTCATTTTGAAAAAGAAGAAGATATACCAAAAATAATCAGATTACATATAGTTAAAGAAGAAATAATAGAGAATGTCTAAGTTACCTCGCAACATATCAGGAAGGACACTTGCAAAGAAACTTAAAAAATTTGGATATGAAATAACAAGAGAAACAGGTAGTCATATAAGATTATCCACAAATATTATGGGTTATCCCCATCATATTACAATCCCAGACCATAAATCTTTAAAGACAGGCACTTTAAATAATATTCTTAAAGATATGGGAGATTATCTCAAAAAAGAAAAAAGGGAATTAATTGAAACTTTATTTGAAGACAGATAATACTCCTCCTTCCCCACCTTAGAGGTGGGACATGGAGATTGTTGAGTGGCAAGGGTTTGGCGGAGGGGGTGGGATTTGAACCCACGGTACCGCCTTTCGACGGTACAACGGATTAGCAATCCGCCGCATTAGACCACTATGCTACCCCTCCATACAAATAATTATACTTTTCAATTCAACTTTTATCAACTCCAGAAATTTTTTTTTTAAATTTAAAAACTAATTAATCCATGTAAAATAAAAATCCAAAGGATAAAATTATTTTAAAATGGTTCTTCAAAACTGAATTTTCTGCTTAAGAATAACTCAATGCAAACTTCTACAACTTCCTTATCATATTTTATACCCCTATTTTTGTAAATTTCTTCAAGTGCATCATTTAAAGAAAGGGCAGGTCTATATGGTCTATGATTAACCATTGCTTCAACAACATCACTAACTCCTATAATTCTTGCCTCTTTTAATATCTCTTCTCCTTTAAGTCCTTTTGGGTAACCAGTTCCGTCAAGTCGTTCATGATGCTGTAATATAATTTCTGCAACTTTTTCCATACCCGGTATTACTTTAACTATATTATATCCAGTTATTGAATGTGTTTTTACTATCTCAAATTCAATTGGAGTTAACTTTCTCGGCAAAACAAGAATATCATCAGGAACTGAAATTTTTCCAACATCATGTAATAAAGAGGCCCATAATATTTCTCTTATATTTTCTAAACCCATCTTTTTTGCTATTGCTACTGAAAGTTTTGAAACTCTTACCTGATGTCCTGCTGTATATGGGTCTTTTGTCTCAACTATTTCTACAATTGCATGGATTGTTCCTTCAAGTGTTTTTTCAAGTAATTTCTGCTCATCCCTTAATTTTTCTTCATATTCTCTCATTTCAGTTATATCAACTACTGTTCCAACTACAACTCTTTTCCCTTCAAATTCTGTCACTATTCCTGAAAATTTTCCATATCTTAACTTCCCCTCTTTATCTATCCATCTTATTTCTTCTTCTTCTTCTTCTTCTTCTTCACATGAAAATCTTTTTCTTGCCATTTCTTCAATCAAATGGATATCTTCTTTATAAACAATTTCATTTATTTTTTTCTTTAAAATTTCTTCTCTTGGCATACCTAACATTTTACATATGGAAGGATTTACATATAAAAGATTGAGATTCTCGTCATAAATATAAATTCCAGCAATTGATTTTTCTGCAAGATTATACCACTTCCTCCATGTTTCTTCTTTTATTTTATCATTATAGTTTTCCATAATTATTTATTTTAATATTTTGGGTTAAAAAGTAAATTTTTTCGTTAACCCTGTTGCTCCATTTAAAATTCTAAAGTGTAATTTCTTCTTTTTCAATTTTTTTATCTCTCTTTTGTTTCAATCTTTATTTCTTTGTGCTTATTTTTACAGAAGAAATAGAAAACACCTTGCCTGAGGACAATTCTTAATACGATTTAATTTTCTCTATTATTTTTTTCTGTCTCTCTGCTTGCCTTATAAAACCATATTTTTGAAACATTTCAAGCAATTTAGTTCTTATATATACATCATTTGTAATATCATAGATAAAAATACTGTAGCCAACTTTTGCTTTCGGTTTTATTTCTTTCAACCAGTTAAAGATATTATGGTCATTGTAAACAAGCCCCTGTAAATAATTCACACTTATAACAAGATATTCTTTTTCAGGAAATTCAGAATTTAAATGATAATGTTCCTCGGGTAAATTCAAGAAAATGGGATAGAAGAACGGTTCATAAATAATACCATAAGTTTCAGGCATAATTGAACCAAAATAATTAAGCATTATTTCTGGATTTCTTTCTTTCTGTAAATATTTCTTTAGTTCCTTTAAATCCTGTCCCCAGTCAATATTTGAATCAATTAAATGTTTCCAGCCATTTTCAGGTCCACCTGCAATTTCATTAAAATATGCAAGATAATCAGGATGAATTTTAAATGAGACAAAGGCATACCAAATACATAATATTAAAATTAAAGTATTTTTAAAAGACGATTTTATTTTCATTTTTTCATGATAAGCAAATAATCTTCCTGAATAAATATAAATTAGAGCATAAAAGGGAAGTATATATCTAATTCCAATCTGTTTTTTACTTAATGAGGAAAAAACAAAATAAATTATTGCAGGTAAAATTAAGAAAATTTCCTTTTTCTCAAGTTTCATATTTACAAGAATTGCAAGGATTAAAAAAATCATAAAAGAAATAGGTGTTTTATAAAGAAATGCCATTATAAAATAATGTCTCCAGCCATTTGATGAAAATTTACCATTTAGAAAACTTGTATGACCCCATTCTGTTGTTTCAAAAATAATTCTTTTTAAACCAAGTAAAAAATATTTAAATCCGTAAATCCTGTAAATTAGAATTAAAATAATAAATGGAATTAAAACAAAGCAGAGGACAATAATACTATAATTAATTTTCAGTTTTGCTTTAATTTTATCCTTCAGCACTATAATTAAAAGAGTTAAAATAATAAAAGGCATAACCACAATTCCTGTAAATTTTGTTGAAATAGAAAGTCCAAAGAATATACCGGAGAAAATTAAGTATTTTTTATTCTCAGTTTCAAAAAATTTCCAGAGATAATATAAAGTTATAACGAAAAAAGCAGTAAATGGTACATCTGTTGTAACAAGGCAACTGTGGGCAAGAAAATTAGGACAAAAAGAAAATAAAAATAAAGTGAAAATTCCAGATACTTCTCCATATAATTCCTTTGTCCATAAATACATAAAAAAACCAAGCAAAATTCCAATTAAAATCATAGGGAAACGAGCCCAGAAAACAATATTATCAACATTTTTTTTATTAATGAAAAAGAAAACCATTCCAAGAGACCATTCATCCTTCCTTAAATCTTTATATACATTTTCAGGGTAAAAAATATTTAAATGTGAAATAAATAATCCAGATATTGTTTTTGAAAAAGGAGGATGTTCAAAATTTATAAAAAAATCACCATTTTTAACATAAAAATATCCAGCAGTAATATGAACTGTTTCATCACAGGTTATTGATTTTTTAAGAGAAACAATTATTTCCCTTACACAAAATATTAAAAATAAAAAAATCAAACTAAAAACTACTCTGTTTTTTAACATATTCTTGGAAATTGTTCACCAACAGGCATATCTACAATTCTTCTTGCACCTGTCAGTGTCTCAATCAAAACTTTACCTTCTGGCTTTTTTATAACCTCTCCTATAATTTCTGCCTTTTTCCCGTATTTATTTTTTCTCATCTTTTTAATAACCTTTTCACTATCATTTTTACCACATACAATAATAACCTTACCTTCATTTGCAATATTTAAAGGGTCAAAACCAAGAATTTCACACATTGAAAGGACTTCTTTTTTAACTGGAATTTTATTTTCATAAATTAAAATCCCAAAGTTTCTACCTTTTACTATTTCATTTAATGTTGCAGAAACTCCTCCTCTTGTCGGGTCTCTCATAAATTTAATTTCATCTGTTTCCTTCAAAATTTCAGATATTAAAATATTCAAATGGGCACAATCACTTTTTATATCAGAGTCAATATTATAAATATTTCTTGAAAGTAAAACAGAAAGTCCATGTTCGCCTATTTCACCATTTATTATTATGACATCTCCTTCTTCTATCCTTTCTATCCCGAGTTTTATTCTTTTATCCTTTATACCTATTCCTGATGTATTTATAAAAATTTTATCAACTTTTCCCTTTTCAACAACTTTCGTATCTCCTGTAACAATTTTAACTCCTGCATCTATTGCTGTTTTTTTCATTGATTTAACAATTTTTTCAATGTTTTTAATTTCAAAGCCCTCTTCTATTATAAAACTTGATGATATATAAAGAGGAATTGCTCCACAGACCGCAAGGTCATTTACTGTTCCGCAGATAGAAAGTTTACCTATATCTCCGCCTTTAAAAAAGATTGGATCAATTGTATATGAATCTGTTGTAAAACACAAATCAAAATCGTCAAATTCAATAATTCCTGAATCATAAAGTTTAACAAGAATATCATTTTTAAAGTTTTTTAAAAATATACTTTCTATTAAATTATGCATTAATTTCCCACCACTTCCATGTGATAAAATAATTTTATTTTCTTTCATATTTATAATAGGCACTGCATGTCCCTTCTGATGAAACCATGCATGGACCAATAGGATTTTCAGGATTACATACTTTCTCAAATAATGGACAATCAAAAGGATTCTTTTTCCCTTTTAAAATTTCTCCACATATACAGGATTTTTTCCTTCCAGAAATTTTTATTTTTATTCCGAATTCTTTTTCTGCATCAAAGTCACTAAAATTCTCATTCAATTTTAAACCACTATCTTTAACAATCCCTATTCCTCTCCATTCAGAATCAACAATATCAAATGTGTCATAAATTGCTTTTTTTGCTTTAATATTACCTTCCTCCCTAACTGTTCTTTTATACTCATTGATTACCTTTCCTTTTCCTTCTTTAATATTTTTTAAGATTAAAAGAATTGAAATCAAAATGTCAAATGGCTCAAAACCACTAATAATACAAGAAACATTAAACTTCTCTGAAATTTTTATATATGGTTCTGTTCCAATAATAGCACTCACATGTCCAGGACATATAAATCCATCTATCTCTGTATCCTTTTCATTTAATAAAAATTCCATAACAGGTGGTATAAGTTTATTTCCTGAAAGTAAAAAAAAATTTTTTATTTTTTCCTCTTTTGCAATTTTTAATGTTTGAGAAATAAGGGGAGTTGTTGTTTCAAAACCAATTGAGAGAAATATAACTTTTTTATTTTTATTCATTTCTGCAATTTTTAAAGCGTCAAGTGGAGAATATACCACAAAAATTTTAGCACCAGAACCCCTTTCTTTTTCAAGAGAAGAAAAAGAACCTGGAACTTTCATCATATCTCCAAATGTAGAAATAAAAATATCCTTCCCTTTTGATAATTCTATAGCAGTATCTATATATTCTTCAGGAGTAACACAGACAGGGCATCCTGGTCCTGAAATTAAATTTATATTTTTAGGAAGCAATTTTCTTATCCCATATTTTCCAATAGCCATTGTATGAGTTCCACAAACTTCCATTATATTTATCTTTTCTTTTGTTATTTTACTGTATTTCTGTATTTCTGTTATTATTTCTTTCTGTATTTCTGTATTCCTGTATTCATCTAAATATTTCATTTTATTTCTCTGAGTATATTCAGGGTCTTTTTTGCCTCTTCCCTGTCAAGTTTTTCAATCGCAAAACCTGCATGGATAATTAAGTAGTCCCCTTTTTTAACATTTTCAATAAGTGATATATTTACTTTCCTTTTAACATTTCCTAAAGAGACAATTGCATAATCATCTTCAATTTTCTCAACCTTCATTGGAATTGCAAGGCACATTTTTTCCCTCTTTTAAATGCTTGAAACAATTTCCTGTAAAATTTTATTTAAATTTAAATCGGGTTTCTGCTCAATTTTTCTTACCTGAACTAAATTCATTACTGCTCTGCCAACAGGAAGTTTTCCTTCAAAGAATACAGGTTTTTTTTCATTATCATCAGTTATCCATATATCCATTATTCCCTTTTTAAATGGCTCATTTTCTTTTCTTGCAAGTGGTTCAAGAATATTAACAAGTTTATTTTCACCATTTGGTAATTTCTTGACTTCTTTTCCTTTAAAGTTTATTTTTAAATACCATTTTTCCATTAAAGCAATGGTAAACTGATTATTTTTAAAAGTATCGGCATTCCCATTTCTTAGAAAATAAAAAAGTCCAAGACAGTCAAAAATCTCTCCGTTAAATTTAATCACATCTCTTTTTGTGGATATAAGTCTTTTATCCTTATATTTTTTGGTTATTCCTGTATATTGATTTGCTCCCCAGTTAAAATATATTTCAATTATCTGTTCCCTATCTCCTGTTTTTGAATATGTATAAAAGTAAGATGGTTTCCCTGTTTTTTTATTTATAAATGAATCAACTCTATTATATCCATATCCGATAGAAGCAGGAAGCCCTGATGGAAGAGTAATTCCTACAAGATGGTATCTATCATTCTCATCGAAACAAACTATTATTGCTTTACCCAGATTCATAAAATTCCATTTAAGTTCATAAATTAAACATTCTCCTGAAAAACTTGTGAGAAAGTCAAATGATGGCTTTTCTTCCTTTTTTGCTGGAACAGATTCTTTTTTAGGCAATAAAACTATCTCTTCTTTTTCTTCTGGTTTTTCTTGTTTTACTTCTACTGCTTCTTCTTTTTTTTCTTCTTCAACCTTTTTCTCTTCCTCAACCTTTTTTTCTTCTTTTATTTCTATTTTTTTCTCCTCAAATGTTTCTTCTTTTGTAGTTTCTATTTTGGTTTCTTCAGTTTTTTCTTCAGTTGGGAAAGATACTTCTGGCAATTTTTCCAGTTTCTTTTCTTCTTCTATTTTTGCACATCCTGAAAGAAAAAGGAAAATAAATATAAAAATAAAATACTTTTTCACTTTTTCCCTCCCAATTTTTTTTATAAAATTATACCTCAAACTCTGAAGAATTAAAATTTAATATTTTGCTATAAAAGCAATTATTTCCAGATTATCATTACCTGTATTTCTTAGAGAATGAGATTCTCCATTTCCTGTTAAAATTGCATCTTTCTCTTCAACAAATTTTTCTTCATTTCCATCAAATAAAATTCCCTTACCTTTAAGTATAATAAAAACCTCATCTTCATCCAGATGCTGATGAAGACCTATTGAGCAGTTAGGTGGAATAATAAGTTTTGCACATAATCTTACATTTGATTTAAACTCTTCCTTTTTGAAAAAATGAATAATTTCTATTATCCCCTCACCTCCTCTCATTTTTTCTCTTTTTTCTACTTCCATTTCTTTCTCTTTTTTTAGCATCTTTTCCCCTCCCTTTTTATTTATTTTACTTCAAAATTTGTCAATTAAGAAAATTAATGTAAAATAATTTTAAATGAAAAAACTAAAGTTTTTTTTAATCCTTTTTCCTATTTTTTTCATCGCTTTTAAACCAGAGGGCTATTTAAATGATTTTTCCGGTTTACTTTCACAATCACAGAGAGAAAATCTGGAAAAAAGATTAATTGAGATAGAAAAAGAAACCACAAATGAAATAGCAATTTTAATTATAAAATCCCTTGAAGGGAAATCAATTGAAGAATATGCAAATGAAATTTTCAATGAATGGAAAATAGGCAAGAAAGGAAAGGATAATGGGGTTTTAATTTTAATTTCTCTTGATGATAGAAAAATAAGGATTGAGGTTGGTTATGGTCTGGAAAGTATTCTTACTGATTCTGTTTGTGGAAGGATTATAAGAGATGTAATGGCTCCTTATTTCAGAAAAAGTGATTATTATAACGGAATAAAAGAAGCAGTTGAAACAATTTACAAAATTACAAAAGGTGAGTTAGTAAAGGAGAAAAAAGAAGATTTACCTCCAATTCAGTTTAAACTTTTCTGGTATTTTATGTGTATTTTATTTGGTTTTTTTACTTTAGGACTTTTGGGTCTTATTTTAGAAACACTTACTATTTTGACTTTATCTATTCTTGCTTTTTCAAATAGAAATACTCCTCTTTATGCACCTTATATTCTTTTTTCTCTTTTTATCCCTTTTCTTTTTATATTTATCCTTATGTCAATTTCTTCTTTTGTTAAAGAAAGGTTGAAAAGAAAATTGAAAAAACTTTATGGAAGGCAATGGAAAAATCACGCTCCTTTATATTTAAAAGGTCCATTTTTATATACTGATTATTATTCTCATTCAGGCAGTGGTGGGTTTTCAGGTGGTTTTGGAGGATTTGGTGGAGGAACAAGTGGTGGTGGAGGAGCAACTGGTAGATGGTAAAATAAAAAGGAGATGAAATGGAAGAAAAAATAAGGAATAAAATTGAGGGATTTTTGAAAAGAGTAAAAGAAATATTTGGAGAACGTTTATTAAGTTGTATTCTTTATGGAAGTGCAATAAAGGGTAATTATAAAGAGGGGATTTCAGACATTAATTTAATAGTTATTGTTAATAAATTTGATGCAAAAGACCTTGATGAAATAAAAAGAAAACTTTCAAAATATGCATGGAAAATGTTAATAAAACCTTATTTCTTCTCAGAATGGTTTCTTTTAAGTTCTGCAGATGCCTTTCCTGTCGAATGGAAAGATATAAAGGAAAATCATATAGTGATTTACGGACAGGATTTAACAGAAAAAATAAATATAGAGAATGAAAACTTAAGGATTGAACTTGAAAGAAAATTAAAACAATTATTTCTTGATTTTCAGCATGGAATTATTTTTGAGAAAAATAAATATTCTGTTGTTGAGGAAACAATTAAAAATCTTAATTTTTTAATACCATTGATTGAAAAACAGATTGGAAAAAGGATTAATGTACCTCAATACTCAAAAAGAGAAAATATTGAAAATAAAATAGATGAATTATTAAAGTTTTTTTCTGATACAATTATTTTTATTGAGAGAAAACTTTAAAAAAGGAGACAATATGAAAAAAGGAATAAAATTTTTCTCCTTTGCATTTTTAATAATTATTGTGTTATATTCAATTTTTCAGTATAACCGGCTTGTTTTCCTTGACCAGAAAGTTAAATCAGCATGGGCTCAGGTTGAAAATGTATATCAAAGAAGGAGCGATTTAATTCCAAATCTTGTTGAGGTAGTTAAGGGTTATGCAAAGCATGAAAAAGAATTATTTATATCTGTTACTGAGGCAAGAACAAAATGGCAGAATGCAAAATCCATATCTGAAAAAGAAACCGCTGCAGGAGAGTTAGACAAAGTTATAGGACGGCTTTTACTTATTGTTGAAAATTATCCTCAGATAAAAGCAAGTGAAAATTTCCTATCATTACAGGATGAACTTGCTGGAACTGAAAATAGAATAGCAGTTGAAAGAAGAAGGTATAATCTTGCAGTTGAAGAATATAATAGAGTTGCAAAATCTTTTCCTGCTTTTATTTTTGTAAGAATTTTTGGTTTTGAAAAAGAAAAGAGTTATTTCCAGGCAGAAAAAGGAAGCCAAAAACCACCTGCAATAAAATTTTAAATATCTTCTTCTATTGATTTAAAAAGGTATAAATATCTCCATTCATTGTAAAATTTTTCAGCCAGATTTTTATCTTTTATTAAACAGACAAGTTCAACATTTTCCTTTGCACTCTTTGTTGGATTGAATGAGCCAGTTATAACTTTTTCCCTGTCAATTATAAAAAATTTATCATGAAGCAATCCTGATATACAACTTTTTCTTACATCACATCTATAACTTAAAAGAAGATAAAAAACAGAATAAGGATAAATATTAAAATTTTCAATAATGCCTTTAACCATAACTCCTTCTTTCCTTTTTTCAATGATTTTTTCTGCTATATTTCTATTTGTGAAAGAAAATGTCGCAAAATTTATAAGAAAATTTGAATTTTTTATTTCACTTTCTATAAGTTCTTCACAGTCATTTTCTGGAGAAAACCGTATTTCAATATTTCTGTTTTTAAAGATTTCTGTATATCTGTAATTATTCCAGAATGAATCAAATTTTTTTATAAGATATTTTGAAAGATTTTTATCATTGATTATAACAAGATTATTATGATTATTATAAAAGTTGCTTAAGGTCAGGTTTGCTGATGTAATTATTGATATTTCTTCATCAATCACCAAAAATTTTGAATGAAAAAGATTTCCCATTTCAATTTTTTTAATTTTGTAGTTTCTATCATCTCCATCTTCACATATAATTTTTATATCAATCTTTTTATCATCAAGAAAGTTTAAAAAGTCGGGGCTTATTGAATAAGTGGAAATATAGATTGATTTTTTTGCACTTTTCAATAAATTAACAAAATAAGTATATGTCCTTTTTGAAGGAGTAAAAAAAACTTTAATCTCTCCAGATAAAACTGAAATAATAAAAATCAGAAAAAAAATCAATTTTTTCATAATTTAAAATTATAACAAAAACAGAAAAAATGATAAAATAGTAAAAAAATAAAAGGCGAAAACAGAAATGATGGAAATACCCGATTTTTTGAAGGAAATTCTGTATAAAAGGAATATAAAGAAAGAGGAAGAAATTAAAAAGTTTCTATTCCCTGAGTTAAATGATATTTTAGAACCGGAAAGAATTGAAAATATAGAAGAAGCATCTTTAGAAATCATAAACAGTATAAAGAAAAAAGAAAGGATATTTGTTTATGGAGATGGAGATATTGATGGAATTGGGGGAGTTTATTTTATTCTTAAATTTCTTAAAGAGAAAAAAAGCGACTTCAATTATTATTTAACCCATCGACTTGATGACTATGAAATTGAAGAGGGACTTGTTGATTATTTGATGAAAGAAAATTATAAAACTATAATTTTTATTGATTGCGGGATTTCCTCAATTAATTTTTTAAAAAAATGTTCTGAAAATAATATAAAGGTAATAGTTATTGACCATCATCAAGCAGATATTGAAAATCTTCCAGAAGGTCCATTATATATACATCCATTATTTGCATCTGATAAAATTGACCTATCCGCAACAGGACTTTCTTTTAAACTATTTCAGAATTTAATGTCAAAATATTCTTATTTCTGCTTAAATGATTATATCTGTATTGTTGGACTTGCGACCTTAAGCGAAAATTTAAATTTAATAGATGAAAACAGAATTTTTGTAAAAGAAATGCTTAAAGATTTAAAGTATTCAAGCATTAAAGGATTAAATCTGCTTGTGTCTAAGTATTTAAATAAAGATAATTTAGAAATTGATGAAATAAAAATTAAAATAAATCCAAAGTTAAATTCTCCTGGAAGATTTGGGAAACCTGAAATTACTTTAAATCTCCTTTTTGAAGAGGAAGAAAGAGAGATTGAAAAATTATTGAAGGAAATAGACCAACTTGACAAAAAGAGATATAAAATAACTCAGGAAATATTAAAAAAAATAGAAAAAAATGAGGAAAGGGAAGATAGATTTCTGATTTTTGAAAATTTTCCTGAATCATTATGTGGTATAATTGCAAGCCGTCTTACAGAAAAATTTGGACTTCCTTTCTTTATAGCAAGTAAAAAAGGCAATATTATAAAAGGTTCTGCAAGAGCGCCAGATAGTTATGATTTATATACAGAAATGAAAAAAATAAAGGATAAATTTTTGTCTTTTGGTGGACATAAAACTGCTATTGGTTTTAAATTTTCTATTGAAAATGAAAAGGAAATAAAGGATTACTGGAAAAGTATAAAGGTAGAAAAAAGAGATGATGAATATTTTGATATTGTTTTTGATATAAAAGATATAAAACCAGAAATTTTTGAATATTTAAATCTTTTGAAACCATATGGAAAAGGTAATAATCCTCCTGTATTTTTATGTAAAGATGTTTTAATTAAAGAGATTAAAAAGGGAGAAGAACAAAAATACTGGGCAAAAAAAGGTAATGTGATATTTGAATGCATTTTCTCAACAGATAAAAAAATAGAAGAAGGTATAAAGGATATTTATTATACACCAGAAATTAAAGAAATTGATGGATATTATAAAATATCTCTTAAAATAAAAAATTTCAGGTAACCTGGACTTCTTCTTTTATTTTTACAGGCCTTTTAACTTTCCCAGATTTTAAACATTTTGTGCAGATTCTCATTTTTCTTGTAATCCCCTGGTATTCAACAAGAACTCTTTGAATATTTGGTTTCCATGTTCTTCTGGTTTTTCTATTTGAATGACTAACTTTATTACCACTTCTTCTCTCTTTTCCGCATATCTCGCATCTCATAGCCATGTTTTTACCTCCTTATTTTACCTTCCTTTTTTAAAAGAGAAATTGTTCTATTTGCATAAATATTTTCAGGATTTATTTTAAGAACCCTTTTTAAATATTCAACTGCTTTTTCTATATTATTATAATACACAAGATAAATTGATGCAATACTACATAAAACATCCTCGTCATAAGGATTAAACCATTCAGCAATTTTATAATATTTAAATGCTTTTTCTATTTCATTAAGTTTTAAATAAACTGTGCCAAGGTTTGCATCTGTTTTTGCAAAATGGGGGAAAATATATTTATTTATATCAAGATAAATTTCTTCTGCTTTTTTATAGTCCCCTACCATACCATAAGCATAGGCAAGTTTATACCAACACTCATAATTATATGGATTTAACTTACAGGAAATAAGGTAATTTTCAATTGCTTCTTCATAATCACCTTTTTCTTTTGCAGTTATTCCATTTTTATAATAAATCTGAGGATAAATTCTGTAATATGAATGAAAAATAGCCATAATAAGTGAAACCAAAAATATAGAATACCAGAGATATTTTGAAAATTTGAATTCTATTTTCTCCTGTTTTGTATATTTAAAAGTTAAACCAAGTAAAAACCAAAAATACATACTTGTTGAGGGATTTCTTAAATTTGTTGAAAAAATATTATCACATAAAACACTTATTATTCCACCTATAATACCGGGTAGAAAAGGTTTTGAATTTTTATTTTTAAGGGCAACTATGATAACTGAAAATATAAAAAAGAGAAAAAGTAATAGTCCAATAATTCCCAGTTCTGCCCATATTTCAAGATATTCATTATGGGGATGATTTGTAACAGGCGTTGATTCAGGTTGAAGGAAATACTCTCTTACTCTGAAATAAGGATAGAAAAAAATGAAATTACCCAATCCCCACCCGAAAACTGGCTTTTTTAAAATCATTCTCCAGGTGCCTGCCCATAAATAATTTCTTATATTTGTTTTACACAATTGAATAATTTTAGGAAATAAAAAAGCAAGTATTAAAAAACATAAAAAAATAAAAGCATATTTAATAAATGTTTTTTCTTCTTTGAAGTTAACATACCAGACAAAAGAAATTCCTACAATAAGAGCCATTAATGCAGCCCTTGACATACTAACACCAAGAGCCCACAAACCAAAAAGTAAACAAAGAATATCAAGTAATTTAAAAAAATTTGAATATTTTTCTTTTTTTAAAAAATCCCAGTTTAAAACATTTGAAAAGGATAAACATAAAACCATAATTATATGTCCAGCAAAAAAATTGGGATTTCCAAAAGTTGAAATTGCATAATGTCTTGAACTATAGAACTGAAAGATACCAACAATAGAAGCAATTATTCCTGTTGCAATCCATATATAAAAGATTTTTTTATCAATTTCCAGATTCAAAGACACAAGAAAAATAAGGAAATAAAGAAGAAAATTTTCAAGATTTTTTCCTGCTTCAAATTTAAATAGTGCATAAAAACAAGAAATCAAAATATAGGTGAAAAAAATTATGGGCAAATATATATATTTTGAAAATTCAAATTCTTTTTGTATAGTTATAAAATGTATTGAAACAAAAAGGCATAATAAAAACCCTGTTAAATTCTTTATAAGTGTATAATCATATGCAGGTTTAAAAACAAGTAAAATTCCAAGGAAGAAAATAGAAATTCCTATTAAATAATAATTTTTAATCTCTTTTTTAGTTTTTTCTAATTTCTTATCAATTTTATAATATTTAATCCTGTCCCCTGAAATGTTTTTATCTTTTTTTCTCATTTTTTATAATGCCTTATTTTCCCTTAAGAATTAATTATTTGAAAATTTTTTAATCCTCCACTATTTCAGTTATTCTTTTTATATCAGGGTCTGTAAAAATATCTGTCTCATCTATACTCTGGGAAGAAAATTCGCTTACTATTGCACCTTTATCTCCTGCCTGAAACCAGTGCAATGTATTCGGCGGGATAGTATATTGTTCTCCTGGTTTTAAAATTATTTCATGCCACGATGTAAAATATTCTTTTCTTTTTTTAAGAATTGCTTTTGGATTTTTAGTCGGTTCTCCTTGAATATATAAATAAACTTCTCCATATCTGCATCTGAATGTTTCCTGTTTCCCAGGATTTGTAGATGAAATTGGTGGATGTCTGTGTTCAGGGCATGTTTGTCTTGGAAGTAAAATAAGTTCTTTAGCACAGTATCTTTCATTATTTACATAAACAACTATCTGTAATCCAATTTCTTCAGGAATTCCAAGTCCACAATCAACAACTTCCATATTTTTATATTCATCTTCAGTTATAATAATTCCTGCCTTATCCAGAATTTCTTTTGATTTTCTTTTCAATTCCTCAACCTTACTCCTTTTAATCATTTTTTCCCCCTTTTTACTTTATCACTTTTTTAATCCTTTCCAATACTTTTTCCTTTCCAAGTAATTCTATCATGGCAAATAAATCAGGTCCTTTTGTCCTACCGCTTACTGCAAATCTTAGAGGATGAAAAACAAAAGAAGTTTTTATGCCTTTTTCTTTGCAGTAGTTCCTTACATTATTTTCTATCTCTTCTTTGTTGAAACTTTCTATTTTCTCAAAGATTCCGAAAATTTCCCTTAAAATTTCTTTTGTCTGGTCGTTTATAAGTTTTTCATATTCTTCCTTTTGGTATACTGGTTCTTTAATAAAGAATTCAATTAAATATGGCACTTCCTTTAAAACCTTTATTTTTTCCTGTTCAAGAGATATTGCTTTTTTTATATATTTTTCTTTTTTGTCATCTATTGTATCTATTAAACTTGCTTCTTTTAAAAATGGTAAAGAGAGTTGATATATTCTATCAACTGATGAATTTCTTATATAATAACTGTTCATCCATAACAATTTTTCAGGATCAAAAACTGCGCTTGCTTTATGACATCTTTCTATAGAAAACTCATTTATCAATTGTTCCTTTGTAAATATTTCTTTACTATCTGTTGTTCCCCATCCAAGTAAAGAAATATAGTTAAAAAATGCTTCGGGTAAATATCCCTGTTCTCTATATGCTCTTACAGAAGTTGCTCCATGTCTTTTACTCAATCTTGTCCTATCAGGACCTAAAGTCATTGACATGTGAGCAAATTGTGGAATTTCTGCTCCTATTGCCCTGAAAATCAATATATGTTTTGGTGTATTTGAAAGATGGTCTTCACCTCTTATCACATGTGTTATTTTCATTAAATAATCATCTATAACAACAGCAAAATTAAAAGTGGGGGTTCCATCAGATTTCATTATAACAAAGTCGGTTAAATTTTCTCCTTCAAAAACAACTTTACCTCTTATTAAATCATTTATTTCTATCGTTTGGTCAGGGACCCTTAATCTTAAAACATATTCTCTTTTTTCTCTTTCATATTCACTTATTTTTTCTCTTGTTAAATTTCTGCATCTACCATCATAACCAGGAGGGAGACCTTTTTCCTCTGCTTTTTGTCTCATTTTTTCAAGTTCTTCTTTTGTGCAGTAGCATTTATAAACAATACCTTCTTTTAAAAGTTTTTCAGCAAATTCTCTGTAAATTTCAATTCTTTCGCTCTGTCTGTAAGGTCCAAATTCTCCTCCTATATCAGGTCCTTCATCCCATTCAATACCAAGCCATTTTAAATCTTCAATTATTGCGTCTTCATATTCTTTTCTGCTTCTTTCTTTATCTGTATCTTCAATTCTTAAAATAAACTTTCCATTATTTTTTCTTGCAAATAAATAATTAAAAAGGGCTGTTCTTGCGTTTCCTATGTGTAAATATCCAGTCGGACTTGGTGCAAATCTTACTCTTACCATATCTTTCCTTTCTTAAAAATTATTGTAGAAATTTTACCATAAATTTTTTTTATTTTATAATTTCCCCTTGAATTATAAATTTTTCAGGCAATATGTTTATTTAAAAACTTTTTAAATTCATCAATTGTTGGAGAAGATTGTGCTCCTAATTTCATTACAGTCATACCAGCAACAATGTTTGCAAAATAAACCGCCTCTTTTAAATCTTTCCCTTTTGCAATAAAAAAAGCAAGTGCACCGTTGAAGGCATCACCAGCACCTGTTGTATCAACTACTTTTACTTTAATAGATGGAACCAGTTCAGTAAAATCTTTACTTACAATTAATGCTCCTTTTCCTCCAAGAGTAACAATAACTGCTTTTATTCCTTTATTTAATAATTCACAAGATGCCTTTTTTATTGAACTGATAGAGTTTAAATTTTTCTCTGTTAAAGTTTCAAGTTCAATTTTATTTGGTGTAAGAATATCAATATATTTGAATAAATCTTCAGGAATCTTTTTTACAGGTGCTGGATTAAGTATTACAGGTATATTTTTTTTCTTTGCAAGTTTTAAAGCATATTTAACAGTAGGGATAGGAATTTCAAGTTGGGAAAGAATTATATCTGAAGAAAATATAAGTTTTTTATGTTTTTCAATATCATTTTTATTTAATCTGTAATTTGCCCCCGGATTGACAACTATTGAGTTTTCTCCTTTTATATCAACTATAATTACTGCTATACCTGATGAAATGCCTGATTTTCGTATAATAGATTTTGTCTTTATCCCTTCTTTTTTAAAATTTTTTATAATTATGTCTCCAAAAAAATCATTTCCAACACAGGATATAAAATTTACCTTTGCACCCAACCTTGATAATACAACTGCCTGATTTGAGCCCTTCCCCCCGGGACACATAAAAAAACCCTTTCCTAATAAAGTTTCCCCTTTTGATGGATGTCTTTCAGTTTTTACAACCAAGTCCACATTTGAAGAACCGATAACAGTAATTACAGGAGTTTTTTCCATACTCTTTCTATTTGAGAACGGTCCTCCGGATTTCTACTGAGATTTTATGATTTATAAGACCTTCTGTTTCTGCTATTTCTTCTATATATTTTCCATATTTTTTTATGAATGCTTTTTTTGCTTTGATGATTGCATAACTCCTTAAAAATGTAAAAACTGAAATGCCTGAAGAAAACCTCGCACTTTTTCCAGTCGGTAAAACATGGGAAGGACCTGCAAAATAATCACCAATTGTTGCAGGAGTATAATTCCCTATAAAAATTGCTCCTGCTTTACATTTTTTGAAAATATCTGTTTTTTTTGAAATAACCTGTAAATGCTCTGGAGAAATGTAATTTATTATTTCAATTGCCTCCTTTTCATCTTTTACAGCAATCCAGTATCCTTTTTCAATTTTACCCTCTATTTTTTCTCCAATACGTTCATCTGTTGTAATTAGAATACCTGTTCCATCAGTATGTTCAATCTGCGCTTTTAAATCATATTCAATAAATTCTGGATTTCCTGTGCCATCTGAAAAAATTACTATTTCACTTGGTCCTGCTGGTAGATCTATTCCAACTTCTCCATATAATAATTTTTTTGCCATATTTACATATTTATTTCCAGGTCCTGCTATTAAGTCAACTTTTGGAATTGTTTCTGTTCCAAAAGCAAATGCACTTATTGCACAAACTCCACCAACAGAAAAAATATTTTTTACACCAAGATATTCACAGGTAGCAATAATTAAAGGATTTATTTTTCCATTAAAAGAAGGTGGAGAAGCAATATATATTTCTTTAACACCTATAATTTTGGCTGGAATTACTGTCATTAAAACAGTTGAAATTAAAGGTGCTTGCCCTCCTGGTATATAGATACCAACTTTTTCTATTGGCTCAAATTTAAATTCAATTTCAATATCCTTTTCTTTTATTTTAAATTTTTTAGGTAATTGTTTTTTGTGATACCTTTCAATTCTCTCTCTTGCCCTCTTTATATACTCAAAAATATTTCCTTTTAAATACTTTCTGCTTTCTTTTATTTCTTTCTCACTTACCTTTAAACTTTCGGGTTTTGTTCTATCAAATTTTTCTGTAAAATAAAAAATTGCTTTATCTTTTTCTTCTTTAACTTTTTCTATAACTTCTTTCACACTTTTTTCTATATTCTCTTGTTCTTTTTCAAGTTTTATTTTCAATTGTTCAAAATTTACTTTTTCCATCTCAAACTCTCCATCCTTTCCTTATAGTCATTACCCGAAAAAATATAATTTCCTGCAACAAGAATATCAACTCCATTTTCTACAGCAATTTTAGCAGTTTCTTTATTTATACCCCCATCCACCTCAATTTCAAAATTCAATTTTTTTTCTTTTCTATAATTATCAATTTTTTTAATTTTTTCAACAACTTCATATATAAACTTCTGACCTCCAAATCCAGGATTAACAGTCATAATTAATACCATATCTATAACTTCAAGAAAGGGGAAAATTTTTTCAGCAGGAGTTGGTGGGTTTAATACTATACATGCCTTCTTTCCATATTTCTGTATTTCTTTAATTATGTATTTATGGTTAATATCGCATTCTATATGTATTCCTATTATATCAGCACCACTATCTGCAAATCTCTTCCAGTATTTTTCAGGGTTTGTTATCATTAAATGTGCTTCAAAAGGTAAGTGAGAATATTTCCTGATTGCTGAGAGAACCATTGGTCCAAAGGTTAAATTTGGAACAAAATGCCCATCCATAACATCAAAATGAATTAAATTAGCACCCGCCTCCGTGACTTTTCTGACCTCTTCTCCCAAACAAGAAAAATCAGCAGAAAGCAAAGAAGGAGCAATTTTAACCATATTATAAGTTTAACACAATTTCATAAATTTAAAAAGTAGTAAGTTTCCCTTCTTCAAGAACATAAGTTTTACTACAGATTTTTTTTAAAAAGGAGATATCATGACTTACAATTAAAAATGTAATATTATTTTCAATCAAAAATTTCTCTATTTTTTTGGTTGTTTTTTCATCAAGTCCTGTAGTTGGTTCATCAAGAAGATATATTTCAGGTTCCATGGATAAAATTGTAGCAATTGCAACAATCCTTTTTTCTCCATAAGAAAGTGTTTGTGAAAATCTGTTTTTTAAATTTTCTATTCCAAGGAGTTTAAGTGTTTTTTCAACTCTTTTTTCTACTTCTTCTCTTGGCAATCTTAAATTTAATGGACCAAAAGCAATATCCTCTTCAACTGTTGGAGAGAATAACTGGTCGTCTGAATCCTGAAATAAAAATCCAATTTTTTTTCTAACCTCTACAAAATCAGTTTCTTTTTCCATTTTTTTACCAAAAATTGTTATTTCTCCATTTTTTGGTTTTATAAGGCCGACAATTGTATAAAGTAATGTAGTTTTTCCAGACCCATTTGTTCCCATTATACCAACTCTATCACCTTTATAAATTGAAAGAAAAAGATTATCAAGAACAATCCCTCTCTCAGGATATGAAACAGTTATATTTTCTAATTTAATAAGCGGAACTTTTGAAAAATTATCCATAGAAAATAAATTATAACACAAATGGAAACTATTGTATCCCTTTTTGACCATTTAAAATGATGATATGTCCAGAATATCCCGGAAAAATTTCTTAAAATCATAGCTTTATATATCCTTTCGCTTCTTTCATATGCCCTTAAAATTATAAGTCCTATAAGATTTCCTGTGGTTTTATATGTATGAATGTTATTTCCATATCTAAAACATCTCATTTTCATTGCTCTCTGTAATCTATTCTTTTCTTTTTCAATAACAGGTATATATCTTGTTGAAAGGAAAAAAATATTTACAAGTTTTTCTGGTAAATGTAAGTGGTGGAGCGCATGAACAATTTTTACAGGATGACTTAAAAAAATTAAAACAAAATTTGTTATAAAAATCAGATTTGTTTTAACCGTAATTAAATAAGTATATTTAATTCCTTCATAGGTGGCTGAAAATTTTAAGAAATGGAAAATTTCCCTTCCCGGAATACTAAAAGGAAGAAAAAGCCAGAAAAAAAATAAGAAAAAATTGACAGCAATAAGTCCTTTAAAAAATTTTTTAAAATCAGTGATAAAAAAAATCAGAATAAGAGGTAAAAAAATAAAATATTTAATGAGCCCAAAGTTTTTTTCACTGACAACAAAAATTGAATAAACAAAAGAAATTAAAATTCGTAATCTTGGGTCTATTTTTTCCATTCATCTAATTTCTCTTTAAAATAAAGATAGATGCCTAAAATACCAAAAATATATCCAATCCCTCCTATTATATCAAAAATTCTTGTTTTTTGCTTTTCCTTTTCAATTTCCTTTAAAACTGGATTTATTGCTTTTTCTACACTTTCCTCAACTATTTTTTTTATAATTTCCTCATCAAAATTTTTCTGAATTTCAACTTTTTCAATTCTTTTGTTTTCTTTTTGTGTTTCTGTTCCTTCTTTTTTAAGTTCTTTTTTTTCTTCTTTCTGTAATTCCATTTCTGTTTCTGCTCTATGTCCCATATCAGCATTTAAAACAACTTTAATTTTTTTTGCATCAGGAATATCAAAGGAAAAAATACCTTCTGAATCTGTTTTCCCTTCAATTATTTTTTCTGCCTTTTCATTATAAATTTCAATAACTGCGTTTTTGGTCGGAGAACCATCCTGAAAATATCCTTCAACAAAAATTTTATTTCCTTCCTTATATGTGAAAATATTTATTTTATGAGCAAAAATAATACCAGATAAAAAAAGAAAAAAGAAAAGAAATTTTTTCATTTTATTCCTCCAGTATTTCTTTTTTTGTTTTGCTTAAAAATGTAATTATAAAACCCGTTATAATACCTTCAATAAGCGCTACTGGTAAATGAACTATAATTATTGCTTTTCCAGCATTTATAAAAAAACTTCCTGTAAAATATAGAGAAAGAAAAACTAAAATACTTGATAATATAATTGAGAAAAAGCCGGAAAAGAAACCTGCTAAAAAATAATTTTTATTCAAAAATGGTTTGAAAAGATAATATGAAATTACTCCGGGTATAGCCATATTTGCTGTATTTATTCCAAGGGTTGTAAGTCCACCAAATTGAAATAGAATCCCCTGTAAAAATAAAGCGATTAAAATTGCTGGAAAACTCTTCCAGCCAAGAATTATTCCACACAGACCATTTAAAACAAGATGGGAACTTGAAGGACCCACAGGAACATGAATTAAAGAAGCAACAAAAAAAGCACTTGTCAGTAAAGAAACCTTTGGATAGTCCTCAAATTTTAAGTTTTTAATTCCAATAAAAGTTCCTGTTAATGTTATTGCTGCACCTATCACGAGAACTTCACCCGATAAAATTCCTTCTGATATATGCATTTTATTTCATATCATAAACTTTAATCCATAAAATACCAGCAACTTCAACTTCTTTATCATTTATCTTTTTTTCATCAGTACAAATTGCTGAAAATCCATACCATCCACTTTTCGGGAATGAATAATAGAATACACCATTTGCATCTGTTTTTACAACTTGAGTTATGAAAGGAGAATAAGGTGCTTTAACTTTACCTAACTCATTAAAATATTCAATTTCAACATCACAAAAAGGAACTACCTTACCATTAAATTTAACAATTCCATAAAAAGTATTTCCTGTATAAATGCCATAGGGTCTTGTCAATGGAACAATTTCAACTTTAAGTCCAATTTCCTTATCCCATCCTTCTTCCATTCCATAACCATTAACAATTACCTTTGTATAATGGATTATATATTTTTCTTCCGCTGGTTCCCAGTAAGGAGAAGGAACACAATAAAAGATGTAATCTCCCGGTCTTTTCAAATTATAATTTAAAGTCCATCCTTTATGAGATTTTTCATCTGAATAAAATTTATAAACTGTTTCCTTCAGATTATCTAATAAAGAAATTTTTTCCCCTCTAAAAAATACTCCGAATTCAACAGGTTTTTCCATATCCATTGTTTTTCCTTCAAAAGGATGAGCAAATAAAATTTTTAAACTAATATTTGATTTTTCCTTTTCTTCAACAATATCATTTGAAGGGATAATCATTCCAAAGTGAGCAAATGCAAAATTAAAAAATATTAAATTTAAAAAAATCAAAAATCTTTTCATATTTCACCTCCATTTAAAATCTGATTGTTATACCAGGTAAAATTGAAAAATCAGGTGAAACATCATTTAATCCAAATTTAATACCAAATGCAATATCAAAATTTTCTTTTGGAGAATATATAAATCCCGCAATACTTACAAGAACCGGTTTGCCAGTACTTTTATCAGGATTTGTTTCACCGCATAAATCACCTACAAATTTAAATTTTTCATTTATAGGAATTTCAATAGCAACAGAAACATGATAAATATTTTCTTTTTCATCGTGTACATTTTCATTTCTTAAGTACCCAAGATTGAAATGGATTGTGCTATTTTTGTTTTCCTTTGTTCCTATAAAATAGATTGAATATGCTGTTTTTCCTGTTCCAAGAGATTTTGTTTCATCACCTGTTGGAAAGGAAATACCCGGTTTTAAAGCAAAGGAAAGCCCTTCTTTTTCATAAAATCTATATTTTAATTCAAGAGAAATATCAGAAATGCCTTTTTCATCAGAAGTTATAAACTGATATGGAACAGTAAAAACTATATCTGCTTTATCTATCAAACCATAAGAAAAAATTGTATCTATTCCTTTGGACCATAAGTTTTCATCATATTCAAATTCACAATTCAATTCAATCTGTAAATTCCCTTTTCCCTGAGTTCCTGTATCGTCTGTAATCAAAGGATGTGCTGAAAAAGAATGTTTAAATAGAAAAAAGAAAATTATAAAAACAATACTAAATAACTTTTTCATATTTTTCACCTCCTTTTTTTTATTCTGATTTTTTGCTTCATCATATTATATATTTTAGTGTTATTTTTTAAAATTTTGTGCTACTAAATTTTATTTTAGAAAAAAATAAAAGTCAAGTCAAATTTTTTACTGAAGGACGGCCCTCGGGAAAATGTATATTACAAGACCTGAAGGAACCTTTGGATAGAAATAGGTGGACTTCTGTGGCATTAATTTATTTTTCAAACACATTTCTACAAATAAATCTTTTTTTACAGAATTTAAAAAGAATATAACTCCTTTTTTTCTTTTTTTATATTCATTTAAGAGATATTCTTTTGAAGTGTGATAATAAAACTCAACATTTTCTTTTATTTCAACAAAATTTTTAATAATAAACTCATCTAATAGGTATGAATCAAGTTCTGAATATAAATTTTCTTTTAAGAGTTTTTCATAATTTTTCAATTTTAAGATATAAAAAGAACCATTATAAAACATCCCTATTTTTCTTTCTTCATCAATACTTAAAATTTTTTCCATTTCTTCTAAACTCTTCACTCTAAAATCTTCAATAAAATTTTTGTAAAATTTTAAATTCACATCAGAAGGGATATATCTGTGGGTTGGTAAAATCATAAGTCCTTCTGATTCAATATTTGTAAGGTAAACAAGAAGATATTTATTTTTTTCTTCTGGATTATTTTTGTAAAACATTAAAGATGCATTATACCTATGATGGCCATCCGCTATAAAAACAACCTTTTCCTTAAAAATTTCTTTTATTCTTTCTATATCCTTTTTCTCAATACAGCCAAATTCAAACAATTCACTGTTTAGAGTTTTTCCTTCAAAATAAATTTTGCCTTTTTCTATCATACTTTCTATCTCAAAATTTTTATCCTGATATACCATGAATACAGGGCAGAAATTTGCATTACATTTTTCAAGAAGTTTATATCTATTATCAACATATTTAGTAAAGATTTTTTCATGGGGAATAATGTTTTTATTTTCAAATTCCTCAACTTTTAAAAGACAGAAAATTCCTTTTCTTTCAAATTTTTTCCCTTCAAATTCAAAGCACATTTTCATATAATAGACAGTTTCTTCCTTATCCTGTAAGAAAATTCTCTTTTTTAACCACAACCTCAATTTTTCAGCAACCTTATCAGGAGATAAATTTTTTGATATTAAATTAGCGATATTCCATTCTGACATATTTACAAGTTTTTCTTTTATGTCGTCATTTATTAAATCCCATGGAGGAGCAATAACTTTACTTATATCCTTTATTTTTTCAATGTTATAGAGAAAACCTTTAAATTCTTTAATTTCAACCATTTTTATTTCCCTGGCGTTTTAAAATAAATTATAACTTTTGCCTTTTCTCTTAATTTTTTATACCAATCCTCAAAATATTTCTCTCTTTTCTGCCATAGTATCATTTTTCTTATATCTTCCCTGTTAAGTTTTTCATTACCAGCGTTTTTTAAATAATCATCTATTTCTTTTTCTTCTACATTTATATTTGTTTCTGATATTACCTGGTCTTTTAGTTTTTGAATTAATATTTCTTTCCTTATCTGGTCTTCAATTTTCACAAGTTCTTCATCAGGATAACTACTTAATATTTGTTTATATTTTTCTTCATCAAATTCTCCTTTTTCATTTTTAAAAGCAGGGTCCTGCTTTATAACATTTATAATTTCATTTTTATATACTTTAATTCTTCTTTTTCTTGCTTCCTGGAATAAAAGTTTTTCCCTTATCATACTCTCAAGAACATTTTTTTCAAGATTTAATTTGTCCCTTAACTGGTTATAATTCTCTCCAAATAATTCTTTATATTTTTCTTCAACTTTCCATAACTGGTCATAAAACTCTCTTAAAGTTATTGGTTCTCTATTTACAACTGCTGCAAACTGTGATTTTCTGCTTCCTTCAATTCCTACTCCCCATAAGAAAAAACCAGGAATAATGAGAATCGTAATTATCCATAAAATAATTCTTACATTTTTTCTTTTTCTTAAAAATTTAAATGCCATTTGCACCTCCATTTATTACTAAAACAAATTCTCCTTTTTTCTTCTCTCTTTTAAAAATTTCAATTATATCCTTAATTTTACCTTTTATAACCTCTTCAAATACTTTTGTTAATTCCCTGCATATACATATTTCTCTTTCCGGCATAATTTCAGCCAGTAAATTTAAAGTTTTTTCTACTCTGTGAACAGATTCAAAAAAAATAATTGTTTCATCACTTTCTTTAAATTTTGTAAAAATTTTTCTTTTTTCATTTTCCTTTTTTGGTAAAAAACCTAAAAAATAAACTTTTTTTAGAGGAAAACCCGAAATACTCATTGCTGCTGTCAATGCAGATGGTCCTGGAACAGGAACCACTTTTATACCATTTCTATATGCTTCATTTACAAGTAAATAAGCAGGGTCTGAAATTCCAGGCGTTCCTCTATCACACACAAGTGCAATTTCTTTATCCTCTTTTAATAACTCTATAATTTTTTTTATTCTCTTTTTTTCAATTTCTCTATAATAACTTAAAACTGGCTTTTTTATACTGTAATAATTCAAAAGTTTTCTTGTTTCTCTTGTATCCTCACATAAAATCAAATCAACATTTTTTAAAACATCTAAAGCCCTTAAAGTTATATCCTTTATATTACCTATCGGAGTTGCAACAATATATAACATTAAAACATTATACTCCAAAACTTTAATTTTTCCAAAAAATATATTAAAATAGTTTTAACCTTAAAAGGAGATAAAATATGGAGAAAATAGGTGTTATCGCTTATAATTTTTCATTTCAGAATTTAGAGGATATTTTTATATGGTGTAAGGAAAATTCTGTTGAATATATTGAAATTTCAAGAAGGGATTTAGAAAAAGCACCAGAATTGATAAAAAAATATAATATAAAAGTATCTCAGGTTAGTGCAGGGAATGATTTTTTACAGAAAACAAGGGAAGAATTTTTGAAACAGGTTGAATTAATGAATGAATTATGTAAAAAAGTTAAGGATATAGGATGTAATATAATAAGGATGGACGGAGGATGGCCAAAAGAGGGAGTTGAGAGTAAGGATTATAAAAAGTTGATAATTGAAGGAGTTAAAAGGAGTATTGAATTTGCAGAGAAGGAAAATGTTTATCTTGCTCTTGATAATCATGGAATAACAACAAATGATTATGAATTTCAACTTGAAATATTTGAGAATATAAAATCAGAACATCTTGGTGCAAATCTTGATACAATGAATTATAGATGGTATGGATATCCAGTTGAAAAACTTATAGAAATTTATAAATTGATTTCTCCTTATGCTTTACATACTCATTTAAAAGATGGAACAGGAAGCAGGGAAAATTATGTGGGTAAAGTTCTCGGAGAAGGGGAAATTCCAATTCTTGATGCAATAAAAATACTTAAAGAAAATAATTATAAAGGTGTATGGTGTGTTGAATATGAAGGAAAGGATAAAGAAACTGGATATAAAAAATGTGTTGAATTTTTAAAAGAACTGAATCTTTAAAATATGAAAAGAGAAAAATGGGGAAGTAAATTAGGAGTTATTCTTGCAGTTGCTGGTAGTGCAGTTGGCCTTGGTAATTTCTTAAGATTTCCTGTTCAGGCAGTAAAAAATGGTGGTGGTGCTTTTATTATTCCTTATTTCATTTCTCTATTCCTGCTTGGTATTCCTTTGATGTGGATTGAATGGACAATTGGTAGATTTGGTGGTGGATTTGGACATGGGACTGCTCCTGGAATATTTCATACTTTATGGAATAAAAACAGATTTATTAAGTATTTCGGAGTTATAGGAATTTTCGGCCCTATAGTTATTTTTATTTATTACACATATATAGAATCATGGCTACTTGCTTATGTTTTTTTCCCTTTAAGGAATGATTTTTCTTTAATCTCAACAAAGGATGAAATGGTGGCATTTTTACAGGGTTATCAGGGTATTGTTAAAAATCAGTATTTTTCATCAATTCTACCCGCATATTTCTTTTTCTTAATAACATTTTTTCTGAATATTTTTATAGTATATTATGGTATTAAAAAAGGAATAGAGAATGTCTGTAAATTTGCAATGCCAGCACTTTTTATTTTTGCTTTAATTTTAGTAATAAGGGTCCTTACTTTGAAAAATCAATTAGAACCTTCATGGACTCCTTTAAATGGACTTGGATTTTTATGGAATCCTGATTTTTCTTCTTTAAAAGATGCGAAGGTATGGCTTTCAGCAAGTGGTCAGATATTTTTTACTTTAAGTGTTGGTATTGGAGTTATTTTGACCTATGCAAGTTATTTAAGCAAAGATGATGATGTTTTACTTTCTGGACTTACAAGTGCAAGTGCAAATGAATTTGCTGAAGTTATTCTTGGTGGAAGTATAGTTATTCCTGCTGCCTTTGTTTTTTTTGGTCCTATTGGTATTAAAGAAGTGGCAAATCAGGGTGCTTTTAATCTTGGTTTTGTTACAATGCCTTTAATTTTAAAATCCATCCCTTTGGGTAAATTTTTTGAAATATTATGGTTTTTCCTTCTTTTTCTTGCAGGACTTACTTCTTCAATTTCTCTTGCTCAGCCAGCAATAGCATTTTTAGAGGATGAATTCAATTTATCAAAAAAGAGAAGTGTTTTAATTTTTGGAATTGCAGGTTTTTTACTCTCAAATCTTTCTATTTTGTTTCTTTCAAAAGGAGTTGTTGATGAACTTGATTTCTGGGGTGGAACTTTTTCTCTTGTTGTTTTTGCAACTGTGGAAACAATACTTTTTGCCTGGGTTTTTGGAATGGAAAGAGCATGGGAAGAAATGCATTCAGGTTCAGATATAACTTTACCCAAATTTTATAAATTCGTAATAAAATACATAACTCCTTTATTTTTACTTTGTATTTTAATCTCCTGGACAGTTCAGTATGCTATCCCGACACTTCTTTTAAAAAATATTCCAGAAGAAAATATTCCCTTTGTTTTGATGACGAGGATTATTCTTGTTTTACTTTTTATTGGATTATGCATACTTGTTAAAATTTCATGGGATAAAAAGGGAGAGAAAATTGAAACTTAGTGGATGGATTATGCTTTCTATTTCATGGAGTGTTATAACTTTCCTTTTTATTTATTCATTTTTAAGGTCAATTAAAAAAAGTTAGAATAATGACTCTGGAATTTCTTCATCTTCTTTGCTTTTTTTAATTTCTTTTGGTATCTGTTTTTCTTCTTTTTCTTCAATTTCTACAGTTATTTCAGTAATTTGTTTTTCTATTTTCTCTTCAGTTTCTTCTTTTATCTCTTTATTTTCTTCCTTTCCCTTTGCTTCTTCCTTTTTTGTTTTTTCTAAAGGACTTTCTATATAATAAATTTTTGCTTTTTCAATCCATCTGCAATATTCACACTCATTTTTACCATTTCCGCTTTCAGGTAATTTATCATCTTCAAAACAATTTATAGCATCTTTTATCACCTTTTTAATTTCATTTATATCCAGTTTTACTTCAATAACTTCAAAATTAAAATTTATTACATTTTTAATCTCACTCGCATCAAAATCAGTAAATTCTTTTTCAGGATAATAATAAACAAGATAACCAATATCTACTTCCTGACTTTTATTTGTTTTTTTTAAAAGAAGAGAATAAATTCCAAGTTGAAATTTATATGCATTATGCACTTCTTTTGGACAACTTGCTCTTGTTTTATGGTCAAGTGGAATATAAAGACCATTTGGAAGTTTTATTGCTTCGTCAAGTCGACCCCAGAGATAATAATCTGGGAAATCTTCTATATCGTAGTAATATGTTTTCTGCAAATCTGTTATTAATGTACCTTTTATTTTTTCTTTTAAAAATGGAGGTAATTTCCCTCTGAAATGTTCAAAATAATTCTTTATTAAAGAATCAATACCTGTTGCAATTGAGGGCATCGGTCCTCTTGGTCTTTTAATATCATATTTTACTTCAAGATAAAAACATCTTTTACATTCCCTGAAAATATTCAAAGTGTGCGCGGATAAACCGATTTTCTTTTTTTTCATATTTTAATTTTACAATTACTTGAAAAGATATGTCAACTTAATTTATAATTTATTATTAAAATTTAAAACTGGAATTTGAAAATATGATTTCAAAAGTTTCTTCTTTTACAATATGGGGAATAGATGCATACCCAGTTGAAATTGAGGTTGATATTTCAAAAGGGCTCCCGGGAATATCAATTGTTGGGCTTCCTGACCAGGCAATTAAAGAAAGTAAGGATAGAATAAAACCAGCGATTAAAAACTCTGGATATGATTTTCCATCAGGAAAAATAACAATTAACCTTGCACCCGCTGATTTAAAAAAAGAAGGGCCATATTTTGACCTTCCAATGGCTATAGGAATACTTACAGCAAATGGAGTAATAAAGCAGTCGAGAGTTGATGAATTTTATTTTGTTGGTGAACTTGCACTCAATGGAGAGGTAAGAGGAGTTTCAGGAATTCTTCCAATGGTTTTAAGATTAAAAGAAATGAATAAGAAAAAATTTATTATACCCTTTGAAAATTCACTTGAAGGTTCAGTTATAAAGGAAGTAGATGTTTATCCTGTAAAAGATTTAAATGAATGTATTGAATTTTTAAAAGGGGAAAAAGAAATAGATGTTGTTAAGACAGATATTGAACAACTTTTTAATAAAAGAAATAAATATGATGTTGATTTTAAAGAGGTGAAGGGGCAGAAATATGTTAAAAGAGCAGTTGAAGTTGCTGTAAGTGGAGGTCATAATATTTTAATGATTGGTTCTCCTGGAAGTGGAAAAACAATGATAGCAAGAAGGATCCCCACAATTTTACCATCTTTAACAATTGAAGAAGCACTTGAAATAACAAAAATTCATTCAGTAAGCGGTATTTTAAAAGAACCTATTGTATTTGAAAGACCCTTCAGAAGTCCACATCATACAATTTCAGATATTGCTTTAATTGGAGGAGGAGCAGTTCCAAAGCCAGGGGAGGTAAGTTTAGCCCATAATGGTGTCTTATTTCTTGATGAAATGGCTGAATTTCATAGAGATGTTCTTGAAGGGTTAAGACAACCACTTGAAGATGGAAAAGTAAATATTTCAAGAGCAAAGGGTAGATTAGAATTTCCTTCAAGGTTTTTACTTGTTGCAGCAACAAATCCATGTCCTTGTGGATGGTATGGAGATATTCAGAGAGAATGTCATTGCACGCTTTCCCAGATTTTAAAATACAGGAAAAAACTCTCAGGGCCTTTACTTGACAGAATTGATATTCATATAGAAATAACAAGTTTACCTGCAAATATTCTATTTGATGAAAAAGAGGAGGAAGATTCAGAAAGTATAAGAAAAAGGGTGGAAAGAGTAAGGGAGATACAGAAAGAAAGATTTAAAAATGAAGGGATATACTTTAATGCACATATGAATTCTGCTCAAATAAAAAAATACTGTGTTTTATCCGATGAAGCAAAATCTCTTCTGAAAAATGCAATTGAAAATTTAAAAATATCTGCCCGTGCATATGATAAGATAAGAAAAGTAGCAAGAACAATAGCAGACCTTGATAATTCAGATAAAATTTTGCCACATCACATTTCAGAAGCGATCCAGTATAGATGCCTTGACAGAGAATTTATTTGATTTTACACATTATAAACTCTTATATCATAAATACATACGTAATTAATTCCATTTGTTGAGAGAAATTCTACCCTGATTTTTTTAGTTTTTATTTTTTCAAATTTATATCTGCAAAAGTAGTTTGTATTATTTTCAACTTTTTTTATTTCTTTAAAATTCCCTTTGCTTTCCACATAAATTTTAAAATCTTTTGGTATGGATGGAGGAATATAAAATGGAGGGATATGAGTGTATTCTTTATTTAAATCAGGGTCAAATATAAACTGAATATAATTAAATTCTATTTCTTTCCCAAAATCAATTTCAATAAATTGAGGCATACCTTTATCTGAAATCCAAACATTTGTCCATTTTTCAGGTCTTGATACACCACTTAAAATATTTTCAGATGAAAAAGGAAAAATTTCAGGAATAACTTCAAAATATAAATTTCTTCTTGCCCAGTCAAATCTCCATGTTTTTCCTGGTCTTGAAATTAAACATGTTCCAGGTAGATTTTCATCTGTTGTTTTTAAATAAACATCCTCATTTTTATCAAAATAAAACCAGTAAATCCCCTTTTCAAATTCTTTATTTATATCTATTTCTAATTCTTCATCTCCTTTTTTCAATTTTATCTCTTTTTTTAGAATATCTTTTTCAGAAGTAAAATCCCAGAGGTCAAAAGAATCCCTTAAATGAAATTTTAAAACTGTATCTTTTTCAACTCTCACTTTGAATTTTATTTTTTCTACATAGCCAGTTAAAGGAAGTTTTTCTCCAATAGAAGTATCAATTTTTATCTCTCCATTATATCTCTCAAATTTTAAAGGCATTTCTGAAGAAGCATAAATTTTACTTTTTCTGCATAAATCATTTTCATCCTCATTTTTAACATCAGGAATAAAACAACCCTCTCTTAATAAAATCTGCTGTAGTTCTTTATAATAACCTTTCAAATAAATATCCCTTGGAAAACAATTATACTTTTTACATAAATAAACAGAAGTTCCCGCTGCCTGACCTATTATGCCACATGTTCCCATTAATCTTGTAGTTCCAAGAGCAACATGACTGACACTTATATTTCTTCCGGCAAAAAGCAAATTTTTAATATTCTTTGAGTAAATACATCTATAAGGTATCTGATAAATATAAACAAATCTTTTATCCACTTCTTCTATATGCCTTTCTTTATCAAATACATGGGTTGGTTCAGGAGGACTTTCCTTTGCAAGTATTCCACCTGGAGTATGTAAATCAATAAACCATCCACCATAAGCAATTGAATCCTCAAATTTTCTTCTTTCTTTTATATCATTCTCATTTAAAATATAATCACCAACAAACCTTCTTGATTCTCTCTTTCCTGGAAGCATTCCAACCCATTCAAGAACAAAATTATCAAATCCATGGTCTTCTGCATTCTTTAAATGGTCCCAAACACCAAGAACATGTGCAATTAAATTATGTTTTATCTCTTCATTATCATAAACTGTATCAAAAGGCCATCCAATCTCAATCCACCAGTGTCCTGGCTTACTTTTATGGTATCTTAATTTCAAACATATATCATCCTTATCATATTTTATTGCCCAGGAAGGTGGAATATATTTAACAGGTCTTCCAATATCTCTTACAAGAAATAAAAGAGAGTTCCCCATTATTCCCATATCTTTTTCTTCTGGAGCAAGTTCTTCCCTAAATTCATATTTACTTTCCCTTCCAATCCTAAATTCTGCACCACTTGAAAAACCAACTGTTCCATCTCCTGTTGCATCAATAAAATAATCACCATAAATTATAAGTTCTTTTTCATTCCCAAGTTGAATACAATAAACACCTTCAATTTCTTCACTTGATTTCATAATTACTTTTCTAACAGAAGTATTAAGATAAATATCAACTCCTTCATTTCTCAAAAATTCATAAAGAACAATATCAAGGATTCCATTGCTCCATGTAGTTTGATGCCATTCAAAATTTCTTTTTCTCTCTTCAAGAAATATTTCACTTATAATTCCTGTTTCTCTTGCCCATGCATTCATAGCACAGGCACCTCCTATATTGACCCTTATCTCAGAACTTGCATTCCCTCCAAAAACAGGTCTATCCTGAATTATACAGGTAGATAGCCCCAATCTTTTTCCAGCAATCGCAGCACAAACTCCAGAAAGTCCTCCTCCACATACCACAAGTTCATATCTCTCCCCCATTTTTCCTCCTCCTTTTTCAATAATTTTAACACATATAATAAAATCCCCAAATTTTCCCACCTCGAAGGTGGGCTCGGGAAATGGTTGATAGAGAAGGGACTTGAGAGTATATTTTTAAACTTCTTCCTCTTCTACCTCTGCTATTATTTCTTCTGGTCTTTCCTCTCCTTCTTTTAAATTTGCAATCAGTTCATCAAAAAGTTCGCTAAAATCAACAGGTAATCTTTTCCTTTTATATGGATTTGCCCATGAAAGAATCTGATGATACATATATGGATGCCATTTTCCTGTGTTTCTAATTTTTTCTCCTATCCTTCTAACATATTCATTAGCGGTAAGTATTTTTTCTGCTCTTTCTTTTCTTACTTCTACTGCCTTCTGTAATTCCATATCAACTGGAAAATCACATTTTTTCAATATACTTTCAAAAGCACTTCCTGTTACCTTTTCCTCTTTATTGTAAGCAAAGCCAAGAGTTACATAATAAATTTTTTCAATTGAATCAATCATTTCAGGAGATGACTCATTCATATCAGGTTTTGATTGAAGAAATTCATTATAAAGAGCATAAGCAACATATGCTTTCTCCCTTATATTCAACTCTTTTTCAATATTAAAGTTCATCATCAAATTTTCAAAATGTTTTGGAACAACTATACATGGAAGTTTTTCAATGCCAAGTTCCTTTGCTGCAAGAAATCTATGCTGTCCATCAATAATTAAATATTTGTTTCCTTCCTTTTCAATAACAATTACAGGCACAAAATATCCAATTCTTTTAATAGAGGTAATTATGTGATTAACATGATAATTACTTGGTTTTCTCTGATGTGATATAACTTCAAGATTTTCAACCGGAATAATTTTCAGAACAAGTTCATTTCCTTTATACGGGTCTTTAAATTTAAATTCATCCTTCAAAACTTTTTTAGCCATATTCCCCCCATTTTTTTCTTTTTTCATTTATTTAGATTAAATAAAAAATTAAAAGTTCCATCTTTCCCACCTTTAAGGTGGGATAAGGAGATGACTGGTAGAGAAGGGATTTCATTTATGGATTTCAAAAATTTTATTTCTCTGTTTTGCTCCACGGACTAAAATCAATTTTTCTTCAGGGACATTTAAATATTTTGAAAGAATTTCTATTACCTTTTTATTTGCAAGCCCATTTTTTGCCTTTTCCTTAACTTTAATCTCAAATCTATCATCCGCCTTTTTTATAATCTCATCCTTCTTTGAATCAGGAAAAACCTTAACTTTTATGAACATAATCTATTAAAAACATATCTTTTAAATCCAGTCAAATTTAATTAAAAAACAGCAAAAACCTTCCAAACCAGCTACTAACTTTAGAAATTGTGAATCGCAAGGATTGACTTTTTATTTTTGGCATTGTATTATTTTGTAATTACAAAAGGAAAGTGGAAAAAGAAAAGCAATTACAATAAGTTTACCAGAAGAACTACTTAAAAAGATAAAAATTCAATGTAAAGAGGATAAAACCACAAAAAGTGAACTAATCCGAAGAGCGATAAATGAATATCTTATAAAAGCAAAGTTTAAAGATTTAAGGGAGAAGGCAATTTTTGAATTAACTAAAAAGGGTATTAGATTGACTGACAAACAAATTTTTGAGCAAATATTATGAATTATAAGTCCAAAAGATTACTGGTATTTATAAACTTTAATTTTGTATCTTTTGTAATTTACCAACCCAATAAATAGAATATGAAAATAATTTACTTTACACTTCAAATACATTTATAACTTCTTCTCCAAGCATATCAATGATTTTTACTGCTACTTTTGTTTTTTCTTTTGGTATTTCTATTTCATATTTCCCTTTGACTAAATCGCTTTTCTTTTCAGGAACATCGGAATAGACGATATGAAAAGTATTGCCATCATAATTAGTATCAATTAGGACACAGTCAATCATAGACTTGAAATCAGGGATTTTTATTTTAAAGAGTTTATTATCAATGTTTAACCTTTCAATTATTGTCGGTGAGATAAAGTCTTCTATTTCTATGATTGCTTTATTCCCCTTTCTTTCTATCTTAACTTTTGCCTCTGCTGGTTTATGAATTAAGAAACTACCATATTTTTTATCTGTTTTGAGTTCAATTACTTTTATTTTGTTCACAGGATGCTTCTTATTCCATTCATCAATCCATGGGTCAACCGCAAGTTCTTTTCCAAGACAGACAATTGTTATATCTCTATCTTCATCAGGTCTTTTCTTTAATTCATCCTGAAGGAGTTGTAAATCAAGTAAAGTTAAAGGGTGGTTAAAATCAATAATTTTTACAAGAGTTTTCCCTAAAGTCCCATCAAAGAATCTATCGGTTCTTGTTCTTTGAATACCAATATGCTGGACTGCAAGTTCTATTGCCTCTGTTTGAAGAAGTTTAAGGTCATAGTTATTAACTTTATAAATAGCAAATGAAGGATATTTTGTTTCATTCTTTTCTTTTTGCTCTTTTATTATCTTCTGTAATCTTGAACTTGTAAGTTGAACTGCACCTTTATTTATATCGCATCCAATCCATCGCCTTCCAAGTTTCTGAGCAACAGCAGCAGTTGTCCCTGAGCCAATGAAACAGTCAAGGACTAAGTCGCCTGGATTAGAGGAGGCTTTGATAATGCGTTCAAGAAGTGCTTCAGGTTTTTGGGTTTGAAAACCTGTTTTAATATCTTTTGCTCCATAGATACCACCAAAATTTTCTATATCGTTCCATATATCGCTTATTGGTTTTTTTGAAATATCACCTGATTTTTGCTTAACTTCAACATATTCTTTATTAAAAGTAAAATTTGTTTTTGACTTTGTATAATAAAGAATCATAGCCTGAGAGTAAATCCAATTATTTGAAAGCCACTTAAACCCTGCTACTTCTGGAACAGAAGTATTCCATATAATTGAACTTCTAAAACAATCTTCCCCAAATATTTCGTCCATTATTAATTTTACATAGTGTCCCGCTGTAGAATCCATATGCACATAAATACTCCCTGTTTCCGATAACAATTCCTTCAAAAGCATCAATCTTTCATACATAAACTGCAAGTAGTTATCATTATTCCATATATCAAAATACATTGTCTGTTGTAAAACGGAAGCGGAGTCCTCATCAATTCTGCCTAAATCCTTTAACCCTCTCAATTCAACCCTTCGGACATAGTCAGCCCCACTTTTAAATGGTGGGTCAATGTAAATTAGGTCAATTTTACCTCTAAAACCTAATTCTAAAAGTGTTGCTAAAACTTCTTTGTTATCTCCATGGAATAGAAGGTTTTGCCAGTTCTCTTTCAATTCGTCATAAGCAGGAGTATAAACTTTTCTCCCTGTATTCAGCGGGTCAAAAACTTCTATCAACTGAGCAGGAAAACCTTTTACATAATCTAAAGGCTTTTTACCAACCCAGTAAAGCATTGGTCGACCTTTAGCTGGAGTGATTTTGATTTTATTTTCTGGCATTTTTAATCCTCCATATTCTCTCTATATCCATAAATTTCCTCTTTTACTTTATTTATATTCTCATATCCAATCTCATCTTTATCAGTAATCAAAATCTCATATTTTAACCTATCGGGATTTAGTCCTTCAATCTCTTTTACTGCTTTTTCTTTTTCAGGTTCTCTGTAAGGCTCTGCTTTTATTTCAACAATAAGCATCTTTCCATTTTTCTTTTTTATCAAAAAGTCGGGAGTGTAGTTATGCCATCTACCATCTTTGCCTTTGTATTCAAAAATAAAATCTGTTTTATTTGGGTCTGTTATTGCGCCTGTAAAGTAGATATCTTCAACATCAGCAGGATTTTCATTTAACATTATCAATAACTGCTCAAAGAAATCTTTTTCTGGATTTGAATCAAAATTGTAAGGAGAGTAATGAAAACCAAATTCTAATCGATACCATCCTTTATTTTGTTCCTTAAATCGTTCATATTTTAAGATAAGATTCTCTTTATCTTTATGATATACAATCTCAGTTGTGTAGATTGTTTGTCCTTCTTTTTCTTCTTTATTAAAACTTTGTGGTTTAACTAAAGCAAGGGCAATTTCGATTTTTTCTTCTGTAATTGTGTAATTTCTTAATTTTTCTTCTAACTGCTTTCTGATTTCGATTGTATGACTCCCAGGGATTTCTCCCTCAGGATAGAGAGCTTTTATTTTTTCATAAATCATCATAAGTGGCAATTTGTATAAAGATGAAAGTTCGCAGGCAAAAGAATAAACATCCACAAAATCTTCCTCCACTATTAATTTTTCCTCTTTTTGAGTAATTAATACACCTTTCCTGTCAGGTATATCTTTTAAATCATAAATAACTTTCTTGTATTCTTTAGTTTCAGAGTTAGGTTTTTGGATTTCTATTTGTGTAAAATCTATATTTGTGTCAAGAGGAACAACTTTTCGTTCCTTCTTTTTAAGAAGAATTGGTGGAAGTTCAGTTTTTCTTAATATTAATCTTTCTTTTCTTAAATCAGGTGATACTAAATTTAATTCATGAAGTGTTTCACCGTATGTTTCTTTCAATTGAGAATCTAAAATTTTTACATTGGCTTGCGATAGATATATTTTGGCTTTATAAATATTTCCCGGTACTTGTCTCAAACAACGAGATGCTGCTTGAAGACAGAAATTATTGCTTGACTTAAGTTCTCTTGCCAGAGCAGTAGCAAATAAAGAAGGACAATTCCACCCTTCTGTTCCTTTATTAACAAGAAGAAATACTCTATACGGCAGATGTGGGTCATTTATTCTGTTATCAAATAAATCTTGTATCTCTGGTTTTGAATTACTATGGACTTCCAAAACTATTGACGGGCCTAAGCCAAGTTCCACTAATGTCTTTTCTACGACTGGTTTAAATTTTTGCAAATCCTCTATTTGCGGGAAATAAATAGCAAGTTTTGCAGGGCTACCATCATAAATCCGTACATCCTTATAATTTTTAAAGAAGTCAATAATTACATCTTTAACAAATTGTTCATCTTCTACATCAGAATAAGCAACGATGTTACCTCTTACCTCTTTCAAAATTCCATCCTTAATTCCCTGAGATAAACCATACCAGTAAACTACATCTTTTAATATTTGCTTTCCGTAATAAGGAGTGCCTGTGGTGTTAACTACTACTAAAAGATTAGTTTGTTCAGCAAGGTAATCAACCGTTTGTCTAATTCTTTTTAATTCTTCTCCAAGTTTCATTCCATAAGTATGATGAGCTTCATCAGAGAATATAGCAAGATTAGGAAGAGAAGCAATTGTTTGTAAACGCCTGTTGGCTACTTCTTGTTTTATTGCGTCTTCTTGAGATTCATCAGTAAATAAGTCCCTAATTAAGGATTTTGTAATAGTTTGTTTTTGTATTCTTATTTTTTCGGTATTTGTCACAACTATATTAAAACTACTTCCCTTAATTATAGGAATATCTTTTTCTCCATCTCTTGTATAAGTGAACTTAACTAAGGAAATAAACTCTTTATATAAACGGGGAGGAAGTATATTTTCATATGGGATATCAGAAAGTTCTTTTAATGCACCTAATATAGTTTTACCTGGAGCAAAGACCAATGCATTCCTGACAAAATTACCTTCTGGATATTCAAGAGCCATAGCAAATTCAGTAGCAATGATTGCACCGATTAAAATGGTTTTTCCTGCCCCCATCGCTAAGGCTAATATATAACTTGGATATTTTAATAAAAGTGTTTCTCTGAGAGCTTCTAATCTGTATCGTCTTACAAAGTCATACTCATTTATTATTTTATCAATTATGCCTCTTACAAATTCCTCTGTAATTAAATCTTCGGGAATATTCTTCACTATGTGCTCTAATCCAAGACTTCTAAAAAATTCTTTTCCTGTAAAATATCGTTTATATAAATCAAAAACATGCGGAGTCCCTTCAACAAGTCTTAAATACCAATATGTCTCAAGTGCTTCGTATTGTGCCTTTCTTAAAAATCTTAAACTCTCTGTCTCTGGATTGCGGTTGAAATCAAAAATCTCCGAAATGGTGGGAAAATTGGATTTGTAATGTTCATTTCTCCATTCAAGGGTCTTTAATTCCAAAATGTTATACAAAGCCATAATTAATTTACTCCAATCTATATTAATTATAAACTTTTAATGCTTCCGCATTCAGTATACCACTCCCAAACATAGAATCAAGAACAATATAACCAGTTTGAACCTTTAAAATATAAAACATTTAATATTCCTATTATCAATTATGTATGAAATTTCCCTTTATAAGGAAAAAGTCTATGTGTAGCATAACCTTCTACGAATAATTTCATTTTTAGTAAAAATTTTCTACTCATAAAAAGAGAATTCTAGTTCGAAGACTTCTGAAGTATTCGGTAGTAACTCATACTCTTTAGGTAATATAGATGAGGTTATTTTAGGCAAATTTGACATTGAATTAATCACATTCATTTGTTCAATTATATTAAGATTTGTCTTTCCATATATCTTCCTTAAAAATTTTTATGATATTTACAATATGAAATAATTTTTAAAAGTTCAATAATTCTTTATTGATTGACAATCATATTTTATTCATACAATCATTTTTATTTCTATTTGACATCATTTACCGCCTAAAACTTCAAAATAACTCTATAATCTTAAACAAGATAACTTTATAAATTTTTTTTCAAAATATCCATTATAAATTTTTGGTGGTGTTTGAGAAGTTTTGGAGTTTTTGCTTCAAACCTTAAAACTAACACAGGTTGAGTATTTGATGCACGGACTAATCCAAAACCACCATCTGGAAATTTAACTCTTACACCATCAATATCTAAAAATTTCATCTTTCTTTTTTTAAGTTCCTCTTTTAGTTTTTCTACCACTTCAAATTTTTTCTCGTCAGAAGATTCTATTCTTATCTCTGGCGTTGTGTATGTTTTTGGTATAAAAGATATAATTTTATCTAATGGTTTTGCTTCCATACCAACAATTTCTAACAATCTTAATGAAGAATAAATTGCATCGTCAAAAC
>Ga0078972_1001543_pt1 | contig 85302 bp, 69 predicted proteins | sample YelNatPaOPGAMG01_FD_67568 | JGI IMG/M metagenome (GOLD analysis project Ga0078972, IMG submission 67568) | Hot spring thermophilic microbial communities from Obsidian Pool, Yellowstone National Park, USA - OP-RAMG-01 (SPADES assembly) (version 2) | ecosystem: Environmental > Aquatic > Thermal...
TGTCGTCAGGAAGAATGCGTGCGTGCGTTCGTGCGTGCGTGCGTGCGTGCGTGCGTGCGTGCGTGCGTGCGTGCGTGCGTGCGTGCGTGCGTGCGTGCGTGCGTGCGTGCGCCTGAGAAACTCTCTGCTGTCCAAGTCTTGCTATTGAGCCAGTTGCTTTTATGACCTGCAATTGGCAGCTAACTCACGTACTCTGGCGTCAAGAGCATCTTCGTTCCATGAAGGTTATCTGCACTGTCGCAAAAAAAGAATTATCTGCCACATTCAAGCGACCTTCGAACGGGTACGAGCTGTCGTTCGCGCTACCCAGGCCCCGTCCGCCGCAAAAGCACTGCGGGCCCGCAGCTCGTCGAACTGCAGCTGCTGCTTCGCGGCGTGACGTCTCCTGTCCAACTACCCCGAGCCGATGCCGTTGGAGCGTGCGGACACACAACCTGTCCGCCTGGAACGCCCGAACAGGAACTGACCTCAGCGGGGCGGCGGTGGTGCCTTCGCTGCAGGCCGCCTCTCAACCAGCATTGGTGTCCGCGCGGTTGGCGCGCTGCGCACCTGCAACTTGCAACGCCGGGCACGGCATAAGCAGCCGCAGAGAACGACGCCGAGTGAGTGATTTCTTCGGCTACATCCCGTTGGGAAGTTTCGAGGGACCCGGGAGGCTGTTAACAATCTTCGAGAGTGCGGAAGTGAGCTTAGTGAAGGAGATGCCCCCTCTGCACCGAAAGCAGTCCCGTCGCGTTGCATGTGTTGCGGACACGAGCAGTGATGACAGTTCGTCATCGGCAATGGCTTCAGAAGCCTCAAAGTTCCCTGGCCCCGATAAGTTTCAAAACGCAGCGCTTACACGCACATCCGAGAATGAGTTGGACGCAAATCAGCCTGGAACTGGCACGTTCGACAGTGTTCAAGAAACTCCAGTCTACGGAGCGCCAACCACGGACGCTTCGAGCGACGGTTTATCTCCAAGAGCGCCTAGGAAACCTTCGGGTACATCTTCATCGTTGGATCGGGAAGAGGGAGACGCTGGTGGCTCCGAGTTGTTCGGAACCGGACGATTGCGACCAACAGCCTCGGAACAGGTAGCGGAGGTCAAGAGCGATGTCTCGCCGGCGGACGCGGACAGCAACCACCGGCTCGCATCAACGCTCCAGACGGCTCAGCTTGGTTCAAGCGAAGCGAAACCGCCCAAGAAACGAGCCCGCAAAGGAGAGCGCGACAAACGCACGCTCAGCACCAAGGCGAACGGCGACTCGGATGACGAGGATCGACAGACAGGACTATACGGTGCCCTGGCGGCAGACGATTACCTGAAGCTGTTTGAGCCCTGTTGGGAGCCCGGCCAACCCGTCCCATATAGTTTTCTTGCGAATGCGTTTGAAACAATGGCGGGAACAAGCGGACGCATCGACCTGACCCGCCAACTTGCCTGTGTTCTGTACCATGTACTGAATCGAACGCCGGTGGATCTATTGCCGACCATTTACCTAGTCATTAACCGGCTAGCACCAGCGCATGAAGGTCTTGAAATCGGCGTTGGAGACGCTCTATTGTTGCAAGCGCTTGCCGATGCCACAGGGCGGAGTCTCAGCAAACTCAGAGAAGACTATCACCGGACAGGCGACCTGGGAGATGTCGCCGTCCATTCGCGAACGACGCAGCGCACCATGTTCGCCGTGCCTCGCCTGACGATTCGCAATGTCTACAATGAGTTGCTGGCCATTGCACGCGCTTCCGGTAAGGCAATGCAGGAAGAAAAACGTCGCCGTATTCAGAAGCTCCTCGTCGCTGCAAAGAATAATGAAGCGAAGTTTATTGCCAGGGCACTACAAGGAAGATTGCGTATTCGGCTTGCGGAGAAAACCGTTATTCTGGCACTTGCGGCCGCATTTGTACAGAATGCGGCAGCGAGTCGTGGTACGCACCCGGATGCGGCACGCGTCGAACGGGCTGCGCACCTACTGCGAACATCATCCAATGAATGCCCGTCATGGAATATGATTACTGAGGCATTGCTCGAGTTGCAAGATATCGATGAGCGGCTTCTCGAGCGATGTCATTTGACACCAGGCCTCCCAGTGATGCCCATGCTTGCCAAACCCAGTAGGTCTATAGCGGAAGTCCTCACTCGGTTCGAAGGGATGCGCTTTACCTGCGAATACAAGTACGATGGCGAGCGAGCCCAGATCCACGGCCTCGCAGATGGATCCATCCGCATATACTCACGGAATGCTGAAGATCATACGCGCAAATATCCGGACGTCATGGAGCAGATACTACAGGCGGTTGGCTCGTCATCCGATCAGCCTTCTTTTATTCTGGATTCGGAGGTGGTAGCCTTTGATCGAGACGCCCAACGCATTCTACCTTTCCAGTACATTCAGCAGCGCGCGCGCAAACACGTCTCGCTGGACGACCTCAAAACGAACGTTCTCATCGTGGCGTTCGATATCCTATACTGGAGAGGAGAGCCCCTGACTCGCAAGCCATTGGCAGAACGGCGAGCGATCCTGCGGGATGCCTTTCAAGAGGTGCCGGGTGGTTTCCGCTTTGCGACGCGACGCGATGTAAGCGACCTGGACGGTATTCAAAAGTTCATGGAGGAGGCTGTGCGTGATTCGTGTGAGGGCCTCATGGTGAAAGCGCTTGAAGGTCCTCTTTCGACTTATGAACCAGCGAATAGAACACAGCACTGGCTCAAGCTCAAGAAGGACTACCTCCGGACAATCGGCGATACACTGGATCTCGTTCCGATTGGTGCGTATTACGGTCGCGGCAAGCGAACCGGCTGGTTCGGCTCGTTTTTGCTCGCCTGCTATAATCCAGAGACGGAACAGTTCGAGGCAGTAACACGAGTCGGCACGGGCTTTTCGGAAGAGCAGATGGCCCAGCTCCACTCGGAGTATGCGCAGTACGTGCTGGATAGCCCACGGCCGTATGTGGCCTGCAGCGAGTCCGTGAAACCGGACATTTGGTTGGATCCCCGCCAGGTTTGGGAGGTTCAGTGCGCTGATTTGAGCATCTCGCCCGCTTACGTGGCAGCCTGTGGGTACATTGCCCCAGACAAGGGCATCTCGGTTCGCTTTCCTCGTCTGCTACGAATCCGGAGCGATAAGCGGCCGGAGGATGCTACGACCAGTGCACAGCTCGCTGAAATGTATCGGAATCAGTTCCGGTCTACGGAGAGCTCGTCTGAATCTTCATCATCTGCAGCGCCTAGCGATGAAGAGCCAGAAAGAAACGCGGATGACTAGGATTTCGTCTCAAAAAGCGGAACACAAAGGAACCACGCACCCGTGGCATAAGCTGCGCCCACGCGCTGACGCCCCAACTGCTTGGCACCCACTCGCTACACTAAGTGTTTGACTCGCAAGCCTATTCAAAACTGCGAGCGCTCACAATGCAGGATCCGTGAATCTCACCGATTGCGCTTGCATCAACCTCAGCGCGCTCGCCGTCGCTTTCCATAACGGGAGCTTCCCAACGGGCGGAAGCGGTCGAAGGTATGCCACTCCAGTGGTAGGCTTGGCTTGCAGCCCTGACTACCCAGATGGTTCAGGGCCAGGAATCGGCTGCGGTCTAGCGGTATCAGAATGTGGCATTGGCGAGTCGTTGCTGACCGAGGACTTGCAGCTTCACGCCGCGGTGAGAATGACCTCGGAGCTGTTTGTGGTGTATCCAATATACGACACGTTGACTGAACGGCACCGGGGCGCGGGTCAACCGGAAACACGAATGGATGCTTTTTGGGACGATGAAGCGTCATCCGAAAGCCGCGTCATCAACGTGTCCTAGAGACCCGTTCATTATGATTGGGCCTGTCCGTAGAACGCGTTTACCTGGAGCAAGTCGTTTTGCGCGACCGAAACGGATGCTCTACAAGAATCTACGATGCCATACTTTGAAAGCTCGTACAGTGAGATCTGCAGCGTCTCTACTACCACAACGTTACTGTTTGTTTTTTCGCAGGTACCTGGCAAAATGTATGTACGCTGCAGACGGGAAGAGGGTCGCGGAACGCCTTGCTGCGGTCACAGCTAGCTTGGAGGGGAGACCCCACGACCTCTACCTGTCCGTTATATTGGTGTCAAGAGATGGATGAGTCACATTGATGATCACCGTTATCCTGAAAGTCTCGCACCCAAAACAGAGCTTGGTAGACGCTATCTACACGAATCTCCTTTTGCTAATCCATTCGATTCCATACGTTCTATAAGAAATAATACCGAAGAAGCTGCAGGACGTGAAGTTGACTGTTAGTTGATACGAACGGTGATGACGGGATATGCGTGGACAGAAAGAAACACGCTTCCAGTCGAGACCGTTCCGCACTGAACCATACACCATCGATTTCGAACGAAAACGCGAACGCCTGGCACAGCGGGGTCTGGTGTGCTTTCCACTGAACGACACCTGATTCGGGAGACGCTCTATACATGAATACGGGTACTCAAGGAGCGGCAGGCTGCTGTTTCAAAACGAGAGACAGGTGAGTATGACGACAGCTTCGGTATTAGCAGCGAATCAATCATGTGGTCGCCTGTTGATCGTTAACCAGATAGGAGCGTTGCACACCGCATGCTTCATGGAAATTTTCATCGTAAATGCTTCTTTCCTGCATTCTTCTACGCTGTTCTTGTTCAGCGCTATATATCATCACTCAAAAACGGTCGACAATTACGCGGCTTTGCGGGGCGTGTAGCAGCTGCTCGTGCTCGCCTTCTCTCAGCGGTTTATCAAAGTCGAGGGCCTCTTCTCCGTTGTCAAGCGCCATCTGCACGTTCACAAATCCATAGACGAGTCGTTTGCATCCATACATTGTTCTTCGACAAATCGGTACCTGCTACCGTCAGCATGCTTAAAACGCCGTGTTGCTCTTCGATCCGTACCTGGTAGGGAGCGAGAAGGCATGTCTCGGTCCGAGTACATGCATAGGATGCAGAGATTGACGAAATGATCGCCAAAGAAAAGTAGATACATTCAGAGAAAGGGCAGGTTCCGGTCTATCCATCGATCTTGGGGATCTGAGTCCGGCAACCAAATCGGGGATGGAGCCCAGCGACCACATCAATGCCATATCGCCGAGTAAAGGAGAAGCAAATGAAAGCACCGGGCAAAGAAGAGAAGGATTTTGCTGAATAGAGTACAAGATGGGACAGGAGGGGGAAAGTGTCTCAGCAGCGGGATCGGTAGGGAGCAATTGTAAAAAAGTGCATTTTCAAACGCTTCCGCGATGAGCATCTTCCATAGAGAATCAAGATTCAGGGCATCATTCGGGATCGTATAGCTTAGTGCTCGATACATGCTCGCTTGTCCTGCCTCGTTTGGACACATGTCGTCGAGCAACTGCTAGAAGGCGTTCCACGCGCACTACTCTCACGTATACGAATCGATACGGAATTTTTCAGTCAGGCCTTCGTGTGAAAACACAACCGATGCTCCGAAAAGCAGTTGCAATGAGTCCGGGTCGTAGGGGAAAGGATTTGTACGCGAATCCACGCTTTCCTGAACATATCAGATAACGCAAAATGTATCTTTGGCGGTCGGAACATTTCCAGCGCAGACACGAAAAACGTATCCAACCAGCCTCAAGAACGTAAAGCGAATGCGAATCAATGCCAAGCGTTTCATGACGCGCAGTCTGCGGGGCATCCTTCCCTTGCCTCACATGCTCAGAAAATGGGACGAATGCAAAGCATTCCGGGGGTGTCGATGGTGACAAATGAGGAGTTGGCGCTAGCTGATCAGCTGGACATGGTGGAGAGGTCGGAAGAGGTGTCAGAATGAGAAGGAACGTCGCTTCAGAGCGTTGAAGCTCATGATGTTGCTGTTGGCCTCGGCTCGACGACACGCTGTATTCAAAGTGCGGTTGAAGCTTGATGCTTGGTCTTCCTGCATCTCGCGCTACTACGTTTCTGAGAACAGCGCCTTGCAGAGCAAAACAGACTACGTGTCCGTATACGAGCGCCCTGACCTCCTCAAGCGTCTATTCAATATTATTCCTACGTGGAAAATGAGGGCCCAATATACCACAACAGAGACTTCTTTACTGTATTGCGTGGCCTTCGGTTTGAGTTACGGCTGGTTTCGAGGAGCGAACAACATGCATTCGAACAACACCGCGAAGGCTTTTGGTGGAGATCGTTCAATAGTTCTCATTTACGAGGAGGAAATCGAAAGAAATGCGCAAGGACAATGAAGACCAACAAAATATCACTCGGCGTGCTGTTCGCGAATGCCAGGCCTAGTTCGAATAACGAGACCCAGTTTCAACCTCTCGATGTAGATGAGGAGAAAGACTTCTTGGCGGACGTCGATACCCGGTTGAAAGGAAAAGATAGCCGTCATTGGACCTCTTCATCAAGACGATGGAGCAAATGAGCTGAACGCGGAGCACGTGAAGCCGTCCAAAATTTCCGCGGGGCTCCGTCTCATCAAGAGTTGGTCACGACGCAGGCCCGGACCGAAAACGGGAACTCGAATAACTGCGTCAGGATCCGTCGCGATTCTCTGAGCACACTATCGAGCAGAGCAGGGACGATTTGTTCATTTCATGCTGAGAGGGACATCCATACTCCAAATGGCTCATGCGGGCAATCGTTTTCAAGAGAAAAAGAGATCACGCTGGGGTCACCAACGGTTTCGATTGCACGAAGGAGGGAGGCGTGCACTCACCAACTTGTTCTATGATTTGGAAAGGGAAATGAACGCAATTCGAGTCGTTCGGCGGAAGCCTATGGCGCTGGACATGCTGTAGCGTACAAATGCTGCACGTTTGCTTCTTCGATGAGAGTGTACAACAAGCGCAGTTGCCGATTCACCGCGATTCCCATTGATACATCGGGGACCATACACATGTATCCAAAGCACAGATGCACACTGACACCAACAGAGAACAAGAGCGTGAAACAGAGCCAGATGGTCGACTTGGTCAACGCGAAGTACATTGAACCTCACATCACGAGGCAAGACAGGGTCACAGGCTCGCCATGGACTGATTCCACCGGCAACCATGCGCCCAAGCAACATGCTCAACGCAACATAAACGTCTCATGCTCTCAGAGCAGCTACCAGCTGCGTGTCGAGGCAGCCTTAGAGCTTCCCTTTACCTACGCAGTGCGGGCATTGCGCTGAAATGCGGAAGACTTTCGAAAAAGCTCACCAGCTGGGAGTGAAGGAGTCGGATTCCCAGTCGGCGTAAAACACTGGTCTGGTACGGTTCAGGAATCCAGCACGCCTGGAGCGCAGTATACACACACACCACGAACGACTGTCTAGGGCAACTGGTGCAGGAGAACGGTGTTCCATTATTCGCAAGTACAGCGTATACACACGCATATTCGACGGGCCCAGTTGGGTTCTCGCTCGGTCTCTGCCTCAGGGCTGCGCAGAGTATTCCACAGACGGCATCACCTGACAGGGATCGATTCGCAAGTGCAGTAGGACGCGCCCTCTAACACTCTGAAAACTCCAAAGATGCTTCCAGACCGAATCGGCGAACCGACTTCGTCTCCCCGCTGCAAGATGCCACGAGGCAGCTCACCTGGATTTGAATATCTCGCGTTTTTGCGAATGTGCAGAGTTCTATATGCAAGCGTGCCTACATTCTCAACTACATGCCTTTGCGCAAGTCTCTAGGTTCATACGTGCTTGCGTGCTCGGGTTCCTTCATTCAGACCAGCGTCAATTGGTGCTCTGTGAACTCGACGCTGACCCTGCCGCCTCCGTAGGTCGCTCTGGTCGAAAAACTCGTGCATGGTACGCGTCTGGCGACGGCAACTGCGCTCCGGTTTCCGCAGCTTTGCGCACGACCGCAGGATGAGCAATGCCGAGCTGCGCATAAAGATCGCGTCGTCTGATACCGACTTCGCTCTCTCCGAGCTTTTGGTAGCAGGCTCGTCGGACAGACTGGATCGCCTCTGGCGATACCATCACGTAGACGGGTACATACAGCGGGACATAAGCGACAGCAGCGCCTTGCGGTGTCCCAGCAGCGACCGGTAGCTCCATCGCGGCTGCTGCCGCTGCTTCTGCCGCAGCAGCGGAGCGGTTCACGCGCCCGTCCCGATATCGCCAATCGTCGATATTCCACCATAAAGCGAGCAGCACTGCGATGCACGCGATAAGTACAAATCGACTAAGCACCGCTTCGTAGCCGAACGCATCTACCACGTGACCCACGTAGATGCTCATGAGACTTGTTCCCAGGTTCTGCAGGGCCTGCGCAATACCGAGCGCCGCTCCCAGGGCCCAGACCGGCGAAATAACCGTCATAGAAGGCCAAACAGAACTGGAAAGACCGCTGAAAGCCACCCCCATGCAAATCATGCCGTAGACCGGGCGCGGCACCGGTTGCCATGCGGACGTGCGGGTGTGCTCTAGAAGGGCAAAGGATAGCAGATTCAGCGTGCACGACACAAGAACGAAGATTCCACGCAAACCAACTGCGTCGAATAGACGCCCGAGAAGTGGCGCCAGCACCATGGAAAAATCGTATACGAGCGACACCAAGAGGCTGCCTCGCTCGCGTGAAGTGCCGAACGCCTGATGCAGCAAGTCGCTTCCGATTGCGATAAACGAGAATACCAACGCATAGGACACCATGCTGATCCCAGCGCACAGCCAGAATGAAAGATCAAGGCATCTGGCAACTTGGAGCAAACTCGAGCGTCTGCTCCGGGGCGAGCGTTCCCCAGCAGGAGCCCGTGTCGGCGTTTTCGTCGGCTGGAGTGCTGCGGCTCCCTCGGCACGCTTGTGCTCTACAGAGAGCTCAATCGAAGCATAGACCAGAGCAGCACATATCGAGAGCGCACAAATAATGACACCCACTGCGAATGCCGACACAATGCCGGCAACCTGGTCCACAACCGGCAATAACATGAATGAGAGGATACTGCCAATACGTGAAACAGTCAAGCTCAGTCCGAAAGCAGTAGCGAGTTCATGACCAGCAAACCAACGACTCACGATAATTGACTGGCAAACGCCGAGGGACTCGCCACCCATGCCGAAGATGAAACGCCCACTCAGCAGGAGCCAGTAGCGATGTTGCAGAACGCCGATCAGCATGACCACCTGACCGACCAAGACCAGCGTTGCCAAAGCAAGCGAGGCCCGGCGACTGCCGTACGTGTCGATTACCAGTCCACCGATAAAAACGAGAACGACGTTCGGCCACGAGTAAATTGAGAAGAGAACGTTATACTGGAATCCGGTTAACTGGAGCTTTTCTCGCAGCGTAATCACAAGCGCACTAGGTGTGTCGTAGCAGAAGTACGAGCCGAACGTCAACAGACAGGCCGCGGCGAGTATCAGGGCACGTGTTGAACCCGACGCCTCGATCGCAGCTTGCGCTGAACTAGCGTCTTGTTGGGGTTTCGCGGACTCGATGCTTCCGTAGTCGTCCTCCATGGGTACGGAGGCGGAAGAGCCTCCGCTTTTGCAACGAGCGACAGCTGAACGCTGTGAAACGTCGCAGTTGTAGCGCTATGAGCTGCTTGCACCAACCTCCAGCCTGAAAAATGGAGAAGCCTCAGCAACCAGAACCAGATCAAGCGACTAGTCGATGGAAGAATATGGATATTGCGACACAGACGCCAAGTTCATACGGAACGAAGCCGAGCAGCAAGTTGGCGCTGAAACGGTTTGTCGGCGTTTCCTGACGGCCACGTTTCCTCGCCAAGCAGCCGCCTTGATGGATCTACTGAAACTCCGCGAGGAGCGTGTACGTTATCCTCCTGCGAAATGCGGACTTGACGTTTCCGTTTGGAGATTATAGTATCGCCCACAATTTTGCCCTGTGAATACCAGGGCAATACGTCACGTTGTGGGGTTGGATATCGAGATACGGACCAAAATATCACTGTGTGGATATATAGGCTAGGAGTTCATCTCGCTCGTTCGAATTTCATGATGTGGACCGTATTGTTTCCACATGCACACCAGCGTATTTCTTGCAGCTCCTCGGTTTGCATATCAGGGTGCATGGACCTCGTTGTGAGGCCCCCGCGGACACTACGCCCGTACTGGATTTATGTAGAACATTGGAATGTTGGATGTGTGCCTGCCTTGAGATCTTTTTCTTACTTTTTTTACGTGTACATACTTGGTATTCGAAGCACAGCGATATGGACTTTCCCACTTATAGGTAGTTATATGATGCCCGGCCGTCTCCTCGGAGTGACTTCATCGACGCTTTGCTGCTGAAGCTCGTAACAAGCCCAGGACCCAGATAATGAGCGAAGCTCTCGAGCAGCGCTACGAAAATACCCGATTCCATAATCCAATTCATAACTGCAAGAATCCGATCTTCTCTGTACCTCATGAGTAGCTTGCCCGAACCATGTATTCATCAACTTTTCGAACTCTGTGTTTTAAGGCGACGTGTGAGCGCAGCAATGGGCGTCGCTGGACTGACGACGAGCATAGCTTGACGTGGTCCCTCGATGGCTGCTTCGCAAGCTCACTCCACAAGTTCACTAATCATCTCACGTTAAGTACTCGACACCACTCGAAAGATAAACCCTAAACCCATTGTGGTCGACGACGAGGCGGCATTCGACGGCAGCATGATACCTGTCCAGGGATACGCTCCAATGGTATCCCGTCTCTTCTCTTTCCATTGAATCTAGAACGCCATCAGCGCAGTGAATGGAAGCAGATACTGAGTTATTGAATGGAACAGAGTGCGCTCGCGGAGGCACTGGACAAGGTACTCGCAGATGCGATGTCCCAGAAGAGGCCCATGATCCTGGGGTGCGGCACTAGGCGTAAAAGCCGAAGAGATACCGAATAGATCCATCTGGACCCGCGAAGAGCATGTGCCGAGCGGTAAAGGAAGCATTGATGCATCACAGTGCGGTGCTCGGAGAAAGAGGTGTCATGGACATATACGAACAAGTGACCACAAAATCCTGTAATCACTGCAAAAAGCGCAACGACGCTATCTTTATACGAAAAACATGGAAAGTGAAGCATTGATACCATTTTCCGCCAGTAACTGAGTTGCGTCGGCAACAGCCGTAATTGATCTCGTCTGTACTCGGACGGCGCCATCAACATCTTTCAACGGCTGACAAGCGGCCTGAGGGCTACGAGTGCCCCGCTTAGTCGAATCTGGAGATCACAGAGAGGAAAAGGAAGCAGTCCGACAATCGTCACCATAAAGGCTGGAGTTGATAAGCGTCCAAAGACGCCCAAACGTCGAAGTGTACATCATGGTGAACCGAGTAGAAAATGTTCCATGGTACTCCGCTAGACGAATCGGTGGAGACAGTTCAGCCGCGGCACCAATACCCCCCATAATCGCTTCTTCAACAAAACGTCCAAAACTGCCCCTTCCGGGCGGAAGCAATCGCTTTGCAACCCAAGTTCGAGGCGCGAGTAAAACCATTCCGTTGGCGTGTGAAGCAGCAGCGCATTCTGTTCACCCCGGACAACTATTTTTCTGTCGGCTGGTACGGCTTGACCTCGACCGACTTGCACAGTCCGATCGGGTTCTGTGGGTTTACTGCTCTATTACCTGACTCTGCGAAGTTGTGTAGAACTGAGAGGAACTGTTGAAGCCACGACGAGCTCGAGGCCCCGCTCGTCACACAGGCGAGCATCGCCTTGTGCTTTTTCGTGTAAGATAACTTCACACGGTGTTCCATACTTGTTTGCGTCGAATACGCTCCCAGAAAATATTGCATGATGCGCTCTCGTTTCTCGCGGCAACAAAAGGTGTACCTTCCGGTTATAGGGGGTATGCTGTGCCTCCTGGCGCTGGCCGGGACTAGCACTACGGCCGCCACCCTCTGTGACTACTGTTCTCAAATCGGTCGTGCGTGTAACATCACTTTGGGTCAGTGCGTGCCGTGCACGCCAACGAGCGGTTGCACAGAGCGACAAGTCTGTAACACGAATACGGGGATATGTGCGGTGAAGGACTTGTTCCATCCGTTCCTATGGTCAGACGGTGTGCTCATTGTCTTGGTGTTCCTGGCTACGGGTCTCTCGAACGCTGGTGGTATCGGCGGTGGCATCCTGTTGGTGCCATTGCTTTCCCTATTTGCCGGTTTTACGCTGAAAAACGCGAGTGCGAATGCACAGCCGCTCATTTTCGGGGCATCTATTGCGAACGCAATGGTGAATGTGCCGCGCCGGCACGCAGCTCGCGATACCCCTCGTATTGACTGGAACCTCGTTGCCTGCACCGTGCCGTTTTTTCTAATGGGAACCACCCCAGGCACGTTCATGAATCAAGCTTTTCCCAGCTACTTCACAGCGTTTGTACTTGCATTGTTGCTCTCAGTGCTGTCAGTGCAAAGTGCTCTCTTTGGTCTGCGGTTACTGCGCGAACGCCTTCAGGAGCGCCACAAGAACGCCGCCGATGAGCAGACGTGGAAGGCGGAAGCTGCAGGAAACGCCGCCGATGATACATTGAGCTCGCGCGTGTCCTCGCCATCTGTTGCGGAAACCGCGATTCCCGTACAATCTAACGAAGTCGACGACTGCGGGCGCGACGCCACGGATGCCACGAAGCCGTCTGCAGACCGTGCATCGGCCGAGCGGCCAGATTCTTCGGATCCGCACTTGAATCATGAGTCTAGGGGTAACGGGTGCTGCTCTGCTGCTAACGCAAGCAACGCAGTCGACAGCAGTGATGTCCATGCGACAGGCAGCGAGACAGCTGCGTCTTCGCCGTCTAACAACGTGCATCCGCTCCGACCTGGCCGGTCGCGGTTCTTATGCTACCTGGATCCACTTCTGTGTGCGCAATCGCGGGAGGAATTGCTCGCAGCCGAGCGACCCTGGTTCCAGTGGCGATACATGCTCTTCCTGTTGGCATGTTGGTTGGTTCTTTTCATCATCCAAATATTATCCGGAAGTGCCGAGAAGCATTCGCCAGTGGGTGCGCCTCTTTGTGGAGCGGTCTACTGGATCCTTTTTGCTATTCAGGAATCGGTGCTTTTTGCTATGGGATGCTTCACCATCTGGCGTAATTTGTCTTTGAATAGATTGCGCGATCGACTGGGATATCCGTGGTACTCGAAAAACGGTCTCGGTGATATCCGGTGGACCAGGGCGCTGATCTTCGGATATCCCGTATGGGCCTTCATTGCCGGAGTTTTCGGTTCTTGGGTCGGCATTGGAGGAAGCTCGCTGCTGATTCCGTTTCTGAACCTTGTCGGACGAGCAGATCCGGCTACCGTCCAGTCGAGTATGTCGCTCTCGAACCTCTTGGGCAGTGCCTCCGGCGCCTTTGTGTATCTGGCCCAGGGCCGCCTCAATATTTCCTATGGACTCTTCTTCGGCCTGTTCGCTCTTCTAGGCAGTTACACTGGAGTCTGGATGGTATATTTTCTCGTGGAGCGCTATCAAATCCGGGCGCTTTTTGTTTTTGCGCTCACGATCTGTTTCGTAACGGCACTTGGAGCGATTCTATACATTGCGATTCGGAATACGCTTGGCGTTGAGGCTGCTGGCGTCGGTTGGGTATTTACGAACATTTGCGCCTATGTCGGTTAAAGACTGGTGCTCAGTTGTTCAAGGCAGCGAGCGCGTACGCCATATCCAGCAGGAAACGAATTGCATGCACAGCGCCTAGGCAAGGTGACGTCTGGTGCGTGTTTTGCTCCTGACGCCAAGCGCTGACGCGATCTCGAGCCGGCAACGAATCGCTTGCCCAGCGTCTAGAGAGGCTGAGCTCTCGAGCTTGTTTTGCTCATTAGAGAGCCAACGCTTCAGTGATCTGCAGTAGGCAACGAACCAGGTACATAGCGTCCAAAGCCATTGCGTGAAAAACACATTGATGCATTTGCAAGAAACTGCCGTCGACAAGAGCACTGTCGTCGTGTCCAAGCTTAGCGCCCAGCGCTTTCCCGTAAACCTGCGTCAGGCGTTCAGTCTTTGCTATTATCACTGTGCAGGGTCAGAGCGGAAGAGAGTAGCCGGACAGCACCTGCTCTGCTGAGCTTATCTGAAGGTATACCTGCTGCCCGAATGCAATAGAACCGGTCCTCGAATTCTGATGTATAAACAAAGTTTCGGGTCTCTTGCCAATGCCATCAACTTCGGTCGTTGTGAGCTTTGTTCTCAAACCGCTTGCTTTTCTTTTCCCTGGTCTTTAGCTTTCAATACTTCTGTTAATTCTTTTCTTCACAGCTCCGTTATCAACAGTTGAAGGATGCTGATGGCAGTGTCAGAGCCCTAATATCGCAGCTTTCAGCTGTTTTCATTGCACTTGCCGCACAGACTCTAGTTCCGATCGGAGCTCCGCTTGAGATGTTCTTTTTCTTTGTTTACATCGTGAGTGTACCCCTCTCAGCGGTGGCCTTTGACCATGGTCAGCTGTTCGCGTACCTGCACTACACTTTTTCTGAGCGTCGGCATGTGGCGCGTTAGGGCCTGCTTTATCGTGGAATACATCGCGTTCTCGGTTCCAGAACACTACGCGTCATATCCTACCCCAATTACTTATTGCATTCCGCGTCATATGATCACGGGCTCGCACTGAGCGATGCCCTCGGCGAGTACGCTGTATCACCGAGGCGCAAGCGCAATCGGCTCCATTTGCCGAAGGATTTGTGGATGACGATGTTGCCCACAGTGAATCAAGCACCGGTTGGTAAACCCAAGCTCGAGAACAAGTCGAGAAATTTCGATCCGTCTACCCTCTCATCGTAGAAAGCAGAGACGCACTCTCCACGGAAAGCGATCGCGGCGTTAGCTAAATCCCGAGTCCGGGACCTTTTTCCGTATGAACGGTTGGGACGGTAGCCTCTTCGAAAATAACCCCGTGAGAGGTATCATGCTGGTGTCGAAATGTACACCGCCGATGGCAAAAACAAGAGGAGAATTTGGCTTTCGACTGGAATCGATTATTTGAGGTGAAATGTTTAGAGAACTTTCGGCATGCGCCTATGAAGATGTCTTCAAGGGACGACGTCTGGTATTGTATCCCGTACATCCAGCCGCGCACATTGATGCGCTTACGAACTGCCTTGACACCCAAATACCGAAAACATGACGAATGGGTGATTTCAGCATGCTGCACATAAGGAACGGAGGAGTGTGGAGGCTTGTACGCATATCATTGGGCAATGGTATCCGATAATTTTGCGATCCCTTGTTTAGAGGTGTCGCGCAACATCTTGATTCCGTGGTCGTTACGAATCCAGTCGGCAAAAGGGCAAAGAGGCCTTTCCGAATAGATGAAAGCAAGTCCTAAAACCAAGTCGGCATCCTTCAGCTGTTAGTGCTCCACCTCGACTGTCGTGGCTGCACATCTGCAAAATTTCTGTTATTCGAAACGCAGGAACAGATTGAGCGGGTCAGTGCTCCGATTGAAGTCCACAGAGGTTTAACGTGGAAAGGCTGCTTGAATCGAATATCCTGGGGCCTTTTTTCGCAAATCCTTTTTTCATGTACGCAAGTATCTTGGACGCACCCGTGTTCCAGCAGACCAGCGTCGCAGATGCAGTGGTTGTACTATTCGATAGGAACCAAGCAAGCGCAGGTACCATATTCCATAATTGTTTCCTCGGTTCGGGTATCAAGGCCCCTGAGGCCATTTGCAAGGGTTCTGATCTTTGCCAGACAAAACCTTCTATGCCCGCTTGCAGCGGATACCGTACCTCGGCAGCGCGACGCTCCGGACAGCGCGTCGACTGCATATGTCTTACAGAGACAAGGCCGTCTCGCCACAGTGCTGCGGGTGTCAGTTGTGGGCCACTAGCCGGCAACGGGGCACGTACGTGTTCGCCTTCCAATTTTCTTCGTTGACAAAACGTTTCCTTCGGCCAGCGTTCTCAGATTACGCGCATTTTTTCTTGTTTCTTTATGTTTTTTTTTGCAGTGCACGGTGCAGTATACATCAAACGCCCTACCTCTAAGTTACATTAGCTATACTTCTTCTCTGATATTCTGGTCGTTTCATATGTCCTATCATGTGTGCCTTGTGCCTCCCGAAAGCGACAGCAATGGCGCCTATAGCGCCGGTGCGGTCGCTGCACTTAGACAGAACGGCGTTGCCGCACCATACAGAGGGCGTCGGCTCGAGGGTTCGCCTTCCAATGCCCTGCGTGTGGCTCCAGGTTGGAATTCTGCACGCTATGGTAACGCTCTGCACAGGAGCTCCATAAATGTGCTAGCTTGGACATATATAGGTAGTTTCAAGCCAGTGCATGATGCAGATGCCATGGACATACACGGCGCTGCGGTGTCGGCGCTTTGCGGACACCAGCGCTTCGCGCCAGATTGCAACAGTTGATTTCCCTTCGTTAAGTAAGGGAATTGCCTTATGCGCAGCGTAGATATTTTCGCCGCCGTTGGCGCACGACGGGCACACGAGACCCTATCCATCTCCCCGCAGAGATTGAGGATTATCGAAGAGGCCTCTCCAGACTTTTTGGATTCTGTTAAACAACGAAGCGGCTTGAGCTGCTGGAGCGCTTACTCAACTGACTATTGGTTACTTTCTGGTTAAGTTTGGGTATTATTTAACTTATCTGTGGGAGCAAACAAGAGACACGAGTTGCGCGTCGCGTGCCAGGCGCTATGAACCAGGGCGGTGCACTCGGAGGGCAGGCGGGCGTTTCACGTACGAACCCTCCCATGAACGGCGCGACAAGCGATCAAAGCCACCGGCAGGAAGAGAAACTTCTCCACAAATACGGGAACCTTCCGAACCGGCGAGACATTCTTCAACGAAGGCTGCGTGCGAACCACTTGCACGAACGAAAGTTTTACGACAGCGCGGATGCGACCCTGGCGAAAGCCGGGCGGGAGAGTGTTGACCAGGTTGGCGAGTTTCATCCGTATGTGCCGCCGGGGCTGACGCCTCTCACTCGTCGTGGACTGAACGGGACCTGCTCCGCCGACCAGAATAGTGGCGGAAGTTCAGCAGACGAGGGCAGCGATTCAGTGCACGGTCGCCCCAGGCCGGACGCAACAGCTTCGCTTGCTGGTACCGATGAGATCGGATCGAACGGTGACCGAACGCGACTACCCTCTTTTGGTGCTGAAATACAGCGAGAAGGCTCAATGGCCTCTTCTGGCTCATCCATCGGTTCCGCTGCAGGCTTCGTTCCGCTTCGGAGAAGTGCCGAAGTGCAGCGCAGTGAGTTGCCACCTGTTGCTGAGCCGGACTCGGTTGTCCTCGGTTTCCCAGAGCGTCAAAATGAGGAGAGTATCGGCGACTAGGCAACGAGCATATTCTTGCAGCGATGTCTAATAGCTCCCGTGTAGGAACGTACTTGCGAACGAAACTATAAATCTAACTGGTCAACTCATGAGTCGTCAGGCTGAGCAATGCAGGCAGATGCACTAGCACCAGACCCGCACACAACGGTGCTCTCAGAGGCAGGGCGCAACGCCCAACTCAGCGCGGGAGTGTGCGCCCTATGAAGATGGTCCACTGCAAACTAGGCTTGTTCGACGCGCGACTTGCGTTCAGAAGACGCTGCTTAGGCCGCACTGGACTGCACCGCCAAGTCGAAAGTCATCGGTAGCTTCGAGCGCTGCGTACGCTCCCGCTTCAGCACCGCTGAGCAGAGCGGCTCGCAGCAAAAGCGGAATCATGGGTGAAGCACCAGGCACTCCCAGTCGTTCCGAATACGCAAGTGCGCCCGGTGCCTCTTTTTCCGAGTCGGAAACGGAGCGAGTGCTGCGTGAGCTGCTTCTCGATGGAAGTTTTGATGATCTTAGGAGTCAAATTCTCGAAAAGCTACGCACGAGCGGCGAACTGGATACTTTAAGAGTGCAGGCGGAGGCGGTCGCTCAGGGCGCTGTCGAGCGGCACGAGGACGAACTGCAGCGAGCGTTCCTCACTGCACTTGGTCGCATCGAAGACGCGAGACGAAGTGAGCTGCTGGCACAGATTCGTGCCGAACTTTACCGAGGCGAACTCTCCCGTGTGTTTGACCGAAAACTTCGCAGGGTACTCAACCGCGGTGAGTTTGCAGAAAAGGTCTGGCAGAGCCTTTCCCGAGCCTACGCTCGAGTGCACGCGGAGCACGTGCATCACACCGAGGCGTCTGGCGATGTTAACGTCGGTGCAGCAAGTGCAACACAGAAACCCTCTGCGCTGTAGCCAGGTCGACGTGCGGCGACGAGCGTTGCGAATCGTGCGAGTTTTGCGGTTTCCCAGCGAGCTCTTGGTCGTCACGCGGTCGATTGAGGTGTTTCCATGAACAGAATATATCTATGAAATAACGTTTTCGTCGAGTGTCTATCAAGGAATTGATACTCGTTTCAGGAGACGCATGGAGTTTCATGCGTGTCCCGGAATGAGACGCGTGGCGCCGTACGACGATGGAACCTGCGCCGCCCGAAAGTCTGTCCCGAGCCCAGCAACAGCTCGGAATGGCGTGGCATTCTCGGAAAACGAGACCAGGAAAGCGCTCATGGGCTTCGAACGTTCCCCGTGTTTGCTTTGAGATGGATGCAGTCACAGCCACGCCTCGCCCGCGCTACATGCAGTAGGAGAGAGCGCGTTCACGTCATTGAGGCATGGGCAGTCGAAACGACGCTGGCGTTGCAACGTCAGCGCACACGCTGTATGAACGTGGCCCTCCTGAGGGTACTACATATCTAGTGCTGCAGCTGTCAATACCGGTTCTGCGACCGCTGCCGCCAGTCGCTGCTCCCAAGCTACACGGGCGCCCCGGAATCCTTCTTCGTCTGCAGCAGCCCTGCAACAGAATCCGCGCTTGGCATTGGAACCCATCCACAACGTGCATCGATCACTTATCAGAGTCGCCAACTCAAGAGTCTCCCGCGCCACTGTTTATTACTGGTTCCAGCTGTGAAGCGACCGGTGAGCTCCCGGGTGTTAGACAGAGCGTCTGGGGTGCACTGCCTGTGAGATAAATCCTGTTCGCAAAGGAAGAAACTCGCGCAAGTTGCACACTGGGCAACGCCAACATGCTCGCAAAGACGTAACCGGTGCAGAAAGCGTCATATCCTGCCGAATGGGCTGCCCTGTCCAACGTAGCACTCTGGGCATCGCCCGAAGCAGCGTCCGCATGCAACGGAGGCATCGACGCGAAGCGCGCTGCCTCTGCGTTATCATCGCCAGCGACAAACATACTGTTACCCAAGGATGATTGACATGCTGCTGTTGCTGCTGCTCGACAGCCAGAGACTGGATCATTCGACCGTTTGGGGTAAGTTTCAGGAGGTTTCTGTCCAGCAGACCTGTCCTCGAGGTGTTCCGATTCATCCGGAGAGAAACTCGTGACAAACGCATCCACCGATGAAGGCTGCTCCGTTGGCCGTTCTGAAACCGGTATCCCCAAAGATTCACTCAAGTCCAGCGATATATGCTGCGACTTCAGGGTCTCGCAGATGGCTGCGGGACTCGTGTCCAGGGTACATGCACTCTCCATCTCTCGCACAGCGTGCCCGCCGTTGGGTTGGCATGCCTCTACTGCAACTGCTTCATCGAAGCCGTCACCTGTTTCAGTTTTTGAAGCTTCATCTGCGTCAATGATTTGATCGATGTCGTGAGAGAAACGACAGTCTCCATCCAAGCGGCAATGTCCTGAACGCGCATACCGCTTGCAGACTCGAGGGATCGCAGCGGGAGAAGCTGCGGCTCGCGACCCATAAATTGTCGCTTTCTTGGAGACGTAACCGGGCGCTGCGAGCTCCGGAAATTCTATCCGGACACCTCGTTGGGTCCGAAACCATCGACGCTCATATTTGCGAAAGACGTACTCCAGATATGCGGGACAATCACGTAGACGTGCGGGCACGAACTCTCCCAGCACTCTCGTATCGAAAAAGTAGCCGGGACACCGCGTTGCTAGCTGCGTCCTGAATTCTTCGACGCTCGGCGGTAGCGGCGCTTCGAACGCCGCAAACATAAGCAATAGATCATAGAGTCCGTTGTGGAAAATGACGGGTTTACCGCTGCCCAGGAGGACGCTCAGTACATGCAGCGGCTCGGCCGCGGGCTGCGCTGTCGAGTTGCATCCACGATGCCTCTGGGTCCGGCGACGAAGACGCTTGGGCTCTGGTGTGCGCTCGGCACCCAAGCCGCGTTCGCGGGCAACGCTGATATGACCGAAACCCGACTGAGACGCTGCATCCTCGGTTGTGCCTCCAGGAGCTGGCACTGCACGAGCTGCCTCATGGAGCGCGTCTTCAGCAGCAGCGACGCGCCGGTACGGAATCCCGTGTGCGAACACTCTGTTAAAGTCCATACCATGCCGTACCAAAAAAGCTGCAGTATCACCGGATATCGTAAAAGCATCCTGACAGTGAAAGTAAAACTCCAAGACGTGGGCCTGATAGGCACAGACTGCTGGCACTTGCACCTGAAGCGCTTCCCGGTCCGCGGTTACCTCACTGAGGCCGCAAATCGCTCTGTGCAGCTCCTCGCACTTGGCGGTGAAGCAAACGATCCCGACTGAGAAAATTGCGCTCGTCCCCGCTAGGCGGCGAAGGGCTTCATAGCGTACACTGAGGTCCGCAGAGTGGACCGCGGGATCCTCGCCAGTTCCTGAAAACTCTACGTCAACAGCCAGGAACGTGCAGTGGCGAAGACATTGGCCAAGCGCTTCGAGACCATCTCGATGATTCCGCCTATCAAAGCGGTAACACCTGCAACCAAAAGAGTCAGACCGCATACAGCGGAGGCGCTTGCCCTAGACAATATGCACAACAACGACCTTGACCGAATGCAACTGACGTGCAGCGAATGTGTTGTTGCAGCGCTGCCTGGTACTCCGCATCTCCACTGGATGCCGTTGCTGTGAGTTGGCGTCTTGGAAGAGCGGATATGAGCTGCTGCATCGAGAAATGTGAGTGTGTGTTTCAAATCGGTTCGTATTTCAGAGGAAAATCTCGTTCACGTTGCTTGAGGCTTCCATACGGTGATCTCTGTTGGCAGGCTTTAGTTTGCAGGTGCCGCGGAGAAGAAGTCGTTTGGGAAACGGGAGAATATGTTCAAACCTCTTCAAAACAGTATTAGGCGCTGCTTTGGAACGAAGCAAGGCCTCATAAGGAAAACAAGAATTTCGCTTGAACGCGTTTAGAGAACACTCCACCGCCGTCTGAATAACATGGATAGCGTCCAATCTGCGAACTCGGGTGTCCCGTCCAGTAGTTTGGGCCACTTGCCACTGTCATCAACACCTGCCTTCGCGGACCTTTTAGCGTCTGCTTCCTGTGCCTCTCTCTCATTTCCGGACTTTAATATGTCGGTTTCTCCTGTGCGTCGAGCGCTGTTTTCAGCAGTCGAAGAATGTTGAGGGCATCGCTAGAGTTTTGATTTCGTTGCTTCCCGTTATAGTCTACCCCTTCCAGGTACAGCGCAGAGTGCGATCCCGCTTCGTTTGCTGCTCTTGTCTTCTTTCTATACAGGCATGGTGCGCCCTTCGCAGCGGTGACGCTTAACTGTGGTCAGATGTTCGACGACGTCCACCATTCTTCTTCCATGAGCCACACTGTCGCGAGTGGATGTTTTCGCCATCGCGCAGTGCATCTTTTTGACGAGTACAGTATCCTGCTCCTGGCAAACTTCTCCGTTTTGGTGCCCACTGCCTTGAACGCCAATCACGGGCTCCTGATGGGTGATGTCCACCCGCAGCGAGAACGCTTTCTGCTGAATGCACCAGCGCACGCTGTTCCATTCGATAATGGGCTCCTAGAAAGCAATATATTGTCCACGATGACATAACGATCGGAAGGAAAACCCAGGCTGGAGAACAGTTCGTGACATTTTGAACCGTCGACGCTACACTCACGCAAAACGGTGACGCATTCTGAACTCGTAGCGATCTCTGTGATGACTCAGTTCCGTGTTCAAGACCTTTCTCCATGCAAACAGTAGAGATGTGAGCACTCAGGGCCGTATTCAGTCGAAAATATTCTGCCGCTGTGAAATCGTGGTTCTTCGCTGGACTCGAAAAAGGCAGGATTCGTCATTGGAACGGAACATATTATTGAACGAGAGCAGTCCAGCGGGCTTTCGGCATGTGCTTGTGGACGAGTCGTCAAAGGCCGACTCGGAGTCGTTTTCCCTGTCAACATGGTGGCGCGCGTTGCTGTGCTCGGTAGATTTCCTGAAACAGAAGGATCAAAAAGCTAAGAGATTGCTTGATTTGAGCATGCTGCACCTGAGGGAAGGAGATATGTGGATGCATGTAGGATAGATCTGGGTAACGATATCGGTTATTTTACGAACCCTTGTTCGAGGGCGTCGCGAATCATCCTGATTCCGGTGACGTAGCGAATTCTAGCGGTAAAGACATGAAAGCGTAACACCGAAAAGAAGAATGAGAATCCAAGAGCATTATGAATCCATAAACTCTTATTGTTCCACTTCGAATGCTGAGTCTGTACATCTAAAAATAGCTCAGGGAAAAATCAAGGGGCAGAAAAAGAGCGTGCATTTCCATACTCTACGGTGTCGTGACTAGAGAAGCAATTGCGTTATGCAGTAATTCTAATCTTTCGGAAGGGGAATTCTTCTAAAGCTCCCGTCGATACCTGCAACGGGAAAGCGTTTCGTGAACGTGAACCTCATAGATCACCACGGTGCACCGCATGATGCTCTATTTCAACGAAAAGCTCTGTGATCAATGAGCTGAAACCATGAATACCCGTGAGAGTCTCGAAAAGCTGGCCACGGAAGCCTCTTCTCATATTCTGAAGAATCCTACGAGCAAGCGTCCCGCTCTACTCAAGCAGCCACGGCTCTCTCCGCCACGAACATTCGAGGCGTTTTTTCATTGATCAAGGAGCAGCATCTGCACGAGTAACCGGTCAAACGGCAAGCTGGCGTGCACGGGTTCCGCTCTGCCGAAAAAACAACAAGCTCCCCAGCAAGCGAACGCTGTGAGCACTCGCAGATCCATCGCATAGCATCTGCTGCGCTTCGGCATGATCCTACCCAAACTCACTTCTCCCTGGCAAGCTCATCGCTTCTGCAAGGTCGAACGCGTTGCAGCGACGCCGTCCGCAAGAAAACTGTGAGAAAACGAACGGACCCCTACGTTTCTCTCGAGAGTTTCAGGCAGCAAACTGAACCGCACCCTACGTCGCAACAATATTTGCGATAGACGTTCCTGTATGTCATACATCATGCCAAAACTTGCTCTCATTCCGTTTCCTTGTCCTCGCCAAAGGCCGCCGCAGTCCCCTAGGCTGCTGCTCCCCAGACTTGTGGAGTTGCGTTGCGCTGAAACGTCTGCGGGCGCGGCGGGCGCCGTATGCAGCAGGCCCGGCATCGAACTCGAAAAAAGTCTAGAGTTCAGTGCTTGGGATGCCTGTAGTCGTAGGTTGGTTCTCCAGAACGCCCCACTGTTCAGCAGAGTGCCATGGCACCAACAACTAAGCGGAAAACCAAGTTTTCTCTGCTGGACTTGCGAGCTGAAGTTTCCGTCCTTCAGGAGCGACTTGGTTCCGGCTCTCGGGTGCTGAATGTTTACAACCTAGGCCGCAAGACGTACCTGTTAAAGTTATCAGTGCCGCCGTTAAACGCTTCAGGTCGGATACCAGCGACTGAGACTGAAGAAGCATGGGCAACTGGTGATAGCAGCTGGCGCAGGGAGTACCTGTTGATCGAGTCTGGTGTTCGCCTGCACACCACGAGGTTCACGCGTCAAGCCGCTGCTGCTGGTACGGCAGCAGCGTCGCTCGTGAGCCGCCAAAAAATTGGTACAGATGAGACTCTGGACAACTCCATCGCTACGGACCTCGCCCACATGGACTTGGATGAACGGGACCGGGAACTGCAGCTCGTACTCCAGCGACACCGAGCACTTGCAGAGCACGAGCAGCGAGCACAGTCTGGAACGGGTGCAAACACAGAACTTCCATCTGGTTTCACGCTCAAGCTGCGAAAGCATCTGCGAACACGGCGCCTAGCTGAAGTTACCCAACTCGGTATCGATCGCGTCGTAGACTTTCGGTTCGTGGGTGGGTCCCAATCCGCCTCTGCCTACAAGGCCAGCGCGAACGGGCAGCCTTCGCGGGCTGCGCTCGAGAACCACCTCATCGTTGAGCTGCACTCGGGCGGCAACATTATCCTCACTGACGGAGACTATCAGATTCTGGCTGTGCTCCGCGTCTTCCGAGCGGAACCAAGGCCGCTTGCAGATTCCGCAGATCAGCGGGATCCTCCGGCAACGGGACCCGGATCCCGGCGCATGCAACAACAAGACGCTGTCGTTGGTGCGCGCTACGACATCAGTCTAGCACGACAGTTTGCACCTTTGACGTACGATCGTCTACACGAGATTTTTCAAGAGTGTTACCAAAAGCGTCAGCGAAGCGGCGGAGACCAGCTTCGCGACCTCCAACGCAATCTCGGGCGAGCGCTAGGCTGGGGTCCTGAACTCATTGAACACGTGCTGCTCGAGGTAGGTGCACCATCGCCTGATCCGCTGCCAGAATACGAGCAACGACTCTATCGCGTGCTCTGTGAGGCGGCAGCATTTCTATCAGAGTCGCCTCGAGAGGGATATATTTTGCTGCGTCCAGTAGCAGAGGGAGCGTCCCAGGCCTCTGGTGCTGACTCCGAGGATGTTTCAGATCGCTATTGCGAGTTCACGCCTCGTTTACTACGTCAGCACCAGCATCTGGAGCCACGAATGTTTCCGTCCTTCGACGAAGCGGTAGATGAATATTTTGCTCGAATGGAAGAACTACGGTATCGACAGGAAATTGAGAATCGACAACGGCAGGCACAGGGAACACTGGAGCGCATGCGCCGTGAGCTCGAAACGCGAGTGCTTACGCTAAAACAGCAGGAAGAGCGCTGTCTGCGAAAGGCTGCACTCATTGAGACGAATTTGGTGGATGTCGACAACGCGCTGCAGGTCATAAGAGCAGCACTAGCGTCTGGTATCGACTGGAAGGAATTGGACCAAATGCTGGTACTAGAGCGTCGTCGAGGGAACCCCGTCGCGCAGCTCATTCATTCGCTGCAGCTGCAAGAGAACCAGATGACGCTGATGCTTGCAGATGATAGCGGCAGCGTGGACAACACCGATGCGGAGACGGGGAGCTCATCACGGCAGCGGCGTCCTGCCGAGACGCGAGACCTCTCGGACGAGGACTCAGCGAGCTCTGTAGAGAGCGCAAGCGAGGACGAGTCGGGCGACAGTACGTCCGTGTGCTCCTCCAGAGTGGAGCTCGTCCAAGTGGACCTGAGCCTAAGTGCCTTTGCTAATGCTCGACGTTATTATGAACAGCGAAAGAAAGCAGCGGAGAAGGGCACCAAAACGATGGAAGCGAGCGCTCAAGCGCTTCGGGCTGCCGAGAAGAAAGCGCTGGAAGTGCTCGCCGGCACTGCCTCGAAAAACAAGCGAAAGAAAGCAACACCCCTGAATACGTTGAAAGCAATACGGAAACCGCTATGGTTCGAGAAATTTCGCTATTTCATCACTTCAGAGAACTATCTCGTGATTGCCGGGAAAGACAGTCAACAGAATGAACAGCTCGTGCGTCGATACCTTGAGGAGAACACCGGTGACCTCTACATGCATGCGGACGTTCACGGGGCAGCAAGTGTCATTATCAAAGGCAAAAAGAATCGTCCGGCGCCCCCGCTATCGATCCAAGAAGCAGCTATCTTTGCGGCCGCCTGTAGTTCCGCATGGGACGCCAAAGTCGCTGTCAATGCCTATTGGGTATATCCGGAACAAGTTAGCCGCACTGCTCCCAGCGGTATGTATCTGCAGCAGGGTAGTTTTGTGATTCGCGGATCCCGGAACTACGTACCGGTGACGACGTCTGGATCTGGCCCGTTGGTCATGGGGTTTGGGTTCCTCTTTCGACTGGCTCCGGAGTCTGTGTGGCGTCATATTGGGGAGCGCCCTGTACGCAGCGGCCCAGACTCGCTGCAAGAAGCGCAAGCTGCTGGAGCGCCTCCAAAACAACAACAGCAAGTCGAGGGTGCTGGCGAGGGAATCCTCGAGATCGAGTCGGACACACTGAATGCGACTCTAGGTGAAGATGCGCACATCACAAACGTGAACGGAGCAAGTCGAGCTGGTCAACATTCCGCTGCAGATACCATTACCACCGAAGCGCGAAGTCCTCTTGGTCATGATGGCGGTATGCAGGCCACCAAGGCCGCAATTGGTGTCAGGAGCCACACAGAGGCCAACGGAGCATGTGTTGATGCGGGCTCAGGTCTTCCAGATGTATCTCCTGATCGGCCGCAAGATACCCATGACAACGTTACGCTTCCGATCGCTAGTGATACTACAACGAGAACGGATACGCGTAATGGAAACAGCCCAGGGACGATACCGGGCTCGCATGCTCGCACCACGCTCCAACTACGGTCGTCATCGTCGGAAACGGATCCTAGCAACCAGAGCGTTCACTCTACGCACGCTCCAAAGCAAGTGAGTATCGCTGAGACGCTTACTACCGGTATCCGCAGTGGCGCTGCTGCCAAAGCACCAGGTGAGATACCGCTGCAGCGCTCCGTGCAGGCTACAGAGGCGCGCTCCGCTGCAGCCTCTGGTGCCGAGGCATCCCGAGCGAAACCTGTTCGCGGCAAAAAGTCCAAACTTCGAAAGCTTCGGCTCAAGTATTCCGATCAAACTGAGGAAGAGCGTGAGGCAGCGCTCAGGTTACTCGGCACTACCCGAATGCGTATTATGGAAGCACACGATCGTGAGGGAGCGGCCACTGAGGCGCCTGCATCGAGCAGCGTGAAACAAGCCGCGGGCGTTGACCAGGGTACCAACACGACTGTACAGCGAAATGTGAACGCTGAAGAAGCGCCTGCATCGAGCAGCGTGAAACAAGCTGCGGGCGTTGACCAGGGTACCATCGCCTCTGCTCAGGGACAGACAAGTGCTCAACGGAACGGTACGTCGGCAGCGCCCGCAACACATGCACAGGGGCACGCTTCGACTGGCAGTGCGGCTTCCGAGTTGCCCCTAGAGACGCATCGCGCTGCACGGGAAGAGACGCACTTTCAGTGGCAAAAAATAGACCAGGTGGAAGTGTCCAAGATTTTGCAAAGTGCGTCTGCCGCATTGGCGGAACACTTGAGCGAAGCGGAGCTCGCGAATCTCAGTGAGCTGGACCTGTTTACCGGGTGCCCGCACCCGGACGACGTGTTAGAGTACGCGTTACCTGTCTGTGCCCCGTATCAGACGCTTGCCAAGTACAAATACAAGGTCAAGTTGGTTCCGGGAACCTTGAAGAAAGGCAAAGCGCTCAAGCAAGTGCTTGGGGTCGTCCAGAGCCAAGAACGCTCAGGTGCGCGTACCACAAATGCTGCGAATGCCGGGGCAGACGCTTCGGAGGTGGCCCAAGAAGCAGCTGCAACTGCGAGAGAGCTTGAACTTATTCAGGCGGTGGATGAGACTGTGCTCGTGCAGCAAATGTTGGGAAATGTCCGTGTGCTTGCTCCTGGTCTCCAGGAGAGTCAACGCAAGAAACGAACGCAGAAGAAAAGCCGCGGGTAACGTTTTTATGCGGAGCACTGCACGAACCTGGTGAGATGCACATCTCGATATGCAGCGTATCACAATCGCGTTCAACTAGCTCGTCTACGTCAAGGGCTGGATTTCCATAGCGCAGAACGATCCCAGTGATGAACTATAGGCAACGGGAGCCATTTCCCATTTACAGGAACGTACTGAGCGTGTTGAGAAGAATGCTGTCGATGCGGCTCTTGGTTCAATACTGGTGGCATTCGGCGGCAAGATCCTTTGGAAATGGCACGGGCATTCAAATGCCCAATGAGCACGGACGTATCGCCTTTACGAGTGCGTCATCCGAGCGAAGCCGCCACCGCTAATCAGTGTCGTTCATGGACTCTAGCTGCACCAGTAGAAGCAGCTGCCCAGCGCTTCGCAAATTAGCAACGAAATGCCTTTGTGCTTTCCGCTCGGAACAGCGCACATTTAAAGACTAGACAAGTCGCATAAACACGAACAATAACGAGTCATCGCTGAGAAACTGCGGATCGCTCACGGAAAAAAAACATGAACGCATCGATGTTCCAGTTCAGCTCCTGACTGGTTTCTTGTTACGGCGCCCGAAACAATGCCTCACCCGTACGAACCAAGGCACCGGGTTGCACCAGAAAACCAACATCTCTGCCTGTATGCCCAGACGTGGAATCGTCTCGAACCATTGCCGCAGCCTCGAAGAGCAACACGATACAAGATCCTTGTCGAAAGCCGCCCATTTCGTCTCCTGGTTGCAAGCGGACTGGCCAACGATACGTCATATCGCGCCGGTAGTTCAGCGGATACTCGTGGCGATTCGTCACCAAGTCCTCGTCAAAGTGCAGATAGATATCGCCGTTTCCAAAAGCCGCAACAGCAACCATGCCGAAAAAGCCATCAGTCCATTCGCCAACAAGGCAGACGCGCTCGTTCACGGTGAACAACGACCCTAGTCTTCGCAGGACGCGCGGTGTTCCTGGTAAAAGCTGGCCAACGACGTGCCGCCGCAGCTCAATATCCCACCGTGCAGGTGAATGGAAGCGATGATAGCCACCAGCGGGCAAATGGAAAACTGCATAATAGAGCGCCTTGGCCTCGGTATCCGGTTGGATTGCGGTATGGTTACTCTTCATGCTCATTGTTTTGCTGTTGAGCTCAGTGCTGCCGCGAGTTCGTGACAAACCTAGGGTTTCGGTAGTGGCAACCTCTACCATGATGGGTCCTCGTACCAAAGGATCCCGTTCATCCGTGGAGTCCAGCAAGGCTCTCATAGATAGACGAATGCCCTTGATGGGTTGAAGCAGAGCCCCGCTCTCTACCTGGCCACAGGAGAGCAAGCGACCATCGCAGGGCGCTACGAGGCTCGCTTTCGAGTCGATAGGTCTCGCTGATGGCTTCAGCTGTCGCTGCTGGAAAGCGGCCAGTGTTGGAAACGTCTCCAAGGGATCACGTATGTCATCTAGCTGACAGGCAGGTAAACAGGCACAGTACGTGGAGAGCAAGGTTCGTCGAGTTGCCTTTGGTAAGTAGACGCGACTCACGGCACCTAGCGCACGGGAGAGAAGACGTAGCGGCAGGGTTTCGAGAGCAGTGCGAGCCCAAGGCGCAGCCTGCCTGGTAGCAGGCGTTCCGTACAAGTCCGCTGAGCGTTCAAAGGAAACAGTCTGGTGAGCAAGCAAGCCGGTCACTGTGCCTGAAGCCACTATGGTCCACAGCGTTCGTTGACGGACCATGAGTCTAGCGCACTCTTTGTAGCGTGCTCAAACTCCATAGAGCCTGGCTGTTTCAAGAGCGTCGGCGAGTTCGTATTGGAGCTGCTTCAGGCAACGGAAGCAGGAGCGAATCTATTCTCGCACAGTGCAAAGTGCCGCTTTGTGAGAAGCGTACGAGAGAATCGTCGACGCTGTGCGCGGTGGGCGCCACTGGATAGGGCGAACAGATGATTTGGTCTTGTCAGAGGCAGTTCTCGAACGTCAAGATCGTCGTCACTGATGTAGACGAGCAATATCCCGACAGATACAATACCAGCGCAAGACGATGATGTCTAGTGGGAGACGATATCGGGTGACGTCATCATAAACTTGTTTAAAAGAGGTTGTCGTGCACGAAGCGTTGTTCATACAGCATCTGTGCGAGACGTCCTACTGTGCCGCTCTGCAGAGCACAGGTGCACTTGTACCGTCGTTGTGTTTCCAGCAGCGAATTCCGGAGCACTTGTGCCAGCACACTCGTTTTACTTCTTGTTCAGTTCTCCTACCGACATTCAAGAGAAGGAATGTCTCCGATAGACTGGAGAGAGGTCACGGAAGGATTTGATGCTGTTCGAGTTTGCTTGGGAGAAACGATCACCTCTGTTCAAGTCGGTTATTCTACGTACAACGCATGGTTCCATTACCATTCATGAAGTTCTTATGCTGAACCGCGTATGCCCAAGACAGAACCTATCAAAGACCGTCGACATGGCTGTCTTGTGGTCAATATAATTCGCCGCATGCGTTCACTAAGAAATACGATCAAAGAAGGCACAGGATGTGAAGTTTCCGTTCCGTTGATGCAAACGCCGATGGAGAGCCGCGGGTTGTCGACGAATCAAGCACGATTGTATGAAATACCGTCGCGCGTTGAACAGTACTCTGTCGATTTCGTCATGAGACAGGAACGCTTATTACAGAAGGAACAGCTTCCGTTTCACTCGATGGGACTTTATCCAGAAGAAATGGTAGACCTGGACATGGGTACTCAAAGAGCGGCAGCACGCTGCTCGAAGAGACGAGGCAATCGAGGATTCCGACGACATCTGCACGAGCTGCGATGCGATCGTGTGGTCGCCTCCAAGTCGCCAAAAGAACAGGATTGATCGAGGCCTTGTCGTTCCTCGAAGAACTCCTCGTGGCATGCCCTTCCCATATTCTTCCGTCTAGCGCTTAGACATCGTAGCGTTCTATCACTAAAAAACGATAAGAGAGCAAGCGACTGAGATTGACGCTGAGCTGCGCTTTTTGCTAGTTTATGTTCCCTGGTTTATTCGAGTCGGAGCTTGTTTTAGGTTGCCATTCACCATTTCATGATCATTTTTTGATAACACCTCTACGCAGACCAGGGACCGTCGACTGCGCTTTTGATGGCAAAGCGCTGTGAGGCATGCTCACTTGCAACTAGCTTCAGATTCCACCGCCCATACGTGCCCTCGGAGCATCTAGTTATGCTCCGCGTCCTATCATGCACCTTGCCTGCGGCGAGCGTCCGCAACAGCGCCCACTGCGCCACTGCGGATGCAACACGAAGATAGAACGCCTTTGCCATACCACGAAGGGCGTCGACTCGAGTTTTTACGCTCATGGTCGATTAGAAAAGTCGTTCGCATTTGTGACATGGCTCTTCGACGACTCGTTTCTAAACAAAAAAATCGTCTAGTTTTGCTACAAGTGTGCTGCTCTATCGCTCCTTTGTCCGTTACGGGATAGAGCAGAAAGCCACGCTTCAGTACAGGGGCCTCCTCGCGATGCAGAAGATACAGAAAATATGCATTAGGGAGGGAAGATCCATGCATAGAAAAGGCGAGTTTTCTTGCCACCGTCCACCGACGTTCGCCTGAATCACCAGGAAAAACAGTACCTCGTATAGCGACCGTGTTCATGGCATCCTGCTGAGTCAATGAAAAGGCGATAGAGCTGGCCTCTGCGAGCAAGTATGAAGCACTCGAGCAAGTTGTGAAGAGCAGTTGTGGCGTTCGTTCAAGTTTCTCACTTATTTTGTATGAACCGATCAACAGGACCTGTTTTCAAACGCTCAAGGCAATGGAGAGAAGGATTTCGTCGTGAGCATGGATCCCCGTTTGATTGATATCGTGGCAGTTGCCGTCCTTCGAGATCAAGAAGACGGAGTCACCGGCCTGAACGGGATGCAGATGATGCCACTGGGGTTTCCCAAGGCCGGGGATCATCGGGATTCGCGCATCGCCGACTCTATGAAGCATATCCAAACGTCGAATGAGGGCGTCAGACCCATGTCGACGCTCCCAACACGATATAGACCAACGGGACACGCTCTGTACGATTCAGAGAGTACGCAAGGGTCCAAAAGCTTCAAGCGACCTATCTTTGGCAGGAATGTATCAGAACGTGCTGGGGTTGACAGCGGTTTCGGTCGCGCGTACACAAGAAGCAAGGTGATCGACGACTTGTTTTGCGGGCTGGATGAGAATATGGCCGAGAATCCGGATCGCTTTGTGGTAGCGTCTGGAGCTGAATGTGCCGCATCCGGCAAATTCTGGCCACTTGCTCTCTCTCGAAGTGAGTGTAGAAACGTTCTGGTGCCTATGCCGTACAGTTCCCATTGATTAGTCCAAGACGAGATACACGCATCTTGAGCACGTGTCCATTCTGAAACTGGTAGAAAAGATGAGAATGAAACAGCGACGGATGCACGAGATGATGCAAGGTAAACCCACCGAACGTCAATTAAAGAGACAATGGAAGGCAGGAGGCTCACAACGGTATATACAATCACCAAAAAGAAACACGAGCACTTTCTGCACCAAGAGATGAACGTCTTGATCAACATCCGCAAATTTCTGTTGCCTCCGGAGTGTCCAGCGGTTTCGTATCTCGCACGAAGTCTCTCGCAACTCATTTATTATGCTGTGTGCCTCCATGGTGCTGAAATGCTGCAGACTCGTGATGGAGAGAAACCGCACGCCAGGAGAAAGTGGATTTGAATGACCCTGGACAAAGGCACTTGTTTGGTACGATTCACGAATCCCGAACGGCTTACGCGCTGGGATGTACAGACAGGGAACGATCTTCGTAGGCAATTTTTCAGAAGATAACGGGATTCTGCTACGCGACGTTACTATGGATATCGCCATCGGAGAGCAGCCTGCGAGAAACGGAACACCGGACGGGTAGTGTCAAGGCTCCCGACGCGAACAGCCTCTGACGTCCGAACAGACGCCTTCTGAGATCGAGGCCTGGCGTCGGACCGAGTGCATCGCCAACGAGTACCTGGTCGTCACCCGCAAGTGAGGGCATCGAATACCACTATGGATCTCAGTGTTTAGATTGGTAGTCTGCTGGCCTACCGAGCGTTTTCAGTAGCGCTCGAATTTGCATCCGGAGGAGCTCACAAGCTGAACCACTGCCAGAGCGCCACTGCGGCAAGCACGGCCACTGACGGGTCGAGCGCACGCGTGCAGCTTGCTCTCACAGGCAAGCGACTGCTCCTTTTCTACAAACATTACACTCGGTTTGAATTTTAAGCGGGAGAGAAGAGCTTTGAGAGCGAAGACGTGCAAGCTGTAGACGCTGGAGCAGCTGCATATCCGAGCGTTACGCTTTCCGTGGGCACTGCAGAAGCAGGCGCCCTTGCCAAGCGTCGATGCCGGCGCTCAGCGCTTCGAGCGCTAGCATTATCACCTTCCAGAAGCAAAACTTCAGAGTTTATCGCTAGAAAATGGTCGCGGCATGGTTTTCCATTCATCGTTCTCAAAGGGAATCTGCAGCTCCTCGCACAGCCGCTTCCATCGATCCGTTGTACCCTCAAAAACAAACGTTACCGGAAGGACGCAAACCCCACTACCTCCGACTCGACGCAGCTGCTTCATAGCTGAGTATATCTGCGTCTTCTTCACTACCAGTCCGATGGCGTACATGCCGTGGGCGACTCCTCGAGGTGGAATCACGGTCGATATGGTCGGTCCGTCGAGGCCTCGTAGATCCGTGAACTCGCCAAGACGTCGAGCAACGTCACCAGCGCTTTCACCGCGTATGTTCGCAATGACATTGTAGTGTTGCTGCGCAGTGAAATGGGCATCCATCCGTTCGATCAGCTCTCGAACGAAATCTCGAAGACGCTCGGCAAATGGATATCGAGTTTGATCCGCTGCTAGGCGGGAACGATTGCCGATAAGTTGCATTTCCGATTGAAGTATCGTGCCGCCTGGTATTTCTTTGAGATTATTTTCTCGGAGCGTCACGCCGCTGCTGATGAGATCAATGATGCAATCGGCGGTGCCAAGCTGGGTAGCGGCCTCTAACGCACCATCCTGGTACAGGAGTCGATAGTTCCGGATGGCGTGAGCTGCCAGGAAAATTTCCGACTGGTTCGGGAACTTGGTCACGATGCGCAAGGGTTGTGAGCGAGATTCTGTAAAGCGGCGAAAATCTTCAATGTTGTGGATATCGGTCCAGAGAATTGGCACTCCCAGACCCAAACGACAGATACCGAAGCCGAGACTGTCGTGGACAATGACGACATCCGTAGAAGTTCCCTGAATAGTTCGAATCATGAGCAGGTTAGTTCGTGTTCTTTCTTGCGCATCCACAGCGTTGAATATCCCTATGGAGCGACCAGTTGCTCTAGGTTGAGGCAACGGTAACAGCGGCATCGCATGCGAGCCCAAGAGCATCAAGAGGACCGGTCACGCTCATGGAAATGGTATCTCAAGTCCAGTACAGACTGCCCGGGTAAATTGATGCATATCTCCAGGGTCTGGATACGGAGTCGATGCGTCTGCATCAGATGTTCGGAGCCACGGCATCTCTAGTCCAATCCGGACCGTCCATGGCCGCGGAGACGTACCACCGGCGTATGGATCCGGAAGCGACGCAACTGCATCTGATGTTCGCAGCAGCAGCAGCAGCAGCAGCAGCAGCAGCAGCAGCGCCTTTGGTCCACTGCTATCCGTTCAGGTCCCTAGAGACATCAATCTAGGCTCTGCGTTACCAAGTCGCATGTGAGTGGGAATCGAGATACCATGAACCGTACAACGCGCGACACTCGTAGCGATCACTCGCCGCATGGCGTGTACTCGGGCAGCGACGAATCATCTCCGTTGATCCGCATTCTAGACCAGTTCATCGACAGGAGCATCTGCACCCGTAACCAACGCGCGCTCCAGTTCAAGGTATGCACCATGTCGAGCGCGTGTGCGTGCGCCGAGTCACCGCCACCAGCAAACACGCTCCACCGCACAAGACTCACTGCGTAAGAAGGCATTGTATTCCATAACACTGCTTGATGCTTTTCGCTCTGACGCCATGGATCAAAGCTTCGAAGCTATCATGTGTCCTATCTGCGGGAGCATCTCGCACTGCATACGGAGTGATGCTTTGAGCACCTGTTCTCGCATGCAAGTGATTCAATATAGAGCAGCGTTGCTGACAGACGCAGAGCCGGACAGCACGCCCCGTCTACAAAAGCATTTGCGCCCATCCGAGCGCTTCCACTCTTGATATCCGACTCGGGTACTGCAGCCAAAATGCACGTCACCGTTACCTCACTACAGGATCATTCTAGAGCGCTGTCGACAGGCTGGTACTCGTACCACGATCAGCTACCGCTATCTCGCCTGGTGTAGTATCCAAAGCAAAACGACTGATTGGCATGCTACGCGCCTGTCGCTTCGAGTTTCTCTGGGGATACAGCTTGAGCACCAGCGCCTCAGAGCCGAGCATGCCCATTTGCAGGCATGATCGAGTGCACAGGTGCCTCAATGAATCCCCGTAGCACACGCAGGTGCCGAGCAACCGATCATGGAGAACGTAGGTCTCGGAACTTGCTCCAGCCTACGCCTTGCACAAACTTACGTTATATTCCGCAACGAGATCATAACCAGCAACCCCAATATCCAAGGTACCATCCTTAACTTTACGAACAATATCCGCTGGGCGTTGAAGCCAGAGCTCAACCTCGGGAAAGTGCTTGATGCTACCCACGTATTGGCGCGGGTTGCGCAGGTCCACTTCGAGGCCGCAGCTATTCAGCAGCTCAACCGCAGCTTGGTGGATCTCGCCTTTCGAGGGAATCGCGAGTCGAATCGAGTCACGAGCCTCCGCATCCGCACTCAAGCTCGTAGTTTCATTGCCTAGGTTAGCACTTGCAGCGACCTTGCAACTGCGAAGCTCACGAACGCCCTGCGCTCGCCGCACTCGCAGGCAGCGACGCGTTTCGCAGCTACCGCCACGGAGCCTAACACTCGTGACAATGGTGCTTATCCGTTGCCGCTCCTTGATGCTCGAGCGTGAGCACTGCACAACAAACGCCATCACACTCCTTTACGAACTTAATCGACCAAGGAGGCTGCGGATCAACAAGCGCAGGTTGATGACTAGTCCTATGAGCGAAGCGGGGGCGCTCGTTCGTCTCCAATGTACACGCGGCCCGGGACCGGCAGCGCTGGGCGCGCATCGCATTCGCTTCGGCCGGCTATTCGCTGGTGCAGTCGCTTCGCGAATAGCAGACCGCTTTCAAAGGCAGCAAGGGCTCCGACATCACCTGTGCAGCGTCAAATAAGGAGACGACACTGCTTCCTCCAATGCTGATTTTTAAATCTTTTCCAGAGTTCCTACGCTGTACAGCACCGACGTCCGACGTGCCACTATGAAGGATAACCGATTTGTACGTACTACGTATCGGATGCTCGCGGTGGTTGTTTCGGATTGGTTCATTCGACGCGTCGCCGCCAGCATTCGTTACCATACGAAAATCGTGATGATTCGAAATGGGCTCGAGAAACGCACCCTAAAATAACCGATATCAGTATCCAATGCATACAGGCGAGCCTGCGCTATCCTCCGTGACGTATTGCGCAGGTGTTCGATTGCTGGGCTTCGAGGCACCTCGCGGGCGCAGCGTCTCGTGCGGAGAGCTCCACGGCGAGGGAGCCTTGACGTCGTCCCTTGTTGGCGTGCTCGTGAGCGCATGCCAAAAGCCCGCTCAACCTGTCACGTCAAGTTATCGAGGCCGTCCAAAATTCATCGCCGCCTCGGTTTGTGGTCATCGACGGCATGGCGTGCAGCAACCGCTTGATAACGGTTGCGGGAAACGATCCCCAGAGGCTCCCTTGACTTCTGACTGCAGCGGAGAACGCGTATTGGACGCACACTCGAGTCGCCGCAGCGATCGCTTCGAGTGCAGCGCGCGTCACCGCTTTGCGAGACGAAAGCGCATTCCGTCCGAGAGTTCTCGGCTTGATCTCCAGCCCGGGGACTTCCCTCTGGCTCTTGCTCCATCGAAGCGAGCAACGCCTCTCGCAAGCTCCCTATCGAACCTGTGAGCAAACGCGTGCGACAGCAGCGGGCAGAGTGAGTACTCGCCGAGTGGATCACCCGCACGGAGCCTGTGATCGCTGGGTACACCACCAGCCCCGGTAGCAGAGGAGCGCATCGACGGGAGCCTTCCTGTATCGGTCCATGGCATGCGCTGAGCAATGGGGCAAGCGCTCGTGAACCAGAGCGTCGCCCGTCGGACAAGACGGGGGCCTCGACGGACATAGCTGCACCTCTGACAGCAGCCCCAAATCAGAGTTGCATTGAGCGCACCGGGGCTGTCTCCAGGAAGCAATGGAAACTGCGAGCGAAGCGCGAATCACAGCATTCGCCCGCTCATGGTCTGCTCCGATAGCAGCCGGAGGCATCGAAATCGGGACTCGCACGCACTGCCATCAGCATCCTTCGACTGCTGAAGAGAGGCATGGTGGGAAATGAGCGACCGGCGTATTTGAACCTGGAGATAAGCGAGAGGCGAAGGAAGCACTCGGAGATAGAGCCAGCCACGTCCTATGCTGCCTACTGTGGGAACAGACCAAACCTTTGTCGTGTATGAACGAGTCAGAGGATTCCGTCAATGGTATTATGACTTGCATGTATGCGTGCATGCAAATTGTCTGATACCAGAGAAGCCGCCATCTTTTCTCTCTAAGTGCGACGACGCTCCGCTCATTTCTAGAGCAGAATACCCGTCAGGAATGGATGCTCGACCGATCTCGCGATAATCCAGGTGCTGCACCTCTGTCGGGCTCACGCATATGCTTCTAATGCAGGCACAGGGCAGCGACTGAAGCGCTTCGCCAGACGCTGGTTGTGCGCTTGCCAGGTCACGCACACTCGTCTCATACGGTGCGAACTCCATGCATTCATCGAGCTTTCCCCGGTGTACCCAAATGCTGCTGGTGGCCACACAAGAGACCTCGGGTTCACCATGAGCGTTTCAACGTGTCTCGCACTCCATACTGGTGCTCTCCTCGGAATTCGAGCTGAGATGTATCCTGTGAGGATTCAGTTGCGGCACCTTACGGGACCACCGATGAAGACCTGGTGCTTGCGTAATGCCGTGTGCGGGCGCTGACTCGAACTGCAGTATGCTTCTGTGCGAGGCCAGCATGTGCCGTATTCCTGGAATCCAACAGGACGCGTAGCCAGGATACACTCATGTGCTATGCTTTCGTGCCGAAAAGCTTCCCATCGTATATGTGTGCCGCTCGCAGTGCCGATCACAAGCGCAGTGCTGTGGCGACAAGGGATCAAACATCGTGCCGTACTGTCGCGGTTTCGCCTCTGATGTGAACGGCGTTTCCGACTCAACGAGCCGCCGCCAGTCTCCCGTGAGCCGCTGCCTTTCTTCATGCGGTCGAGAGCCAGTCGCGATCAAGGCTCTTTGCGTACATCGAGGCAATGCCTGATTCTTTTGCAAAAATGCAGTGTGTCGATGACATGCTGGGGCTTCCAACCGCCACCTACCGCGTCGGTGTCTGAGTATGTATGTGGTCAGTGATGCAGAAAACGCTCTGCGACACTAGAGCGTAATGATACATACACTTACAGACGCCTCCAGTCCTTCTTTGACCCGCTGACTGCTATAGATTTTGTTTTATCCAGGCAGAGAACGACCCTGAGAGGCTGCCACACCAAGTCGCATAGCGACAGCTTCCCGGTTCTCGCCTCGAGCAGTACACTTTACATGATATGGATGGCGGCGTTGATGTCCCGGTTCACGTACTCCTTGCGTTTATTGCCTGGAGTGGAACTCGCCTTTGCAAGGATTGCTTGAACTCGTGCACTCTGCGCCACTACAAGCTCATCATTATCCCGCCGTGCTGGCACCGTTTCTCGCCTATCTCCTCTCTCTTTTTCTTCGTCTCCTTCGCTCGATCATCGGTGAGAAGAGGATTTTTCCGTTTTTGTCGAACCCGGCGATGACGGGCATCTAGGATCTTCCACTTCTATGCCCATCACTTTCCCTTAGACTTTATATTTCTTCAAATGAACGTACATCGAACCCATCTACTATAAACCGTGAAAAAGCACTTGGTTACTGTATTCTAGAGGTGGAACACCATTGCGTTGAAAGACTACACGTTAGCCGTCAGGCACTTTCAGTTGAGCGCGCGCGTTGCACTCGAACGATTCTTATTCCATTTTAGGTAGCCGCAGCTGCTGCGGTATCTGTGCAGGCTTTAGAAGCCCGAAGTCCACAAAGGTTTATCAAGGAATGTTGAGGAAAGTGCGCGAAGAGCTTGCATACGATCAAGCGCTGTTCGCACTGCAGGCTTGGCAGAGCGGGTCCCGCTGGTGGCAGCGCGCTTCTGCAACGCCTTTTACGGAGTGTTCGCGGTGGCCCGGCGGGGGAACGTCGCACGCTGGGCAAGCCGCCGTCAAAGTCCGCAAAAGACAGAGAATCTCTGTGCCAAAGTGGCAATGTGCAGCAAAGCGCTCCGTTGAACACGTTTGTCGTGAGTGTGGCCACACGGAGGCCCGGCGCTACGGGCGTTGTCCGTGCTGCCAGAGCTGGGACAGCATGGTGGAACAGCCTCGCAGGCGGCGTGAAGCTGGCGGTTTACAACGCCCACGCGACGATCTCGCCAACCAAAGAAGACACAAGCTCTGGAGCGGTGATGCAAATCTTTGGTCTGGTGACAGCGACCAGCTCAATGACTGGTTGCAGGGCGCGGGCACCGCGCCGTTGCCACTTGGTATCCTACAGCGCGGGCTAGGTCCAGGAACTGAACACAAGGTTGCGAAGGCGTCCGCATTGGACGGCAGTTCGAGCGGTAATGCATCGGGGAAGCTTCCGCACGCTGCATCCATGGAATCTAACAGAGCGCAACCAGTTGAGGTTCACAGGTTACTGACCTGCTCGGCCGAGTTTAATCGAGTGACTGGCGGAGGCATTGTTCCTGGTTCACTGCTCCTGATCGGCGGGGAGCCCGGCAACGGAAAGAGCACTCTTCTGTTGCAGATTGCAGGTGATGTGGCCAGCAGCGGCTGCCGCGTCCTCTATGTTTCTGCGGAGGAATCTGTAGAACAGGTAAGTTCGCGTGCCGCCCGTTTGTTTGGACTCATGGAACCCCGTCAAGAGGAATCGACGGAAAGGCGTCAAAGCCTCGAGAGAAATCTTCTCATCATGCACGAGGCCTGCTTGGAGGATATTCTCGACATTGTTGAAGAGATTCAGGCGGGGCGAGAAAACGCTCCACCAAACAGCGCTCCAAGAGCGACAACGGCGAGCGCATCGACAACACCTACGGCGACTGTGCCCAGCACTGGTGCTCCGTCGAAAGCAGTCGGCGATGGACGCAAAGACGCCTCCACGGTGGACAACACTGATGCCCAGTCGCCGCTGGGGTTGCTCATTATCGATTCCATTCAGACTGTGTATACGCAGGAGAATGAGCAAGAATCAGCAGCCCCGGGCAGTATCGTGCAGGTGCGGCACTGCACGAACCGTCTGCTTGGACTCGCAAAGCGGCAACAACAACGGCTAAGAGAGCCGTGGCAGCGCACTGCGATTATGCTGATTGGTCACGTCACCAAATCAGGTGACTTGGCTGGACCCAAACTGCTCGAGCACATGGTCGACGTGGTCCTCTACCTCGAATCTGAGCAGGGTCTCTTCCAGCATCGCATTCTGCGCTGTACAAAAAACCGCTTCGGACCGACGGATATCGGCATCTTTGATCTCACCTCACGGGGTCTCGTAGATGTTCCGAATCCAAGCCTGCTGTACTTCCAGGCTGCCGAGTCGAGTCTGATGCATGACAGTGATGGAGCCGCGAAAGCGCCGAACAACCCATTCCACACCTACGCCCGTGAATCCACTGACGGCACCGCATTCTCCATGGTCGTCGATGGAACCCGCGCTTTCCTCGTCGAAATCCAGGCCTTGGTTGCAAAGACCTCGCTCACCCAGCCCCGTCGGACGAGCAACGGTTTCGATCTTTCTCGTCTTTACGTTATTCTGGCGGTTTTATCAAAACGAGCTCGACTGCGACTCGAGACACACGATGTCTATATGAACGTGGTAGGTGGAGCCCGCATCCAAGACCCCGCTGCAGATATGGCGGCAGCGGTGGCACTTGCATCCTCATTACTCGCGAGGGCGCCTCGGCCGGATACAGCATTCATTGGAGAGCTCGGCCTGCAGGGTGAAGTTCGCCCGGTACCCCGTCTCGACCTGCGTCTACGGGATATCGCGCGACTCGGATTCCGCTTCTGTGTTTGCAGCGATCGTTTGAGTTCAAGACAGGAGACTGCTGCTCGGGAGACGGGCCTCCAAGTCATTCGATGCCGTACTATTTCCCAGGTGCTGCAATTCGGCATTCCCGAAGAGATAGCGCCCACGGAGCAGCACTGATTGATCGAGCTGCTTCGGGGTGTGGGTGCGGGTCCCGATGCATTGTACGCATCATGAAAACGCATCCAGACGCTCTGCACTGAGACGGAACCAGAGTCGCACGTTCCAGGGCATCGAAGGGCGTACCAGACGCTGGCGACGCTGGTGAACGTTGCCGACGCTGTCACGTGCGCTGGGCGCCAGGAGACTGCGTTTGCGCTATTCGGTATCGACAGCGGTCGTCTGCAGCGCTCAGCACCCCAAAACGTCAATACAGCAGGCGTTTAGGATCTTGAGTTGCTTATTAGATGGTACTGATTGTGAGGTGGCGGTTTCCGCGGGTGCGTTTACAACCGCGGCTCCGTGCACGCATCCTCGTGGCTGAGTTTACGTGCCGTTTCTATATGTGCAGTACGCGCGTCGCAAATATCCCGGCTGCGGTCATTGCATACTCATGGATATCGTGTCTGGGAGCAGCACGGGCAGCTACCAAATGCCGAAGAAAACTACTTCCATTGTGTAAACATGTATATGTGTGTATGCGGCGCTCCAGTGTGTGTCAGAAATGCTGACCGTTCCACACCAGTTGCTTCGTCGAGGCGGGAATCCAGTCACGTTTCTCCTGGTCGCTGCTTTCGTTCCTTCCGAAAAGTTGCAATGTTTCCGCACAATGCCTTCGCTGAGTACGAAACGATTCCCATGGAATTCCGCTCGATAGAAAGCCGTTGGACGCTCAGAAAGCATGCCGCATATCAGGGTATTGACCGAGACGGTCAAGTGCCGTTGCAAAAAGTGTTTGCGGGCGTTGCTGCAGGTGGAATCACGCGAGAACAAGCCTCTCAACTTCGACTGACTTGCCGTCTGATATTCGATCGGTTCCATGTGCGCGCTTCAGTGCATGTGGCTCTGATACACGCTCTTGGTCTCAAGCTGTCCTCCCAAGAACACTTGCTCGTGATGCGCGTATACCCTCTTGAACGTATCGATGGGAATCGTGTAGAATCGATTCCTGCACTCCCTGTCTGCTCAAGGCGACGCCCTGGGATTGCGGTATTCGCACGTCAATGCACATTCACGGCCATAGGCTATCAAGAATCGATGCGACTTGTCGGTCACTTCCTTGTCTGACTCTTTGAATACGTTTGCGAATGTATGCCCCTTGCCTCTGTGCAAGAAAAACAGCGGCGACTTTTACGCTATCTCATGTGCTCCTGTCAGGTGTCGTCCGCATGGACGATTTGGACGCTCATCTAATTTCTGCATGAATCACAAAAACATCCACATTTTCTCGATAGGGTGCAAAACGCATCGAGATGAATCATGACGCCGTCATCGCCTTTGTTGGTATACCCGCGTTGCGCCGATCATGTCCGACTCTGTTGGTACTACCGAGCCCTGACAAAGCTGAGCGGATTCATCTGCATTCTGTTCAGGTCCTTGGCGCCGTCCTCTTGACTCAGCGGCCTGGCGACGGCCAGATGCCCCGCAACCCGAAATCCGCACCCCACTACGAAATCGTTCACTGCATCTACCTGGAGTCGTTGAAAAAAAATCACCGCTCACTGAGCAGACGTACAGTACAGCGCAGTCCAGAGCATCACTATCTACAGTGATACAATGAATGTCTATGTGAAATAAACGGAGCACATCGAACCGAGGGTCAGGGAGGGCGACGGTTCTCGCATTTCGTTTCAATGCTGCCGTGCCCTGGGGGGATCCGTTCAGGAGCACCTGGTAACCCAAGGCGCAAGGAGAGCAGGCATCAAGTTGGATCCATCCTTTTTATACAAAGTTCGTCGGTCCGATGTCGTGAGTTCCACCCTGAGCTTGCTCGTTCTGTTGTGACGTTCGCACGCGTTGCTGCATCGCTTCCGAACACGCGACCACGTCGAGCTTTTCCGAGTCCAGCTCGTCATTTGACTCCATCGACTCGCGAGCAACCCTTTCTATCAGTCCAAACTTGTCGGATCTAGTAACCATAGGGCAGATAAATACATAAATTCTCACAGAGAGCTCTTCATGAAGCGCTCGATATTGACCCGCATATGTGTTTTGAGGTGATGATGCGATATATCCGCACTTACGCAATCGAACTTGATCCATCGCGAACGTGGCGTGACGAATCGCCAGGCTCTTCATGGACACGGTTCGTAAATTCCCTGATCCTATGCTTATTCCGCACTGGGTCTTCGGTTCCGACGATCACCCGGGCCGTTGCACAAAGGCAATGTCGATAAGTACAAACGGAATGTGAACAGCTTGCAGCCCTGCGTCCGAACGATGACAAAACGTTGCTCGATGAGATGCGTCAAGGCGAGCAAAGCAACCCGGACTTTCCGCAGCTCAGAGGCTGCACCATCCCTGATCGTGTCCTGCATCTCTTGTTTTCGAATATTCTCCCCGTTGATGTTCTGTAGTAGGCAGGGTTTGGGAACCGAATCACAATGACCATTCCGCTCTGACAGTGTTCGCTCTCAGTCAGTTCCCGCCCTTTTCCAGCAAAATCTTTCTGTTCTTCGTTTGGCGGCGTCGTATCCTTCATCTCCTTGGTCGTCCAGTGAAGTTCTCAACCATATTTCTGGAAGCGTAAGCTTGTCTCACGGCCACCGTTGGCAGGCGCACTCACACTGATGCCCTTCACGCTCGGTATGCGAATGAGCACTGCAAGCGGAGACGAGACTTTTGTGCGGTTTTGCGTGAAACGCTCAGCATGAATCGACCAGGAACGTACCAACACACAATAAGATACAGGCCTATTCGATACAAAGTCTCTCCTGCTACCCAGGACGTCGTGCATTGCTGGAGCACCGGATGCCCAGCATTCTCGGAAAAGCCTAGAGCCCCGCGCAACGCACTGCGAACGGAAACCTTCTGGTGCGCTCTGTGCTTAGCGATAGCGGAGAGACTGTATCGCAAAGATTCAGGCGGTATGCCAATGACTAATTTACTGCAAAATCTAGACTTGTCGAAGAAACTGATGGAACTGGGCGTCTAGTCCAGGGTTTATTTGCAACGATATCGCTCTGCGCTGGCACACTGCGAACATACGCTGCGCCTGTTTCCGTGCGGCGGCAGCGTCCTCGGTCGCTATCCGTCTACAAGCGACCGTACATGCTCGCAACCGGAAACGCTTCGAAGCAAGAGAAGCGCCCTCCGTCGGGTTCCGCTTTCGAGCGTGGTCGACGAAAGCGGTCAACAACGTATACCTCCCGAACCAAGCTGCGGAAACCGGAATCTCCAACCGACGAGTCCGGAACCGCTGAACCGGGCTCATGGGCGTCACTTGTCAAGTCTCGTCCGGGTTCAGTTGCCCTCTGGCTAAAATACGCCGAATCCGAAGCCCAGAAACGCGGTCCCGAAGCCGGTCGAGAAGTCCTGGAGCAAGCCCTCCAGAGCCGGGATCTCTACCGACAGGAGGCATTGTGGCGTGCCTTGGCCACGAAATATCAGACCTGTTATGAAGCGGCTCTAAAGAAGATACGACAAGCTATTCAGCTCCTGCCAAGAAGTGCGTCGCTCTGGGAACTGTACACAGAGCTTCGTTATTTTCCATCGGAGGTGCTGGTTCGCTGCCCGCTGGATGAATGCAGCGACGCTGACGATCGTACACAAGTGCCACTCTTTGTTCATTTCGAACAAGAATGGCTCACCGCTTTGCAAGAAACACACGCAAGTCTAGAAGAAAAGGAGCATGTGTATCTCATCTGGGCCGCAACCTTGCGGCGGCTACAGAACACGCAAGCATCCCCCTGCAGCCGTGCTGAGAACCTGGAAACTGCAGCGCGTGATATTTCCGAAAAAACCATAGATGCTGTCGCACGGGCGTCGTCCGGGGAAACGATCGCTCATGCTGTGCTTCTACGTGGAGCGCGTTGTCTTCGTTCAGCTCGTTTATGGAAATACTTCCTGGAAAGCGCCGCAACACTAAGCGGGAACGACGACCTGGCCCTGCTCGAGGAGGCCATGTGCAGCGTCCCGCCTCTACGCAATGATTCATGGTTCTGCGATGTTCTTCGAGCGCGCCGTGAGCGCTGGGCTCTTGAACGCGATACGCGGACGCTTGCGAGCCACGTCGAGCGTTTCCCTACAGATCCGGAAGCGTGGCTCATGTTTGCCGAACACTATCGATCTGTGTACGCTGATGAAACCCAAGCGGAAGCGATTTTGTTGACTTTCTTGCAGTACGGCTTTTCTCAAGCACCTGGTGACTCGGTCGCCCGCTTCATTGCTACCTTGCTGGATCAATCTTGGTCCCGTACGAGGAGCCTTGCTCGAGTGCGCGCTTTTCAGGAGAGCGCCCTTGCCTGTGCAAGCGATCGAGCCGCTCGAGATGCTATTTTTCGGGAATCTTTGCGATTTGAGCGCTACAAAGCAGTCTGTCTGGAGCGATGTAGGGAGCTGTTTCGTCGTTGGCTCGCGGAGGCTCCGCATTTAGCCTCGGTTTGGGCATCCTGGGCGCAGCTCGAACGCGAGGTGGCGAAGGTGCCGGCCAACGCTGTTCTGGTACTGCAGGTCGCCGTGGATTTGTTTCATGAGGCATTTGAGCTGCATCCATCCGGTGATGCGATGTGTCGGCAGCGTCAAATGCTGCAGATTCTGGCGCTTTGGAGATCACTGATCGATTCGCGCCTTGCGGAATGCTCAGATCCGCAGCAGCAACAGGACGCTCTTCGGAGCGCTTACCGAGTCTTGTTGAACAGATATTCCAATTCGCTTGCGGTTGTTTGCTCGTATGCAGCATTGGAAGCTTTTACTGGCGAAGGAGGCCTTGATTCGGCGCTGGAATTCTTGCGTCAGAGAAGACTAGAGGAGCACTGGCCTCCAGAAGATCAGCTGCGACTAACTGAATTCGTAGCGGCGTTACGGAGAACACACGCCGCGGTGAGTCGGCGGATACGAGCTCGTCTCTGGCAAGATATCCGCGATCCGTCTGACTAGAAACTTGTAGATTTGGGGCAAAAACAGAGACACTAGGATGTGCATAGTCCCCAGCTTTGGTGAAACGCGTAATTTCCGTGTTTGAGGCGGGTCATCCAGTGGTCCAAGACCCCGAGTTGCTGTGTGTTGCACAAGTGCCCGGTGCGCGCCGCCACGTAACGACGTGCATGGTCCGTAACTGATATGAGTTACACGAATGCAGCGGGACAGCAGTGATGAACTCGGGCGCAGTATCTCAACACCTAACCTGCCTGGGTCTTGTATTCGTCATTTTTACATCAACTGTGCCGCTGCGTCACGCGGAGAACTTCACAAATCATTCCTCTGCTCCACAAGCAAATCAAAGCGAGAACGATATGCGGAGCGAAAACGGGCAGTAGACGAGTACTCGCCCGATATCTAACGAGAATCGAAAGCGCCCTGATTCGCGTATCGCAGATCAATGGGAATCCGAGGCCCTGTTTGCTCCGCCCAGCGTGCTCAGTGCTGCGATGTGCTACAACCGCTCCAGCTTTTCAAGTTTTGTACAGGCGGCAATTTGACATCCAATGCCCCACCAGATCTAGACCCATCTCCATTCATGTACATGAATTCCAAAGGGCCATCCCCTGCACTAGGCTTGCAGAACGGCGCACTGCAGGATCGCAAGCGACCAGGTGCTGTGAATGTCTTGTTCTATGCAGAGCAGTGAACTCTGGTGCACATGTGCCAGGACGTCTTTTTTGTGTTCGCTTCGTTTTTCTCGTGAGTGTTCATGAAAAGGATTGTTTCCTGTAGATTGGAGAACGGTGGCGGAATGATTTTATGATGTTTCGGCTAGCTAGAAAAAAACGGACTTGCATCTGCTATTCAATGATTTTCCGCTCAGCTGGTAAATGAACCACCTTTCTCGTACACGTTATCCTGAACGTCCTGTATTCAAAACAAGACCATTCAATTTCAATGTACAAGACTGTCTGCTCGTGCACCCGTTCCACTCCATAAGTTGTGTGAAAAAGACTACCAAAAAAGCCACAGGACATGATGAATGTTTTGCTGTTCATTCAAACTGTGACGGATAGACACGGATGGGTAGAGAAAAAAGCACGCTTCTCGGTGAGGCAGTCGTGCGTTGATCAACACACGCTCGATTCCGTGCTGGAACGTAAACGCTTATCTTTTTTGGACTTGGTCCTGTGACACCCCCGCTGAATTTATTCGAATGCCTTCTCGCAGCGTATAGATATGGAGATAGACACCAGGACGCAGTGTACCGTGCAGATCGTAGACGAATTGCCTTTGGAATCTATTGTTTACTGAATGGCGCAAGCAGGACTGTATTTCTACCTCAGGTCAGTCACAACACAGTGCGCAGATGTTTGGTGAACACTAAAAGAAACAAGTACTGGCGCTCCGCGCCGCACACGAACACTCTTGAAGACTGCTTGCGATCAACGGTAGAAATCAACACGTTGATCAGCTTACGGAAGGCAAAAGCGATGCTTGTAGTCGCCACGGGCGTCTCTCCTTCTAGTCAGCTTGTTCGTATTTTCCTAGAAACTCTGGGATCCATTCGCCAAGGAAAGAGTCATTGTTCACGAACGGCTCTTTTCCACCGAAATCGCAACGAAAGCGTTCCTGGAATGCCGCGATGGTTATAAAATACAGGAACGTCAGTTTGTTTTTTAGTCGATGTGACTTGCCTCGGATGAAACAGTCCTAGCGTATATCGATATTCGCGGAGCAGGGCCCCCATGCTACGTACTATCGAACTCGTAGAGAACGGGGAAATCATGTGTTCCCGCTGCATTGGATTCATTTGGCGGCCGCAATTACGCTCACGGAAAAAGCCTATACAACAACACCAAACACTTCGTCGAATCATGGAATACTTTTCCCATGATGTCTGGCGACGTCCTTCTAATGGCCAACACGGTATTTCACGATCCCTGTTGCGTTCGAGCTTTTGCCGATTCTATCTTGGAAAAGAGCTACTTTTCATCCCGGCGTACTTTTCGAGCTTGAACCATATCTGAAGGAGTGTATTCTCTCGAGAACCGTAACGATTGCCCCAGGAGGCGAATCGTTCAAGCGCTCAGCACACGGTTATACCGGGACGCATGTCGTCTTTCTTCCGCAAATCCCTCTTCCTCCAGAAAGGCCCTCACCTAAGGGTATAAAGAAGTGCGTTGCGATTAGAAAAATTAAGGCATGAGCTCGATTATACGCTTCAGAAAGTCGAGATACGGAGAAGGCGAAGAAGGGCCCGGTAGATAAAAAATGCATATCGCAGACAGAGCGATAAATAGCAGAGAGGGCACGAGTTCGAGGAATCCTCGCACTTTCAGCTCAAACAGAGGCACAGAACGCATGGCATTCATGAACCGAGACTTTAACGCCGCCATCAGTATCAGGAGTTGCGCAAGGCTGAAGAAGAGGCCCCAGGAGCTGAAGCTGTCTAACTTTGTGATGCAGCCTCTTCGACTCTCGAAGTTGACAAAGAGAAGCTGAAGCCGATGGCGGGCGGCCGGTCCAAAAACGCTGGGAGGCGTCTGCGTATGGGTATTCATTTACCCTCCAAGGTCGTAGTACATTTAATGTTTCACGGACATGTGCAGTTTCCGTCCGTGCTGCAGACTGGTGCAGCTTCCCGCCACCTGCCCCATGCCGGAAAGCATTCGTTACGCTGCGACGCGCCAGCCGCGCAGCGTCGCCGGATATTCCAGAGCCGCCGCGACCTCGCGCCTGAGAGCGCACGTTCCGTTAGAAACGGGGTTTTTCGTTTTGGAGCGGGTGCAGAGGCCGTAGTCATGTCGACACCGGCTCGGAGAAGACTCATACGGGACTTCAAGAAACTGCAACAGGATCCTCCTGCTGGTATCTCAGCAGCACCAAGTGAAGCAGACGTCTTGAAGTGGACAGGAGTAATTTTCGGCCCGGAGGACTCCGTGTTTGAAGGCGGGGTCTTCAAGTTGACCCTAACGTTCAGCGAGGAGTACCCAAATAAGCCTCCTGTCGTCAAGTTTATAACCAAAGTCTTTCATCCTAACTTTTACTATGGAGACGGAGGAGTCTGTTTGGACTTGCTCCAGAACAGCTGGAGCCCCATCTATGACGTTGCGGCCGTCTTGACCTCTATTCAGTCGTTGCTGTGTGACCCCAACCCGAACTCGCCGGCGAATGCGGAGGCCGCCAGGCTATACCTAGAAGACCGGCGAGAGTATAATAAACGCGTCCTGCAGTGCGTGGAAGAGTCGTGGTTGACTTGAGCGCCGCCGTCACGCCTGCACTTGCACGTGCAAGCGAAAGCGGTTTGCGCGAGTGAATGTGCCGCAAGGAGCCTGACCAATCTAGACGAGTTCATTTGCGCTGTCTTTGGATCGAAAAAGCGAAACGAGGAAACCGCGAAAAGCATGCGCAGATCCGCATTCGCAACAGGAAAGCGACGTCCTCGCGAGAACATGGTGTGGTTCCTGCTGGTCCGTAGACAGGGCAGTCCGCTAGACCCTTGCCGGGAGGAAAGCGATGAATGTCGACGTCGAAATCGTTGTCCACGCGCGCTATCTAAGCACAAGCGCAACAAGTTCCACGCTTTGGCAGGCGTCACCCATAGCAACTTGCGCCAGCGCAAGAGGCGATGTTACCCTTCTGTCCCCGTCGTCGGGTACGCGAGGGCATAACAAAGTTACCGAGGTGTATTTGTCCCGTCGTATGCAAAGCATGTAAACTGCAGATACGATTGATGCTGTAAATTTGCTTGGAGCCGTGATCGAAGTTACCCAGCTGCTTGGCTCTCGAACAAGGAACCCTTGCATTCCGATGGAGTCAGCACGTTCCCAGGCCAGCGCTGGGCCTGCTAAAAGCGCCAGCGTGCTCGAGCGACGCCTTCAAGAGTGCACACTCACAGTCCCTGCTCGTCGTTCGATGAACTGCTGCTCGCCGAATGACTACTGACTCCAGAGCATTCCTCAGCATCCGATCCGGATATGGACGCATTCCAGTCGGAGCTTTGAGCTGACATGGCATCGGCATCGTCGTCGTCGTCGTCGTCAGCTGCAAAAGCACCCAACGCGACTGATCCGTCTGCCTCAGGGCCATTGGTAAGGCTTTGAAGCGCAAGCGCCCGTTCAGCCATCCACAAGTCAGCGGGATTCGCTGGCTTCGCCAGCGGCCCTTGAGCTCGCACTTCGAAAAATGCGACGATGCTCCGCTCGACGACAATGATGCGCGCGGAGCTCGGCTCCGCTGCCTCTGCTAGGTGTCGCATCTGCGCAGCCGTCCACACGGGTGCGCTAAACGGCAGAACAACTGCCCGAAAGAGCGGCACACCAGGCATGCTGCGCTTGAAGTTGCCCGGTGGCCACACATCGTAGTGGAAGGGGACGCGATCCCCTTGAAAAGCTGATGCGAATGGAGCCCCAACAATGGCGGCAGCGCGTATATCTGATAGACTTCGTCGCACATGATATCCCAGACGGCGCAGGTACGCATACGCGTAGTAGTGCTCCAGCGGGATGCGTTCATAGAGCAAGAGCGCAAAACATCGCTCCACGGAAGTCGCGATGCCGTCAACCAGTAGATCCGCAGAACTGCGATCCACCAGAAACACAGCCTCCTCGGGGTAGAGCCAGTGTTCAGGACCCCGCACAATACCCAGTGACTGGAAGATCTTACCTCGCGGCTGGCGAACGAGGGCCATATGGTGAGCAGGGCTCCACTCCAGCACCGCCAGATGTTTCGTCGAAACCGTTTTGGGTGCTCCTGCAAAACGAAAAATCTCATAACGTCGACGGTTAAGTCGCTTTCGCTGACTAGAGCTCAGCTCAGCGGTATTAATGGGAGCCTGAGCTTCATCTTTCACGCCACGACGGGGCAAACCGCGTTTGAACTGCCACCACGGAACGGCGGTGTCTTCAGCGCCACCCCGCTGATTTCGCATTTATCTAACCTGAACCCGAGACCCCTCCAAGTTAAAGAGCGTCTCGACTGATGACTTTAAAGAACTCGGCGAACCCAGTACCAGAGCAGACCAGAACTCGTAAAATCGATCGTTTTTGTTGCCGCCCTGCAACCGGGCCAGATGGAAACGTGATATTGAGCTGGTTGCCCGGTTCCTGCCATCCGATTTCTTTCCGAACTTTTTTTCGTAGATACACGGCCTCGATATTCCAATTCAGCACTAGGGGTTTACGAATCAATATGCAGGTTTTGAACTGGCGGTCGTGTTGTTGGGGTGGCTCCGTCTACTCTTTGCGGATGGAGTGCGTTAGACCACCGGCATCAGGATGATTCGCGAAGCATTCGAGCTACGGTTCCTGAAATAACCGATACCATTATCCCGTTTACATGAACAGGCACCCAGTCTTTTCCATTTGTTCCGTTTACCATGCTCGAATCCCGTTTGTTTCAAGTTTTCGATCTTTCGCTTCCAAGGCAACTCAAGGGCGCAGCAGTATGCCCTGCAGCATTGACGAGGAAAAAAACTCGACGAATTCCCTGGACGACATCTTCTAAGGCTTATGCCAAAAGTTCGCTGAACTTTAAATCCTAAGAATCTATATAGGTTGATACACAAACCACTCTCGCTTTGTGTTCATCCATGAAACGTCATTCAACAGCCACAGGATAACGCTTACGAAACATATTTGGAGAGGCTCCCGTCTCTCCTGTGTGCATGGAGAAGCGTATCGGATACGGAATTGAGTCGTTACACCGACCGGCCAGTAGTGGAGCGCCCATCACCGCTATGCATGAAAGGAACTAAGACGGACGACAAATTCTCAACTTGTTCTCCAGCCTGGATTATCCTTCCAGTATTTTTTATCATCAAGGACCAGCTCGTGCTCAACAAATCCTCTAACGAATGCGACCGCGCGCGCTTAGGTGAATAGCGGACAACATACTCGGTGTAGGGATCGCGCAGAAGAGACTCGTTGTCATGATGCACGACGCCGACCGCGGAACCGCAGGAGGTTTTTCATGGGAGTCGTCTGTGGCCGTCAATGGCATGTACCTGGCGACAATGAAAGCGCTCACACACCACAGGGTCAGTCTCGGAGGAGGAGGCGTAGGTGCGGTAGACCGACGAGAAAGTGTTGGACGCAGTCAGCTGGACCGCTGCAAAATGCTCACCGCGGCCGTAAACAAAGAGGACGAACATGGCAACCGAACAGGAGATCGCAACTTCCCCAAACGCATGAAATGTATCAACAGCAGCCGGAAGCAGCGAAATAGGGACTTGCACGCTCCCGTCAACATGCTTCGATCTCTGACATCAGCGCAAGACGAAAAACAGAAACGGGCGTGGTTAAAACCGGAGATTAGAGAGAGAAGAGGCAACAGTCGCATCACAAGTCCGCCAAGGCAGATGTTGACACCAGCGGGAGGCGCCTCAAACTTCATTCTATCTGCCTGCGTTTCTCGACGAATTCCATTTGACGCTGACCTGGTTATAGTCCCTGCGTGCTCGACGATGCTGGGCTTTGCTTACGCGCTGGTGAGAATGCGCGCTCTTTTCGAAGTTTGAATATCCAGAACGCAGGAAACTTGGCTGGATGCTACTTGAGAATGTCTGCTGTGGGAAAGCCGGGAATCCACCGAAGCAGCAGGCAACATTTGTGGCGCATTCACACCTCTGCACCCCAAAGGCAATAATATGTGTATTTACGCTACGGCCGATGTAGAACTGTTTTCTTGCAAATGCGTCGCAATCTCTGAATCGTTCAACGCCTCAGCTTTCTGTAGCTTGACTTCCCAAACACCATTCCAGTCGTCGAGTGCGCGGGCGCTCGCCACTACTCCATGCACAATACAGAACTGCTACTGTCTCGCAGCGTACACTGCACTGCCCTGGGATCAGATATCCTCGCGTTGGTCTAGTTGCGCAAGCAGCCTATCCATGCAGACGCTAGTCCAGGCAACGAAACGGTCTCGTTCATGCTTACGGGCGGGAACGATCGCCGCATCCGCCGTCTCGCCCGAGTTTGTGGCGTTCGCAGCACCAGCGGCTGCCGCTGCCACAGCAGTCGAACGAGTTGCCAGCGAATCGACCAGCTCGAAGGATTCCCCATAGGGTTTCGACTCCAAGGAAAAGCGTGGCGCAACCCGCGGTGCATGACGCGTACCACCGGTAGACCACTGGCGTTTCTTTTCGTTCACGTAGACATCTCGCTGCCAGAGCCACCGGGGCACGGCACCGTCGGATGGCGGGATACGAGTCACCAAGTAGACGGTTTCGCTGCGGTGCGCTTTCTGGCCCCGAAACTCGGCAACAACGGCGTTACTGTTCAGATGAATCAACCCGACGCTACCATTTTCGTTACCGTAGGCAAGTATGGAGCCATCCTCGACGAGAGCCAGTGTGCGAATAGCCCGCTTTTCTGGCACATCCCGCTCGGTGAAGCCACGAAGCCACGAGGTCGATGTGGTGGCACTATGCCCGTCGCTCTCGAGATTGACTAGCGGTTTCTTGATCAGCAGCGTGCGCGTTGAATCAAGACTCAAAGACGGCAAATAAATGCGGAGCACATCGCCGGTAATGTGACCCACGTACGCGGCCCTCTCGAAAACGTCATCCACCACCAGGCTAGTTCCTTGCATACTCAGATGGATGTTCGCCAGCTGCATGCCGGTGGGAAAGTCGAGAATCCGCAATGTCCTGTCTCGCCCGAGGCTATATATTCGGGCGGTATGCAGTTGCCAGGCAGCGCCCAGATGGAGCGCAACTACTGCACCAGCATGTACCGCAGTGAAACGGCGCCATGGTTGGTGCGTCTGCCCCGCAAACAGCTCCGATGTCGCCCAAACCGTGATACTCCCGTCTTCGCCTCCAGTTACAAGGAACGCATCATCTAGAGTGAACACCAGCGTTGTCACCGCGAGAAGCTGCAGCTCCCAAGCGGCAGCCGACTGATGCCCGGTTTCAGTGTTTGCGGCGGCACTGCTTGGTCCCGATCCCGCACTGGGCGCAAGCAGGACTCCAGTGTGCAGGTCCCACAGGTACCCGAGACCCTGCGCTGTGCCCGCAGCTAGAAAGTGGCCTCCGTGGGAACACGCCAGGGCCGTTAGGTTCTCGCCCAGCGTCACCTGGGCGACTTCCGAGTCGCGCTCTAGCGTGAAAAATTTAATGCAGCTCTTATGGAGACCGGTGTTCACTCCAAACACATATCGATCCCAGGTAGCAGGCGACGCAAGCACAGGGCAAAATGTTTGAGCACGTAACGAGCCCGACACCTCAGGGGCCGCAGCGCGTCCTATACCTAGTCGCTGAGCGCCTGTTGGCCGAGTGAGCTGCAGCTCGCGTCGCACGACTCGCTCTCGCGTGTTCCAGAGGAGTGCCCTGCCGGACGATCCGTCCTCAGAAACGGATACGGAGAGTACATCAGAACCTAAATAGGCACTCATCCATGGTTTTCTCAGTGCCAATAGAAGCTGGGCCTTTTCAGGACAACGCCTCGCCCCTGGCTATTGACCGCTGGGGGCGTAGATCGTATCGGTGAGCGTCGCCGCAGCCGCCGGCCTCACGATGGCATCCGACCGTCGCAGTCTTGGCATGATGCCTTGGAAAAGCGACCGCTGGCTGCTGTCTGCAGGACGAACAGACCAGCGCATTCTGACAGACGCTTCGACGTTGGAGACGCTTCAGTCACGAATTTTCCCTGGGAATAGAGGCTATGTGTCGAGCAATCGCCAGTGTACCGAGTCGGCCTTGCGCGCTGCGCCCGTGTCAGGGATGCATGGAACACCGAAATGCATGCGCTGTTCCCGCCTTGCGATTCATTATACGAACGATTGTCGAAATGCACCGTCGGTATTCCGTGATACAGCAACAAGGGCTTATGGAACGATACGTAGGTTTGGGAATTTGAGTCGTTTTTGTCCGAGCGGCTTCTTCGACTCGTTGGGGCTGAAATGCGTTACGTCACCGAAATAAAAGGGATTCGCGGCGCATTCGAAAGAACGTTCGTAAATAATCAATACCGATATTCATTTCTCTATGTGGAATTCTCTACACTTCTGCTCTTTTCACGTCTGGCATGCTCAAATGACGCATGCGTACGCTGTTTGATCTTTCTTTTTCGAAGCATCTCGTTGATGCAGCAACGCGCACCGCTAGATTGTTAACGAAAGAAACTTGACTTCGTTTCCTGGCGGCTTGTCCACAAAATCGATGCAGCAGCTTCACTGAATTCGTCACGAAATAAACATCGATTTCGTTCGAAAGACGAGGTCTCCACTATTTCTGACCATCCACCAAGGACATTCGATAGCAGCAGCATGATACCTCTCGAGGCACGTGCACGCAGAGGCTGCCTTGTTTTCTGTTTTCACGGAAACTTGTCCTGGACTTGGACTTGAATGATCACAGCGATCACTTTCAGTGGAGCATATATGACTAGTCTGTACTACGTGAGCGTAGACATATCAAATTCTCTCGACTTGGTCCCCTTCATGGATTTTAGCCTCTGGTACATGTTTCGTCATGGGTGACATCGGGTTTCATATATTCTTGTCTATTCGTAAAAACAGCAGCGAACAGAAGGCGGATCAAGTTATGCATTTGAAGAAACGCTTCATCGTTCATTCCGTCTAAGACCGTCTTCTCGACCGTGAAGAACAGGCTCAGGGAAGCAAAACCAATATTTGGACAACTCAGATTGTCCTTGAAACGAACATGTGGAAAATGCTTCCGGTGCGTAAACTTACCACTAAACAGCGAGGATGGGGAAGAACAACAAAACGGACCGCTAGTTGGTAACTTGTTCATCGATGCTGTCCATCGCCCGCAGCACGAGATAAAACGGGGCATCATTCACGTCTATTCGGAAGCTCACTTGAGCGGTATAAGATCCCGCGCGCCGAGATTGAGATCTTTTCAGAGAAAAATGTACCCGCCAACCCGAGCGACGAATCCAACCGCATGCCAGATGCGGCAATGACAGGAACGTCCGGTTCCATTCTGCTCTGCATAGCAATGCGATCCTGGGAGCCGAATGGCGATACAAGCGCGCTCCATCGGGCGCCATTGACGGGTACTAACCTACAAGTCACTTGCAGCCTTTCGAGAAAAGATAACGAATTATCAGTACATTAACGAAGAAGGGACACCAATAGAGGACTCTACAATAGCGAAAGAGGCCCAACGGGATACAGAAGAAAAGACACAATGGCATCATGATCCACATGCCAGAAGAGTAACCAGAGAAAGTAGCTCAGGAAAGAGCCCGAAGAAGAAGAAGACCAACAAGAGAAAACAGAAGAATAGAGAGAAGAACTCCCAAACGGGCCCATCACAAGTGATCCCCAGAAAGAGCACCCAAGTGGGAACTCAAGAAAGCTGCCACCAAACCCAGTCACCTACTCACAGCGCTGTAGATCCGAAAAGCCGTGCATACAAATCTTTAGACCAATTGGCACGCGAGTTTGTAGCTGGGAATCAGAAGATCGCCAGAGAACTGGGACGGCTGGCACCAGAACGCAACAGTTGCAAAGCGCAGAACCTGAAACGACGTACCAAAACTCGGATTGATGGATGCTACCGACTCAACAAGATCGTCAACCGCACCGCCATACGTGCCAACGCCGGAGACAAGGAAGCGAAGGCAGTGCTACCGGCGCTATTGCGGGCGATCAGGGCAGGCGCTCGGTGCACGATTTTACGTATGAAACGACCAGAATATCCGAGAAGAAGTATGGGTAATGTAACTTGGAGGTGGGCGGTTTGATGGATACTTCACCGCACACTAACAAAAAAGAAAAGAAAAATGCGCATAATCGGAGAACGATGGCCTAAGTAAACGTTTTGTCAATGAAAACAAAATCGCAATACCCAAGCGTGCGGAAGATGGTAACGACTGTAACTTACGTCAGAAGGACATGCGTCTGTTGAGGTCCTGGAGAGCAAGATACTATCGAGAATCGGGAATAATGAATGCGAGGACAAAAATCGAGATATGGAATGCAGGAATGAAGGATCACCCCTGGAAGCTAGGAGCGAGGTGACGAGCCTAGGAGCGGACCTTCAAGCTTTTCGGAAGTTTCATGGAAGTTAGCGTTGTTCATTGGGAGGCGCTGTGGAATGAATATACAAAGCCCCGGTGGGCTCGTCTGCGTATGAATCTATATTGTGGGAAGCGGCGTGCATTTGACAACTTTTTTAGTTCGTTGAGCGCCTTGAAGGAGAATGAAAATCAGAGGCTCGTAATTGCGTATGGAGCAGGGCGCTGGAAGACCCAATAAGGGATTACGCCAGCTCCAACGATGAGAACGTACACGGAGTGTGCACGTCGTTTTGTTACGATACCTGTAGAAGAGTTCCGAACGTCCTAGACACACCATAATCTGGGGTGTACGCTCCAGCGGGTCGAGATGAAAAAGCGCCAGCGGAGCTCTGAGGATATAAAAAAGTACGGAGCACTGACGGAAGAGCAAATGGAAAGGAAAGCGAAATTTCGAGGATTGCTTGCATGAGTAAGTACAACGAATGATGGCAAGAAACGTATGGAGTTTGTGAACCGGGACTTGAATGCCGCGATCAGTGTGCGGAGATTTGCGTTGATGGAGACGAGGTCTACAGAGTAGACAAGAGTGAATTTTCTTGGACAACCACGCAAAGTGGATTTATATTGGAAAAAGTTGGAAGTATTAGATGGCCGCTCGAGAACACCTGGAAGGCATCTGCACGTCAGCTGTAGACGTCTTGTCTAGGGCGGGTTACTCGCCAGTACTGTGCACTGCCGGCGGCATCGTTTTTCTTTTCAAAGGCGTTCAGTGTCGGCGGTGATGAACTTTTCGTGTTCCGGAACAAAAGCACTAAAACGGTGCCGTTACCGGAGCTGGGGTATTTGCTTAGCCGTTTCCAACTTTTCCGTGTAGACGACTGAGGTATCACGCGTTATACTGGGCTGCAGAGGGGAGCACAAAAGCTCAGCAAGCAAACTCGAAGGTATTTTAGGTAGCCTGATCGAAACGCAGAAGCGCTGGTCCGTAACTTCCCGGGTACGAAAGGAAACTTGCAGCGTATTTCGAGAATAGCAAGCGCTCCGCGTCCGCAGGACATGGCTGGTCGTGCGGGAAGTAACTCGCGTTCAAACTTCAACGGGGAACCAGCTGAGCGGTCGCGCCGAACGTCGGCCCGAGGGTACCGCACCACGCTGGACTACGGCGGCGGTGACTGGACCGCACCCGGTCACGCGCCTGATCGCGACACGAGCCAGAGCCAGGAACCCAGTGTTGAACAAGTTTCAGAGCACGAAGTACACGCCGACGTTATGGCTTCCAGCACTGCTTCCGAAGGTAGCTGCTCTGCGGAGCAGCGAGAGTTTCTAACCGTAGAAAGTTACCGACAGCAGAAGAACGGGGAGCAAAAACCTGCTTCTGACTCTGGCTGGAATAGAAACGATGAAACAACGGAGAGAGCATCCAGAGATACGCAATCCGGAGACGCATCTGGCATGAGCGTTACAGCGGGCGGCGCTGTGGCCTCCGTTTCGTCGTCACGGAGCTCAACGGAGGCGTCGACGCCGAGGTGGCTGCATCTATCAAGGCCGCCTTCGTCTGCGGGTAAGAGTTCTGCGGAATTCTCGGAGCCAAGTGGAGCGGCTCGGGAGCGTGCGCTCCGCCGTCGACGCGAGTGGAAGCGCCTGGCGAGGCGCCGAGAGGCCATGGAAATGAACCTTCTCGAAGAGCAGTTCAATAGATACTGTGAGCGGATCCTGAGTGCCCGCGGCTTTTCTCGATCCGAAAGGGGCGCTGCAAGTATGCTCCCCGAATCCATAGCGCTCGCCGAACTGGCAAAGCGCTACCAGCGACGTGCCTCGACTGGGCAGCGCCTGCAGGGACTATCACCAGCCGAGATTCGAGAACGCCGCAATGCACAAAAGCGGGAAAGCAAGCAAAGGATCCAACGATATCGAGAGGAGCGGGCTAGTTTGCTCCGCAGGTTCATCAGTGCATTCAAAATGGAGTTGGGTGAACTGGACGACGACAACGACAACGACAACGACGAGATGCCTACCGAAACTGGCGAGCACGGGCGAAGTGCCGACTCCGCATACGGTGTGCATCCTGGCGATCTCTCCATAGCAAGTACCCAAGCGCGGCCATTCTCGGAGTATGCAATCGCGGACGCAATGCGCTCGAACGCGAACCATGTCCGTCAGAAAACACGACTGCAGGCAGGTAGCCGATCCACGGCGGAGGCGCTTCAAGATATGTCAAGTTTTATTGCAGAATATCGGAAGGATGCTCTCGAGGATATGCTATTCGGTAGTCGGCCCCGGAGCGATGCTGCGAATATGGCGATCGCAGAGCTTGATGGAAACTTGATGCTGAACCAGCAGCTCATTGGTGATGATGATACTGGCCAGCAGCTGCGAGAAGCGAATCAGATTGTCTCGGAATTACTCGCAGAAATGGATGCAAACGGCCCACTGGTGTCGGCCTGGGATCTGAGCTTGTTGAAAACTTCGGGCATGAACACGATCATGGTTCAGAGCCCGAGCATGGGTCGGCTTCTTGTCGGCATACAGGTGTTCCAGGGGCTCTTCACGAGCGAGCGAGCAGCCAGGGTTCTGGGGATATCGGCGACTGTCGCGCGCAACGCGCTCGAACGCCTGCACAACAATGGTTTGCTGTTGGCGATCCCGCGGACAGCGCAGCTGAGTAACGAATACGCCTATCTGGTGCCGGAGCACGTACGTCGCATCCCGCCTCACGTTATCCTGCAACTGGCGACAGAACGCCCAACGCACAAGATGGTAACCCTAGTTGACCTGGATTCGCATTCGGTTGCTTCGGAATCCATGATGATCGAGGCCAAACAGATCCTCTACCGCGTAGAACATAATTTTGTGCAAGAACTAAGAGAACGTCTCAGTCGCTTGCAGTTGGAGTCTCGCTCGGATCAACCGGATGTCTGGGATCGGATTCGGATCTACTTCGACGAGCTCAAGGATGACTTTTTCTACGCCATAGAGGTTGCGCGCAACCATTACGGCATCGTTGGCGTTTCCGACTTTGTCGCCAGCTTCTCATACCCGATTCGGTACGTCCTGAAAGCCGAAGCTCGTACCGGCATCTTCAGGGACATTTACGAACGATTTGAGCCAGCGCTGCGCAGCTACCTGACATCACTGAACAGATTGGGACATAACTTGTCACTATGGACAAGAGATGTCGGCACGTCCGCTGGCGACGTCGTCGCGCTGCAGCGCCAGGTCGAGCACGGCCCGAGCGTGGCCGACTGGCATCGTCTCTACCCGACCTGTCTAGGGAATGAGCATGCAAGCGACGATGCGCTTAGCTCAGCGTTGCTCCTGGGCGGTACAGTAACGTCGGCGGCGATGCCTTCCCCGCTGGCGGAAGATGCACCCTGTGACTCGCTGACCTTGAGCTTTCCCGACGAAATCGAGCACGCTATCCTATCCGGTCTGTGTCTGTCTCGAGCGTGCATCGACTCACTCGATTACGAAGAAGCCGAGCGAATCCTGGAACAGTTACTGGAGGTATGCACGCGGCATTCTCCGATCATTATCCCGAAGAGTCAAAGCGCCAGCAGCAGCGCCCCGAGCAGTACGGCAGTGGCGCCGCTGGGCCCGCGCAGTTTCTTTCCACATCAAGAAGTCCACCTGTTGATGCATCCAACGATTCATGTGGCAATTCTGGAAAACCTGGGTCGTTCGCATGCGCTGCGGGGTCGAACGAAAGCCGCTTGTCGCTGCCTGGCGCAGACGCTGGCACTGCGTCGGCAACTGGGCCAAGAGCAATCCATCCCCTATGCGTTGACGCTGATCTCGTTCGGCGACTCCTTGATCCGTGAACACCAACTCGAAACAGCGCGTACAGTCTTCGAAGAGGCGCTCTCTATCTTCGATCGCTTCGTACACCGATATGCAGAGCGTTTTGAGCTTTCCTCCAGAGCCGAAGCGCTCTACTACCTCGCGCTCCTGCACTTTGTGGCCGGCGATGAGCGCAAAGCCATTGAGTTGTTGAACGTGGCCCTAGAAGTGCTTGATGCTCGACATAGCAGTAACTTTATCTGCTGTAGTCCGCGCACCGTGCTCACACTCGAGACCATGATTTACAAACTGCTCGCCCAGATCTACATCGCTGCGGGGCGACGCGATCGGGCGCTCGTGCTGCTGCAGAACGCACTGAACCTGATTGCTTCCACGTATGCCAGAGGCATCGAAACCGGTATTCACGGAGGCAGCCAGTCGCAGGATGAGCGAGCGACCCGAGATCTCGTCGACGTCCTGAGTCAGCTGAGCGTCGACGCGGAATCGAATGCACGTTAAAGAGACCGCGCATCTGAGAAAAGCTTTGTAAACGACGCACTGTTTTGTGACCTGTATACTGGGCGTCTCTGTTGCATGGTCGCCTTGCCCCGTGCAGGCGCAATGCCCAGTGCTCCAGCGGGTGGTGGAGGTGGTGGTGATGATGGTGATGGAGCGCGCTTTGCAAGCGCCGCACCAGGCAGCATGCGCATTCTGCGCCTTGTAGCTGACTGGCAGCTAGCGTCTCGCAAAGCAGGCGTGCCGCTCAGTCAGCTCTCCTGGGTAGCAGACGAAACCGGCGAGACGCTGGTCGATGACGCGATCGCCTGGAGGTACGGTGGTATCCACCAGGCAAAGTACCAGTTCGCGATGCTGGCTGGACTTCGACCAGAGACCCGCAGCAAGCGCTGTGTTCCCGGAACGGCTGCATGGAGGTCGGTGTCCGCTAACGGCACCAGTGCTGTTGCCAGGTTTGCGATAATCGTCCCGAGAGTGGCCACGCTCCGCTTCTGGGTTGCTGCTGATGCAACCGGTTCAAGTTGCGGCCGCTCGACGGTATCGCTTTCGACCCTGAGCAGCTGCTGTTTCAGAGCGGGACCTGGCCATGCGAGCACCTCGCTTGGGAACAGGAGCGCCAGTTCGGGTGGCAACGTCGCGTCTGGAGGTCGCTGCAAAAAAGCGGCAGCCGCCTCGGCACGCTGTAGGGCGTCGGTTGCATCCGGAGACAGAATGCCTGCAACGGTGCGTTTGCGAATCACACCCGTGTAATGGGTGCGAGCGGTTAACTCTTGTCCGAGATAGCAGCCCTTGTCGAAAGCGATCGCTCCAAGCTGTTCAAAGTTACATTCGAGCGGTAACGACTGGCCCGGGACCACGTCCTGAATGCCCTGCGGAATCGCATGGAGCACGCGATGTGCCTCGGCAAGCCAGTATGAATGATAACAACGCTTGTGTTGGCCAGTTCCAGGCATCGTTGTGCAAGCTGGTGTCGACGACGTTAAGCACTGCCAGCGGCGCATACCCAGCACGGGGGAGCGCGGGTCGATCGCATGCATCTCCTCGTGACCGGCAGCGGAAACACGAGTTTCAACCTGTTTCACTGTCCCAGAACGAGTATCCGTGTTTGAACCGCTCCCCTGGTGTGCGAAAGCTTCCACATACAGCGTCGCAGGCAGGTGTTCCCATGCAACGCGCGCTCGCATTCGGTGCAACGTCAAGTGGCGGAGTGCGAGCCCCACGACTCGCCCGTCGATGTCCAAGTACACGCGCTCCGGGCCGTGAATCCATACCAGGGCTTCAAAAAGCATTCTGCCACGTCTATCAAGAAAGCAAGTGCTCGTACAAACCGGTCCCTGCTCGTTCGCATAGCGTGTCAAGTGCGCGGTGCAGAGACCGTGCAGAAACGGGGTTGTGTCGGGGCCACGGACCAGGACGAGCGCACGTCGCGGCCTTCGCGGTGTTGCTACCCGAGCGAATAAGTGTCGAATCCGCGGAAACCCCTCATTCGATTGCATCGCACGAGTGTCAGATCCAGTAGCTGCTTGCGTCGAGCGCTACCCAGCACGTTTGCAATAGACGCTGTTGTCGAGCGTTCGACAGCGTCGCCGCGGCTCGACGCTGCTGCAAGACTCGAAGGACTCGCTTACCCAGAGCAGTGAACACTGAACCCCTGTGTACCAGCACAGTCTTTTGGTTCTCCTTCGTTGTTCTCGCAGGTACTCAATAACAGTTATGGGTTGCGTACCTGGGAGAGACCGGCCGCGCGATGCGTTTTCGACGACAATGCTGGCATGCGAGCATGCAGCTGGACTTGTTGTACGGTCAGCAGGAGGATACATGGCCCTGTGTTTCGTCCTTATCCTGAACGTGGTGCACTGTCAGTGGAACTTGTAAATTCTCTATGTACTTGACTGTCTCATCGTCAATCCATTCTGCTCGATACGGTCTCTGAGAAATTCGAAGAAAGCAGCCATAGGATATGAAGTTTCCGTACCTTTCATCTGAGCTGTGATGAAGCGACACAACTAGCCAAAGAAACAAATGCGATTCTATAGGAACATGTCGCTCGTTGAATAACGGATAATTGATGTCGTACTGAAACAGCAACGCTGATTCCAGTGGGTATGGATGCTCGTCGCACCCGATGAGACTTTCTTCAGGAAATATGGTAGGGATGGATACGCGCTCCCAAACAGGAGCAAAACGCTGTCCTCAGAGAAGAGCACAGTGTGCATTCCGACCACACCAGTATCAGCCGCGATGCAATCGTGTCGTCACTTAGAAATCCCGAAACGAACAGGATCGCTCAAAAGCTCATCCTTCATCGACGCAGGTCGTGACTTCTGTTTCCGTTCCTCTTGCCTTCTCTTCGTCGGAATCGCTTTTCTTCGCTCATTAGCGGTCAAAGAGTAGGCAGCCTCGAGAGGCGTCACTTTGCTCGTTGCCCCAGCATATTCCGTCCAGTTTAATCCCGTCGAAGGTGTCTTCGCTATTGTTAGATGCCACGGCTACGCTTGCGTACGCAATAGATGACTCGTGCACATACGTGAAAACGTCCGTCAAGCAATGGTTCTCCAGCTTCACCAGCAGCGAAATACTGTGCTGCAGTCCGGCGTTTGCGTCGGAGCGAGGCGAAAGACCGCGCTCCTTTCTATGGGCGTGCTCGCGACACAAAAGGTGAACGAAGAGGAACTCGTGGCTTAGTCGACACGTACGTACTCTACGAAGGCGGACTTTTTTCCTACTGATTATCCAATGCGTCTGAGTCGCGAGGCAGCAAATGGATACAGAGTACAGCGCTCGCATCCACGTCATCCCGCCATGTGAATGTGAGCTGAAACAGCACCGGACGAAGTTGAGGCTATCCTCCCGAAAATGGGATGAGAAAGGACGGCAAGGGAAAACATTCGGAGCGGAAGCAACAATCTCATACATTTATCCAGGCCACTTTATAAGAACACATCAACATGGAGAATCTTCCACAAAGTGTGGTTCAGGACGCCATTACGCATCGTGTAGCCTGTTGCTCCAGGAACGCTCGCACAGCTTCTCCAGTCTTGACCTATCTCGTCATGCAACTGTGTAGACGAGCTTCGGTCGCAGAGATGCCAGGCGTCAACATTCCTCTGGAATTTCTCGTTCAAATCTTCATACGAAAACTGATACTGGGCACAGAGGATGCAAAACGACCAGATCGTAGGATCAGGGATTCGTATAGATTCACTTACCAGAATACCTCGACGTTTCGCCGTGTCATCTCAGCAACTGAAATATGGTACACAGTTCAGGTGCCCAGAAGTATCAACCCAATCTCAAGGATCAAAACGACATGCGAGTCAATGTAGTGCGCTTCATGAAACGCACAATGCAGCGATGGTTTCCGTCGTACCCTCATTACATTCACCCAGAAAAGTCGGGACAAACCGAAGGCGCTGTCCAGCGGTGTGATAGAAGCAAATAGCAGACTGGTGATGGCGGAAGCGATCGATATGGTAGGGAAAGTCGCTTGAGATCGTCCAAGCTCATGGTGTCACCTCTGACTGCGAGTCGGCGAAGGTTGCCTCTAAAAAACGAATGAAACGTGATGCCTCTCTTCCGTGCATCTCTCGCTACAACTCTCTTCTGGACGGAGCCCGCGAACCCGAAGCGAATTCCCTACCCCAAGTCGGGCGCTCTGGACTCCTCAGACACCTATACGACGTGATGCGCATGCCCTACATCATGAGGCATCACATCACTGCAGACACTTTTGTGGAATACTGTACGATCTTTATTGTGAGCTGCGGCTGATCTAAGCATGAAACTAGGAAGCACTCACAAAAAGTTCGCATGGAGCATTAGCGATACGATTTCAGTGTTTCTCGTTTCCAGGCACTATGCGGAAAAAGGTTTCCGGACACGATGAAGCGCTGCGCACTAGCCATTTTCATTCACTTTTCTGAAACTCGAGCCTGACCCCAGCAACAGGACTCGCTTTCAACCGATCCAGGGAGAGGAAGAGAAAGAATTCGTGGTAGGTATAGATCCGGGGGTTTCGGGTGGTCGTACGCGTTGCCCCAGGCCCGACATCACAGGCACGGCGCCAAAGACCTGAACAGAAAACAGATGAACCCCCTGAACTTTTCCAGGGCTCGATATCATCCCACATCGGGCGTGACAGACGCCGATTTGCATACGTTCAAGTGGAATGACGGTGTCGGGAACCGTCTCGATGTTCTGCGCCCCGTACCGATCGGAAGCAGATGTTATGTGCGCTTTCTTCGGAGCGTAGATGATCGTCCCAGAGGCTCACACGGACGCTCTCTGGCAGGAGCACATGAAACGCGCGGGGATCGTCGCCTGTTTCTGTCGCATGAATGCAAGCAGCGTGCAATCTCTAACTTGTCCAATGCATTGGAAAAAGGAAATGCCCCATAACTCGCGTCGGTTGATAGAAGCTTCCAGCGCTGGACGTGCTGGAATGTGCAGGGATTCCACACCCGATCCCTTGACGAGAGCGCAGAACAAGTGCAGGAATTGATGCTGCTCGACTCCCATCGTTCGATTCATTGGGATGTATACGCAACACGGGCACAGCTGCACGATAAAGCAGCATAGGAGAGCGCAAACAGATCTGGATGCTTCAAATGGCATCCGATAAGCTGATCGAGTCTCAGCTGGCGAGGCGGTAGACGGCAAGCCGCTCGCTACAGTATGCTTGGACGAGCAAGTGTCCACCCGAGCACTTTCCGCACCGGGCATTGAAAACCTCGATCAACACCAGGACGTGTCTTGCTCGTCTGTAATGTGAACGGGTTTGTGCCGAACTGCACTCCAAGGTAATCAATTTTATCTCTCTATGCACGTATTGTGCGGAGACGCTACTGACTTTCGATTCAAAAATCAGTGCCATGCGAGAAAGAGCACTGGGTTCTCGTTTCGAGCACGCCACCGGTACGGCACATTCCAGGATTTCAGCAAGCCTGGAACGCTGCACGCAAAAATGACGTGAACGATTTTGCCCGGTAATTGGAGAACAAAAATGGTGTTCCACCATTCGATATTACAAAGCATACTGGTGCAGTGGGTTGCGCTATAGATGCACCCTTTCGATGATGAGTGGGTTCCAGCGGGTCAGTTCGTCCGCGATGCCGCCACGCAGCGCTCCTATGCAAGGGGTGCGGATGCTCCTGCGTACCCGCGGGCGCCAGATGACGGGCAGACAGGCAAAGTGACCGACCGATTGTCCGTCCGTCCCGCTGAATGGCTGAACGCGTGACTGTCCGTCCATCTGCCTGTTTGTCTTTTTCATGTTAGGATTGATAGCGCCAGCATCGGGGCGGCAACGTTGAGGTTTCGGGATCATCATGCACACACAGGGTGATAAACTTTACGCAGCCCCACTCTGGAGCGCTTTCATGCCAGCAGCCTCGGATATCTGCTCGTACGTCGGTACACCATACATCTCTCCGTACAGAACCACGGTCGGGCGTGAGCGCAACATCCTCGTTGCTACGCGGAAAATGTCCTTCTCTGTGACTTTTTCGATCGCAGCGTACAAAGTAGCTGGTTCTACGTACTGGCCCGCGGTGAGAATTTGCCGTCCGAGGTCCTCGCACACCACGGTGCTACTCTCGAGATTCATAAAAACTGAAGCTTTGGTTTGATTCTTGGCTCGCACCAGTTCCGCACGCGTGACCTGCCCCATCTTGGCAATCTCTTCACAGATGATTTCCGCCAACTCCGGCAGGCGGCCAGACTCCGCACTCGCGTGGATCCCAAACAGACCCGAATCGGTATAGCAGTGATTGAAACCAGTGCATGACTGCACCCAGGGATGCCGATTCAGGATACCCGTATAAAGTCGCGAGTACATGCCCTTACCAGGTCCGCCAGCTGAAAAGGACCCGCCGCCTCCCAAGAGGGTGTTCAGCACCGCCACCGGAATGAGGTCGGGATCCGACCACGAGACCGCCTCACAGGCAACGGCGATCTGGGCAAGTCCGTCGCCGTCAAGGCGCGCTTCACCCCCAGTGTAATGCGACGCCATATCCACCACGGCCTTGTCCGCGGGTGGACGTGGCAACCAGCCCAGGGCTCTCTCGGCAACGCGCAGCAGCTGCTCGTGGCCAATACCGACCGCTGCAACCACAATATTGCCTGGATTCTGTAATCGCTCGCTGAGAAAACGTTTGACGACTTCTGGAGTCAATTTCTTTCGCCTTTTTTCGTTCATGAAAAGCGGTAGGCCTAGATAATGTCAAAAGATTGGTTAGTATCACGTTCTTGTTTCACGTAACGAAATGTGGGTGCGCTCCGACACAGTCAGAGCCTCGCGATCTTCGAAAAGGGTTCCACTCTGCCTGCTCTAGCGCGCATCCGATGGATTCTCCGTGAGCTGGCCGGCTCGATATCATCGAGCGACCACGAGGCGACACAGCACGTGCCGGCCGGTGGCAGCCGACTCACGCTTCTCATCCGAGCGAGAAGCAACATCTTATTCTCCGAAGCGGTACCAGCGGTGCAGGTGGCAAATGCGTGAAAGAAACGCACACCCCACCGCACTCTCTATGCCGAAGTTGCTTCGGTTGCCACCAGCGAAAATAAATTTCACAACTTACCTAGTGTGTTGCCCTGATAGGCAGTCGCGTGGAGCGCTTCCACCAATTGTAATTGCGTGTCCTTGCCCATCGCGTGTTCCTGTTCGTATTCGATCACTTTGAGCGCGTCCTGCAACTCCGCTCGGATGCCATCATCGAGGGCGGCGGAAACCTCCCCGTACGCCATGAGCTGCGGACGCACTGCTGCCTCACAGACAAGGTTTATGAGCTCAGGAGCAGCGTCTCGTAAGCACTCCCCAGTAAAAGCAATAGACTCGCGTGCCGCTGCACAGCCAACAGAACCTCCGGTGCGTTCAATATCCTGCGCAAGTCGAAAACGGGAGCGCTCGAGCGTTGCCGAACGGAACGCCAGTGTCTCTAGTGCGTGCGTGCTCCCAGCGGTGAAAAGATCCTCGTACCGAGATCCAGCATTAAAATAAACGCCGAACGACGTCACCAGATCGTTTGCCGAGTGCGCCTTGGGCGAGGCGTTCACAGGCGTCACCACCCGCACGCCATTGTCCAGGAACGACACGCGACATCCGCTGGGTCGCGGAGTTGCTGTGGCGGCCTCGGGTGCCGGCACACCGGCCAGAGGGCTCGACAAAGGTACCTCAAACCCAAACCAGCCTTGCAACTTGCGCCAAACCCATGGCGGGCGCCCGCTCTCTGCCCCGCTTTCGCTACTCGGGGAGGTCGCTTTGAGCGTGGAGAAGCGGGCCCCGCGCAGACTTGCAGCAATGGAGTTGCGCAACCGACCCGACGGCCAGGCCGCTTCTGCGATCCCGCGAGATGCAAAGCTTAACATAACCAAGCGCAAAGGTTACTACACGCACCCTCGTTCAGCACTCGAGGGGTACTTGCTTTTCGAACGCGCCGCTTCTGTAACGCGCTACGAACGCGGCTGCTCAAGCGCGGTGTATCGCTCAGTGCGGCGGCATCGAAGGGCGCCTCAACGGCGTCATCGGCTACTGGAATGGTGAGCACATCGCAGGGTCTCTTTCTTTTAGTCTTTCAACACAATTACGTTCCACGTCCAGGTGTGTATCATTAGCTGCTTTTACCCGGGTTATAGCAGATGCGTTCAAAGTGCGTTCATTGGAAGAAATAAAGAGTCCAAGGGAATGGAACGGGTACATAAGTCGAGTCTTTTGGAGGCATAGAGTCGCGGCTGCTGGACAAAAAAACGAATAAAATCTTGTTGTCGCTTACTTTCTAACAGATACGAGCACGTGACGACGAAAGAGAAGAAGCAGATGCGAGATAGGTGAGAAAACGTGTACGCGCCCGACGGGACAATGACGAGACCGCAGTGGCCCGTCGGGCACGAGTTCGATGAACCCCTACAGAGGCGAGTTCCACCAGAGGCAATAAAAGCATGGCGTTCGTGAAGCGATACTTGAACGCTGCGCTCTGTGTGAGACGATATGGTGTGCTGGAGACGAGATGCGCGGAGCTGAACCGTTCTAACTATGCAGGGGCAGCTTCTGCTACTCGAATTGTACCTGGATGAGCTGAAACCGATACCAGCCGGCCGGGTCAAAAAGGCTGGCAGGCATCTGTGACTGTGTGTGTATCTAGAAACTCTATGGTCGCCGAACTTTTTCCGTCTTACTTCGAATCATATTACTCGGGCGTTAACGACTCCCGGAGAACCCGGGACGCTGCAGTATCCGATCGTCTACCTGTATGTCTATGACTCTATCCGAGATTGAGAGTGCGGGTAGGAGCTGAGGTCTACCCCGACGATTATTGGCAGCACTCGTGTGTCGGGCGAACTCTGTACCGAGTCGTCGCTCACATGCCATGGGTGTGTGTGTGTGTGGGTGTGTGGAGTGAACGCTTTAACATTCGGGACGCAGTTGGATCTCAATAGCCTGCATTTGTATGTGGGTAGGATCTAAACCAAGTCTTCTCACAGTTTTCCTAGCAGTACTCGTGTTTCGGGCGGAGTCTAGATCGATTCGTCGCTCATATATCGTAGAGGGGTGCGACGGACGCTTCAGCGCTTGTCTCGCGAACTAGCAGAATACGAAGACCTGGCATGAGTGGAGAATCTCACCCAATAACGTTGCAAATGCCCACGGTGGCATACACCTACATAGAGTACTTGATAGGATCCCTTTTCCTGTATTTTTTTGTATCTTGGAACAGCAGCTCAAGTTCCATACAGGAGCGGTCTCTTCGTAAAAGCCGCACACAAAACAGCTTGCCCGAGGTCAGATCATGTCATCGGTCCTGCCGAGTTCACCTGTGCGATATGTCGGAAAGGTGCTGCTGAGGAGACACTGCGAGCTCTGATCGCGCCCAGGAGAGAAGCGTGAAGGACGCTCTTCGAGGGCAGGCACGCGGCGACTTGTCAGAGCACTGGTCGATGCGCACTCGCATCAGCCATGCTGGAAGTTTTCTTTTCCGGATAAATTGCGCATAGTATGCAAGCTCGATTCGTTTCCGTCTATGAAGAGTCTTTCTTCTTCGATGCAAACGTGAGCGCGGCACCGGCAATGCTCAAATTGTCCTCGATCATGCGTACTCAAGGCAGTGTGCCTGAATTCCTGCTTTTTCGAGTGCATTCGGAGGTCCATCAGCGTTTCGTGTTTGTCGGTACAGACGCATGCCAGAGGTGCAATCGGAGCCGGCGCCGAATCCGTCGAGAAGCTGCACTTGACGGGCTTGCACTACTGAGTAGCTTTTTGACGCTGCAGCCTCAAGAAATCGATGCTACAGCCCACATACGTCGAGGGCCGCATACGCGCTGTATTCTCGACGAGTCCGCGTTAAAAGCGCACACACCTTGGCGTTACGCTCAATAGCTGGTCAGCTGCCTCGCTCTGCGCAGTAGTGTACGTGAGCGGGGCTCTGGAATGGGCCGCATCTCTGCAACTGAGGCATTCAACACGAAAATGCACCCGTCGGCCGCTGGGGAGCATGACCGGGCGGCTTCAGACCTCGAATCGATCATTCGATTTTCCCCTGAAAGGGTGCTTTCTTTACCCGTAAAGCTGCCTGCTTTCCCTATCCGTTTGGGAGGTTTTTCCCCGAATGCAAGTACCTCATCCTCAAATGCCACGTGAGAGGCCCAGGTCTCGCGGCATGCCACCGCGGAGTCGCTCGCTGCTGCACATTCTCCGTCGGCCAGGACGCGCCCTCTAGCGCTTCTCGAACTCCTGTCGTAAGACTTCGCTCTCCCGAGCCGCCTCGCGCGCCTCTTCCTTCAGCACTTTCGACTCCTTCTCTAATATTTCGTCCTCCTTCTTTTTATACTCTGGCTCACGTTCCACACGAGGGGTCCGGTACACTTCCTTCTCAGCAGGGTCCGGGTTTTCGTAGAGCTCCTCCTCGTACTTCAGGCCGCTGACGTACTTGTCGAGCTCCTTCTCATCATCAATTTTCGGAGCTTCTTCTCCTTTGTCCGTAGGCTTCTCACGTATCTTTGCGATGCTTGGGGACGTTCCTGGAATGACCGTCGCGAGCAGGCCTCCCAAAATGATGTGCGCCCCTGCACGGAGTAGCGAACGGCGGTCTGGATCCGGTACCCTAACTTGCATACGAATAGGACACTTTGAGCCATTCCAGTGTTTAGGTGCACTTTTCACAATAGCTCCATGACTTACAAACATGATGTTACGTTCTCGCAGATAAAAAACGTGCAGGTTCCAGGCCCGTGTACCACGCGAGTCCCCAAGGGTACAAGTGGATCTCGCGACGGCGTGCGCATCGCCCTCGCGCGCTCGCGGATCCACGCGCAGCGCCTCCGCGAAGGCCATGGCCTGCAGCGCACCTCACGGTGTTCGTTGCTCCGTGCGAATTGCGGTGCACGCTTTGCTGGTATGGACTTGAGCCTGCAAACACCGTGCACAGCTGACACTCGAACAGAAGGACCAACGGGTGCCCGGTGCGTCGTCTACACGAACGACAGCGCATTGCCTCGCGAGTGTCCGAGCAAATCGCAGCTTCTGCTTTGCGTGCGCGCTCGATGCATGCACGAACATCGACATCGAGGCCGATGAATCTATTGGGACTGTTCGCAGCATTTGCTGATTTGTCTTAAGGGTACAGGATCGATGAAACTACTGGAAAGGGTAACATCTGTTGCGAATTCGTTTCACGGATACAGAATTCATGGATCAATTGGGCATGCTACCAGCATTTGCTCATTTTTTCAAGGATATTGGATTGGTGAATCTACTGGATTCGTTATCATCTGTTGCAGAGTTTTTTCAAGCGTACGATCTATGAATCTACTGGGAATGCCCCGCGCGATCCCCAGTGGCGTTCTGCACGCGTTTTCGGCACCTCGAGGGCAAGCCCCGCTGAGGCGCGCCCTCGCCAGCGATGCCGCCTCGCGCACAGGCGTCGGTTGCACCTGGAGCGTGCGAACGCCCTGCCCGCAACACACGGAGCGTGCCGGGCCGAGTGTCGCTGCGAGCGTGTGTCAGCTCTGGTGCACAGCCAAGCTCGGTATCTGAAGCTCATTGGACTGCACTGCACGAAAGCGGGCAGCGTGCAAGGCGGTTACTCTCTCAAACGGAGTGGTTCTATCGTATTAACCTTGAGGGACTCGGCCTCGACCTGAATTTCCATGGCATTTGTGAACGTTGCAAACACGCGCATCAACAGACTTGATTCGCTGGGGTACAGGCACCGCAGTTGGTCGCACGCGTTTCCGCAGCGCCGTGCGTGGAGTCGTGCCAGTACACGTCGTGCACAGTGCGAGGCGTCACTGGTTGCTCTGAAACCGTATACGTCATACCACCTGGCGCGTTGGTTGGCCAAAGAGTGGGACAACTACGACCAGCACTTGGCAAATCCGCCGTTTTGGGCGCACATCAGGGTGAGTTACCGGCCCCTACCCTGGGAATTTTTGGAAGGCCACGCCTTTTACGTGGAATCGATTTACACCTATGCACCGAAGCTTCCGTATCGGGCGACTATTATCAAAATCACGCGAAATAGCGACGGTGCGTTGGAAACGGAGTCCTACAAAGTCGAAGGCGTTGAACAGTTCTACACGGCTGCTTTCGATCGCAGCAAGCTCGCAGAGCTCGTTCGACAGGCGCATCCCCGGCACACCAATCGATGCGTGAAATTGCCGGAAGCATGCAATGCCGTCTTCGAATGGGTCGAAGCCGAACAGCTGTACCGATGCAAAACCCGACCTGGATGCAAGTGCATGGTACGACGTGGTGATCGCGACAGCTATCTCGATGCACAAATGACGCTCTCGGAGTCGCGCTGCACGGCACTGGATATCGGCCGTTGCCCACAAACGCATGAACAGCTCTGGGGGGCGGTGGCAGGGCCGTTCGATTTTGTGGTGCGAAAGTCGTGGAGCGACGAGGTGCCGCTGCCACCGGCTGCCATGGACTGGTGAATCGGTCACGAGTAAAGCAAGCTGCTTCGTAAAACATAACGTCCAAGGTTGTTGGATTGCATTGCAAAAGATGGATCGTGGTTTCTGTTGAAATCGTGACGGGAATCGTACCTGAGGATTTGGATGCGTGGGCGAGCATCAGTAGCGGCGAGTGTGCCGCTACCGCTCGAGGTATTGATTTGCTGGCGTTCTCACGAACAGCATCAGAGGCTCGCCTCAAAGGGCGCTGCCGATGATAAAACGCTGGACGCCATTGTTCGCTCGGCGGGTCGCCACGGCCAGTAGATAACGACGAGCGCAACGCGTACGCTAGTGACTGCATAAAGTCGCTCTCGCAGCACAGTTGCGCTCCTCCGGCAAATTGGCACGCTGTTCTCGTTGCTCTCATATCGCGTCAACCAGGACGGTAGAGGCGATTTGCTGCGCAAATAGCGGGTTTCAGTTCTCCATCGAAACCACCCGAACGGGAACCGGGTCACAACCGAATGGCCTGCAGAGTCAACTTCTGCTCGTTCCTGGACATGACATATCGGTCTGCACTGGACAGCAACGACTTGAGTTAGATTCGTGCCTCTTTGCGTTCTCAGCTGCCATCGCATACCAACAAACAGCGCACCACGATTCGTGCGCATCAAACCGGCATGTCGCTCGATGCTCGGGCGGAAAACCTCCCGCATGGAGCGCAGCCGCATCCTCGTCAGGTATCAGCAGCATGAATGCGCGTAGTAAGCAACTTGAGGCGCTGCATGCACCCAGCTGTCCACAGTATGCACCATGACATCGAATCGTGAACGGTGCCGGAGCGCTGCATCGGGCTAGCTATCCTGCGAGTACTCGATTGTCGCCATAGACCAGAGCGCCAGCCATGGTAACCCGGCGCATGCGCCTTCTTGCCTACAGCGCTAAACGATTCTTCTCTTCGATCACAGAGCTGGAGTCGCTCCTACCGCTTAGACTCCCCGGGTATCGAGCGTATGAGTTGCGCCTGCCGCGTCGTCGACTACGCAAGTCCATACGCAGCACGCCAGGGAATTGGCCCTTGAAGGCTCGTATAAACGAAACATGATTTTGAGAGAAGAAGCATGGATGATCGTGACTGGTGAAACCACGAAATCTGGTGCAGCACGCAACGCTACGAGACCACCACCACGATCACGACAATTATCGAGATGACCTGCAACCGACAGCGCGTTTCACGTATGGTCTTCCAACGCAATTGTATTCCGCGTCCAGGTGCGTGTCGTCAACTGCTTTTCCCCAGTTAATAGCAAATGTGTTGAGGGTGCGTTCATTTGAAGAAATAGAACCTAAGAGAAAGGTACAGGTATAAAAGTCAATAATCCTGGAGGGTCGGTGTCGGCGGGATCGACCAAAAAAGAAGAGAATGCTCTTTTTGCCGAACATCGAGCGAAGAACATCAAGAGACGACGACGACGACGATGACGAAGAAGAAGAAGAAGCAGCAGCAGCGCGGTGATAGATGAGAAACGGTGCTTAGCCGACGACAAAAGTCCGGAAGGCGTCTGTGGCTGGGTGTCTATCGATACACGATACCGCTGTGGTGCATTTTTGGGTTTTTTCGATCACTAGAAATTACTGAACAATATGGACAACGTTGCTGTCCAGATCGCCCAGCGACGACGTACGCAGCCGGCACGCGAGCACTCGAGTCCCAGAATCCAGCGCGTCCGGGTACCAGCAAAACCTTTGGGGTTCGTTTTGCAAACGTGTGCTTCAAAAACGTTGTGACTGAGTGCTTGTCTCAACTTTATCACTATAAGGTACTGACAGAGGCTCTCAGAGTGGTGTCAGTCCCCGGAGTGCGCTGCCTCGTCGCCAACGCCGAAGACTGCTCACGACGGGTCACAAGCAGCGCACCGCCGGGGAGCACCCGTTGCTGCCACTACAGCGACAGCAGCTCTAGCCCTGACCAACGCATATCCATGCAGCAGAGCGTCTTGGAAGCTTTTCATGAGACCTTAGAGTCTGGTGCAGATAGAGAGAGAATCCCGAGGCAAACGTCTGTTGAGGAGCTCGCGCTCCTGGACGAGTTGGATCGACTTGCGCGCCTGCGCTCGTCAACACCTCCGTGCGAGGATGACCAAGGCGGCAGCTCGCTACGAAGACCCGCGGATTGGCCAGATGGACAGCTACGCGAGCGTTCCCCGAGTCAGCACGCGTCGCTGGATCCCCGCAGCGAGCGCTCAACCGATCACGGTCATAGCCAACGTCTCGCTACCGAGCCATTGTTCGAGAACGATGCACATGTGCGCTTCGTTCGAGACGGCAGGGCACATCGCTCGCGGAGGATGCGATTCATCGGCTCGTGCGGCTCACGTGGCCACTTACCTCTAACGCGCTCTACATCGACGCTCACGGACCTGGGTCGCCAGTACGCCATCGAGGAGATCACATCGGTATCCGCCCAACAAAACGCTGGCTTCAACGCTTCACCGCGCATACAGCAGCCAGCAGTAGCAACGCCGCGGCGTCGCGGGTATCTGCGGAGTTTTGCGGCGACGACCAGTTCCGGAGAGCTGGAGCAACGTCAACAGCCCACACCGGATGTTCTCAATACAGCGATTATTGGGCGAGTAGCGACCACCGTTGCGGCCGACTGGACTGATGATTTCTGCTTTCCTGATCGCATTCCTCAAGAACAGGTTATGGATCAGAGGCCCCAGTTGCCAGATCATGCAACCATGGGGCTGCACCCGCTGTTTCGAGTGCCCTCGGCACCGACACTCACTTCGAGCGCCAGCGGCGGTATAACGCGCGGATCGGGTGTACACCAGTCGAGCCCCAGTGCGAGCCTTCGATCCACATTTCGCAACCAGAGGAAGCCTGATGTCACTGTCAACGGATCTGAAGCACCCGCATCAAATGAAAAGCTCTTCTCAGGGTCAGTGCCTTTGGCCATGCGAGCGCACGCCACCGGTCAGGTGCAGCCTTCACCGACAGTCGGTGTTGCGGGAAGCGCAGCGGGCGGTGAGCGCTCCCCCGCTACAGGCCGCAACCGGTCCAATATGAACACTCCCGAGACACTAGTCGCTGCGTCGCTTTCCCCGCGAACCCGAATGATCATGCGTACTGGTCGCCTCGCCGACAATCTGTGGCTCGGCGCCCGTGCTCCTGCTCCCAAAGTTGCCCGTGAACTGTCTGCAGTTTTTGATGGGCAACGCCAAGGAAGGCAGTCAGCGTTTCCTCCAGCGCACCGGAGCCGGTCGCCTGAGCGCAAAAGCCCCGCGTCAGGTGCCGGCTTCCGCGTGGAACCCGCCTCAGCACCGCCAGCGCTGCGTGGTACTGTGCCGCTTTCTCCGCTGCCTAGTGGGCCTGCAAAACAACCAAGTCCGACCCCATCTCTGGCGTCGACCCAGAGCACCTCTACGGAGGACTCAGAGTCCGCCTCTGACTCCGACTGGGACGCCGAACTCGGTCACCAGTATCAAACATCGACAGCTGGCGAGGCTGGCGCTCTCAGCGACTTCATACCCGCGACGTATACGTTTGACGGGAGCGCTGGTGCCCCCAGCACTTTCGAGGACGGTGTGATACCGGCGTTTTTTCGCATTGTTGATCGTGCTCGTGCGCTATATCGCGGACGAGTCATCATGCGGTATCCACGTCCATCATCGTTGGTGTTTTTACGTCTCCCCGAGACGCGAGCTTCGCAGCTTGCCGAGAAGGAGCTCGAATTGTGGCTGATCGGACTCGTAACGTCGAGCCTTGGCTCACCCTTTGAGCATCCCCTAATCCCACCACCAGTGCGTCAGTGGGTCCAGAGTCCCGCCAATCTACAGAAACTGTCCGGACTCGGGGAGCACTCGAACGGAAAGCTGCTTCGAGCATGCAGTGACCTGCACAGTTACATGCCCTGGGTACCTCTGGTGGCGCTCAGTATCACACAAGTCAGCGAATGTGTTCGCAGCTGCCGAGCACGGCGGCGAGCCAAACTCGCCTTTGCGAACCTGCAGCGCTGCCTGCTGCTGGTAGACGCACTTGGCATGCAGCCGGACTGGCTCCCGGTACTCGAACCGTGGCTGGCGTCGTATCTGTTTCCGACGCTCGGCACGCTCCTATTCCGTGTATATACACAGGCCCGTATCGACCGAGGTGGAATACCGCATCTGGTGACGCTTCTGGACCGAGCGCTGTCAAGTCTGAGCTCCCAGGCTAGTGCCTCGGTTCGGTGGCAGGCGCGTCTGATCATTGCCGAGCTCCTGCTGCAGTTTGGCCCCGACTTGGATGCCCCGCTGAAGAAGACCTTCTGGGAGCGCGTTTGTCGGGACGCGTTGCATTGCCTCGGGCACTATGCTGACGTGCTTACCGCTGAACTCGAGAGCACGACAGCAGACCTGGCACCGGAAGCAGAGGACGCGTCGAGTTTGTCAGCGCAGCAGCAGTCCATGGATTTGGTAGCGCCCGATGGACACGGTGTTCGGGCAGCAAGCTTCGGATCCATTCAAGTAATTGCCAGGGCAGCGTGTTTACTGTACTGGCTACTCCAGGGCGTATCTCCGTTCAACTTAGAGCCGTTGGATTATGACACCGCTGCGTTGTATGATGCATGGGCGACGACCTTTTGGCAGCTTCCCCAGGAGCTCCGGCCCCATCTCCACAGCCCGGATGCTCTCTGCGAGTTTCTCATCCAGAAATGTTGTCCGCTGCTTCCGCGACACTGTGAGTCTCGCTACCGCTGCTCGACAGTGCTCGGACACCGTGCGAGCCTCACTGGACACTATGGTGAGGCTGAGTCGCATTTCTTTGAAGCACTCGTGGTGATGCACGGGTGTCCGCCGTTGGTGGACGCTTCGCCCTGCGTTTCGGAGTTTGCACAGAGCGTACTCGAGCGTTACGCCGAGTGTCTACGACAGGGAGCCAAGTACCGATACGCTGTTGCAGCGCTAACTGCGGCAGCAGACGCTTTTCTTGAGCGCACGGGGCAGAGTCCGAACCTGCTCCTCCAACGAATCAGTGAACTGGCACTCTCCGAGCAGGACTACGTTCGAGCGATTCAGGCGAACATCGCGCTGCTCCGAGCAGTCTCCTTAGAAGGACAACTCCTGCAGGCGATTCACGTCACGCTCCGTCTGGGGTACGTGCTCGTAGAAGCCGGTTGGTTCATTCGTGCTGAACAACTCCTAACCGCTGTATGGCATGCGCTCGAAGATGCCGCAGCCTCTATAGCATCAGCGACACAGGGCACCAGCTCTGAGCCATTGCTCACCTCGTTGACACGCGAGGAAACACGCATGAACCTCAGTAGGTCAACAACGGAAACGCCCTCCCGCACCAATTCAGAGCGCAGTGACTGGTTACCCTGGGACCCTGCGGAGAGACGGGTACCATCTCCGAGTGCTCGTACCGAGAGACGCACGATAGAGTCGCATCTCTCGGATATCCTGCTGCTTTTAGCGGATGTTCGAATTCGAGCTGGTCGCTTAGCGTCAGCATTTCAACCGCTCATGCAGCTCCAGCAGTTACTGCCTCCAGCTCGACAAGCAATCATTCACCGCAAACTGGCTGATATCTGGTTGCGTCTGGGGAATCCGGTCGCCTGTCGACAAGCATATCTGCGCTATTTGGCCATGAGCTGTGCGGGCACCAGCACCAGCACCAGCAAAGGCGCTGCTGTGGCGACAAGCGCAGCGTCTGCAGGTGCTCCTGCGCCTTGTCAGGTTCTGATGTCGACTGCGCAAGCGCCGCAGGAGACCAGCAACTACACACCGAAGGACGTTGCATCCGCTACGGAAAGCCGTGCAAACGCGCGAGACTCACTGCACATGCAGTCCATTGAGGTAGAGCGTCTGCCTGGACATGATACATTTCCCGCTGCTGCTGCTGCTGCTGCTTCGACAGCTGCCTGCATCGACAACCTCGATAGAGCGCGAACGTTCCAGTTGGTACGAGGTCGCGCCCCGCCAGAGGCAACGATTCTTGCGTTGCTGTACGAGGAACAGTTCCTCGATGCGCTCGCCGAAATCGACTGTGCGATGGAAATGACGAGCTTTCGACGGCTCCGTAACTTGGCTCGTCTGATGCACCTTCGTGGACAAGTTCTTCGCGAGATGGCGTACCACCTGGACAGTGGGAGCGTTCTACAGGCAGCACTACCCGCGAGTGTGACCATTGAGGTGCTTCCGCAGCTACGTCTCAGTCGATTGCGTTTGGTACCTCCACTCAAACTTGTGCAGCAACTACCCGATGCAATGCAGCGCACGTGGAAACGATGGTTGGCGGAATCCATCCGGTGGGCTTCCCCAGAGCCGCCATCTCCAGTCGACGTGATCAAAGCAGCCCGTCTCTCGTTTGCTGCTGCTGCCTATCTCTATAGCGTTATGGCGGATGAAATCTACGCGGCACTATCCACGGTCGCCGCTCTTCGAATGGGCATAGAGTGGGCGCTTCGCCGCTTTGTGCGAGCTGAACCCGATAGCACGGCGCCTGCAGCTACATACCAGGAAGGTGGAGCGCTCACCAAGGCTCCCGCCAACGACAACGACAACGACGATGCGGAACAATGCGAAGAACGGCTGCTTGAAGCTGCGAGTATCTTCATGGAGACGAACATGGTGCAGGCTTCCATGGAAGTCAGCATAACAATGGCGCAACTGATGATCCTTCGCCAGCAGCCCGAGGCTGGCGTTGCATTCCTACGAGAAGCCTGGGCGACCTTCTCTTCGCTCTATGTTGATGCGAGGAACGGGCGGTTTGCATTTACGCGACTGGCTTCACCGCTGTTGCTGCGGGAGCTGCGTCAGCTGCTCAGTCGGATGGTGCTGGTGCTGTATTGTTTGCCCTCAGCGGTCGTGCTGGAGTTGCACGCGATGCTCGATATCCATAACCAGCTGAGTTTGGAAACGGTACTGGCAGAGGCACGTTCCGCGACTCGCACCGGGTTACGTAGTATGCCGCCAGTGTTGGGGCAGTCATCCGCCCTGGCACGATACCGCAGCTCTACGGACGCGAGCGTAGAGCGCAGCACCAATGCAACCAACGGTCCAGGCGAGAGCGCTGCGAAAGCATCCGCTTCACGCCACTGCTCCGAAGCTCCCAAGACGACACCTGCTTCTTCTTCTTCTTCTAGTGTGACTGCAACGCGCCCAAGGCGTACAGCGCCACCAAGAGCTCGTATTGCAAATGGTCTCGGAAGCAGCGCTCCTAACTGGACCGCGTCTGAACCGCCGGACGTAGCCAGCTCCAAGCATCCATGGAAACGTATTGGTGCTTTATGGCGTCAAACAAAGAGGGTATTGGGGCGGGGCATGCCGCGCTCTAGTCGCCCTGAGCGCCAACCCGAACCCGCAGTCGCACTGGGCACAAACGACGCGGTATCACGGCAGCCGTCGACCTACTCGCCAGTGCTGCAGCATCAGCAGGCGCTGCATCCTCAAAGACCCACTGAGCATGGACAACAAACTCCATTCTCAAGATCGATTAGAGCGTCGAAGTCGAAACAGACGGCTGCAGCGCCGGGCGCTCGCGGAGAAGCGGCACCCAGTACACCAGTATCACTTGCATCCAGTGCGCTGCAACGCACAGCGTCCCAGAGAGCGCCTCGGGTGCAAGTGTCCGACGACAGAGCACCACCACTGCAACAGCGCTCACGCGTGAAGACGCCAACAACACCAGCGCAGGTAGCAGTAGCCACCGAGGTCATGGGTGCATCGGCAAAGCGCAAGTCGCCCTGGCACCAGATCCTTCGCCAGCAACGCGATATACCCCAGGGTAAGCGTGACGATGCCATGCTTTCGAGTCACTCGTTGTCGAGTGGAAACAAAGCTGCCGGCACCCGTGCTGCTTCATCGGAAACGCGTGATATGTTGTCGTCGTCGTCGTCGTCGTCGACACCTGCGCGACTGGTCCACCAAACTACCGCTGCACAAGCACGCCAGCATTGCACCAGCACTAGTACCAGGAGCACGCTGGCAGGCGCTCAACGCGCTGGCACGTCCACAGCAGGGCGTCTTTTGCTGGCCACGGCATCGAGTAGCCACGCAGGTAGCGTGCCGGGTATCCAGCACGCCGCTGTATCCGAAGCAACTGAACTCGGACCGCTCTTCTCTCAAGCTTGCAACCAGATCGTCCGCGACGTCCTCGACGATACCAAACGAAGCGAGACAGCACAGTTATACGCGCTGTTGCAGCAGCTCGACTGGTATGAAGCGCATTCTCCGACGATGTTGAACGCGCTTTTTGGCTCGGATGATCCGGTACAGGTCGCATGGGCCATGCAGCAGCGCTTCGAGATGCAAACCGAGCGCTATCGACGAGGTGAGGTCTCCACAGCGGAACTCGCTCTCGCTAACGAGGAATCCCTGGAGATCTGGTTGCATGAAATGGGAAAGCTCTCGGAGGTGCATCCTGCGGCAGCAGCGCAGTCGATAAGCCCCACTGCACTCGACAATGTCGTTGCTCGGCAGGTCGACAAGGCGCATCGCCACGTGAATGCAGCAAACGCACCGGTTGCTACAACGAATACGACAAGTGCGCGTACTTCTTGTACTGCTTCTGCTTCTGCTTCTGCTATGCCTCATGATCAGCACGATGGCGAGCGGTCGGCAGGCGCGAACGTGCACCTTGCGAGTACCCACGGCACGGCAGCGTTTTCCGCTGCTGCTGCTGCTGCCACCAGCGCTGCCGCACCTTCACCGTCGTCGCTACCGGCGCTGACCAGTACAGCACCGGATCTGCTCTTCATATGCAATGTAGGAGGCCTCGTCTGTGTCTACAACCTACAGAACGGTTTCCGGTACCTGTTTACATGGGAACCTTGTCAGTTTCGGGACGCCGCCAGCGACACCTGCCTCAACGGCTGGTTCCTGCTCCCGCACAGCGCAGCAAGGGATGAGCTTTCCGCGGGACATGCGCTTCCTCCTTCGCCACCTGTAGATGCGCTATGTCCCTTGCAGACGCTGCATGCCGCGAGCGCACTCTTCGTGCCTATCACGACCATGGAGGCGTCTCCTTGGGTAGTTTGCCCGAAAAATCCACAGCCGATACCCTGCTCCACTGCTGATCATCAGCGTCGTGAGCATCCAGCAACGGTTGCTTCGTTATTGGGTATTCGACGGGAGCACTGGCTTCGAAGCGCATCAGCGCAAGACTTGTCCAATACCTCGACGCCGTCAAGCGGTCTCGGTCTGCTGGTCTGTGATCTGACACTTTCGCTGGTGCCGTGGGAGCTCCTGCTCGAAACACCTTTGATACGCGCGTTTTCTCTGCGGGATCACTGCGATCGATGCACTTGTCTCGATCACGATGCAGCTGACATTGCCCAGCTCGTGGTGTTTCAGTCGCCGCTTCCAGGTCCGATGCTCGCGACGCACCGCACCGAAGAAGCAGTTGGTGATCGTCTGGTATTCGCACCGGATGATGTCGATGTCGATGACAAGACGCTGGAAACGCCTCGCATTTCGGCGACAGCAACTGCATCCACGTGCAGTCTCCGCGCTCGCAGCGTTGTAGCTGCACATCAAGCGGCCCTTACCGGGGATACCGAGATGCGTCCTGAGCGAGACGTTGCGTCCACGAGCGATCACCAGTGTTCAGGGCCTAACCGTGGCATCTGCTCGGGGTGGTGTTGGTCCGCGGATACGAATTGGGAAACGACGGGAAGCGGAAACCTCATCTGCGCAGCACCAGCAACACCAGCACTGGATGCAAAAGATCCAACACCATGGTTGCCATACCAGCTCAGCGACGGTGCAGAGCATCCAGAGCCGCTCCTGTGCATCGATGGTGTTTCGCTGGCGTCGGTTACCAGCCGTTCCTCAATACACGATGCTCGTGCTACTACTACTACTACTACTGCTGCTGCTGCTGCTGCTGCTGCTGCTGCGAATCGGGGCGTTGCTCTGGAGCCCCTGGTTCAAGTGCTCCCGCTGACGGCTCGTGAGGCGGCGTTACGAACGGATGATCACGAACGTCCAGGTCTCGGTATTCAAGCACGATCTAGTGCTGGTGCTAGCCAAGAAGCACATCTTGACCAGCTGACGTCTGTGCTTGCAGCCGGCAATGCTGCAGCGACCTGCGCGCCACCAGCGCCCGAAACAAGCTCGTGTTTGGTGACTGGTACGCAACAACAGCTACCGCACGTGACGCCAAGTGCTTCCATGTTGCCGCAGTTCTCCGGCCAGTCTCCAGCATGCTTGTCAGCAGAACCGACAGCTGGTACCACCGGGAAACATCGCCTGCTGCAGCAAACGACCGGTGCATCCGATGCGCCTTTCGGAGATGAGCGGGCACGCCCAGGAACACCACTGACTTGCAGCGGTGATACCGCACCACGCTCGAGCAGTTTTGGAACCCCGATGGCAACCACGACAACAATGTCAAGTTCGCTGCCTCATGGATCGAACCGGAGCACCGCCAGTGACCTAATCGCTGCACTCGGGGTGTTCCCGTTCCACGAGTTGGCGTATCCAGGTCGGGTGCTTCGTGAGATACGCGCAGTCTGTCCGAGCTCGATTACCGCTTTTGTGCCGCTGCCGTACTTGCCCTTGTTTGAGCGTGCGGTGCTTCAAGTGCTGCATATCCACGAAGGAAACCGACGGGTGCGTTCTGTTCAACAGCTCGTGGAGACCCTGCTGCGTACTTTTCTTGAGCAACAGATTCCAGTGGCTTTTGTACATGGTCATTTCGACTGAAAAAGAACGAAGAGCGGCCGAGCCGATCGCGCTCAACTCGTGCTGCACTGCGCGCTATGAAGACTCGCGTGTGCTTGACACCTTGTCCATTCACTGGACGCTGTGTAAACCAGAGTGTCCATACTGGATTCCCTAGAGCGCTGTGCGCTGTAAACGCGCATATACGCGACGCCTTGTCCGTAGGTGAGTGCGTCTCCTCAACATAGGACGGTGCCCTGGCACGAAAGTGCTGGAACAAGCACCCACCGAGCGCGCAAAGACGCGCTTCTTCGGTGCCAGCGCCACAAAACACACACACACACACACACAGATCCAGCAACTGGAACGTGCAGCCAGACTCGTGCAAAGAGCGGGACGCCCGCAGGCGTTGGCCGCTTCACGGAAAACATACACACCTCAGCGTCACCACGGTATTGGGTATCGATCGATTATCGCACTGCAGGATTCTCGTGACGTCCTGCTTCGGAATGCCGCCTATACTAGACGCTGTGTTCGTATCCTGTCCCCGGACAGGTAACCATGCATCCCAAATACATGCAGTCATTCGGACTTGCTGTTCAGAACAGAGGTGGCTTGCGAACTCGGAGGTCGCTCCGCTGGAATCGCTGCAGATGCGGATCCAGGAACAACGGGGCCCGCTTGATGGACAAGGAGTCCTCGTTCCGTGGATAGGCTGAGAGAGCTTTTGGTGCTACCATTTAAACCACCACCACCACCACCACCACCACCACCACCACCCAAGGCCCGCATGATGCCCAGAATGAGCATCACCGCTGTGCCGGCAGCGCCAATGACCCACTTGATCACGCGGTTCTCGATTCGCTCCAACTCGGTGTAGATCTGAGCCATGAACGTTTCGACTTTCTTTTCCACGAGCTGGAGATCACTTCTCAGTACAGCAAAGTCTGCTTTTTCAAGGATTTGCATCTCGCTCTTGAGAGCTGAGAACTCGGCCTTGGTGGCAACCACCTCGGTGTTATAGGCCAGCGCATCTGCGATGATCTGTGAGAGCGCACTCGATAGCGCTTCTGCTTGTTTAGGTGTAAACTCTGATGCTTCAAATACTCTGACAAGCTTCAAGGTATCGAAAGCGATCCGTTGTCCAGCTGGAGCGCGCTGCTCGCCGCAAGCGCGGAACCTCCGCACGTCCACGGGCGCTCGTAAGCGCCCCGCAACAACAAGAGGCAGCAGGCCTGCGGCTGTTGGTAAAGTGCCTGGAACCCCTTTTCTACAGGTTTGCTGTTGCAGCAGCTGCAGCGAGAGCAGAGGTGAACCTGCCCGTCCGAGTGACCAGGCACTTGGCAAGAGCGTACGCCAGGTACCGCCCATGAGGACGACAAACCGGGACCGGGTGGAACGCAAACGTACCGGCGTTGGCGAAGCGCGGCTTCTGGTGCGCTTTCCACCACGCGTCCTGGATACACCTGTGTCGGTGGAAAGAGTCGAGTGCACTGGATAGAAGCTGTGTCGGTATGTTTGGATTGTTGGTGATTGTGGTGAACGGCGGGCTTTGCGGGTAGTTCTACGAGTTGTTGCTTTTTTATCGACGGTTTTCAATACGCCGCTATCTCCGTAGTCCCTTGTTCTGATGCCAGCAGTGGACAGGTACGAACGATGGCAGCGATACCCAAGTGCCGATTGCTCTGCTTCCGGTGCTTATCGACGACGCATTCAATGGACCGGCAAAAGATGCGACCCGTGCTGCACTTGCCG
>Ga0078972_1001545_pt1 | contig 85230 bp, 88 predicted proteins | sample YelNatPaOPGAMG01_FD_67568 | JGI IMG/M metagenome (GOLD analysis project Ga0078972, IMG submission 67568) | Hot spring thermophilic microbial communities from Obsidian Pool, Yellowstone National Park, USA - OP-RAMG-01 (SPADES assembly) (version 2) | ecosystem: Environmental > Aquatic > Thermal...
ATTTTGATTTTCTTTTTCTTGATGATATTGGAGTTGAGAGTTTAAATGAAAAGGATTCACTCTATTTGAATTATGTTATTGATTTAAGATATAGATTCAAACTCCCAGTAGTTATCACATCTAATTTAAGTGAAAATGAATTAAGAGATAAGTATCCAAGAGTTTTTGACAGATTGTTAAGTAAAAATGTGAAGATAGTTTTAGAGGGTTCATCAAGGAGGAAAAAATTATGGGACAAAAAATTATAGTTATCAAAGAGATGATGCGAAAAATGTACCAGGTACATTTGTTGCATTTTTTAAATAGTGAGGTTCAAAGAGTATGGAGAGTTTACAAGTTTTTAAAAATGCTATAATAAATTTTAAAAGGTAAAAAGATTGCAACACTTAAATGTTCAAAATGCGGAAAAACTTTTAACAAATGGTTTGTTAGAAGTTATGCTGAGGCAGGACTGACAGGACTGCGTTGTAGTATAGGATTTAAATACATTATTCCAATATGGCCATTTGTGTTAAAAGTTTACACAAAATGCCCATATTGTGGAGAAGTTACATGGATGGATGTTTTAGGACCTTTTGATAAGAATGAGAAATAAATTTAGTCCTAATTTTTAAAAAAATATTCCAATAAAAGATGGAAGTGCAAGATGAACAATGTAAAGAGTAGAAAAATTTTGGCAGTGATGTTTTTAATTTTGGCAGTTGTGCTTTTTGCTGCTGCTTCTATCGATCTCATTAAGATGAGACTTTCTCTTCCTTCAACCTACACAATGCAAAATGAAGGTAAATTTGTTACCTTCGGTCTTGAAAAGTTACTATATTTGTTTACTCTTCCTGTTGTTATTTCACTGTTATTAGGTGCGTATCTTATCTATCCCTCAAAATTTGAGAAAATTTCTAAAGTTGCAAAAATATTATCAGTGCTTCTTGCTATTGGTGGGTTTGGTATAGCAGTTACACTTATTACGATGTCGATTATCAATAATTTTCGTGAGCCAAACCTCACAGCAAGTTATGTATTCCAATCGATTCTTGTGACATTTCCATTTTGGATGATGGGTATTTTCTCTCTTCTTGCATTTAAAAAAGATAAGTTTCAAGAGATGAAAAATAGTTATAAACTTGGTGGGATATTAGCATTAACTGCAATCGTTGTATTCTCAGCAGTGTATATACTCTTTCATGTTGTAATACACTAAGAAAAGTTATAAACTGAGAGGTTTTACAAGTGGTAACTGCAATAACTATATTCTCAGCACTGTATACCCTCTTTAAAATATAATGTCGTATAGAAGGAGAAATATAATAGATGAAACTTAAGGACAAAAAATTTTTTATTTACTTGATAATTTCAGCAATAGTTCTCTGGTTTATCTTTAATCCTATTGGAAAGTTTGGCTTGCACTTCTTTGGCTTAACTATCTATAGCGGAATTCCTTATCCTTATGTTGATTTGGTTGTAGATTCTTCTTCAATTTTACCAAAAATAAGGGAAACAAAATCTCATTTGATTACAGAAGAGGAATTTTATAAGATAATAGGAGAAAAAGTAGATGCATGGCCTGAATATGTTATTATTGGGACTGGATATGAGGACAAGGTGAAAGTTTCTGGAGGTATTCTCATTCGTAGTGCAAATCCAAGAATTGAAATTTTACCAACACCTGAAGCGATAAAATTATTTAACAAACTCAAATCTCAAGGCATAAAAGTAAAAGCAATAATTCATTCAACCTGTTAAGAATAACATTATCCGAGCAATTCTTTAGACTTTAAATTGTTGCCTCATTCCTTCTACTCAGAGCCAATGGAAGAATAGAAAAACTCAAAGATGCAATCAAAGATCTCAAATCTTTTATTGATTTATTGAAAGAAGAGTTAATAAGGAGGAATAAATAAAAATGTTATTTAAATGTTGTTTCTCTAAATTTGTCTCTTATTTCTAAAAATAATTTTTTTGATTCATAAAAAATACTCAACAAAATATTTGAAACAAATTAATTTAATGAAAATTTGGAAGTTGTTATGTTGTAAAAAATAAAAAGATAAATATAATATTGCGCTAATCCCATAATTGGGTGACTCCTCTTATTAAGGTATAATACCAAAAAACATTTTGGAAGGAGGAATCACCTATTGGCTATTATATCGTAGAATAGCCTAATTAAGGTAAGGCTAAAAATGATAGAGATGTATTACTCCTTTTTGTCCATTGAGAATTGTCTATGAGTTAAATAGAAGAGGTATTGCTATTTCACCTCATGGGGTATACAATGTCATCATCTCATATCCTTGATGAGTTCTGTCTAAAGAATAGCGAAAAACAAAACTCACAAGGAAAAGAAGGCCTCAAACGAATGGTAAAGTAGAGAGGTTCTATAAAACTGTGGGAGAAGAGTTCTATAGCAGGCACTTTTACAAGAGAATGGAGGATATGGAAGAGGGTCTAAGAATATATGTTGAATACTATAACAAGTTTAGACCACATATGGATTTACATGGACTTACTCCTTATGAAAAGTTGAAAGGTCTACTTGGAGGAGGGACTTCAAAATCTTTTGAAGTCTGCAATAATTTGCCTCTTAACAAAATCTTAAATTTTGATACAAATGAAAATGTAAGAGGTACAATTAAAGATGAAAGATTGTGCAGTCACCCAATTTAGGGGACACTATACTATATACTATAGATTATATATATACAGATTAATTAAGTACCAGTGAGGACTATGGTAATCCGTTTGTTGAGCATTTTTATAAGGGAGGTGAATTAATATGAGTGTATACTTAGTTAATTTGATTTTTTCCGCTATTTTTATTATTTCTGCTTTCCTATTACCAAGAGTTCCTCGAAATAGTATTTTTGGTTTGCGAACAATGGCTACACTTTCTGATGAAGAAGTATGGAAGATATCAAATAAAAAAGCCTCATATTTGATGTATATTCTTGGACTCTTTGGACTTATACTCGATGCCTTTTTCTATCTTTCAGGATTTCCAGAAAAAACATTCGGCAATTATCTTCTTATGTCACTTGTAATATCAGTTGTACTTATTGCTGTCTATCTTATTATATACTCGAACAATCTCTGGAAAAAGAAAAATAAAGGCACAAAAATTACCAGTGAGGTTAACATTCCTCTATATTTTATCAACATTGTTGGGATATTAACTGCCTCTTTCATTGTAATTGGCATACTGATGCTATTTGTTCCTCCGAACAGTTTAATTGGTATAAGAATTTCTAAGACTCTTACTAATCCAGAACTCTGGCACAAGGTAAATCGAATTTCTGGTATTGGATTTATTCTTATCGGGTTAGTCTTTTCAGTGTTATTCTTTAAAGATTCCTCAATGGAACCAGAGCTTAGAACGAAAAATTTCAATAATCACTTCTTATGGTTTATAGTTATAACAATTTTATTGAGTTTTATTTCTGTAGGATTAGCTTATATTTAAAGGAAGAAGGAGATGAACAACAACGGAAAATTATGAAAGCCCGACGATTGAACAGGCAGGAGGACGAGGAAATGAGATTAAGCCACAGTTAGTGCATAATGTACAATTTGTGGATCAATATAATCTTGTGTACTACTTCCAGGATGTATGGGAAACCCAAAAAATTGCAGTTCACCATCTCCCAACCGTTTTACTTGTTGAATTCTGATTTAAAGTAGGAGTTTCTCCATGCCCTCCCTTAGTTTAATTTGAAGGAAGGGCATGGCTTTAGGATAAAGGAATAGTATATAAAGTTGTTTAAATTTGATGAAAGTACTATATAATTATAACTAAGAATAAAACTGAGTGAAAAAAGATATAAGAGTATATTTTGCCCTTTTGTTCCATTATCTTAAAGGCTACTGGAAAATTGTTACTTTTGGCGTTTTCCTTGGCATTATTGCAGAAATATGCACATTGATTTCTCCTTTGATTACAAGGTACTTATTAGATTTTGTGATCATTGGTAAAAATTATTTTTATTTTAAGTCATTTTAGAAGAATATAATTAGTTCGTGCTATTTCTACAGAAAATATTGAGCAAGAGATTTTTTTTAAAAGATTGCAGGAATTAATCCAATTAGAAATAAAAACTTTTATGATTTCTAAATTCTCTGGTGTTTTACAAACTTTGATTAGTAATGCATGGTCGCTTACTATTTTATTCTATGGAGGAATGCTTGTAATACAGAACAAAATGACTATTGGAACTTTAATGGCTTTTATGATGTTTACTGGTATCCTTTATCAACCAATTGCAGGCCTTACTAATCTAATTCTCTCCTTCCAGAGTGTAAGAGTCAATCTTATGAGGGTGAAGGAATACTTGGATATTAAACCATATGTAGTAGAAAAAATCGATGCAATAGATTTTATTCCCAAAGAAGGCAAAATTACTGTAGAAAATGTCTCCTTTAGTTACGGAGAAAAACCTGTTTTATCAAACATAAATGTCGAATTCTTACCACATGCTATAACTGCAATTGTAGGTCTTACAGGCTCTGGTAAAACGACTCTTGCAAAACTTCTGGTGAGATTTTTTGACCCTAACGAAGGAAAAATCATTTTAGATAATGTTGATATACGAGATATTAAATTAGATTCCCTTAGAAAAGCGGTGAAATTATTCCTTTCCGAGAATTATGTTTTTAATGGTATCTTGTATGAGAATATTACTTATGGCACAATAGATGTTAGTAAGGAGAAAATAGAATGGGCTTTAGAGGAGGCTGCCGTAGATTTTCTTCATAAGCTTCCATATGGTCTTGATACTATGATTGGAGAAGGAGGCATTAATCTTTCTGCAGGTGAAGCACAAAGAGTTGCTCTTACAAGAGCATTAATACTCTCTCCAAAAGTATATATTTTTGATGAACCTACTTCTTATCTTGACTTAGAAACTGAGAACAATATTAACAATGTTTTCGTAAAACTTAAAAAAATAGTACAGTTATCATAATTGCTCACAGACTTTCTACTGCAAAAATCGCAGATAGAGTGGTAGTATTAGAAAACGGAGCCATAAAGGGAATAGGAACACATGAAGACCTGCTTTCAGAGAATGAGTTCTATAAAAGAATTAACTATATTCTAACGCGAGAGAAATAAAATCCTGGTCGATATTATGCGATAATCCTTCACTTAATTCTATGATGATGTATAAAAATCTTTTTTGCAATTTTCCATTTTTAAGCAGTCAGATACTATTAATGTTTTTACAAGAAACAAAGTGTAAGAGCAAAACTCGACTTTGCCAAGTATGATCTGTAGAAATTAAGAATTAATCAATGATAGAGAGAATTTTTATGTTGAGGTGTATGCACTACAAATTATTTGGTAGGAAGAGTTATATATTAGATCTTTATTAATCTCTTTGGAAATCTAGGCAAAATATTTAAAACAAATTAATTTAATGAAAATTTGGAAGTTGTTATGTCTTAAAAAAAGATAGATATAATTATTATTAAAACTTTTAAAATTTTTTAGATATAATTTTTGATTGGAAAAAAAATTGAAGATATGAATATTTTTATTAAGAATAAGAAATTTGTTTATCTTGGAATTTTTGGAATAGCAATGGGGGCTCTTGAAGCCATAGTTGTTGTTTATCTTAGGGAACTATATTATCCTAAAGGATTTAGTTTTCCCTTAACTTTAATTTCTTCAAAATTTTTATTCATCGAATGGATAAGAGAGGTTTCAACAATTTTAATGTTAATGATGATTGGAGTTATTTCTGGTAAAAATTTTAGAGAGAAATTCTCATATTTTCTTTTTACATTTGCAATATGGGATATATTTTATTATGTTTGGTTAAAAATATTATTAAACTGGCCATCATCTCTTTTTACATGGGATATTTTATTTTTAATTCCTTTTCCATGGATAGGGCCTGTTCTATCTCCAATAATTTGTTCTTTAACAATGATTCTAATTTCAATGACTATAATAAATTTAGAAGAAAATGGATATAAAGTGAAAATAAAATTGTATGAATGGCTTTTAGTTTTTTCAGGTGCTTTTATAATTTTATACACTTTTATTTATGATTATTCAAAGATAATATTTAATGAGATTTTAAAATTTGGTTTAAAAAATTTAATAAATAATATTGAATTTTGGAATAAAATTCAACAATTTATACCAACAAAATTTAACTGGCTCTTTTTTATCATTGGCGAGATTATAATATTGATTAATTTTATAGGATTTATAAAAAGAATAAAAAGATAATTTTAGTTATTTTTTGAAGATAGAGTTTTATCGACAATTTTTAATAGTTCTCTTATTGGAAGATTTTGAGGGCATTTTTTATTTAATTAAATTCAAAAAAATAGAAGAAAAACTTCTATAATATTATAGTTTTAAGTTTCTATAAATAATTCTAATTATATTTACTAAAAAATGGTTTTAAAGTGAAATATAGATCTCTATAAATTTGATAATATTTTTCATAAATATCAAAATTTCCCTGAGGATAAATTATCTCTTTAACTTTAACCATATTTGAAACTGCTTCTTCAAAATTTTTATAATAACCACAGGCAATTGAACCAATTATACCTGCTCCTAAAGATGTAGTTTCAGATGTAATTAATGTCTCAACTGGTAAGTTTGTAACATCTGCTTTTATCTGATTCCATAACTTCGATTTGCTTCCACCTCCTACAACTCTCAATTTTGAAATATTAAAACCCATTTTTTTAAGAGAATTCAAAATATCATTTAAACCATAAGCGGTTGCTTCAAGAATTGCCCTAACAAAATGTGCTCTTGTATGGTTCATTGAAATTCCATATAAAACTCCTTTTGCATAAGAATTCCATTCTGGAACCATTGCACCCATTAAAGCAGGAATTAAAATTAAACCTTCTGAACCAGGTTTAACTTTTTCTGCTTCAGAAGTTAAAAGATCATAATTTAACTCCTTATCAAAAATTTTACAAAAATTGTCTCTAAACCATCTAAAATTTCCACCAGAAACAAATCCAGGATTTTCGATGAAATAAGAATTTGTTATAGCATGTGCATGTGTTTCAACTATTCGATAGTTATCTAATAAAGGTTCTTTGGAAACCATTCCAACAACTTCTGCTGTACCAGAAACATCTACTAACATTCCCTCATTTAATACTCCAGCACCAATACATGCTGCATAATCATCACCACAACCCAATGCTACTATTGGTTGATATTTAATTCCAATATAATCACATATTTCCTTTTTTAATTTCCCAATATTATGAACACTCGGATAAATTTGAGGGAAAAGACTCAAATCAATATCAAATTCTTTTAATATGTCTTCTCTAAATATTCTTTGTTTAATATCAAAAAAAAGAGTAGAAGATGCATTTGAATAATCTATTCCAAATTCACCAGTTAAAAAAAAGACAACATAACTTGCTGGAACTAATAATTTATAAATATTTCGGAAATCACTAAAATTATTCTTAAGCCATAAAACCTTTGGCAAAATATGTGAGGCATCAAGATTACATCCTGTAATTTCAAAAATTTTTTCTCTTGTTATCGACTTTTCAATAAATTCTTCTTCCTCAACTGCTCTTCTATCCATCCATATAATTGCATTATGCATTGGTTTTAAATCACGACCTATTGATACCACACCGTCAACTTGAGCGTCAATACCAATTGAAACAATCTCATCTTCAAAATCAGTTAAAATATTTTTTAATCCATCAACAATTGCTTTTTCCCAAACCTTTACATCCTGTTCTGCCCAAAAAGGTTTTGGGAAAATTATCTCATAAGGATTATAAATTTCTTTTATAATCTCTCCCTTTTCATTTATTAAAGATATTTTTGTTCCCTGCGAACCTATATCAATACCAATAAATTTCATATTTTACCTCTTAATTTTTTAAATATTAAAAAAGGGTGGGGAAATTCCCACCCTTTACTTTTAATGCTTTTCTACATAATTAACAACTATAGCGGTTAAGACATATAATAGTATTAAACCGCTTAATATTGATACTAAATAAATTCCTCCTTTTATTAATTCAGATATTTCACCCATATTAACCTCCTTCAACATTGATATTAATTATTTTCAAATCCTCTTCATCATTAACCTTTGATTTTACTGTTATGACATATTGTCCTGGTTTACAATTATTATTAACTTTTATTTTAAATTTGAATGGTCTTGGCAAAACACCACCTGCTCTTGCAACTACATTTATAGAAGAACCCTGCACCTCTTCTGCATCAGTCGTAGGCGTTGGTATTATTTCGATATCAGGATTATTTGAAACAACTTCTACTTTCATATTTGCTGTGTGCTGTATTTGCTGTCTTCCAGTTTTCTTTGCTATATCCACCTCTAAATTAACTTCTTCATTTGGTTTTAATGTCGTTTTATCTATTTTTATGCTCTCGATATAGAAACCACTCTCTATTGATTTGCAACCTATCAAACCCATTAATATAAATAGGACTAAAATAATTTTTAATCCTATTTTACTATTTTTAATCATATTATTGTTTACTCCTTTTAAAAATTGACCTCAATTTACCAAATACCTCTGGAAATGCTGCAGGAGCAACAAAATAGAGTAAAATAATCCATGCAGCAATCAATTCTATTATCGCTAATGTAATTAAAAAATAAACTTTGCCCATTTTTATCCTCCTTTTTACGCCTTAACTCCAAATCTCTCTTTTACACCAGCCTCTTCGTAAACTCTCTTTCTTATTGGATTATATATCACCCATATTATCAAAGATAGTATAACTATAGCACCTAAGAAATACCATACAGAAATTGGTACAGTTTTAACCTGATACCAGAACATATAAACCGCCCATGCAAATACAACTAAATTCACCCATGGGAAGAAAGGAGTTTTTGCTGGTCTTTGTACATTTGGTTCCTTTTTTCTTAGAATCATATGTGCTATTGGTATCATTATGTACATAAACATTGTAGCCATTACTAAGCCAAAAGCATAATCAACTACCCATCTTTGGAATGAACCAAAAATACTAATAACCAATGAAAGTATTACTGCTGCGACTGGGGATTTATATTTTGGATGTAAATATGTAAATATTTGAGGAAATCTTATATCTCTTGCTAAAGCAAAAATTGATCTTGTAAAACCTGTAATTGCTGTTGTCATAGTTGCAAAGGCACTGAAAATTTCTGCTGCTAATATAATTCTAACAACATTTAAAGGTAGAAGTTTTGGTGCGATTTGCATTGCAGCAGCAGGTATATTGAGTTCTGTACCAGCAAGAGTTAGCCAGACAGTTTGAGGTATGATTGCTACCATACCTATTGCACATAGAGTTTGTATATATGTCATTCCTAAACTTCCCATTGTCTGAATAAATCCTAATCTCTTTTCCTCTGCTTTTATTTCTTCTGATAATTGAGGTACAACTTCAAATCCTACCATATAGGTAATTGTTAAACCAGAAAAGGCTAAAAGACCTGTTATTTTATTACCCAAGCCAGGGAACATTGGATTTGGATTTAAGTTCTGGGAGGCAAGTTTCAAAAATTGAGTTGGACTTATAAGAAATGGAACAAAAAATATAAGAGTTGTTCCCAATATAGTAATGATACTAAAGATTACTTGAACCTTGGTTGAAAAGAAAATTCCTCTATAAACAATCCAGTGGAAAATTATAGCAACTATAACACTTATTATAGCAGCATTTATTCTCCAATCAGGAAATAGCCATTTTAAATAACTACCAATAACTGATAGGTTTAAGGGAACCCAAAATACAAAATTGAAAGCATAGAGAAAGAAGATTAAATAACCGATAAAAGAGCCGAACGATCTTGTTAGATAAACATATTCACCACCCGTGTATGGCCAGGCAGAAATTAATTCCCAGTAAATTAAGGACATGAGTATTATAAATATGCCAGCAGTTATATAAGCCCAAGGAGTTAAAGAACCAGCCTGACTTACTATAAATGTATTTGTTATGAAGAAGTCACCACCTGTAACCCCACCAATTAACCATGGTATAATCATCCACCAAGGAACTACTCTTGCTAAATTTTGAATTTTTAACAATTTAGTTTGATCAATTTTTCTTGACATTATTACCACCTCCTAATAAAAATTTAAAAATAATTTTTAAAACTTTTTCACCTCCCTTCATTTGGAGTTATAACAACTTTTAGTACTTTTCCACTTCTTATTAAATTGAAACTTTCATTAATATTTTCTAATTCAGAGATATGGTTAATAATCTTATCTGCAGGAATCATATTTTTTATAATTAATTTAAGAGCAAGTTTTTGTTCTTCATATTTTGATGCATAAGAGCCAAGAATCATTTGCTCTCCATAATGGAGAATATTACTTTCAAATTTTATATTTTTAACAGATGGTGGAAGACCTCCAAAATATACAATCTTTGCACCCTTTTTTGATAATCTTAAAGAATATTCTTGTGCCTCTGGCGAAGGAGATGCCACAATAATTCTATCGGGTAAATCTTCGCCCAGAATATTTCTTAAATATTTCTCCTGTTCTTCTAAACTTTTAGGTACATTATAATATTCTATTCTATTAAATTTTGATAATGCATTTTTAGATAAGTTTAGTCTTTCATCGCTAATATCTGTTAAAATAATTTCTGAAGCACCTTTTAAATGTGATAAAGCAGCTAACATTGTGCCAATAGGACCAGAACCAATTATTAGAACTTTATTTCCCAAATTTACATCCAATATATTAATTCCATGTAAAGCATCTGAAAGTGGATCAGTAAGAGTTGCAAGAATTGCAGATAAATTATCAGGAATTTTAAAAATATTTTTGAATTGAATATCAACAATAGGCATATATTGTGCATATCCTCCTGGATATGGTGGATAACCTGTAAGGCCTTTATTAATGCATAAATTTTCTCTTCCTGTTCTACAGAATTCACAAGCACCACATGATAAAGTTGAAATTAAAATTATTCTATCTTTAATTCTTAAATTCAAATTTTTTATATAGAAATCTTCCTCTGCTCTTTTCCCTATATGTAAAACAGTTCCAGCAACTTCATGGCCTAAAATCCATGGAGGTTTTACACTATCGCTTCCATTAAAAAAAACTCTTACATCTGAACCACAAATACCACAAGCATCTACTTTTATAATTATGTTATCTTCTGTTGGTTCTGGTGAATCAACTTCCTTAACCTCCATATGCCCAATTTCAGTAAAAACAGCAGCAAGCATTTTTTTGTTCATGATATCTATTTCCTCTTTAGTGTCTCATTTAACTCTTTTAGTGCTTCTTTTGCAGAATAACCCTCTTTAAATATTCTAACTATTGCTCTTGTCATCGCATATGGATTTTCATGCTGGAAAATGTTTCTTCCAACTGAACATCCAATTGCACCAGCCATTTTAGCCTCTTCCATTCTTACCAACAATTCTTCATCAGATACTCTTGTTCCACCAGCAACAACTACTGGCACTTTTGTTGCCTGTACAATTTTTGCAAAAGAGTCTGGATCTCCACTCCAGTTGACTTTAACAATATCAGCACCGAGTTCAGCACAGAGTCTTGCATTTCTCATTAAATAATCAAATCCCCATTGACCTTTAAGTTTATCTATTGATTCATAAGTGGTTGGATATTCTGCTTCTGCTATAAATACCATTCCATATTTCTCGCAATCTTTACCAACTTCAGCAACAAACTCTATCACTTCTTTTTCATTTTCTGTTGCTAAAGGTACAAAAACAACCACTGAATCTGCGCCTAAAATTAAAGCCTCTTCAACTGTTCCAATTCTTGCATTTAAACCTATTTTTCCAGTTCCTAATGCAGAAGCAGTTAATAACATTGCCCATGCTCTATCTTTTTTAAACTCTTTGTAAGTTAAATGAGCAAATCCTTTACTCATCATAATTACATCTGCTCCACCATCCATTGCTTCTTTTACTCTTTTTTTCATATCATAAAGACCATCAAGAAAAGTTGGTGATGTCATTCCATGATCTAAAGCAACAATAATTGATGTGTCTGTGTTTTCATCAATTACTCTTTTTAACCTGAACTCTTTTCCCAAATTTTCCAACTTTTTTTCTACCATTTATACCTCCTTATCTTTTGAAAAATTTATTGGTGCAATATATAGTTTTATTCCACTCTCACTGAACTTTTGAATTATATTTTTATCAATTCTTGAATCAGTTATTATGGCTTTAATTTTGTTGAATGATGTTATTTTAAAATGTGCAAATTTTTCAAATTTTGTATGATCTGCTAAAACATAAGTCTCTTTTGCATTATCTATAACTATTTTCATTGCGCTTGCTTCATCTAAGTTATAACTTGTAAGTTCATGAATTAAATCTATTCCATCTACACCGATAAATGCTTTATCAACAAATAAATTTTTAAGAACAAGTTCAGTTAAAGGACCAATCAAATTATATGTTTTCTCTCTTAATTCTCCTCCAACAAGTATTAAATTAATATTTGTTAATTTTAATATTTCATTTGCAACATTTAAACAATTTGTTATAACAGATAAATCTTTTTTGTTTCTAAGATTTTTTATCATATAAAATACAGTTGTACCTGATTCCAAAAAAATTCTATCTCCATTTTTAACTAAAGTTGATGCAAATGATGCGATTGACTTTTTTTCCTCAATATTAATTTTCATTTTTTCTCTAAATGAAAGTTCAACATCAATCGATTCTATTTTTGCTGCACCACCAAAAATTCTCTGTATTAAACCCCTCTTTGATAATTCTTCTAAATCTCTTCTTATTGTTGCTTCAGATACACCAATTAATCTTTTTAATTTCTTTGTTGAAATGACATTCTCAATTTTAATTAATTCTAAAATTTTATTTAACCTATCTTCTTTCATATAAAATTCTTATTTTTCATTTTAAAATGATAATATGATTAAAGTCAAGCAAAAAATTAGTAATTTTTTGATTATTTTCGATTGATTATAATCAAATTGTATTAAAAAAATGTTAAATTTTAAACATTTAGATGAATATTAAAATTTTCTTAATGCCTTATCGACAATTTTTAATAGTTCTCTTATTGGAAGATTTTGAGGGCATTTTTCCTCGCATTCTCCACACTCTTTACAATTTGATGCTTTTTCTTCATCTTTAAGATATTCATATTCATAAGATGCTTCTTTAAAATCATTGTATCTTACTCCCTCATTGTATATTTCAAAATTTTTTGGAATGTTCACCCCATATGGACATGGTAAACAATATTTACAATTGGTGCAATCGATTGATTTAATATTTAAAAATTCCTCTCTTGCTTTTTTTAATATTTTTAACTCCTCTTCATTTAATATATCTATTTCTGAAATTGAAGCAATTTTAATATTCTCTTTAACCTGTTCAATACTACTCATTCCACTTAAAATAATTAAAACTTCTTTTTTATTCCATAAATAAAGTAATGCCCATTCTACGGCTGTTCTATCTATTTTATAATTTTTGAAAACATTTAAAACACTTTCTGGTGGGTTTGCGAGTTTTCCACCTTTAAGTGGTTCCATAATAACAACCTGAATCCCTTTATTATAAGCATAAGAGAGTCCTTTTTCTCCTGCTTGATAATCTATATCCATATAATTTAGTTGAATCTGACAGAAATCCCAATCATAAAAATCTATTATCTCTTTAAAAACTTCAAATTCATCATGAAATGAAAAACCGATAAATCTTATCTTTCCTTCTTTTTTCTTTTTCAAAAGCCAATCAATTACTTTTAAATCTCTAAATTTCTCCCAACTTCCTTTCCATAATGAGTGTAAAAGATAGAAATCAATATATTCAGTTTTTAATCTATCAAGTTGAACATTGAAATAAAAATCAAAATCATCATATTTTTCAATTTTCCAGACAGGCATTTTTGTTGCAAGGAAAATTTTTTCTCTTATATTTCTTTTTTTAAAATATTCTCCTAAAAAAATTTCACTCATTCCATTATGATATGGAAATGCAGTATCAATATAATTTAATCCATTTTGAATCGCATAATCGAGCATCTCTTCAGTTTTTTTTATATCAATATCTCCTTCATCTTTTATCACTGGAAATCTCATCGCTCCAAAACCAAGAGATGAAATATCAATATCTCCTTTTAAAAACTTTCTATATTTCATAGTTTTCTCCTTTCAATAAATAAATCTCTTTAGGGTTATAATGTCTTAATGAAGAGATTCTGAATTTCAATATACCATTTTTTAGTTTTGTAAACTCAGATTTATTTAATTTATCTTTCAAATATTTCATAGCAAGAACCATTGTTTCATATCTTCCTTTTGTTAAGTTTTTATCCAGAATTTCCTTATTATTTAATATAAACTTTTCCATTTTATCATAATCTATAGATAAATCATCTTCAGTAAATATTCCTCTTATCCACATTCTTGAAATTTTTTCTCTTATAGTGTGCTCTGGTTGTGTGACAAAAAATTCAAAAGCAAATTCTTCTCTATCTATTTTATTCTCAATAAATGTTATATTTTTAAGAAAATCAACTCCAATATTTTTGAAAAGTTTATAAAAAATATCTAAATCATCTATCTTTTTTTCTTCTATAAAGAATTTTTTAAGAATCTGTTTACCAAAAGGGAATTCATAATAGATACTATCCTTTTTGAATCCAAGAGGTCTCGGAATGTGAGGAAAGGAGTAATTTCCTATTGTAATGAAATAATCTTCTAATTTTTTTAATAGAAAATGGATTAAAAAAATTCTTATACCAGAAGTTTCATCTTTATAAGAAATTTTTGCCATTGGAACATCACTATGAGTAATAATAATTCCATCAATTGATGGAATTTCATATGATAGAATCAATTCAAAAGAAAATTTTTCATTTTCAAAAATTTTCTTATTAAAAATCTTATTTGAAAATATATACTTCTCTTTTTTTAAAACAACCTTTTTGATTTTCAACTTTTTATATCTTTTTTCTTTTTTCAACTCAAGGATTTTTTTTGGATTTTCTTCAACAACTCCCATATGATCAAAGGTTGATTTTAAGAATAGTTCAATTAAATATTTCAATCTATCAAATTTTTCTTTGTTGAATTTTTCAAAATCTTTATTTTTCAATAGAAAATCAAGAGAAAGCAAAAGCATTTCAACTCTTTCTTTTGACAATATATCAATCATATCTCTTTCATATCTTTTTATATATATTTTTATTTTTTCATAATCAAATCTAATGCTTTTTACACCATAATCTATTCTTTTCCATAAATTTGATATTTTATCTGGCATAAGAGAAATTTCAGGCTCTTCTATAATTAAATTCTTTACATAATTAGATGTTGGCTCAACAATATCTTGAAGGAGATATATTCCAACTTCATAAAAAAGTGAAGAAGAAATTCTTTCATCATAAAGATTTATTGGCATCCAATCCATTAACTCTTCATCAAAATATAAAGGGAAATATCCTTCAAGCCCATAAACAAATTCATAATAATAACCATTTGTGTCAAAACCAAGTAATCGTGGTATATGAGGATATTTATAATAACCTTTTCTCAAAAAATAGTCATCAAATTTTTTAGCAAGTAGATGTCTTAAAAATTCATTAAAAGATTTTTTAAACAGCAACTCTTTAGATGAAATGTCTCCTTTATGCAATACTCTGAAACTAACAACAAAATCCCTTTTTGTTTGAAAAATTTTATCAAAAAATGGGAATGATCTTCTCAATTGAATATAAACAGTTGCTTCTCCTCCATGACCTATTTCACATATATCCTCAATCTCACTTGATTTCATATTTTAATTTTATATTATAATATAGTCATATGGAAAACTTGAGATTCGAAAAATTGTTGAAAATATTATCTGATAAAACAGACCTTTTTTCTATATTAAGCCAGAATATTGATGAATTAAAAAATATTCTATATGAAATAAAAGTGGAATATGAATTTGATATCATATTTTTGTATTTCCAATATAAAATGGGAGAGATATCTCCAACAATTAAAAAAGAGTTTTATCTTGGTGAAGATAAAATTTTTGATGATGTTCTAATCGAAAAAATAATAAAATATATAAAATCAAAAGGTAACACACTTTTAATCAATGGGATTGAGGATGAAGATTTAAATAAATATTTTAAAGAAAAAGGATATAATTTTTCATCTATTATGCCAATTGTAGTGAACAAAAAAGTAAGTGGATTTTTAATATTATTAGATAAAAATGAAATTTCATATCAAGAAATAGAAATAGAACTCTTAAAAACCTTTTCACTTATTTTATCAAATGTTTTTGAAATGTATTTTATTAAAATTAGATCAAAAGAGCATGAAAAAATGGATTCGATGATTTTCAGTAACCTTGAAGAACTTGTTACATTTCAGGATAAAAATTTAAAAATTTTTGCAGCAAATAAAAGAGCAGCAGATTCAGTGAATATGAAAGTCGAAGATTTAATTGGTAAAAAATGTTTTGAAATATGGAACAAAAGTGAAATCCCATGTGAAAATTGTCCTGTTTTAAAATCTATGAAAACTTTAAAGAAAGAAGAGGGTTTAATAAGAAGTTATGATGGAAGAACCTGGTATATAAAAGGCATTCCTGTTTTTGATGATAAAAATGAACTCATAGGGGCAATAGAAACAACTCTTGAAATAACTGATAAAGTACTTTTTGAAGAGAGATTTAAAACAATTTTCAATCAATCGACAATTGGGTTAACAATAACAGATATTGATGGAAAGGTGCTTTTATCTAATCCTGCAAGATGTAAGATGCTTGGATTTACAGAAGAAGAGATGTTAAAGAAAAATTTCAAGGAATATATTTATGAAGAAGATCTTATAGAGGATTTAAGAAATTATGAAAAATTGATAAAAGGAGAAATCAATAGTTATAAATCTGATTTAAGAGTAAAAAGAAAAGATGGTTCAATAGGATGGAATAGAATTTATGTTTCAAAAGTTACTGATTTAAATGGAAATTTTTTATATTCAATATCACTTATTGAAGATATAACTGAACAAAAAGAACTTGAGATTAAAAATATTTTCCATGAAATGAGATTAAGGGCAATTTTTGAACAAACTTCAGTTGGAGTTACAGTTATTGATAGAGAAGGAAATTTAATCGAATTTAATAAGGCTTTTCAAAACATGTTAGGTTATTCTGAAGATGAATTAAGAAATAAGAATATTAAAGATTTTACATTTCCAGATGATATAAAGGAAAATTTTGATCTTTTAAGAAGTGCATTAGAGGGAAAAATAGAAAAATATATTATTGAAAAAAGATATGTTAGAAAAGATGGAGAGATTGTTTGGGGAAGACTTAATTCATCAGTTATTAAAGATAAAGACGGAAACATTTTATATTTATTAAGCATTATTGAAGATATAACTGATAGAAAGTATAAAGAGTTAAAATTAAAAGAAAAAGAGGAAAATTTAGAGAAAATTTTTAAACAAACAACATTTGCATTATCAAAACTCATTGAGTTAAAAGAGTATTATACATATGGACATCAAAGAAGAGTTTCTGAGTTAGGAGTTCTTGTTGCAAGAAAAATGGGACTTGATGAAGATAGAATAAATTGTATTAAATATGCTGGACTTTTACATGATATAGGCAAAGTTGAAGTTCCAATAGAAATATTGAATAAACCATCAAAATTAACAAAAAATGAACTCGATCTTATTAAACTACACTCTTATTATGGTTATGAAATACTTAATAAAATTGATTTTCCATATCCTATTGCTGAAGTTGTTTACCAGCATCATGAAAGAATAGATGGCTCTGGTTATCCAAGAGGATTAAAAGATAAAGAGATTCTACTTGAAGCAAAAATATTAAGTGTCTGTGATGTAGTTGAAGCAATAAGTTCACAGAGAGTTTATAGAGATAAGTTACCAGTTGATATGATTATTGATGAATTATCACGCAATAAAGGAATTAAATATGATGAAAAAGTTGTTGATGCAATTCTTGAAATTCTTAAAGAAAATAATTATGATTTAAATAAAATTTACACCTTCCAGATTTAAAATTTCATCAGGATAATTAACTATAAAATCAGGTTTTAAACTTTTTAAATATTCAATGTCACTCATACCTCCCCATGTAACAAGCATAACTTTTATATTATTATTTTTACCAAAGATTATATCAACTTCACTATCTCCAATTATTAATATCTCATCACTACTAACCTTTTCGAAATTCTTTATAATTTCAATCAATTTACCATCTGGTTTTTTAATTCCAAATGTATCTCTTCCAATAACTTTTTTAAAATATTTTTCTAATTTAAAGTATGATAGAATTTCCAAACTATTCCTCTCATCTTTGTTTGTAATAATATAGAGAATCTTTTGTTTGTATAATTTATCAAGAATATTAACTATTCCATCAAATGGTTTTGTATTTTTTAATTTTTCATTCTCATAAATAGTAAGAAATTTTTCAACTGAGTCTTCAGGTGGTTTAATTCCATAAACATCAAACGATTTTGATATCAATATATCAGCACCATTACCGATATTTTTATAAATCTCCTCAACTGGTAACTCCTTTAGATTATTTTCTTTTAGTAAAATATTCACACTTCTTGCAATATCAAGTTTTGTATCAAATAGAGTACCATCAAAATCAAATATTATGACTTTAATCATAATTTTTATAATCTCTGAAATACAAGAAATCTATTCCAATTGTTCTATCAGATAATTTTGGAATAGGTGGAAATCTTCTTTTAAAATGAGAATTAACTATCATTTTTTTTACTCTTTTTACCTTTTCTTCTTCAAACCCCTCTTTTATAACTTCAATTACACTTAATCTTTTATCTACGATTAAATATAAAATTTTATCAAGTTCATCATAACTAATTCCTATTTCACCTTCATCTGTTTGTCCTTTCCATAATTCTGCTGAGGGAATTTTATTAAGAATAAATTCTGGAATATTAAGATATCTTGATAATTGATAAACCTGTGTTTTATATAGATCTCCAATTGGCAATATAGATGCTGCCATATCACCATACCATGTTGAATAACCAATCAGAAGTTCACTCTTATTTGAACAACCAATAACAAATCCATCATATTTTTTTGCTTTGTCAAAAACTATACTCATTCTTATTCTTGCCATAAAATTACCTTTTCTTAAATTATCCATCTCTTCTATTTGAAAATAGTTATCAATTATAGGTTTTATATCTATAACTTCATATTTAATATTTAAAATTTCACAAATTTTTATTGAATCTTCAGTTCCTTTTCTACCAAGTTCACCATATGGCATATTGATTGCTATTATATTTTCATTACCAAGAGATTCAGTTGATAAATATGAAACAAGAGTTGAATCAATACCACCACTTAAAGAAATTACTCCCTTTTTTAATCCAATTTTTTCTTTTTCCTCTTTTATAAAAGAGGTTATTAAATTTTTAGCAAATTCAAGATTTAATTTTAAACTATCCATTTTTAATCTCCTTTAAATTATTTAATATTATATCAATATCCTCTTCCCTTCTTAATGGCAAATTAAATATTTCTCTTTTTATTTCATCAAAATCAATTTCAACACTTTTAAAATCCTCTTTTATCAGTGGAAGAGAAACAACTGATTTTCCAGTTGGGTCTTTTACCATTGAGCCACCCATAAATGGAATGCCATCCTCAAATCCAACTCTATTCACAAAAACTATAAATGTATGGAATCTCAATGAATAAATAAATAGAAGTTTTTCTGTTGATTCATATATACCCAATCCTTCATTTCTATAGGATCCTCTCACAGGGATTGCAGAGGTTAAAATAAGTAGTTCTATGTTTTGTAGATAGTGAAGGAATGCAAGTGAAGGATGAAAAAAATCTCTACATATTAACATTCCAAATTTGCCAAAATCAGTTTCAAAACTTTTAATCTCTTTTCCTCTTCCAAAAAATTTTAAATCTTCAAACATTCCGTGATTTGGAGGATAAACTTTTCTATGGTTATGTAAAATTTTTCCTTTTGATAAATAAATTTGTGATATATATGTTACATTATCTTCACCTATTTCTGGAAAACCAAGTGATATATCAATTTTTTGACTTAAATCATAAAAAATTTCCAGAATTTTTTCTTTTTTCAATGAAACTTCTATTGTTCCATCAAGTAGATAATAACCAGAAATTGATAATTCAGGAAAAACAATTAGATTGCTTTTTTCACCAATTGCTTTTTGAATATAATTTTTATGAATTTCTATATTTTTATTCAAATCACCGAGTTTTGTGTTTATCTGTGCTAATGAAATTTTGAATTTCATACTTCCTCCTTTAAAAATTTTAGTTTTGATAGATAAATAATTAAAGGTAGACCAATTAAATAAGTACTGATTGCTTCTCCTATAATTATTGATAATGATATCGAAAGATATAATTTAAAATTAAAATTTTTAAAATTTAAGTTTTGATTCGATAGCATCGTTAGATAAAAAGAAACACCAAAACCATTAATAAATATTGGTGGTATTGGAGCAAGATATATTTTTTTAGTTTTTCTTGTTAAATATGTTAAATATGCAGCTAAAAGAGTTAATAGTGAACCAAAAATAACATCAATAAAACCAAATGGAGAAAAAAAATTTGCAATAAAACATCCAATAAAAAGGCCCCAAATAGCATCAATAGTTAAAAAAGGAAGTAATGTTAAACTTTCAGAAACTCTAACTTGAAATGCCTTAAAACTGATTGGAGCAAAAATTAATGTTAAAACAAGATAAAGACCTGCTATTATTGCTCCTCTAACCAATCTTTTAGTTTTCATATTTTAATTTGATTTGTTAATCCTCTTTTTTTCTCTTAAAGAAGTCAAAAAATGAACTTTTTTTCTTTTCCTTTTCTTCCTCTTTTTCTTTAGTTTTAACTTCTTCTTCACTCTTTTTTTCTTCTATAACAGCCTCTTTTTTCTCACTCAATTTTTTCTCAATTTCTTCTTTTGCTTTTTTCATTTCATTAAGTTCATTTTCTTTTCTTTTCACATCTTCCATTAGAAGGGTTATTTTTCTATCAAAACCTTTCAATTTATTTTTAAGAATTATAATTTGTGGGAGATGATAAAGCCAAACTATTATAGCGCCTATCAATAAAGCACCAACAAAAACAAATCCAACTGGTATTGATGCAGGAGTTTCCCATTTCAAAAATTTTAATGTTACTGGTTGTCCTCCATTTTGAAATAAAAAAATAATTGTCAAAATAAAAATAATCAAATATATAACAGTTCTTATCACTTTCACCTCCTATCAAATTTTACCAAATTTTCTTTATTATAACAAAATATGAAACAAAGTTGAAAAAGTTTTATCAAATTGTATAATAGATAAAAGATGTCAATAGAAAAAGTTATTGCAACAAACAAAAAAGCATTAATGACAATTGATATTGAAGAAAAAATTGAAACTGGAATATCATTATTAGGAACAGAAGTAAAATCTATAAAAGAAGGAAGAGTCAGTTTTAAAGATTCTTATGTTAGATTTGAAAATGGCGAGGCTTTTTTGATTAATCTTGATATTGGCCCCTATCCAGAAGCCTCTTTTAGAAATCATCAAAGAATGAGAAAAAGAAAATTACTCTTACATAAAAGACAGATATTAAGATTGATTGGAAAAGTTAGTGAAAAAGGTTATACAATAGTACCATTATCAATATATTTAAATGAAAAAGGTCTAATTAAAGTTGAACTTGGGGTTGGAAAAGGGAAAAAATTATATGATAAAAGAAAAGAGATTAAAGAGAGAGAATTAAAAAGACGAATTGAGAGGGAGGCAAAGTATGGATATTAAAATAGTAAAGTTAACTCTTTTATTATTGATAATTTTTTCTATATTACCAGTTTTTGCTCAAAATGTAACAAAAGAAGTAATAATAACTCCACCAACAAATATAAGAACAGGCCCAGGCCTTTCCTATGATATTCTTACAACAGTAACAGAAAGGATGGTTCTTAAAGTTTTATCTGAATCAAAAGATTCTGATGGAAGAGTATGGTACAAAGTTAAAATAGATAAACTTGGAAAAGAAGGTTTTGTTGCTTCCTGGGTTGTTGAGATAAGAACAATAGAAGAGAAGGTAGTTGAAGATAAAGAAGTAATAATAACTCCACCAACAAATATAAGAACAGGCCCAGGCCTTTCCTATGATATTCTTACAACAGTAACAGAAAGGATGGTTCTTAAAGTTTTATCTGAATCAAAAGATTCTGATGGAAGAGTATGGTACAAAGTTAAAATAGATAAACTTGGAAAAGAAGGTTTTGTTGCTTCCTGGGTTGTTGAAGTAAAGAAAACAGAAGAGACGATTAAAGAAAATTCTGGTGTAGTAAAAGAATATACTAATTTAAGAACCGGACCTTCAATATCATATGAAGTTGTTAGAGCAATTGAGCCAGATACAAAAATAATTATTTTAGGTATGGCTTTAAACTCTTCTAATGAAATATGGTATTTTTCTAAAATAGATCAAAATATTGGCTGGATTTTTTCTGAAAAAGTTAACCTTATATATATAGAAAAAACAGTTGATACAAAAATTATTGATAAAGAAATTACACTTGAAGTTGAAAAATTTCTTTATGATGGACCATCTGAAGAGATGAAAAGAAGTGATATAGTTTCATCAAAATCAAAAGTTAAAGTTGTTGGAACCTCTCTTATCTTTCCTGATATAATCTATTATGAAATAGTTTATAATGGAAAAATCTACTGGATAAAGTGGAGTGGAGAGACAACAAAACCTGAATCTAAGATACAGATAAATGATATTTCATTTAAAGATGAAGCAGGAAATATTGTTATAGATATAATAAGCAGTAATGAGATACAGGATTATACAGAAACAATTATTTATAATCCAATTAGAATCGTTGTCGATATAAACAATGCTATTCTTCTTTCAGGAGCAATATCAAAAGATATAAATAAATATTCTATTTTAAAGGTAAGATGCAGTCAATATTCACTTGATCCATCAGTTGTAAGGGTTGTTATAGATCTTAATCAGGAATATAAATATAACATAAAAAGAACATCAACTGGCCTTTCAATTACAGTTTTATCAAAAGGAATATTAACAAATTATCCAATTTATTTATCTGATAACTTTTTATCAATATTTCCATCTCCATTTGAAAAGAATAATACCCTATATGTTCCCGCGAAATCTCTTTTTGAATCTCTTGGATATCCAGCAACATGGGATGAAAATGAGAAAATTCTCTCATTCTTTTTTAGAGGATTAAAAGTCGAAATTACAGAAAGTTCTAAGGTTAAAAAAGGAGATAAAACAAAAGAATTTTCTATAAGTTCTATTATAAATAATAATATTCTTTTTATCCCCATAGATTTTATTCCTTTTGTGATTGATTGTGCTATTAATTTTGATAAAAGCAATAAAATTCTCTATCTTGACCCATACATTCTTGAAATAAATTTCAATAAGGAATCTGAATTTAAAGAGATATATACTCTCATTCTCTCTTTTCAAACAAAATATACACAATCTATTCAGAGTGATGTAGTTACTTTAAATATTAATGCCTTACCACAACCAGATACAAATTTAAAAGAAAATGAGAATGTAACATCAGTATCAACAACTTCAAGAAGTGGTTCTAATTTACCAGTTACAAAAATCACTTTAAAAAGACCAACAAACTTACCAAATGTTCAAGTAAGTTCTTCTAAAACACCTCCATCAATCAAAATAACATATTCAAAAGAACTATCTAAAGGTTTACAGGATAAAATAATAATTTTAGATCCAGGTCATGGAGCATATACAGATGGTATTTATTACGATGTTGGTGCTGTAGGTCCATCAGGAGCATTTGAAAGCAAAATTGTTCTTGATATAGCAATCAGAGTTAAAAGTTTACTTGAAGCATCTGGTGCAAAAGTAATAATGACAAGAACAAAAGAAAATGATAAATCAACACCACATTTGGATGAAAGAGTTACAATAGCAAATTCATCAGGAGCAGACCTTTTTATATCATTTCATCTAAACTCATCAACTTCAAGTGATATATCTGGTACTGAAACATACTATTTTCATCCAATGAGTTTGAAATTTGCTGAGTTGGTTCATAAAAAAATTATAAATGCATTAAATACAGTTGATAGGGGAGTCAGAAATAGAGGATTTCAGGTTGTTAAAGATATTAACACTATGCCAAGTGTTTTATTAGAACCTTTATATATTTCAAATCCAAATGAAGAAAAAATGATTCTTGACGAAAATGTAAGGCAGAAACTCGCAAAAGCAATTTTTGATGCAATTGATGAATATTTCAGTCAATGAGTAAAATAGGAATTTTTGATTCTGGAATTGGTGGTCTTTCTGTTTTAAAAGTTGTTTATGAAAAATTTCCAAACAATATATTCATATATTTGGGAGATGAAGGTTACTATCCTTATGGTTTAAAATCTAAAAATGAAATAGAGATTAGAAGTGAGAAAATAACAAAATTTCTAATATCTTTGAATGTTGATTTAATAATTGTTGCATGTAATACAGTTAGTTCAGTAGCACTTGATTATTTAAAGAAAAAATATGATTTACCAATAATTGGTGTTATTGATGGTGCAGTTAATAAAAGCATAGAGGTTACAAAAAATGGATTGATTGGAGTTATCTCAACTCCTCTTACAGCGAGAACTCATATATATAAAAATAAAATTTTATCAAAAAATAAAAATGTCAATGTTTATGAAGTAGGCTCTCAGGAACTTGTAAATATTGTTGAAAATGGATTAATTAATGATAGTCCAACATATAAAATTGCAAAAGAAACATTGGAAAAGATAAGTTTTGTTGATACATTGATACTTGGATGCACACATTTTCCTGCTCTTGAGGATTTAATCCTAAAAATTCTTCCAAATATTAAAATAGTTGATCCTGCTGAAGAGATAATTAAATATATAAATGATTATATTAATAATAAGGATAGATCAGAATTGATTTTTTATACAACTGGAGATATTGATAGTTTTAAAGATAAAGCAAAAATTTTCATTAAAGATTTAGATATTAAAGTTGAAAAAGTAACAATTTAGATTATTAACCAGCACCTCCTCCTCCACCGCCTCCTCCTCCACCACCCCCACCAGAAAATCCTCCTCCTCCACCAGACGATGAGAGAGAAGATGATGCCACTTGAGTTAAAGTATTAAAAGATGATACCATTGATGTTAAACCCGTTGTTAATGAACTGAAATCAAGAGAGCCACCACTATGGAAAGCACCGATTAGATAACTATTTGAAATTTCACTTTCATTTATTGTTGGTAATAATAATTTAAGTTCATTAATAACTTTTTCTGCAATACCAAAAGTCACAGCATAAACAAGATATTTTTCCCATATCACAATTGATTTTGGTACTGCTTCTTTTAAATTTGAGAAATCCATTAAAAATTTTTTTAAAGCATTCCATTTATTAAACTCTTCAGAACCAATTTTTGTTCTTCTTGGCATAAATATTGATAAAAATATGATTAGCCCGGATATTAATATTGAGTAAAATATTAAATATAAAATATTATATCTTATAGCAAAATAGATCGTTATAAATGAAAATATGAAAGAGGCAACAATAAATATAATTGCAATATTAAAGCCTTTTTTTTCAAAATATCCAAAATTCTCTCCCTCTTCTTTAACACTTTCACTGAATGCATCAAAAATTGCTCTAAATTCATTGGGATTTTTTTTAATAAAATTATTTATATCCTCAGTTGAAACTGTAATTTCATTTTTTCCAGCAAAGTCAGGTAATATGCCACTCTTTCCCTTAAATAGAATATCGATCTTTTTAGATTTATTTTTACTTGAATATAAATTTAAAATATCACTATAAGTTAAACTGTGGAAAAGAAAATCATATACTATTTTTTCATAAACTCTCAAATCATCACTATTTTTATCAGTTTTTGTAAGATATAAAATATTTTTAGTTTTTTTGAAAAACAAACCAACTTCTTTTTCACCAACCTCAATTTTTATATAACCTTTCCTTACTAAATCCATTAAAGTTGCTGTAAAATCTTTTGCATTAACATTTTTCCATCTGAAAAGATATCCAACAATTGCTGGCGGAAGATCATCTGGTGGTTCTCTTACATAGATATAATCTTTAGTTGGTTTATATTCAATTCCATATTTTTTAAATAAATAAAACCAAACGATCAATATAACTATTGGAATTAAAAATAAAATAAATGCTATTGATTTTATTTTATATCTTTCAATATTTGATTTTTTTGCAAGTTCTCTTTCATAAGTTAGAATTTCATTTAATTTATTTGCTCCAATTTTCTCTGTATTGAGTATATAAGATGGGAAAATTATTCTTGCTTCAACAAATGTGTTTTCTGGAAGATTATTAATTTTAAGAGTTGCCCCTTTTCCATCCATTTTTTCAATCTCACCCCACAATGGCCCATGAGCAAAAACATAATAATCATTTTCATTAACATTTTCAGGAAAATAGATATTACATTCAAAATATTTAGTATCTCTTTCCCATCTATCTTCAATCACCTTCCAGTAAAAATCTGCAACATCAAGATAGGATTTTATCCCTCCAATAACTTTATATTTAAAATAAAAAGTTTTATCTTCATTTTCTGCTTTGTAAAAAAATTTAATTGAATACATATTTGGAAGATCCTGAAAGATGTATGTTCTTTCTTCTTGAGTTTCTATATTAACTCTATTAAACTCTCCAATATCATCTTTCAATGTAAAATCTGTAATTTTATCAAAACCTTTTTTATCAATATAATATGTTGCCCAGGTGAAACTTCCAGAAAAATGATATGTTCTTTCGATTTCAACATCAAAAGAACCATCTTTATTTATATATATATTTGTTAAAACTTTTTTAAAATAGTAATCTTTAGCCTGAACATTATGTATGTATATTAAAAATAAAAATATTAATAAAATAAAACAAATTATTTTTTTCATTTACTCTATTTTTTTAACTCTTCTTCAATTTTATTAAAAAGACTTGGAGAAACTGCTGCCTTTAAAGCACCTTCTTTTATTAATAACATAAATAGAGAAAGAGCATCCTTCCTTTTTAACCTCATCTCATTCATTATTGTCTCAATATCTTTTTTTCCATCGACTTTGAAGAAAAAATTATTTGCTCTTACATTATTTGTTGGAAATAAACTAACATCAAGACCAGAGTATGTTTTTATAATTGCTTTTGCTTTTTCAGAATGTTCAGGAACTATTTTCATAATATCAATCTCTTCGCGAATTATAAGATTTGCATTTATCAGTGATAAAATAGTTCTTAATACATCAGTTTCATTCAGAGGAACTTCATTTTTAACTTCTCTAATTGTTTTTCCATCTCTAAATTTATTTAGTATCATCCACTCATCTTTATTCAAACTTATCTTTGCAGAAGGAGGAGTTGGATTAACCCTGAAAATTGTATCAAGTGGTGGTAATTTTTTTAAAACATCATCTATAATTTCAACCTGTTTTGCCCCTTCAAATAAAAGTTCTTCAAGTTTTTTATTTATTTTAACCTGTTTATCCTTTGCTAACTCTTTGGAAAAATTAAAAATACCTTCTTTCATAGTTAAGATAAGATAAAAAGCATTTTCACCACTTCTATCATCAAGTTCAGCATCAATTATTTCTCCATCTTTACAAAAAATTTTCGCTTCTTTTTCACCCTCTTTTTCAATTTTTCCTTTAATAGAAACAACACCTGTTCTTTTAGAAAGGTTTATAAATTTTAATAAATCCTCAATTGTAAAATCTTTTAAATTTCCAGTAAGTTCCAATTTCCACCTCCAAGTTAATTATAATATAAAATTATATCATTAAGATAAAATTTATGTAACAAAATTTAAAAAAAGGAATCTTTTTTAATGATTGAAAAAGAGTTAGTAAAAAGAGCAAAAAAAGGTGAGATAAGTGCTTTTGCACAATTAATTGAGATTTATGAAAAAGAGATTATTACCTATTGTTACTATATTATAAGAGATAAAGAGGAGGCAAAAGATTTGGCACAAGAAGCCTTTTTAAAGGCATTTTTAAACCTGAAGAGTTTAAGAAACGAAGAAGATTTTAAATATTGGTTACTCAGAATTGCAAGGAATGGTTGTTTTAAAAAAATGTTAAGAACAAAAATTGAAAAAAAATTGATTGAAAAGGAGGAGGAAAAAACAACATCTATCATTGATGAACTAATAGAAGATGATAGAAAAAATAAAATAATGAACGCTTTGAATAAATTGAATGCAAAAGATAAAGAAATAATAATCTTAAGAGATATCCAGGATTTTAGTTATGATGAAATAAGCAAGATTCTCAAAATATCTATGAGTTCTGTAAAAGTTAGATTATTTAGGGCAAGAAAAAATCTTAAAAAATTAATAGAGGATGAATATGGAGAGATATGAAACAATAAAAAAAGAGTTGAAAAGTTTAAATTTAATTGATCTTGATGGAATCTCAGAAAACATTGTTAATAAATTGATTAAAGAAAAAATAAAGAAAAAAGAGTTATCAAATACAATAATAACTCTATCTTTTATTTCAATAACTGTTTTAATTATTACTTTAATAGGTAGGAGAATATGGAAGAAATAAAAAAACTTCTTCCTCAAAGAGAGCCATTCCTTTTTGTTGATAAAATTTTAGAAAGAGAAGAGGATAAAAAGGTTGTTGCATTAAAGAAGATTTCGAATGACGATTTCTGGGTTAAATCTCATTTCCCGGGTTTTCCAGTAATGCCAGGTGTTTTAATAGTTGAGGCTCTTGCACAGGCATCTCTTCTCATTTTTAAAAAGGAGGAAGAAGAACTTTTTCCTGTTTTTGTAAAAATAGAAAATTTTAGTTTCAAAAAACCTGTTTTCCCTGAGAATCTATTAATTTTAAAATCAGAAGTTATTTTTAGAAAGATGGGTTTTGTGAAATTTAAAGTTTCTGCTTCTATAAAAGATGAAACTGTAGCAGAAGGAATTATTATAGCAACTTTAAAAAGAAAGGAGGAGTTATTAAGGTAAAATGAAAGGGTTTATTTTTCCAGGACAGGGTTCACAATACAAAAGTATGGGGAGGGTAATTCTTTCAAAATATAATGAGGGTTATAATTTCATAAAAGAAGCACAAAATATTTTAAACATTGATTTAGAGTATCTACTATTTGATGCAGATGATGAAGAGTTAAAAGATACTGAAAATGCTCAAATATCTATTCTTTTAACAAGTTACATCCATTTTAAATATTTAGAAAAAAATGGATTAACTCCTGATTATGTTGCTGGTCACTCTCTTGGTGAATATAGTGCTTTATTATGTGCAAATTCACTCTCTTTTGAAGATGCTTTAATTCTTGTTAGAGAAAGAGCAAAAATAATGAAAAAATTTATTGGAAATATTAAGGGTTTACAGGTCGCTCTATTAAATTTAAAATTTGAGGATATTGAAGAGATGGTTAGTAATTTACAGGAGAAAGGTGTAGTTCAGATTGCTGGATATAATTCAAAAACTCAAATTGTTTTATCACTTGAAGAGAATCTTTTGGATGATCTAAAAAATTTAGTATTAGAGAAAAAAGGAAGAATAATACAACTAAAAACATCTTTACCATTTCATTCACCTTTAATGAAAAAAGCAGAAGATGAATTTAAAAAAGTTTTAATGAATTTTAAATTCTCAAAACCTAAATTTGGCTATATATCAAGTGTTGTTAATCAAGAAGTTTCAGATGCTAATTTAATAAAAGAGATTCTATTTAACCAGATAACAAGACCAGTAAAATGGATACAAACTATTATAAAGATGGAAGAGGTCGGAGTTAAAAATTTCTATGAGGTTGGTCCAAATAAAGTTTTAACAAATCTTGGTTTAAGAGATTTCAATAATCTTATATTTTTAAATTCTGAATCACTATTTGAAGAAGAAAGATATGAAAGAGTATAGAAATGCTATTGTTACAGGTGGAACAAGGGGTATCGGTAAGGCAATAGTTTATGATCTTGCAAAAAATGGTTATAATATTGGTCTTAATTTTTTAAAAAATGAGAATGAAGCAAAAAGAATAAAAGATGAATTAGAAGAGAATTTCAAAATCGATATTTTACTTCTAAAAGGTGATATTTCTAAAAAAAGTGATGTTGAAAATATGGTAAACATTTTTATTGAAAAATTTAAAAATGTTCACCTTCTTGTAAACAATGCAGGAATAACAAAAGACAATTTAATAATAAGAATGAAATTTGAAGATTTTTTAGATGTTATTAATGTTAATTTAATAGGTGCTTTTTTAATGATAAAAGAGACTCTTCCATATATGATTAAAAATAAAGATGGATCAATTATTAATATTTCATCAATAGTTGGAATTTATGGAAATAGTGGACAGGCAAATTATAGCGCTTCAAAAGGTGGTTTAATAAGTCTTACAAAATCAATTGCAAAAGAGGTTGCAAGTAGAAATATTAGAGTTAATGCTATAGCACCCGGATTTATTGAAACAGATATGACTATGACTTTAGATGACAATTTGAGAAATAGAATTCTTGAAAAAATTCCTCTTAAAAGATTTGGTAAGCCAGATGAGGTTTCGAAACTTGTAACATTTTTAGCATCTCCTGAATCTTCTTATATAACTGGTCAAGTTTTTATAATTGATGGAGGGCTATCCCTCGGATTTTAAATTTAAGGAGGTTTTTATGAGTAGAGATGAAGTAATGGAAAAATTTAAAAAAGTTTTTATGGAAAAAACAGGTATTGATTCTTTTAAGGAAGAAGATAAGTTTATTGATGATTTAGGTTTAGATTCTCTCGGAGTTATGGATTTAATAACAGGTTTAGAAGAGGAGTTCAATATTACAGTTCCTGATGCTGATATTCCAAAAATAAAAGATGTTAAAAGTGCATTAGATTATATTCAATCAAAAATATAAAATGGAAAGAAGAGTTGTTGTTACAGGTATGGGGGTTATAACTTCTTTAGGAGATAATTTAGAGGAGTTCAAAAATAATATTTTTTCAGGGAAATCTGGTATCGATAGAATAAAATCTTTTGATCCATCTGGACTGGATGTTCAAATAGCAGCAGAAGTTAAAAACTTTGATTTAAGAAATTTTGATAAAAATATTAAAGTTATTGAACTAAAAAGGATTGATAGATTTTCACAATTCGCAATAGCAGCATCACTTATGGCTCTTGAAGATTCTTTTTTAGATATCTCAAAGATCGATCCATATAGAGTAGGTGTTATTGTTGCTTCTGGAATTGGTGGAATTATAAGTTTAGAAGAGGGCATAAGAACAATGATTAATAAAAGTCCAACTCTTGTTTCCCCATATCTTTCTGCAATGATGATACCTAATATGGCTTCTGGTTGGGTTTCTATGAAATTAAAAATAAATGGTTACATTTCATGTCCAACAACGGCATGTTCTGCCAGTGCAACTGCTATTGGTGAAGCATTTGAAGCAATAAGAAGGGGTGATGCTGATATTATTTTCGCTGGTGGAAGTGAAGCATCCATAACTCCTATAGGAATTGTAAGTTTTTCTCAGGCAAAAGCATTATCTACAAGGAACGATGAACCTCAAAAAGCATCCCGTCCATTTGATAAAAAAAGAGATGGATTTGTAATGGGTGAAGGTGCTGGAATTTTAGTTCTTGAAGAACTCGAGCATGCTAAAAAAAGAGGAGCAAAAATTTATGCAGAAATAATATCTTTTGCACAAACCTCTGATGCATATCATATAACTGCACCAGAACCATCAGGTGGACCAAGAGCAAAAGCCATTGAAATTGCTCTTGAAAAAGGAAAGGTATCAAAGGATGAAATTGATTATATCAATCCTCATGGAACTTCCACTCCTCTTAATGATAAAATAGAAACAGAAACAATTAAAAAAGTTTTTGGTGATAAGGCTTATAAAATACCAATTTCTTCAACAAAATCAATGATTGGTCATCTACTTGGAGCAGCAGGAGCAGTTGAGGCTATTGCAACTATATTAATGATAAAAGAAGGATTTATTCATCCTACTATAAATCAGGAAGAAAAGGATCCTGAATGTGATCTTGATTATGTTCCAAATATAGGAAGAGAACATAAGATAAGATATGCACTTTCAAATTCATTTGGATTTGGAGGAGTTAATACTGCTTTAATAATTAAATCTTTTTCTTAAAAAAAATAAAGGGTGGTTCCAAATTTTTTGTTTTTTTAAGAGCCGCCCTTTATTTAATTATGCTGAAATATCCTCTCCTCCATCAACTCTAATTACATTTCCTGTCATCCAGTATAAATTTTTGTTACATAAAGCAGCAATTGCTTTTCCAATATCCTCTGGGGTTGTTAATCTTTTCGAAGGGTTTTTTGATATTGCCAGTTCAATTAATTTTTCATTCTGTGGTATTTTTCTTAATGCAGGTGTATCAGTAACTCCTGCCTTAATTGCATTTGCAGTAATTCCATATGGTGCAAGTTCATATGCAAGTTGTCTAATATATGCTTCAATTGCTGCTTTTGCACCTGATACAGCACCATAGAATGGAAAAACTCTATCATCTCCAGAACTTACCATTGCAAATATTCTACCTCCATTTTTAAATAATTTTCTATAAAATATATCCTGAGTCCAGTAAATAAGTTGATTAGCCATAACATCAACTGTCATTTCAACTTGTTTCTGATTTATTGCATCATTTTTATTCTCATCAATAAATTTTTTTAATGTTCCAAAAGCAAGTGAGTGTAACAAAACAAAAATTGAATTTTCTTCACTATCTTTGTGAAATCTTTGTTCAATACTATTAAGGACAAATTCTCTATTTTTTGGATCAGCAGCATTTATATTGAAAAATTCAACTTCAACATTATTCTTTTTTATTTCATTAATAACATTTTGAACTATTGGTAAATTTTCTTTTCTATCAAAATGTACACCAAATATATTAAACCCAACCTTACTCAATTCTATACTTGTCGCTGCTCCAAAACCACTTGATGATCCAAGAATAATAGCCCACTCTTTCATAACTACCTCCTTTTTTAAAAAAGATTCAGAAATTTTTTATTTGTTACAAAATTTTTATAAATGCATTCATATTATTTCTATATTAACTTGACAAAAATTTTAAATATTAGATACTAATATGGATGGTAAAGTAGATTTTGATATACAAGGAGGTATAGATGAAGAAAAAAGTTATAATAATGGGTGCTGCTGGTAGAGATTTTCATAACTTTAATACATTTTTTAGAAACAATGATGAATATGAAGTTGTTGCATTTACTGCAACACAGATACCAAACATTGAAGGAAGAAAATATCCATCAACTCTTGCAGGAAAATTATATCCAGATGGTATTCCAATTTTTTCTGAAAATGAACTTCCTGATTTAATAAAAAAATACAATGTAGATATAGTTGTTTTTTCATATTCTGACGTTTCTCATGAATATGTTATGCATAAAGCATCAATTGCTCTTTCAAATGGAGCAAACTTTATGTTACTTGGCCCAAAAGATACGCAAATTAAAAGTGTAAAGCCTGTAATATCAATTTGTGCTATAAGAACAGGAAGTGGTAAAAGTCAAACAACAAGAAGAGTAACTGAAATTTTAAAAGGAATTGGATTAAAACCAGTTGTAATTAGACACCCAATGCCATATGGAGATCTTGAGAAACAGAGAGTTCAAAGATTCGAAAAAATAGAAGATATGGATAAAGCAAATTGCACCATTGAAGAAAGAGAGGAATATGAACCACACATTAACAGGGGTATAGTTGTTTATGCTGGTGTTGACTATGAAGAGATATTAAGAAGTGCAGAAAAAGAAGCAGATATTATTGTATGGGATGGAGGTAATAACGATTTTCCATTTTATAAATCAGACCTTCAAATTGTTGTTGTTGATCCATTAAGGGCTGGTAATGAAACAACATATCATCCAGGCGAAGTTAATTTTCTTTCTGCTGATGTTATAGTTATTAATAAAGTTGATACATCTTCTTTTGAGAATGTTCAAAAAATAAGAGATGCAATATATAAAAACAATCCAGATGCTATAGTTGTTGAGGCTGCTTCACCCATATTTATAGATGGTTATGAAAAGATTAAAGGAAAAAGAGTAATTGTTGTTGAAGATGGGCCTACATTAACTCATGGTAATATGTCATATGGAGCAGGTTTTGTCGCTGCAAAAAAATATGGTGCTAAAGAGATCGTTGATCCTCGTCCATATATTAAAGGTACAATTAAAGAAGCATTTGAAAAATATCCACAAATAACTCAGATTCTTCCTGCTCTTGGTTATGGTGAAAATCAACTTAAAGAACTTGAAGATGTTATAAATACTATTCCTGCTGATCTTGTAATTGTTGCAACACCAATAAATCTTGGAAGAATAATTAAAATGAATAAGGAAAGTGTGAGAGTTCTCTATGAATTACAAGAGATTGGAAAACCTGACCTAAAGGAAATTATTTCAGAAAAATTTAAGAGATGATATTCCTCTTTCTAATAATACTTTTTTTACCACTACTATTTTTTATTTTTATATTACCAATTGGATATCTAATTTATGGATTTTTAAATATAATCACAGTACCTCTTCAGATAATTGAAATTGCAATTAATAAGAAATTGAGAAAAAATCATGCACTTGAGCATGCTACAATTAATGTTTTGGAAGAGAAGTTGGGAAGAAAAAATATTTTTTCAGGATATGCAAGGGAAAATGGTTTTTATATTTTTGGACCAATTTCACCTGATGAAGTACTTTATTCAAGCATTGAAGGAAGAGAGAGATTATTGAATGGCGAAAAAAATCTTGCAATCCATAATAGATGTGGAACAAGCATTGCAGTTGCAACATTTTTAACATTTTTCACCTTTTTAATTCTAATGATATTAACTCATACCATAAATATATTTTTATTATTAATTGCTTTCTTAATAGGAGAAATTTTTGGACCTCTTCTTGGAAAGTTTACTCAAGCCTATTTCACAACAGATACCAATGTTAATAATATAAAAATTATGGATGTTCAATATAACCCTTCAACTATCTATGGACCTTTTGGTATAATATATCCATCAAAACCATCTTCTTTTTTTATAAGGACGACAGAAGTTAAAAAAATTGAAATTATATGAAAAATTTTATAGATTTAATTAGAGTTAAACAATGGATCAAAAATCTTTTTATATTTGCTCCACTCGTTTTTTCTAAAAATTTATTCAACTCTAATCTTTTTTTAAAAACTTTTATTTCATTTATTTTGCTTTCTCTTTTAACAAGTGGTTTATATATTTTTAATGATATTATTGATCTTGAGAATGATAAACACCATCCAGTAAAAAAAGAAAGGCCACTTGCAAAAGGTTATTTTTCAAAAAAATTTGCATATTCAACAGCAATAATTTTCGTATCATTATCACTTCTCTTCTCTCTTTTTTTAGATTATAAACTCACCCTTATTTTTATTTTCTATATGTTTATTAATATCTTATATACGATTTATTTAAAAAGGATAGTTATTATTGATGTATTTATAATTGCTTTGAATTTCACATTAAGAATTTATTCTGGTTCTATTGTAACAGGAATTAATATTTCAAGTTGGCTTGTCCTTTGTACTCTATTTTTATCTCTTTTTTTGGGATTCTCTAAAAGAAGATTTGAAATTATATCTTTAAAAGAGAATGCAAATAAACATAGAGAAGTTCTATCTTCTTATTCAGTTGAACTTCTTGATAAAATAATTGTTGTTTTATCTACATCAACAATTCTCTCTTATGCTTTATATACAGTTTCTTCTGAAACTAAAGAAAAATTTGGAGAATCTCTCGTTTTTTCAATTCCTTTTGTTATTTATGGAATTTTAAGATATTTATATCTTATTTATAAAACAAATGAAGGTGAGCCTACAAAACTTGTAACAGAAGATATTCCCCTTCTTTTAACAATATTATTATGGATTATAACTTCTATTCTTTTTATTTATAGATAAATTTATTATAATCTATTATAAAAGAGGTGAAGTATTGATTAGAGACTTTAAGAATTTTAAACCCAAAATTGGTAAAAATTCATGGATAAGTGAGAGTGCTTACATTATTGGAGATGTTATCCTTGGAAATAATGTAAGTGTGTGGTTTGGAGTAGTGATAAGAGGAGATGTTGCATCTATTGAAATTGGTAATGATACAAACATTCAGGACAATTCTGTTATTCATTCTGAAGTTGGTTATCCAACAAAAATTGGAAATGGAGTAACGATAGGTCACAATTCAATAATTCATGGTTGTGAAATTAATGATAATGTAATTATTGGAATGGGTGCTATAGTTTTAAATGGAGCAAAAATAGGAAAAAATTCAATAGTTGGTGCTGGAGCAGTTGTTACTGAGGATAAGGTATTTGAAGATAATTCATTGATTTTGGGCGTTCCTGCTAAATTTATAAGAAAACTTGATAATGAAGAGATAAAGAAGATAAAGAAAAATTCTGAATCTTATATAATGTTGAAAAAAGAGTATGAGAAATAGAAAGACCCCTTTTTGGGGTCTTTTTTTATATTGAGGTGAATATGGGATTAAGAGAAAAAATTGAGGTAAGTAAAGAAGAGAGAGAAGGAGATATTATTTTAAAGAATGTAAAAATTGTGAATGTTTTTGATAACACAATTGAAGAAAGTGATGTAATTATTTATGAAAATGAAATTGTAGGTATTGGGAAATATAGTAAAGCAAGAGAAATATATAATTTAAGAGGTTATTATGCTTCTCCTGGTCTTATAGATAGCCACATTCATATAGAGAGCACATCTTTAACACCTGGTGAATTTGCAAAGGCAGTTATACCTCAGGGTACATTATGTGTTATTGCAGACCCACATGAAATTGCAAATGTTGCTGGAATTAGAGGTATAAAATATATGTTAAATGCTTCAGAAAATCTACCTATGGACATTTTCTTTATGTTACCATCATGTGTTCCTTCTTCTCCTTATGAAAATTCAGGTGCAAGATTAAATATAGAACATCTTTATCCATTTCTATCAAATGAAAGAGTTCTTGGTCTTGGTGAAATGATGAACTATCCAGGAGTATTGAATTGCGATATTGAAGTTTTAAAAAAATTGGAATATTTTAAGAATAAAATCATAGATGGTCACTCACCTTTTTTATTAGGTAATAATCTTAATGCATATATTACTGCTGGCATTAGGTCAGATCATGAATGTACAAATTTACCAGAAGCAAGAGAAAAATTAAAAAAGGGAATGTGGATAATGATTAGAGAAGGAAGTGCTGCAAAAGATTTAGATGCATTATTTCCATTGATAAATTTAAACACATATCCACAAATTTTATTGTGTACAGATGACAGACATCCAGGTGATTTGATAAAAGAAGGACATATCAATTCTATTTTGAAAAAACTTATTAAAAAAGGTTTAGACCCAGTTCTTTCAATAAGACTTGCCACCATAAATCCTTCAAGATATTTTAATTTAAAAAAAATTGGAGCCATTGCTCCACATTACTATGCAAATATTGTAATTTTTTCAGATTTGATTAATTTCGAACCTTTACTTGTTTTTTATAGAGGGAATCTTGTGGCAAAAGAAGGAGTCCCGATGTTCTCTTATGAAAGAACAAAATCAGAAGGTGGAGTAAAAAATACTGTTAACATTAAAACCTTAACATATGATAAGGTAAAAATTAAAGCATTAAAAGAATATATAAATGTAATTGGTGCTTCTTCGAATTCATTAATTACTGAAAAATATGTTTTTAAAGCAAAAATTGAGGATGGATATATAGTATCTGACACAAAGAGAGATATTTTAAAAATAGTTGTAGTTGAAAGACATAAAGCAACAGGAAATGTAGGAATTGGATTTATCAAAGGATTTAAATTAAAATCAGGTGCAATAGCATCTTCAATTGCTCATGATCACCATAATATTGTGTCTATTGGAACAAATGATAAAGATATATTACTTTCAATCTCCATACTTGAATCTTATGGCGGAGGAATATCAATTGCAAAGGATGGTAAAATTTTACATTTACTATCTCTTCCTTATGGAGGTTTAATGACAGATAGAAGTGCAAAAGAAGTTAATGAAGAATATAATAAATTACTTTTCATCGCAAAAAAACTTGGTACAGAACTGGAAGATCCTTTTATGACTCTCTCTTTTATGGCGCTTCCTGTTATTCCTCATCTAAAAATTACTGATATTGGATTAGTGGATACAGATATTTTTAAAGTTATATCAATTTTTGATACTGGAGGATAAAATATGAAAATAATAACAGGTGGGATGGTTTATTATAATGGAAAACTTGAAAATCTTGATATTTTAATTGAAAAAGAATCAATAATAGGTATTGGTAGATTTTCCACTGAGGGAAAAGAGATAATTGATGCAACAGGTTTAATTGTTTTACCTGGTGGTATAGATATGCATGTTCATTTTAATGACCCTGGATTTACTCATAGAGAAGATTTTGAAACAGGAAGTAAGGCAGCCATATCTTCAGGAATAACAACTGTAGTTGATATGCCCTGTACTTCAATTCCTCAAATAAAAAATAGAGAATCTCTTTTAATAAAATTAGATTCTATTAAGAATAAGGCTTTTTGTGATTATGCCCTCTATGGTGGGATAACAGGTAATATGGTTAGAGATTCAAACTTTAATGATCTAATTGAACTTCACAATGAAGGTGTTATTGGATTTAAGATTTATGGTTATTCTTCTGCTCCATATTATGAAAATTTATCTTATGGAGAGATGTATGAACTTTTTAAATTTTTAAAAAAAGAGGATATTTTATTTACAATTCATGCTGAAGATTTCTCAATAATAGAACATTTTATGGAAAAAACAAAAAAAGACAAAAATTTAAAAGGTGGAGAAGCATGGATAAAAGCAAGACCATATATAGCAGAACCAATTTCAATCTGGAATAGTTCAAGATTAATAAAAGATACAAACCTAAGATTACATATTGCACACTTATCAACAAGTGAAGGTGCAAAAATTGTTAAAGAGAGAAAAAATGAAGGAGTAAAAATAAGTTGTGAAGTAACACCTCATCATCTTTTATTGACTTATGATGATTTAATAAAAAATCCGATATTGGTAAAAACATCTCCTCCTGTTAGATGCTATGAAAATAGAGAACTGTTGTGGAAATATTTAGAAAATGGAACCATTGACTCTGTTGCTTCTGACCATTTTTCTGGTGAATGGAGTAGTGAAAAAAATAAAGAAAATATTTTTGATATTGCTTCAGGTATATCAGGAATTGATACAATTTTTCCTCTAATATTTTCAGAAGGTGTTATGAAAAAGAGAATAACAATAAAAAGATTTGTTGAAATTATAAGTGAGAATCCAGCAAAAATTTTAAAAATCAGTAAAAATAAAGGTGCTATAGAAACTGGAAAGGATGCAGACCTTGTTTTTATTGATTTGAAAAGAAAGTGGAAAATAAGAGGTGAAAAATTTTATAGTAAAGGTAAGTATACACCTTTTGAAAATTATGAAATATCTGGAAAAGTTGTTAAAGTATTCCTTAGAGGTGAAGTTGTTTTTGATGAAAATAAGGGCTTTCTTGTTGAAAGTGGATATGGTAAATGGATTAAGAGAGATTTTTAATTTGAATGGATATAAAAGTTGAAGAAGAATGGATTAAAGCAAAAGATGAATTTATTAAAAGTGGTAAAAAATTAATAGTAATTGGTTGTTCTGATTCTGGAAAATCAACATTTATTCTTTATCTTGCAAATGAGATTTATAAAACAGGAAAAAAAGTTGGAATTCTAGATCTTGATATAGGACAATCCAATATAGGACCTCCAGGAACTATAGGATTTGGAATAGTTAAGAAAAATTTAAACAGTTTATTGGAAACAGAATCTGAAAAATTATATTTTATCGGAGATGTTTCACCAAAAGGGAATCTTTTACAAATGGTTGTTGGTGGTTTTAAACTCTTAAATGAAATGGAAAAATATAATTTAGATTATATATTAATTGATACAACAGGTCTTGTTGATGGTCTTATTGGAGAAGTGTTAAAACAGAATAAAATAGAAATTTTAAATCCTGATTTTATTATTCTATTTGAAGAAAATAACGAGAGAGAAAATTTAATAAAGCCATTTATTTTTGATAATAAAATAATTTTAAGATTAAAACCATCTTCAAATAGCATTGAAAGAACAAGATTAGAAAGAATTGAATATAGAAATAATAGATTTAGAGAATATTTTTTTAATTCTAAAGAATTTGAAATATATTTCAAAGAAGAAAATATTTTAACTTCAAATTTAAAAAAATTCATACCCCTTCAAAATTCAATTGTTGGTTTTCTTGATAAAGATAGGTTTTTGATATGCCTTGGAGTTCTTAAAAAAATTGACCTTGATAAAAATACAATTATAGTAAATTTGCCTGAATCTGATTTTAAAAGGATAAAATTTATTAAATTTTCAAATTTACAATATCAATATAGTGTCTGACACCATATTGATATTTTTATAGATTAATATTGTATTGAAATAAAAAAGGCCCTCGACTAAGAGAGCCCTTTTATTAAATAAATTCTTAATTATCTGTATCCTTTATTAATTTTTTAATTGTTTCTAATGCCTTTTCTGTGTCCATATTTCTAATATCTACTCCATAATGTTTTTCATAAACATCATGTGGATAAAATTCAACACATGAAAAACATGAGATACATTTTTCATAATCAATTACTGGATACCATCTCTCTGACATGATTAACCTCCTTTAGTTTTTTAGTCTTTCTCTCTCATCACTTCGAATTTTTGATACAATTTCTTTCCATTTTGGATTATTCACTCCGATCACACATTTATTATTTTCTCTCAAAGAAAATCTTATTTTCAATAATTTAATATTTTCTTTCAAATAATCATCAGGTATGGATAAAAGTGCATTATAAATTTTTAAAATAAAGTCATCCAAACTCTCATTCACCGAATATAAAACTCCTCTTCCAACTCTTTTTTCTTTAACTAAGTCAACACTTTTTAATTCATTTAAATATCTTGAAACATTATAATGAGATTCTTCTAATGCATCAGCAATTTCACAAACATAGTAATCACCTTTTAATTTTAAAAGAAGTGTAAATAGTTTTAATCTTTTTTCTTCTGATAAAATTTTAAAAATTTTATAATAATTACTCATTATTTTTTATTGTCATTTATTTCAATAGTAAAACCATCATCATAATCAATTATTGCATTCTGTAAATCTTCATATACTTCAGGCTCAAAGAAGATTTTAAGACCATTTTTTTCTATTTCTATATCACTTTCTTCACCTTTATCAACAAATATTATTTTGAATGAGGAACTACAGCATGAAGATCCTGAATAAAAAAATCTTATATTAAGATCATTCTTCCCTTCTTCAATTAAAATGTTCTTAAATTCATCAATCGCCTTTTCAGTAATTTCAACCATTGAAAAGCCTCCTTAAATATATTCCAATATGCACATATTAGCATATAATAAATTTTTGTCAAGATAAAATAAAAATTCAAATATAGAAAACTATATCAATTTAATATCTGACATATAATGAAATAGTTTAAAACAGGTTAAATTATATTTAGTTGTTTACCACCCTTATATAGTGCTTTTAATGCTTTATCTATATCTTCAGATGAGTGAGATGCCATTATGCAAGAACGGAGTCTTGAAGTTCCAGGGGGAATTGCTGGAGTTAAGATTGGGAAAATTATAATTCCTTCATCCCATAATATTCTTGTTAATTTCAAAGCAAGTTCATCATCCTTTAAAAGAATTGGAACAACTGCAGATTGTGTTTTCATAATGTCAAAACCCATCTTTTTAAGTTCAGATGTATAGTGAATTATATTTTCCCAAAGTTTTTTAATTCTCCATTTTTCTTCCTCAATAATATCAAATGAAACCATTGCTGCCATTGTTTGTGCAGGAGGAAGGGCCGCTGAAAAAATGTATGCTCTGGAATTATGTTTTATAAAATCAATTAATTTTTTATCACCTGTAATATAACCTCCTACTGATGGTATTGTTTTTGAAAGTGTTCCCATATCTATATCAACTTCATTATATATTCCAAAATATTCCTCAATCCCCTTTCCATTTTCTCCTAATACTCCAAGTGAATGTGCTTCATCTACCATTAGAATTGCATTATATTTTTTCTTTATTTCAATCAATTGAGGTAATGGTGTAATGTCTCCATCCATTGAGTAAACACCATCTACAACTATTAATTTAACTTTATCTTCAGGTATTTGGCTTATTAACTCTTCGAGATGCTCCATATCATTATGATCAAACCTTATAAAATTTGCTCTCGACTGAATTGCTCCATCAACAATACTTGCATGATCATATTTATCACAAAATACATAATCATCTTTTGTTAAAAGAGTTGATATTGTTGTTAAATTTGTTACATATCCACTACTAAAAACAGCACTTGCCTCTCTTCCTTTAAAACGAGATATTTTCTCTTCAAGAAGATTATGAAGTTTTGTTGTTCCTGCAAGAAGTCTAACTCCATGAGTTCCTGTACTGAATTCATCTATCGCTTTTTTTGCTGCCTCATTTATTTTAGGATGATTAATAAGTCCAAGATATGAATAAGAACCAAACATTATATAATCTTTCCCATTGATTACAACATGAGCATCATAAATTTTTTCTATAGGTGCTTGATAAAAGTATAAATTTCTTTTCTTTGCATCATCTAATCGCTCAAGAAACTTATCTATTCTTTCATTTAAAGGATTCATCTATTCCTCCTTAATCAAAATTGCTTTTTTAATTATACTATATTTGATAAAATTTTAGTGAGTTAATTTTTTTGGAGGTTTTTATGAATTTTACAACTTTGCTTCAAGGTAATATCTTTTTTGGAAAGGGTTATTTAAATAAAATAATTGAAATATCAAAACATCTTGGAAAGATAACTTTAATTGTAACAGGTAAAAAATCAACAAAAGAGAGTGGCGCTCTCTCCAATTTAATTGATTGCCTTAAAGATGTTGGAGTTGATTTCGTTGTTTTTGATAAAGTTGAACCAAATCCTGATGTTGATGTAATTGAAGAAGGTGGAAAAATCTTTCTTGAAAATAGTTGTGAATCTATAATTGCAATTGGAGGAGGAAGCAGTATAGATGCTGCTAAAGGGATTGGGGTTTATGCATCATATAAAGAAATTGTTCCATTTCTTCTGGGTGAAAAAGTTTTAGATAAAAAAATACCAACTCTTATCGCAATTCCAACAACTTCTGGTACTGGATCTGAAGTTACTAAATATACAATTATAACTTACAAAGATAAGAAACTTGCTATTGCATCTCCGTTTATTACTCCAAATTTTGCAATTTTGGATCCCGACCTTACATTATCAATGACACAAAACATTGTAAGAGACACTGGAATTGATGCATTATCACATGCTTTAGAAGGACTTTTTTCTTTAGGAGCAAATCCTATTTCAGATCTATTTGGTTATGAAGCAGTAAAAATTATATATAAATATCTTCCAAGAAGTTTTGCAAAGAAGGATGATTATGAAGCAAGAGAGTTAATGCACTTAGCCTCACTCTTTGGAGGGATACAAATTTCCCAGAGTGGAACAGGAATAGTGCATGGAATGGGTTATCCCTTAACAGTAAAATATGGATTTCCACACGGATTTTCGAATGGAGTTCTTATGCCTTATGTTTTTAAATTTGAACTTCCCGCTCAATATGAAAAGATGTCAATAATAACAAATATTTTAGGATTTGGTACAGGAAATTTATATAAAGATGCTGAAAAATTTATTGAAATTCTTCTCGATTTTTATAAAATTTTAGGATTACCAAACAATTTAAAAGATTTGAAAGTTAAAGAAGAGGATCTTGAAATTTTTGCAGACGAAGTTTTTAAAAATGAAAGATTAAAAAAAATTTCTCCAAGAGCAACAACTTATGAAGATATATTATTTATTTATAAAAATGCATATTTTGGAGTATTATAGTTAAGTGAATAGAAAAATATTTAATCCAATTGATATTTTAGCAATAGGTTTAATTTTTGCTGTTTTCTATTTCGTATTTATTGGAAGTAAAAACTATTCACAAATTTTAGTTCAATCAAGAGGTATAATACTTTCAATAAAATATTTACCACTTTATTCTTTTTACTCTATTTTAAGAGTTTTTGTTGCTTTTATTCTATCATTTCTATTTGCAATAATTTATGGATATCTTGCCTATAGAAACAAAGCATTAGAGGTTTTTCTAATACCTCTTCTTGATATTCTTCAATCAATTCCAGTATTATCTTTTTTACCACCTGTTTTCTTTTTTATGGTTTCTGTTTTTAAAGGCTCAAGAGTAGGCCTTGAACTTGCCTCAATTATTCTTATTTTTACAGGTCAAGTCTGGAATCTTGTTTTCAGTTTTTATAATTCATTAAAAACTATACCAAGAGAATTGGATGAAAGTGCAAAGATAAATAAATTAAATTTCTGGGAAAGATTCACAAAATTGGATCTTCCTCATGCTGCTATAAGTTTGATCTGGAATAGTATGATGTCTGTTGCTGGTGGATGGTTTTTTTTAATGGCATGTGAAAATTTTTCAATAATAAATCAAAATTATACACTTTTAGGATTGGGTTCTTTTCTTGCAAAAGCATCTGAAGAAGGTAATTTAAAAATGATTATGATTGGATTAATTACTCTGATTTTAATAATTATTTTGATAGATCAATTGATATGGAGGCCATTAATTGCCTGGTCAACAAAATTTAAATTAGAGGAAAAAGGTGAAGAAGAAATTAGTTCAGTTGTTCTTGATTGGTATCAAAAGTCAAGATTTATGAATTTTTTTTCAAATATATTTGTTTTACCAATGGATAAAATGATGAGAAATATTTTTTTAAAAAGAAAGATTTTAAGTGAAAATTTTACAGTTGAATTAATAAAAAAAATTGCTTCTTATATAATATTTGGTTTAATATTCCTCTTAATTTTAAGAGGAATTGAGGGTTTAATAAAACTTATTTATTCAGTTTCTTTAGAAGATTGGATGCTTATTTTTAAAAGTGGAATATTTACGCTGATTAGAGTAATAGTTGCAGTTTCAATAGGATATCTATGGACAATACCTGTGGGTGTCAAAATTGGTATTAATCCTAAAGTATCAAAATATGCTCAACCAATTGTACAAATACTTGCATCAATTCCTGCAACTGCTCTATTCCCAATTATTTTATTGTTCTTTTTAAATATTAAAGGTGGATTAAATATCAGTTCAATAATTCTTATGGCTTTAGGAACTCAATGGTATCTACTCTTTAATGTAATTGGTGGTGCAAATCAAATTCCAAAAGATTTAATAGAGGTAAGTAAAATTTTCAGTATTAAAGGTAGAAGATGGTGGTCCATTCTAACAATACCATCAATATTTCCATCATTGATAACTGGCGGAATAACTGCATGGGGTGGTGCCTGGAACTCAAGTATTGTATCTGAATATGTAAATTTTGGAGGAAAAGTTCATTTGATTCCTGGACTTGGCGCTTTAATAAGCAGTGCAACTGAAAGTGGAAATACTTCCTTACTTGCTTCAAGCACTTTATTTATGGCTATTATTGTTGTATTATTTAATAGATTCTTCTGGAGGAGAATGTATAACCTCTCAGAGGAAAAATATCATTTGGAGTGAAGTTATGAATTTACTTGAAGTTAAAAATGTTAGTAAAAAATTTTTATTTCCAGGGAAAAAGGAAATTTATGTTTTAAAAGATATCAATTTTGATATTAAGGAAGGAGAAATTGTTTCAATTCTTGGACCATCAGGATCAGGAAAATCAACATTAATTAGAATAATAGCAGGTTTAATTAAACCTGATGAAGGAGTGGTTCTCTATAAAAATAATGTAGTGATGGATGTTAACCCAGGAGTTTCAATTGTTTTTCAAAATTTTGGTCTTTTTCCCTGGCTTACTGTTGAAGAGAATGTTTTATTGGGATTAACTTCTAAAGATATGTCAATTGAAGAAAAAAAACAAAAAGCACTTAAAGTTATTGATACTGTTGGTTTAGATGGTTTTGAAAAAGCATATCCTAAAGAGTTATCAGGTGGAATGAAGCAGAGAGTTGGATTTGCAAGAGCACTTGTTGTTGAACCAGATATTCTTCTTATGGATGAGCCATTTTCATCACTTGATGTACTAACTGCTGAAAACTTGAAAAATGACCTTTTGGAGTTATGGATTGGAAATAAAATACCAACAAAGGCAATTATTTTAATAACACATAGCATTGAAGAAGCAGTATATATGTCAGATAGAATTATTATAATAAGTAAAGATCCAGGAAAAATAGTTGAAGAGATTGAAGTAAAAATACCTCACTGGAGAGATAAGAATTCTCAAAAATTTTTATCATTGGTTGATAGAATATACACAACATTAACTGGTGGAGAAATAGAAAAAGAGAGAGAAATCTTAAGAGTTTCAAAAGAGATATTAATTGTTCCATACGCAAGAGTAGGTGCTATTACTGGATTTGTTGAACTTGTTGCTGATCTCGGAGGAAGAACAGATCTTTTTAAAATTGGTGGTGAATTGTATATGGATTTAGAGGATTTACTTCCCATAGTTGAAGCATCAGAACTTCTTGGTTTTACAAGTTATAAACAGGGTGATATTGAACTCACAACTGATGGTGAAAAGTTTGTTGAAGCAGATGTTTTAAAGAAAAAAGAGATATTCAGAGAAAAAGTTTTAGAGAATGTTTTTTTAATAAAACAGATAGTTAGAGTTTTAAAATCTAAAGCAAACAAGAGAATTTCAGAAGATTTTTTCCATGATATTCTTGAGAGAAGATTAACAAGAAGTGAGGCTGAAAAACAACTTGATATATTGATAGATTGGGGAAGATATGCAGAATTATTCACATATGATGATGAAACTGATGAACTTATCTTAGAAGAAGAGGTTGAAAATCACATAGAAAAATGATTTTTGAAGTAAAAGAGAAATTTGATAATATAAGAATATCAAAACTTAAAATTAATGATATTGAAATAGAAACACCAATTTTTATGCCAGTTGGAACTCAAGCAACTGTAAAAACTCTTTCATCAGATGATGTCTGGAATTTAGGATATAAATTGATTCTTGTTAACTCATACCATCTCTATCTTCAACCAGGTGAAGAGATTATCAAAAGTTTCGGAGGAGTAAAAAATTTTATGAATTGGAATGGCCTTCTTCTTTCAGATTCTGGTGGATTTCAGGTTCTTTCTCTTTCTGATATTAGAGAAATAAGAGATGATGGTGTTTTATTCAAATCTTTTATAGATGGTTCAACCCATCTTTTTACTCCTGAATATATTGTTAAGTTTCAAGAAATATTAGGAGTTGATATTATGATGACTCTTGATATTTGTCCTCCATATGGAATAGATGAAGAGGAACTTAGAAAATTTACAAATTTAAGTATTGACTGGGCAAGAAGAGGAAAAAGTGTAAAAGAAGAAGGAAAAGGATATCTATTTGCAGTTTTGCAAGGTGGATTAAATTTAAATTTAAGATTAAAAGCATTGGAAGAATTAGAAAAAATAGATTTTCCTGGTTATGGAATTGGAGGGCTTTCAATTGGCGAACCCTGGGAAAAAACAAAAGAACTTCTTCAAAATTTTGTAAAAAATATGCCAGAAAATAAACCGAGATATTTTATGGGACTTGGAGATCCAATAAGTATTATGGATGCTATTGAGGCAGGAGTTGATATGTTTGATTGTGTTTATCCAACAAGAGTTGCAAGAAATAGAACACTCTTGACAAAATATGGAAAGTTGAGAATAACAAAAAGTGAATATAAATTTGATGAGAGACCAATTGAGGAAGAATGTGATTGTTATACCTGTAAAAATTTTAGTAGAGGTTATCTTCATCACCTTTTTAAAGCAAAAGAGATTCTTGCCCCTCGTCTTGCAACAATTCACAATTTAAGATTTATGCATAATTTTATGGAAAATTTGAGAGAATCTATCAAACGGAAAAATTATTTTGATTTTAGAAGAAATTTTGAAAAAAATTATTTAAATAAATATTATGAATAAAAGGTATTATTTTATGAAAAGAGATGAAAAAGGTATTAAGGAAGAGAAATTTATAGAAAGTGTTAATTTAATTGAAGAAAAAATTTGTAAATACATGGAAGATTCAAAGAAATTTTATATATCAACAAAAGATAATTTTACTTGAATTGCACATTTATTGTTTTAATTTTTTAAATATTTTTCCCCTTTGTTAAAAATAGGCTAAATTATAATCATGAATACTATTTTTTATTTTTATAGAATGTAGAAATGAATATTTTTTTGATAATATATTATTATGTCAATTTTAAATAATCATGAAATATTAGTTTTAACTGATTATGAATTTTTTTTAAAAGAAATAATACCAAATTCAAAAAATTGTTATAATTTTAAATTTTTGGATTCTTTTAAAGAAGGAATAGAAGTTATTAAAAAAAGGGCTTTTGATGTAATAATTATTGATTTACAAAATAAAAATTTAGATGTTTTTAATTTTTTAACTGAACTCATAAAAAATGGTTTTAATGATAATATTATTATACTCACTGATCCAAATATTAAAGATTTTGAAAAAAAGAAATTAATTTCAAAAGAAATAATATATATTTTATATAAACCCATCTTTTGGAAAAAATTAAATGACATAATAGATATTATTGTTTATAAAAAAAAGTTAAAATCAAAAGATATAATAAATTTTGATTTATTATATCTTTTAGAAATAATTAATGTTGAAGGAAAAAAAATAATTATTGAAATAATTAATAAAGAAAAAGTTGGAGAAATTTTTATTGATTCAGGTATTATAAAAAAGTGTTCTTTTTTAAAACATGAAGGTTATAAGGCATTTTTAGAGATCGTTAAATCTAAAGGACATAAGTTTAAATTCAATACATATAAAGAAATTGAAAATAATGACTTAAATTTAGAATTATACGATGCGATTTTAAAATCAATGAATGATTTAATTGAAATTTATAATCAAAATTAATATAATAATAAAAAATTATTAACGGAGGTTACAAGATGAATGTAGAAAAGTTAAAAAAAGCAATTGAAGTTCAAAAAAGTACCCTGGGTGAAGGATTAGTAGCTACTGATATTTATGCTACTGCAGATGGTATGTCTATTGCTGATTATAATGGCAATCCTAAAGCATGTGCTTTATTTAATCAAATTACTCAATGGTTAAAAAAAGCCCTTGATGGTTCTGGATTTCCAACTTTAAATAGATATTATATATTAGATCTTGTGAATGATATGATGGTTTTAGTTATACCACTTGGAGATTATCAATGGGGAATGTTAATTGATAAAAAGAAAATTCAAATGGGTTTACTTATTAATATTGCAATACCACAAATGGTTTCATCTTTTGAGGAAGCAATAGCATCATAATAAAGGAGGTTTTTATGGGAGCTAAATTATTCAAAATATTTGAAATTGTTGAAAATAAAACTGGTTATGAAGGTAGGATGAAATTAGCCAAGGAAGCAGGTATTACAATGGATAAAGCAAAAGAAGTTGAAGATAATCCCGAATTAATAGATAAAATCAAAAAATTAGCATCGAAAATAATAGGAGAGGAAATTAAAATTTAATTAATATTATTTTTAAAAATATAATTTTAACTTATTTAATATTATTTTTAAATTTATTTAATAATTAACTATTTCTTAATACTTGACAAATTTGTAGAATTTTATATATTAATTGAGAACTTGAATTTATTGGAGGTTTTTATTTTATGAATGGAAATGATAAAGACAAAGAGCGACCACGAAGTAGGCAGAATGGTAAAATACCTAAAAAACAGTTAGGTCAAATATCTAATCTTGAAGAATATATAAAAAGTCATACAAGCCAGGTTAAAATTTCTCCATTTCTAATTAGTAGTGATGTTGAAGAAATGGAGATAAAAGAAATAACAAAAAAAGAAATAGATAATTTTCTTGAAATTCTTAAGCCAGATTATAATGCAAGAATCCTCGATCTTATATCAAGTCATGGTGAATATTCTTTAGAACTTGCGAGAAGAGGTTTTGAAAATGTTGAAGGTCTTGATAGATCAAGTTTACTTGTACAAAAAGCGAAAGCAAAAGCAGAAAGGGAAGGTTTAAAAGTAAAATATAGAGAAGGTACTCCAAGAAAATTATCTTGTCCTCAAAATAGTTTTGATATTGTTTTACTTGTTGGTAATGTTTTTGGATTTTTTGATACACCATTGGATGCATTAAATGTTTTAAAAGAAATTTTTAGAATCTTAAAACCAAATGGGAAAATTTTAATTGATATTATAGATAGTGAATATGAGAAAAAAAATATTATTCCATATTACTGGCAATGGCTTGATAAAAAACATTTTGTTTTAAGAGAAACAAATTTATCTATTGATGGTGAAAGTTTAATAATAAGAGAAATTTTGAATCATATTGAAAAAGGGATATTAAAGGATAGTTTTTTTTCAATCAGACTCTATTCAAAAGAATTGATATCAAATTTACTGAATGAGGCAGGATTCAAAAATATCCAGACAATTGATCATTCAATTGATATAAAAAGTAAAATAACAAACTTTCAAATTGGAGAAAAACATATTCTTTTTACAGGTGTTGCTGAGAAAGAAATTGAAAGAAAGATTGTTAGAATTAGAAAAGAACAAAGAAATGTTGCAGTTATACTTGGAGATCCAACGAAAAAGGATCCTTTAAAGCCAAATAATGTTTTTGATGAGGATGACTTTAGAGCAATAGATAAACTTAAAGAAAATTTGAAAAATATTAAAGGCTACAATTTCATTTATATAAATAATCATGATAATTTAATTAATGAAATAGAAAAAATAAAAGATAAAGTTAATTATGTATTGAATTTTTGTGATGAAGGTTATTACAATGATCCAACAAAAGAATTACATATACCGGCTCTTCTTGAAATTCTTGGAATTAATTATACTGGAGCATCACCTCAATCTCTTGCTCATTCATATGATAAATCTTTAGTAAGAGGAGTTGCAAGAGAGATGGGAATCCCTGTTCCTGATGCCTTTTTGATTAAACCAGGAGAAAGTATTTTTGAACTTCCTTTTCCATTTCCAGTTATTGTTAAACCAAATTTTGGAGATTCAAGTTTTGGAATCACACAAAAAAGTGTCTCCTATAACCTTGAAAGTTTAATTAATGCAATAAGAGATATCAGGGATCTTTTTGGATATGATAAGCCTATTTTAATTGAAGAGTTCTTAACAGGTAAGGAATTGAGTATAGGTCTTATTGGTAATCCACCAAAATATCCATATAAACTTTTACCTATCGCAGAACTGGATTATTCATCAATTCCAGAAGATTTACCAAAAATTTGTGGATATGAAGCAAAATGGCTTCCTGAATCTCCTTATGGAAAAATTAGATTCATTAAGGCAGATATACCTGAAGATATGGAAAGAGATCTACTTGAATGGAGTATAAAACTTTTTGAAAGATTGGACTGTAGAGATTATGCGAGATTTGATTTCAGATTAAATTCTGAAGGTAATCCTAAACTTCTTGAAGTAAATCCAAATCCAGGCTGGCATTTTGATGGATTTTTAGCAGAAATTGCAAGAATTGATAATATCGACTATAAAACTTTAATTGAATATATTTTAAAATCTACAGAAATTAGATTGGGTCTATTATCAAGCGATCTCTTTTTGTAGAATAATTTATTTTTATAATTTTTTGATTAGAAAATTATTGTTGATTATTATCTATATTATGTTCTTTTTTAATCAATCCCCAGTGATAAAAATATACAGGAACTCCAACTATAAGAAGTGCAATATTTCTTGTAAATGAGTCAGAAATATAAGGTAGATAACCTAATTTTTTACCTTTTGATGCATAATTATCATATTCAATTTTCCATTGTTCTAATGCTCTTTTTTGGTCTTCAGTTAACTCAATTTTTTCAACCATCTCATCGAATTTGACACCTTCCAAAAAATATGGATACGGAGGTTGAACATATCCATATCTATATTCAAGGGCACTTCTAAAAAATGTTAACTGTAAACCAAGATTAATTAAACCAACTGCACCTATAATAATTAAACTCAAACCAACAAGAGAAAAAAGATAAAGATAAACCTTTCTTAAAGTAAACTTACTCATAAAATCCTCCTTTTAAGTTCTATATAATAATAAATCAATATCATTGAAAAAAGTTTCATAAAATTATAATATTTTAATTATAATACTTTTTGGAGGTAACAATGGAAAAAGAGATTAGAGAATTTGAAGGTAAGTTACTTAATTCAATAGATGATTTTGTTGAGAACTCAATAAAAGGACCTCAAATTGTTAATATTGAAAAATATAGACTTCAAGTTTGTGAGGAGAAAAATATTGTTAAAGAGTATAAATATGATGAATTGATAAATAATTTTGATAGTATAAAGAAAGTAATAACTCTTTATTGTGTTGATGGTTGGAGTGTTGATATATTATGGGAGGGAATCCTTATAAAAGATATTTTTATTGATTCAAAGGTAAACATTAACTATCCTTCTATAATATTTTATGGAGTTGATGGATATGAAACTTCATTATCAAAAGATTTTGTTATTAATAATGATTTGTTTTTAGCATATAAAATGAATGGAGTAACTTTACCACCTGAAAGAGGTTTTCCATTTCAACTAATCGGTGAAAATAAATGGGCTTATAAGTGGATTAAATGGGTTAACAAAATAGAATTGTCAAATAATATAAATTTTAGAGGATATTGGGAAAGTAGAGGTTATTCTAATAGTGCAAACCTTAATGAACCATTTTTTGATAGATAATTTTACTTTGACAAATCAAAAAAATAAATTAAACTTATATAGGTTATTAAGAGTTTATTAAAAGGAGGAAATATATATGAAAAGAGTTTCTTTGAAGGTTAGTAAAAGAGAAACAATGAAAAAAAGTGATTTAAGGAAGATAAGAGAAAAAGGTTTAGTACCAGGTGTTATATATGGTGAGGGTTTGAAGGATAATATTTTAATTTCAGTACCTTTGAAAAATATAACTGAGTTGGTAATGCTTAAAAGAAAAGAAGATTTTCTTGTTGAACTTGAAATAGAAAGAAGTAGAAAAAAATTAATTGCTGTTTTAAAAGATGAACAATTTCATCCAGTGAATGATGAGGTAATGCATGTTGATTTTCATTCAGTTTCTCTTGAAAAACCAATTATTTCAAAAGTTCCAGTACATTTTATTGGAGAACCAGTGGGTGTAAAAGAGGGAGGAGTATTATTTAAAACTCTTTATGAAATTGAATTGGAAGCAAAACCTCTTGATTTACCATCATTTATTGAGGTAAATATACAGGATTTAAAAATTGGAGATTCTATTCATATATCTGATTTAGAAATTCCTGAAAATGTTAAAGTTTTACATGATCTTGATGATACAGTTGTTACAGTTTCAACGCCAACAAAAGAAGAAGTTAAGGTAGAAGAAGTACCAGTAGAAACTGAAGAAGTTACTGAGGAAAAAACAGAAACTGAAGCAACAAAACCTGAGATAAAAGAGAAAAAAGAAGAAAAGAAATAATTTGTGTATGTAATTGTTGGACTTGGTAATCCAGAATTTGAATTTTTAGGAACAAGACATAACATAGGTTTTGATTTTATCAATTTTTTATCTAAAAGATGGAAAATTGGTATTAATATAATTAAATACAAAAGTGAGATAGGCGAAGGTAAGATTTTTTTCGAAGATAAAGAAGAAAAAATATTTTTAGTTAAACCTATTACATATATGAACCTATCCGGTGAGGCTATTAAAGAGTTATATAACAATTTAAAAATTGATTTAAAAAATTATGTAATTGTTCATGACGATCTCGATCTTCCTGTTGGAGGAATACAATTTATTTTCAATAGAGGAGATGGAGGTCATAATGGAATTAAATCAATAATAAATAATTTAAACACTAATCAATTTTATAGATTGAGAATAGGAATTGGAAGACCAATAGAAGATATTGATCCTATAAATTATGTTCTAAATCCAGTTCCTTTTGTTGATAGAAAAATTTATAAAAAAGCATTTATTCTTGGTGAAGATATTTTGAAGACATTCATTTTTTATGGTGATCAAAAAGCAGTATCAAAATCAAATAAAAAAGGAATTTATTGATTTTTTATTTGATGATATAAAAGATATCCCAAAAGAGATTGGTGGTATAACAAGAGGTTCGTTACCATTTTTGTTGGTTAAATTAAATTCAATAATAGGAAATTTAATTTTTATATCAAAAGATGAAAAAGAACTTTATGAAATTTATGAAGAGTCGCTTATTTTTGATGAGAATAAGAACGAAATTTTTATACCAGAAATTGATAGAGGTAATCCATCCAAAACATTAACTTTTATAAACTCATATAAACAGATTAATAGTAAGAAAAATTTTATTGCCTTTTTAACCTATAAAAATTTATTTGAAAATACATTTATAGAAGATAAAAAAATTCTTTTATCTAAAAACAAAGAATTAAATTTCAATACAATAATTAAAGAGTTTTTAAAAGATTATGAGAGAGTTAATTTTGTTAAATCACAGGGTGAATTTGCTATAAGAGGTGGTATTATAGATATATTTCTGATTAATAAAATAAATCCAGTAAGAATAATTTTTGATGGCGATTTAATAGAAGATATTAGAGAATTTGATCCTTTTACTCAAAAATCAATAAGAACAATTGATAATTTTGAAATTGTAAGTTTTGTTAGAGAAGAAAATATTTATAATATTTTAAAAAATAAAGGTCATTTCATTTCATATAATGAAAAATTTGAAGAGATAAATCACATATATATTTCTAATTTAGATTTATCAAATTTAAATTTTGATTTTTCTCCATTACCAACTTTTTTTTCTTTGAACAAGACAAAAGAGTTGTATGAAGATTTAAAAAAGAAAAATTTCAATGTTTTTTATATAGGAGAAGACAATTCAGAATTTGATAATTCCATTAATGGTTTAATTAAAGAAAATTTTATTAGTAAAAATAAAAATTTAGTGGTTTTGGGCAAAAAAAGAAAACCATCATTTGTGAGTTCTAAATATATATATCCTTCATTTTTATCAGTGATAAGTAAATATGAAGATTTAAATGAAGGAGACTATGTTGTTCATATTGATTTTGGGATCGGAAAATTTAAAAAATTGATAGAACTTGAGAAAAATGGTATAAAAAAAGATTATCTATTAATTGAATATCTGAATGATGAAAAACTTTATGTTCCAGTTGAGAAGATAGATAGAATAAAAAAATATATTGGCGATTATGATAATATAACTCTTTCAAGATTGGGTGGAAACGAATGGAAAAAAACTAAAGATAAAAGTCAGGAAGATATAAAAAAAGTTGCTGAAGAACTTTTAAGTTTATATGCTAAAAGGGAAATTCTAAAAAAGACACCATATCAAGAATTTAAAGAAGTTGAAGAAGAATTTGATTTATCATTTGATTATGAATTAACTAATGATCAATTGAAAGCAGTTCAAGATATTAGAGATGATTTATCGAGTGAATATTTAACAGAAAGAGTTATTTGTGGAGATGTTGGTTTTGGCAAAACAGAGGTTGCTTTAAGAGGAGCAATTAGAGTTATTTTAAATGGCAAACAGGTTTTACTTCTAACTCCAACTACACTTCTTGCATTACAACACTATAGAGTAATAAGTGAAAGATTTAAAAATTTCCCTATAAAAGTTCAGATGCTTTCAAGATTAACAAAGGATAGTGAAGAAAAAAAGATAATAGATGAAATAAAAAATGGAAAAATTGATTTTTTAATTGCAACACATAGAGCATTAAGTGATGATATTTCATTTTTTGATTTAGGTTTATTGATCATTGATGAGGAACATCTTTTTGGAGTTGAACAAAAAGAAAAAATTAAAAAATTAAAAGAAGATATTGATGTTTTATATCTTTCAGCAACTCCTATACCAAGAACACTTGAAATGTCATTATCTGGGATTAAAAAATTTTCAATCATTAGAACACCACCAGCGGGTAGATATCCAATTGAAACTATTGTTTCTCCATTTAATCCATCATTAATTAAAGAAGCAATAATCAATGAATTAAAAAGAAACGGACAGATTTATTATGTCCATAATAGAATAATTACCATAGAAGAAGAGAAATATTTTATTCAATCATTAGTTCCAGATTTAAAAATTCTTGTATTACATGGTCAATGTGATTCAAAAGAAATTGAAGATGGGATGATAAAATTTTTAAATAAAGAATATGATATGTTACTTTCAACAACAATAATTGAAGCAGGTTTAGATAATGAAAATGTTAATACAATAATTGTTGTTGATTCTCAAAATTTTGGTCTTTCACAATTATATCAATTAAGAGGTAGAGTCGGAAGGAAGGATAAAAAAGCAATTGCATATCTTTTTTATGATCCAAATAAAATAAGTGAAAATGGTAAAAAGAGATTAAAAGTTCTTCAGGATTTAACTTATCTTGGAGCGGGTTTTCAGGTTGCTCTAAAAGATCTTGAAATTAGAGGAGCAGGTAATTTGCTTGGTAAAGAACAGAGTGGTTATATAAATTCGATAGGTTTTGAACTTTATATGGAACTGCTTGAAGAAGAGATATCAAAATTAAAAGGATTAAAATATGAAAAGAAACTATATGTAGATCTTGATATTGATGTGAATATTACTATTCCAGAAAGTTACATCCCTTATGAAGATGAAAGATTATATTATTATAGAAGATTTTTTGAGGCTAAAACTTTTGAAGAAATCGAAGAAATTGAGAATGAAATTATTGATAGATTTGGTGTTTATCCTGAAAATGTTAATAACATTCTTAAACTTTCTGAAATTAAAATAAAGATGAAAGAACTTAAAATAAAATCTATTTCCAAAAATTTTGATAATTTAGTCTTTAGATTAACAAAAGAAACTCCTCTTTCTCAAATTTCTATTTTAACATTAGAAAAGATTTTTAAAGATAGAATAAAATTTTCACCATCAGAGATTATTATAAAGAATGTTAAAGATCCCATAACTGAAATAAATAGATTTATAAAAATATTAAAAATAGTATAATTTAAGAAAGATGTATTAAGGAGGATACAATGAGAAAATTTTTTATATTTTTGATTGTTTTGTTAATAATTCCATCCATTATCTATTCAAAAGATAACTTTTTAAAAGTCAATTTTTTTAATTCTTCATATGAATTCATAAAAGATGAAAATGGCTTTTTAATCCCACATATAGAAGGATTTTCAAATATTAATACTTATTATGAAAGAATGCTTCCAAGAAAAAATATAAACATACTTTTACCCCCAGAAGCAAAACTCATCTCTTTTTATATCGAAGATTTAAAAACTGAAGAAATTAAAGGGAAATATATTCTACCAATTGGAGATTTTCCCTATAAAGGAGACATAAATGGTACTTATAGTGATAAAGAAGAAATAGAAATTAAAATAGATAAACCAATTTATTTAATAAGTGAAAATAATGAAAAAGGTTTTAGATTTTTAACATTCTCTTACTATCCATTCTTATATTCAAATGAAATATTAACTTTTGTAAAAAGTTTTAAACTTATAATTAATTATTCATCAGAGAAAAATGAAGATGAAATTTATCCAATAGATAATATAGAAAATTTTTATAACTATTCAGAAATATATCCAATGTATCAAAAAAAGTTAAATCAGGAAAAATATGATTATTTAATAATTACAATTGATAGTTTAAGAAAACTTCTCGATGAACATAAAAGTTACCTTGAATCAAAGGGTATTAAAACAAAAGTTGTAAATCTATCTTCAATACCAAAAAATGGAAAAGATTTACCAGAGAGAATAAGAAATTTTTTAAAAGATGAATATAAAAATTATGGTTTTAAATATCTTCTTCTTGTTGGTTCTAATGATTCTATTCCAATGAGAATTATGTATGCAGGAGAAAAAAATGAAGATAATGAAACCAAATATATTCCTTCTGATTTTTATTATTCAGATTTAACTGGTGATTGGGATTCTAACAAAGATGGTTATTTTGGTGAGCCTGATGTTGATAAAGTTGACTTTTATCCAGAAATATCAGTTGGAAGAATTCCTTTTGATACTGAACTTGAGGTAAAGATTGTTTTGCTGAAGACAAGACTTTATATGGATAAAAGTTACTCTGATTATAAAAAGAAAATACTATTTTTGGGTGCCTTTTTTTCTTTTAAAGGTGAGGATGGAAAATGGGAGGTTGATACTGATGGAGGATATATTAATGATCAAATTTATAAACTTTATTTATCAGGTAAGGGATTTATTAAGAAAAGTTTAAATGAACTTGAAGGTTATTATCCAACCATTGTTAAAAATTCAACTGATGATCAAATAAGTAGTGAAAATTTTATCAATTACAAAAATAGTTTTCTCCCTGGAATTGTTTCATGGGTTGGTCATGGTTCCTGGGAGGCAACTGCAAGAAAAATCTGGGCTTATGATTTTGATGGAAATGGATATCCAACAGAGGATGAAATAAAATGGGATGACTTTGTGAGTAATTCTTCTGTTTCTAATTTCAAAGCATCAGAGCCATCAATCTTTCTTTCTTCTTCATGCTTAAATCTTTATCCAGAGAAAGATTCTTTGGGAAAAAATATTTTAAGATCTTCTGGAGTTTCATTCATTGGATATTCAAGATCAAGTTGGTTTTTCCCAAATTTAGCATTCAATAAATTTGAAGAAAATCCATCAATGTATTCTCTAAATGCAATGATTATTAAAAATTTAGCATCAAATTTATCTATAGGAGAATCATTATCGAAAACAGTATCTTGGTATTATGATACTTTTTATACAAACTTTTCAAACGCAAGGCCTGCTTTAGCACATAATATTTATTGTTTAAATCTTTTTGGTGAGCCAATTGTTGGATTATATTCATTTAATGATGTAAGTATTAAACCAAAAATAGTTAATACAATGCCATCGAACAATCAATCTGATGTAGCAATTAACACAAATATCAAAATACAATTTGATAGAAATATAGATAAAACAACTGTTAATTCTAAAAATATAATTGTTCAAGAAGGAGTAAATATCATTCAGGGAAAAATTGAATATAATGAAAATGAATTTTCTATAATTTTTACTCCAATGAATGATTTAAAAAAGGGAACAACTTATTCTGTTACTATTAAAAAAGATATAAAAGATTTAAATGGAAATTCTCTTGAATCTGATTATAAATTTTCCTTTACAACAATCTCCTCAGTTGAGAATTTTATTAATCAATTTTTTGATAAGGATGAAGGTTATAAAATTGATTTAAAGAGTTGTTTGGTAAAGGTTGAAAAGGATTATTTAACTTTTAAAATAAATTCATTTAGAAATTGGGGTGATCCAAATAAAGACTTTAGAATTCTTATTTATTTAGAAGTTGATAATAATTCAGATACTGGCTGGACTAAAGATGATAATGGTAATGGAGAAGATTATTTAATATGGCTTGGAACTTATGAGAATAAATTTTATTCTGATATTAATTATTGGGATAGTGTTAATAAGACATGGAAATGGATTGAGGATTTAACATCAAATGTTCCAAAAAATTCAAATGAAGCATGGGTTAAAGTTCCAAAAAAATATTTCAAACTCAATCAATTTGGTTTCTGGGTTGGAATAAAAGATATAACAAACAATGAATTTGATTATTATCCAAACGATGATGACCCAAATTATTATGTCTATTTTAATTTAACAAGTGAACCAGAAAAATTAAAGATAGTGGATTATTATCCAAAAGATAGTTCTATTGTTAAAAGTGATTCTGAAATATTTGTAAAATTCTCTAATAACATTCTTGAATCAACCTTAAATAGAGATAGTTTTATAGTAAAAAAAGGGACAAGAATAGTTGAAGGTAAAATTTTTTATGACAATAAAACTTACACTGCAAAATTCATACCAAATTCTATTCTTGAAAATGGAACAAGTTATCAAGTTTTGGTTAGTAAAGATATCACAGATATAAATGGAAATAATTTAGGAGTAGATTTTATATTTAATTTTCAAACTGAAAAAGAATTAACAAATGAATATATGTTGCAATATATTTCCCCAAGAGGTTATTTTAAGAGCGTTGATATAAGTAAAGTTTATATTTTATATGACAATGTAAATATATCATTTAAAATTGAAACATATGATAATATTAAAAATCCTATAAATACTGCTTTTGTTATTAGAATGGATGTTGATAATAATCAAAACACAGGAGTTCCAATTTATCCTTTTGGTGGTAATGGTGAAGATTATTCAATTTATATAGGTGGATATGGAGGAAAAGTTTCTTCCTTTATTATGATCTGGAATAATGATAGGTGGGAAATAAAAGAAGAGATAAAAAATTTCTATTTTAAAGAGAATACAAACTATGTTACTGTAACATTCCCAATTTCTAAGATTGGTGATCCAAAAGAGATAAATTATTGGATTGGCTCTACAGATGATCCATCAAAATTTCCGATCATTGATATCGTTCCTGAAGATAGATATTTTCTTAACTTTCAAATAGTTGGAAAAAGAGGATGGATAAAACAATTTGATGATCAAGATGAAGGATATGTTTATGATTTAAAGGCAACATATATGATGCATGATGATTCAAATGTTTACTTTAAAGTAGAAACATATAGAGGCTGGAATGATGTTATAAAAGAAAAGTTTTTTGTTCAAATAGATATTGATGCTGATCAAAATTCTTTAACAGGAAAACCTTCTCCAGGTATGGGTGAGGATTTTATAATAAATATTGGTTACAGTAAAGACGAGGATAAAATTGTTGGTGAACTCTGGATCTGGGAAGAGGATGGATGGTATGTTTATGAAAATATTCAAGATTATAAAGTAGATAATAAATCAAATATAGTTGAAGTTATACTTCCAAAGAGTTTGATTGGAAATCCTGATAGATTCAATTATTGGGTTGGCGTTGGTTCTTGGTTAGATGAAAATGAGTTTGATTATTATCCAAATGATGATGATCCAAACTATTATATGGAATATGATACTAAAAAACAGAATTTGATTGATGCTTTAACTTTAGTTGTTGACCTTCCAGACAATTTTGTTACAGATAAAAATTCAATTTTAGTAAAGGGAAAGACAAACAATGATGCAGTATTAAAAATAAATGATGAGGAAGTAGTTGTAGCAAGCAGTGGTTATTTTGCAAAAATTGTCACACTTAATTTAGGAGAAAATTTAATTTCAGTTAAGGCTTTTGATAGTGCTGGGAATAAAAAAGAGATTACAAAAAAAGTTATTTATAGTAAATCTCAAATAAGTAAAGTTATCATTGAACTATTTATAGATAAGAAGGCTGCAAAAATAAATGGAGAAAACAAAACACTTGATGCTGCACCTTTTATCAAAAATGGAAGAACACTTGTTCCTATAAGATTTATTGCAGAAGCATTTGGAGCAAGAGTTGAATGGGATGGTTCGACTAAAACTGTCAGAATTTATCTTGATTCAAAAGGAGTAAAAATTATTCTACAAATTGATAATAAGATTGCTGTAGTTAATGATAAAAAAATTACACTCGATGTTTCTCCAACTATAAAAGATGGAAGAACATTTGTACCAATTAGATTCATTGCCGAAAGTTTTGGTGCTGAAGTACAATGGGATAGTAAAGAACAAAAAATTACAATTATTTATAATCCATAAAAATGGGTGTGCACCTTCTTACGATATATCCTTCCTCAGGTCTTCCTTAAATAAAAAATCCAGAAAGATTTATGAGGGAACATCCTGAAAATCACTTACCGTTGCTTCCTTCCAGACCTGGCGGGGTTTGTGATTTCAAGATTTCCTCACTTCCTTCCTTCATCTTTTCTATTTAAGGACCTTCTGAAAAAAGATATACCTTCAGAAGGGATTCAGTCCCACTAAGCGGGTTGTGGGTTACAGGGCACCGCTATCTCCCCACTTAGCACACCCAATTATTATTATATCATTTATAATTAATTTGATGGAAAAAATAAAAATATTGAAAGGTGAAAAAAATTTTAAAGATGATTTTGCAAATTTAATTCTTTATACTGGCGAAAACTTCTTAATTTTATAGAAGATTTAGCAAAAAATAGAAAATTAAAAAGAATAGTTCTTGAGGTTGAAAAGAAAAATTTAAATGCAATAAAAGTTTATGAAAATTTTGGATTTAAAAAAGAGAAAGAAATTTTTTTAAAAATTGATAGAAAAAAATTTTCTTTTTACAAAATGATTAAGACTATATAATATTTTCTTCATATCTCTTGACAATATTTACAATTATTTTATAATATATATGAAAAATTTATATATATGGAGATTTAACATGAAAGATAGATTTTTTATGAAAAAAGGATTTGCACCGGGATTTTGGATGAAAGCATGGATTTTAGTAATTCTTGGAAAAGAAGAACTTCATGGATATGAAATAATGAGTAAACTTGAAGAGATTTTTCCAAACTTTATGAAATGCAAAGGACCCTCACAGATGGGTAGTGGATATAAAATTTTAAGGATGCTTGAGATGGAAGGTTTAATTACTTCAAGGTGGGAAATGAATGAAGAAGGTCCAGCAAGAAGAGTTTATAAATTAACAGAAGAGGGTGAAAAACTTAGAAAAGAGTTGATAAAAGAAATTGAAAAAAACATTGAATTTTTAAATAAATTTATTAATTTTTCAAAAGAAAAGGAGGTGTAAAGAATGAGATTGTATCGTAGAAGATATTGCGACTATTATGGACCCTATTTTAGTCCCTGGGGATTTCATGCTGGTTTTGGAGGAAGGATCGGACCTTGGTGGTATAAAATGAGCAAAGAGGAAGAGAGAGAATATTTAGAAGATTTAAAAAAGGATCTTGAAGAAGAATTAGAAGAGATTAACAAGAGGTTAGAGGAGTTAAAGTAGAAAATCAGGTGGGAGTTTTCTCCCACCTGAAATTTTTAGAATGGAGATTTTTCATGGAAGAAATCACAGAAGTTTTGAAGACATGAGCATAAAATATTATTGTATATGCCAAAAATTTAGTTTCTTATATTTTAATTTTAAGGAGGTAGTTTATGAAGATTTTAATGCCATCAGATGATGGAGAAACAATTTCTTCTCATTTTGGTAGAACAAGAGGTTTTTTAATTTTTGAGATTCAAGACAACAAGATTTTAAAAAAGGATTATATTCTAAATACAATAACAGGACATGGAAGAGGAATGCATGAAAGTGGTTCACATAATTATAGTTCACATGCAGGGATAATTGAGGCAATAGAAGATGTTCAAATTGTTATTTCACATGGAATGGGGAGAAGATTGTATGATGATTTAAAGGATGCAGGTAAAGAGGTTTATGTAACAGATACAATAAATCCGGAGGAGGCAATTGATTTATATCTAAATGGTAAATTAACAAATATTGAAGATTTATTAGATTAATAATTATGAATAAGATTGTAATTCTTAATAATGATGAATCAAAACCTCCTTTCTTAAAAGAGCATGGATTTTCTGCTTTGATTGAGAAAGGAGATTATTTTCTCCTTTTTGATACAGGAAATAGTGATGTGTTCTTAAAAAATATGGAACTTATAAAGTTTAATCCTAAAGAAATTAAAGATATTGTAATTAGTCATGGACATTATGATCATTCAGGAGGTTTAAGATTCCTTCTAAAGAAAGAAGATAAATATAATGTTTATTTAAGAAAAGAGATATTTACAAAAAAATTTCGTTCAGATAAATTCATAGGAATTGAATGGGAAAAGTTAAAAGAGATTTTTGATTTTATATTTATTGAAGATATTAAATATAAAATATTTGATTCAATTTATACATATGGACCAGCACCACTTATGAATGACTTTGAAGAGCCAGATAAAGAATTTCAATTGATTGATAATAATGGAAAAAGAAGTGATTACTTTGAAGAAGAGTTAAATTTGGTTATTGATGATGAAGATGGATTGATTTTAATAACTGGATGTGCGCATAGAGGTATAGCAAATATTGTTAAAGGAGTTTTGGATAATTTCAATAAAAAAATTAAAGTTCTTCTTGGAGGATTCCATCTTTATAATTCACCTATAAAGAAAATTGAAAAAATAATTAATTTCTTTAATGAAGTTCAAATAGAAAAAATTATTCCATGCCATTGCACCGGTGATAAAGCAATAAGAATCTTTAAAGATAAATTTAAAGGCGAAGTTTTAAATTGTTATGCTGGAAATATATTCACATTCTAACTAAAAATTGGAGGTGTTTATGCAAAATTTAATTACTGGTTTAATTTTATTAGCATTCGTAGTAATTTTATATTTATTCTTATTAACGAAAAAAGATTATAAGAAATTCCAAAAAGGTGTCAAAAAAAGTTTGAAAATTTTAATTCAAAATTCAATAAGACTTTTTGCAATATTTTTAATTATTGGTTTACTTCAAAATTTCTTATCAAAAGAGGCAGTTGGGAAATTTCTATTAAATTTTAAAGGATTTATAGGTATTATTGCTGGTGAATTTGTTGGTTCTATAATGATGGGTCCTGCTGCATCAGGTTATCCTATAGCAAAATATCTATTTGATAATGGTGCAACAGTTTCACTTGTCTCTGCATTTCTACTTTCATGGGTTATGATCGGATTTATTTCAATGCCATTAGAATATAAAGATTTAGGTAAAAAATTCATGTTGGTAAGAAATATTTTAACCTTAATTGGAATAATTATTATGTCTTTAATTATGGAGGCATTAATATGAAAAAAGAAAATATTATAAAATCTATATTAAAAGAATATGCTTTAGAAATTATAATTTGTTTAATAGCAATAATTTTAATAATTTTTAATCCTAATAAGGCTTATTTTGGCATTAAACAGGCTATTGAAAATTTTAAAAACTTAATACTTGTAATAATTGCTGTTGCATTATTAACTGGTTTTATATCAGAAGTTGTCTCAAAAGAAACTATTAAAAAATTTATCGGGAAAGGAAGTGGATTTAAAGGAGTTTTAATAGGAGCAATATTTGGTTCTCTAATGGTTGGGCCAGCATATGTATTTTTCCCATTTTTCAAGGAGATGATAAATAAAGGTGCAAAAATAAATGTTATTGTTACATCAATCACTTCCTGGGCAATAAAGGCTCCATGGATACCTTTTGCAGTTGTTCTTTTAGGTTTAAAATTTGTAATTTTTTATAATTTATTAATTTTATTGTTTGCAATTATATCTGGTTACATAGTTGAATATATTTTAGTTTCACTTGAAAAACAAAAAGTTAAACTTTAAGGAGATGTAATTTTTTTATTCAAAGGAAAAGACATTTTCCAGATTTAATTATTAAAAAATACATAAAACTTTATGATAAAATAACTAAAGAATTTTTAAACTTGACTTCCAAATTTCTCGTATTAAAATTTTCTAACAAAATAAATAATTAGCAAGATTATGTATTTAATTTAATAAATTATTTTCTTATTAAAATATTTTTATTTTATTTTAAGGTGATAATTTACCTTATGTAATAATTTTTCCTACATATATCAAATTATTCTAAAATTACAAATGAAACAAAAGTCATAAATTTTAAAACTTATAGAAGTACAATTTGATTATAATTAAGCCTTTTTAAATAAAAATAAAAATTAATATTATATAAAAATCTCATTTTATTTTAATTTCATTAATAAGAAATTGAATTAATTTATAGAATTTATTTTTTGAATTATGCGAAAAAAGTGTCAGGTAAATTTGTAACATAAAAATTTCAAAATAATGTCTAAAACCAAAATGATTTTAACTTAAATTTAAAATTTGGAGAGTTTGGATAAAATTTTTAGTTTTCCGAGGTCATTTAGTTTTGCTTTTTCAACTGCTGATTTTAATAATTCAATTGATGTATCGTATACTTTTCTATCAACTGGATATGGATGTCCATCTTTTCCTCCATGCGCAAAAGAGAATGTTACTGGATCTTTAAATGATAGTTCTGAACCAAAAATAAGGTGAGAAATAAGAGCAAGGGCTCTTAATGATTTTTCTCCAAGACCTTCAACAAGAATCAGTTCCTCAAAGTTTTTTGGTTTGAAATCTTTAATTTTACTCATTAAATTCATAAGTCTTTTATAGTCATAATCTTCATTGAAAACTGGATGGTGAAAACTTAATTTCAATTTTCTGTTATCCAAAATTTTTATCGCCTCTTCAACTTTTATCTCATTTGAAATTGTAACAATATCCTTTCTTGTTTTTTCAATTTTTGAATCTACAAAATTGATTGGTTTTACCTTTATTTGAGATGCAATTCCTTTATGTGGGTCAGATACAAAACTATTTAGTTCTTTTGAAAACCAGTGATATCTTCTTGCTACTCTCTCTTTTTCATTCATTCCCTGTTCAATAACTGCCCAATCTCCATCTTTTGAGTAAATAAAAAAGTGGTGATAAATTGAAAAATTATCTTGAAGGCCAACTGAATCAACCTTTGCAGAAAGTCTTGAAAATTTTTTTAAATTCTCTCCTTCACTCTCATCAATTATTCCTCTTTCAATCCAATTATCGATATCATTAGGAGTGTTAACTCCTCTTTTTCCTTTTCCTCCTGCAAAAAATATTCCTATGTTTTTCTCTTCAAATTTTAGCCCTTCTTTAAGCGAACCAGTAACAGTTGTTGTAACTCCAGATGAGTGCCAATCAAATCCAAGAACACATCCAAATGCTTGAAACCAGAATGGGTCTGAAATTCTATTTAAAAATTCTTCCCTTCCAAAAAGATATACAATTGATAGAGATATTTCTCTTGAAAGTTTCACCATTCTATCAAATAGCCACTTTGGTGCTTTACCACCATGAAGTGGTAAATCTACATATCCTCTTCTCATTCAGTTGATACTTCAATTACAAAATCTTCTTTTGATAATTCATTACATACATCTTTAATCTCTACATTTTCTGGTACATTCAAAATGAATTCAATGTTTAAAAAATTCTCTTCTCTCTCAAATTTAACATTTCTAATATGAATTCCATATTTTCCAAAAATTGTTCCAATTTTTCCAAGTTGACCAGGTCTATCTGTAACTTTTACATTGAATATTTTCTTGTTGACTTCAAACTTTCCAAACCTCTCAAATTCTAAATTTCTTAATAATATTAAAACTAAAAAAGTAGAAATTGAAGTAATTACTGCAGGTAAATAATAACCCATACCACAGGCTAAGCCAATTGCAGATGATACCCAGATAGTTGCTGCTGTTGTTAAACCCCTTATTGTTAATCCTTCTCTCATAATTGTTCCTGCGCCAAGGAATCCAATGCCTGTTACAATATTTGCAGCAACTCTTGAAGGATCAACTCCTCCATACATTTTTGAAAATTGAATTGATGTTATTGTAAAAAGAGAAGAGCCAAGAGATACAAGAATATGTGTTCTTAGACCAGCGGGTCTATTTCTCCTTTCTCTTTCTATACCAATTAATGCGCCTAATAATATAGATATCAATAATTTTATTAATATATCAGGAAAATCTTTCATAATTTAAGATTATAATAGTTTCTAAAGTAAATCAAGAAAATAATTTAAATTATCTATTTCTTTATTTAGATTTGTTTTATCACCATGACCAGGGAAAATAGTATAATCACCTTTTAAATTTTCCAAGATCTTAATTATAGACTCTTTCATTTTTTCCTTATTTCCATATTCAAAATCTGTTCTTCCAATTGTTCCTTTAAATATAGTATCTCCTGAAAAAATAATATTATCTAAAATGAACATAACACTTCCGGGTGTATGACCTTCAGTGTGGAATACTTTAATTTTAAATTCTTTAAGTTCAAATTCTTCATCATCATCAAATAAATAATCAGGTTCAACTTCTTTAAAGCCAGGTGCCCATATTTTATTAATAGATTCTTCAGAAAGAAAAAAAGCATCTTTTTTATGAATAGATATTTTTAAATTATATTTTTCTTTTAAAAATCTATCACAAAATGTATGATCAGAATGTCCATGAGTATTAAAAATATATTCAAATTTTATATCTTTAAGTTCATCTAATTTATTTTTAATTAGATGACAATCTCCACCAGGATCTATTATTATTCCATAATTATTTTTATAAACAAAATAGCAGTTTGTTTTAAATGGACTAACAACTATTTTATCTATATGAATCATCCAGTTATTTTTACTAATTTGACAACTGGTAAAAATATTGAACCATCTTTTGGCATATTTATTTCAGTGAGATAAGGGAGATAACCTTCATATTCAATTCTTAATTTATATTTTTTTTCTGGTGTTAAATTTCTAATCTCTAAAGGTGTAGTTCCTTTAAAAACATCATTAACATAAACTTTTGCATTTTGTGGAATAGAGTCAACAATTAGAGCATGATTTATCTGAATCATTTGGAAATTAAAAGTGTTTAACCCCTCTTTAACTTCAATGGACTTTGTCATTTCTTCATAACCTAATGCCCTGAATGTAACAAAATATCTACCTGGATTAATGTCTTTTAAAGTCAAAGGAGTGGTTCCCATCTCTTTTCCATTTATTATAACCTTTGCTCCTTTTGGATTAGTATTTAAAAAAACCTCACTTATTGCTTTTGCAAGAATCTCATCAATTTCAACCTTTTCTTCTTTAATTTCAATTTTTTTAATTATTTGAGCATATCCATCTTTACTTATAACCATTTCATGTTCTCCAATTTCAAGATCTGTAATTTCTAATGGTGTTACTCCATAATTTTTTCCATCAATATATACAGTTGCACCATCTGGTTCAGTTTTAACAATCAAAGAACCAGTGCTTATTTCAAGGTTCGCAATAATTAATGTTTCCTTTCCTCTTTCAATTTTTATCTCTTTAACATAATCCTTATATCCACTCTTTTTTACTTCTAATTTATAAACTCCATAATTTATTGATTTTTCTAATGGAGTTACACCAATATATTCTCCGTTCAGATAAACTTCTGAATTTTGAGGATAAGAATCTACTGAAAGTTTACCTTTATTAGTTAAACAAGAGTTGAAAAGTATAATAAAAATTAAAGAAATAATAATTAAAAATTTTCTCATATTTTGAACATACTTTTATATGGATATATGACAATATTGTCTTCTTCTACTAATGCAATTGATATTGTATCTCTTCTTCTTTTTGATAAATCTTCGTTTAATAGATAATTACCTATTTGAAGTTTTTCGGGTTTTAGATTTGTTGCTACAACAATTGCATCCTTTCCTGTTTCTAAACCTGCCATAACACTTCCTCTTAATATTCCAAAAACAAATAAACTTCCACCAACTTTTATTTCCGCTCCTTCATTGACATCTCCTATTAAGATTAAATTTCCTTGAAATTCTATTGATTGACCAGACCTTAATATTTTTCTAACAATTAAAAACTCTTTATCACTTATTTTCCTTTCTTCATGCATTTTTCTTTTTTCAATATCCTCCCTCACTATGAACTCACTTTTAATATTAAATTTATTTTGCAAAAGAATACCAATTTCATTCTTTTCATTTTCTGTTAAACTTCCAATAGTTGGTAAAAATTTTATTTTCCCTCCTTTAAAAAAATCTTCTCTTTCTGAAATTTTTTTTTCAATTGCTTTTATTACTGTGTTAAAAGAGTAAGATAAATCTATTAGTGCTATTATTCCATCTTTTGTTCCTTTAAAATTAACTGCATTTTTAGGAATTCTCAACAACAGCCTCCTTTAATTTCTTAATAAATTTTACCACAGGAAACCCAACTATTGTATAAAAACAACCTTCAAACTTATCAATCAAATAACTCCCATATCCTTGAATTGCATATGAGCCTGCTTTATCCATTGGTTCTTTTGTTTTAATATAATCTTTAATTATTTCATCATTTAATTTTTTAAATTTTACTTTTGCTATAGAATAACCTTCATAACCTTTATTATTTTTAAGCATAAAATAAAAACCTGAATACACCAAATGCCATTTATCTGATAATTTTTTTAACATATTAAAAGCATCATCTTCATTTTTTGGTTTTCCAAAAATCTCATCATTAAAAACAACAATTGTATCTCCTGAAACAACAGGAAAAATAACATTTCTATTAAGAGAATAATTCACTTTTATTTTGGAATTTTCAATTACCATTTTTATAAAATCATATGAATTTATCTCTTGAACTTCTGGTACTATTTTATGAATTTTAAAGAATCTACTTAAAATTTCATATCTTCTTTTTGAATTTGAGGAAAGAGTTATTTTACCAGGGAGATTTACGTTTTTCATTCTCATATTCTTTGATCCTTTTTAAAAGTAAATTAGTTATTAAGCCTATAGCAAAACCTGATAACCCCCCAAAAACAATCAAAATAGGAAGATAGAAAAATAGATAAACATTTTTTGTTATTATATAAATAACCATAAATTGAGCAAAATTATGAAAAATCCCTCCAATAATACTTACACCTATTATTGATATCTTTTCTTTGCCTAATTTAAAAAATATTATCATAAAAATAGTAGAGATTATTGAACCAGCGAATGAGAGTATAAACTCAAGAGTTAATAAGTTTCCTTTAATTAAAGAAACAACTATTGGTCTTAATAGTCCAAGCAATAAAGAATAAAAGGGTCCAAAATAGAAAAGTGAAAAAAGAGTTGCAATATTTGCTATACCAATTTTTACCCCAGGTGCTATGAAATATAAAAATGGTGGTTCAATTAGATTTAATGCAACACCAGAAGCAAGAAGCACAGATAATATTATTAAATTTCTAATTTTATTCTGATACTCCATCAATGTCGCTCCTTCCCTTAATTATAATAAATACTCTATTTGGAAGACAGGCAGAATATTCTCCAATAATTGATATCCATCCTCTTTTAATACAAAGTTTTTCTTTGCAATTAGATTCTATAATTCTTGCTTTTCCATTTTTTATTTCAATTTTTACCTCACCCAAATCTCCATTAACTGTTATGATTTTATTTTCAAATAGAGAATAATTCTTTTCCTCTCCTTTAACTATAACAGTTAAATATTTTTTATTATTATTAAAATTAAAATAAAAAATTGTAAAAATTAAAAAAGGTATTAATGAATAAATCAATATTCTATCTAATTTTTTCATTTGATTAATTCTTTATTCAATTTTTCATCTACAAATAAAACATTTACATCTGGAAAATAATATTTTATTAAATCTTTGCCTTTTTCTTTACCAAGAACGAATAATGTTGTTGATAAACCATCCCCCATAATTCCAGATCTTGAGACAACACTTACTTCAATTAAACCACTTTCAGCAGGTTTTCCATTCTCTGGATTTATAATATGATGGTATCTTTTCCCATTTTCTATAAAATAATTTTCATAATCACCTGATGTTGCAACTGTATTATTACCATCAATTTCAAAAACATGTATAATGCCATCTTCTCTTGGATTTTTTACACCAATTTTAAATTTTCTATTTCCAAAAACAAGTATGTTTCCACCTAAATTAACAATTGCTTCTCTTACATTATTTTTTGTTAATATTTCTTTTATTTTATCAAGAGCATAACCCTTAACAATTCCACCAAAATCAAGAGAGCCATTTTCTATCATAATTTTTTTATTTTCTTCATCTATTTTAATATTCTTTTTATCTATATTTTTTAAGAGATTTTTTAATAAATCATCATCAGGTATTTTATAATTTCCATCATAAAATCCCCATTCATTTTCTATTTCACCTATCAAAGGATTAAAAGCACCATTTGATAGATCATATAAATACAATGAAGTTTTAATGACATACAAAAATTCTTCATCAACATCAATCCATTTTCCTTTATTTGAATTAATTTTATAAACAAGTGAATTCTCTTTATATCTTGAAAATTTATCCTCAATTCTTATAATTTCACTATTTATTTCATTAATTATATTTTTATGTTCATTATCTATTGAAACAATAAGGAATGTCCCCATGTATAAACCTTTAGTTGTGTATAGATCACTTTTACATGAAGAGAATATTGAAAGAAAAATTAATAATTCGATTATAATTATTCTGTAATATTTAAATCTTCTCCACAAAATTTACACCTTCCATTTATTACATTATATTCTTTTATATTATACCCTTCCCTTTTTATTACCAGACTTTTACAATTTGGACAATATGTGTTTTCATATGGATGTCCAAAAACATTCCCTATATAAACGAATTTTAAGCCATTATTTTCACCAATTTCTTTAATTATCTCTAATGTTTTAATTGGAGTTGGTTCAATGTAAGAAAATTGCTGGTATGGATAAAATCTTGTAACATGCCATGGGGTTTTAGGACCAAGATTTTCAAAAATCCACTTAGAGAGTTCCTCATTTTCTTTTCTTGAATCATTAACTGTTGGAATAACATTTGTAACAACCTCAACATGCATACCTATTCTTTTTGCTTCTATGGTTCTCTCAAGTATAAAGTTAATATTTTTTGTGCCAGTAATTTTTTTAAAACTATTTTCATAAAAAGCCTTAATATCAACTCTAAAAGCATCAAGATATGGTGAAATCATATGAAGACCCTCTGAAGTAATTGTTCCATTTGTGACATATACTGTATATAATCCGATACTTTTAGCAATTTTAAAAACATCAAGAGTATACTCAAACCAAATTGTTGGTTCATTATATGTAAAAGCAATGCCTTTTGCATTATATTTTCTTGCAAGTTCAATTAACTCTTCAGGTGTCATAAAATTACTATGACTTATTAATTTTTCAGAATATTTTTCATAAGAAATTTCCCAGTTTTGGCAGTGAGCACATCTTAAATTGCAACCCCATGTACCTAATGATAAAACCATTGAACCTGGATAAAAATGGAAAAGTGGTTTTTTTTCAATTGGATCCATTGCAATAGATGATATTAATCCATAAATTTCAGTATATAATTTACCATCTATATTTTTTCTAACACCACAGAAACCATGCTCACCATCTTTTATTATACATTTTTTAAAACATAGATTACATCTAACTCTATTTTTCTCAAGTTTTTCATATAAATAAGCCTCTCTTATATTATCCAAAATTTCCTCCAGATTATTATAAATTAACCCAGGAGATTTCTTTTTTATAAATATACTTTTCTTTTAAATATTTATCAATATCAAAAGCTGCTTTTTTCCCTGCTCCCATCGCTAATATTACTGTTGCAGCACCTGTAACAATATCACCACCAGCCCATACACCAGGTAAACTTGTTCTTCCATTTTCATCTGCAATAACAACTCCATGTCTTCCAGTTTTTAAACCGCTTGTTCTTGCAACAAGAGGATTTGGCACTGTTCCAATTGCAACAATAACATTATCAACTCCAATTTTATATTCACTACCTTTTATTGGCACTGGTCTTCTTCTTCCTGATTCATCAGGTTCTCCTAATTCATTTTTAATGACTTCCATCTCTTTGACCCAACCATTTTCATCTCCATAATATCTTACAGGATTTGTAAGCCAGAGAAATTCAATTCCTTCTTCAACTGCATGATGATATTCTTCAATTCTTGCAGGCATTTCTGCCTCACTTCTTCTATAAACAATTAAGACTCTTTCTGCTCCAAGTCTTAATGCACTTCTTGCTGAATCCATTGCAACATTTCCTGCACCAATAACTGCAACAGTTCCTCCCTTTTTAACTGGTGTATCATAATCCGGGAATTTATATGCTTTCATTAAATTAATTCTTGTTAAATATTCATTAGCAGATAAAATACCAAGCAAATTTTCTCCTGGTATATTCATAAATTGAGGAGCACCTGCTCCTGTTCCTAAGAATATTGCAGAATAACCTTCATTAAAAAGTTCATTTAATGTGAAAGTTCTTCCAACCAAAACATTACATTTTATTTCAACTCCAAGTTTAGTTAAATATTCAATTTCTCTTTTAACAATTGCTTTTGGCAATCTAAACTCTGGAATCCCATAAATTAAAACACCACCAGGATAGTGTAAGGATTCAAAAATAGTAACATCATAACCAAGTTTTACTAAATCAGCTGCACAGGTTAAACCTGCTGGTCCTGCTCCAACAATTGCAACTTTTAAATTTAATCTATCATTTTTTTCTGGAATAACCATTCCTCTTTTTGCATCCCAATCTGCTATAAATCTTTCTAATCTTCCAATAGCAACTGGTTCATATTTTTTTCCAAGAACACATTTTTCCTCACATTGATCTTCTTGAGGACATACTCTTCCTGTAATTGCTGGTAGAGAATTTGTATTTTTCATAATTCTAATCGCTTTTTCAAAATCTTTCTCTTTTATTGCTTTAATAAATCCAGGAATATCAACATTAACAGGACACCCTTCTACACATTTAGGGATTTTACATTGTAAACATCTCTCTGCTTCAATTACTGCTTCTTCTTCACTATATCCAAACGGAACTTCATCAAAATTTTTAATTCTTTCCTCTGGTTTCTGTTCTTTCATTGGTGTTTTCTTTGGATTAATTGCCATTTAGAATCCTCCTTTTCTCTTCAAGATAATTCATTGCAATTTTTTCTTCAGTTTGATACATTTTCAACCTTTCAAAAAGAAGTTCAAAATTTACTAAGTGTCCATCGAATTCTGGACCATCCTGACAGGTCAATTTTGTCTCTTTTCCAACTTCAACCCTGCAAACTCCACACATTCCAGTGCCATCAACCATAATAGAATTTAAACTAACAATTGTTTTTATATTATATGGCTTAGTAAGATTACAAACATTTCTCATCATTATAGGTGGACCAATTGCGGTAACTTGTGAAATTCTTTCACCTTTATCTATAAGAATTTTTAAAGCATCAGTTACAAAGCCTTTCATTCCATAAGAACCATCGTCAGTTGTAACTATTAATTCATCCACTAAATTTTTAAATCTTTCTTCCCAAAAAAGTAAATTTTTACTTCTTGCTCCAAGTATTGCAATAACCTTGTTTCCTAAATTTTTAAATCCTTTTGCTATTGGATAAGTAGGAGCAATACCAACTCCTCCTCCTATTATAACAACACTTCCTTCATATTTTATTATCTCAGAAGGGTTTCCCAATGGCCCAACAACATCACTTATATAATCTCCAACATTTTTAAATGATAGAAGATTTGTTGTTAATCCAACTGTCTGAAAAACTGCAGTAATTTCGTCTTTTTCGTAATCAGCAATTGTTAATGGTATTCTTTCACCTTTTTCATAAACTCTTAATATAAAAAATTGACCTGGTTTTGCATTTTTCGCTACAAAAGGAGCAGAAATTTTCATAAGAAAAATTGTAGGACAAATCTCTTCTTTGTAAGTTATCTCAAACATAAATCCTCCTTAAAAAACATATCCTGATTTATTATATCATAATGCTATAATTAACTTATGATAAACCCTTTCAATAATTTTAATTGGATAATTGATGGATTAGTTGCTGCATCTGAATATCCTGATAGTGAAAAAAAATTAGAATTCTTAAAAGAACAAGGAGTCAAATCAATTGTTACTCTTTCTGAAAAAAAGATTGATGATGATTTAATAATTAAATATAAATTTAGATATCTTCATCTTCCAATAAAAGATTTTGATGTTCCTAAGATGGATGATATAAAAAAATTTTTAAGATGGATGAAATTGATGGAAAAGTGGAAAATTCCCACCCTTATCCATTGTGATGCTGGAATTGGAAGAACAGGCACAATGCTTGCAATATTATTTTTATCAAAAGGAAAAACCCCTAAAGAGAGTATTGAATTTGTTAAGGAAAAAAGAAACTTTGGCTTAGAATCTATAAAGCAAGAGAGTTTTATTTATGAAATATATGAGATTATACCATTTTTAAATTCTTCTGTTGAAGAAGAGAATTTTTATATATTTCATAAAACAGTAGAAACTTTAAGAAAAGAGTGTCCATGGGATAAGAAACAGACAAAAGAATCACTTTTAAAATATTTTGAAGATGAATTTCAAGAACTTAAAATGGCAATTAAAAACAAAGATATTGAAAATACCATTGAAGAACTTGGAGATGTTCTACTTGAAATAATGTTTCTTATAGTAATTGGAGAAGAAAAAGATGAATTTACAATAAATGATGTTTTAGAAAGAGTTGTTGATAAGTTAGTAATGAGACATCCTCATGTTTTTAAAGATGAAATTATAAATAGTGCTCAAGAGGTTGAGGATAGATGGGAAGAATTAAAGAAGAGAAAAATCTAATAGATGAAATTATAAAATATCAAAATTATTTAAGAGAAAAATATGGTTTTGATTGGGAAAATATTTCAGGTGTAATTGATAAATTGAAAGAAGAGATAAATGAATTAGAAGAAGTTTTAAAAGAGAAGAAGAGTGAAAAAATTGAGGAAGAATTTGGGGATATCTTAATAACTATTGTTAATTTATCAAGATTTCTTAAACTTGATATAAATGATGCTTTGAAAAAAAGTTATTTGAAATTTAAAAAAAGAGTTCAAAAAATGAAAAAGGAGGCCAAAAAAGAGAATATTTCTCTTGAAAAATTAAATATTTTCGAACTTGATGAATTATGGGAGAAATCAAAAGATAATTCATCTTAGATTTTTGTATAAATTTAAAAAGATGTTCAAATCGATATCTGGTAAAAAGTTTGTTTTACCAATAAGTAATGATAAAATATAACATTTTGATGTTTCTTCAACAATTTCAATTTTGTTAAATGCATCTAATAAATTTTTACCAACAACAGTTACACCATGATTTCCTAAAAAAGCAACATCTCCTGATTCAAGACCATCACTTACTGCTTTTGCAAGATCTAAAGTTCCGGGCATTATATATGGAATAAAAGTTGTTTTTCCTAAATGAATTGTTGATTCTGGGAAAAGATTATCAGGTAATTTAATTCCACTTAAAGAAAGTGTAGTTGAAAATGGAGCATGTGTATGTATTATTGCTTTTACATCTTCTCTTTTTTTATAAATTTCAAAATGCATTAAAATTTCAGTGGATGGTTTACCTTTTCCTTCGATTACTTTTCCATTAAAATCAACAATTAAAAGATCTTCTTCATTTATAAATCCTTTATTAACACCTGATGGAGTAATTAATAATAAATTCTCTTCTCTTATAGATATATTCCCACCATAACCAGCGATTAAATTTTTCTTATAAAGATTTGAACAAACAAAAATAAATTCTTTTTTATCAAACATTTTTTTTCTCCTCAAAATTACTCATTTCAAAGATTCTTTTAAAATTTTTAAAGTTTATTTTTGATACAAATTTCAAATTTTCAATTCCATATTTTTTTACAAACTCGAAACCCGATTTATCAACAATTTCACTTGCTCCTTTTGGAAATTCAAAATCCCATTTTTCACTTAAATTTTTTAAAGTTAATAAAAAGTTTGCTCTTGCAATAATTGAAGCAGCAGCAACTCCAATATCATTTTCACCTTTAATTATTTCTATTCTGTCAATATTTTTTTCCTCTTCTGTTAGAAAATTTTCAATATAATTTTTTGTAGTGAATTTATCAATAATAACTTTATTAATATCAGTTATTTTTAATAAGTTTTTTAAAACCCTTGAATGACCCCAGGCAAGAATTTTATTAATATTTTTAAATTTCTCATAAAGTTCATTAAATTTTTTTGGAGAAATACTAACAACTGAATTAATGAAATTTTGTTTTATTATTTTAGCAAGATAAATAACTCTATTATCAGAAATTTTTTTCGAATCCCTCACATTTATTTCATTTAAAATTTCCAACTTTTCTTTATTAACAACAACTCCAGCAATTATTAAATAACCAAAAAAATCCCCTTTCCCTGATTCATCAATACCAATCCATTTAAAAGAGTTCACCAATTTCCTTTTCGACCTCTTTTATTATACTTTCATCTATTACTAAATCTCTTACTTTTTCAATATATGGTGTCATATTTGTATCTTCATTTATACCTGGAAAAATATCTTTTATAATATTATAGGCAAGTTGAGTACCTCTACCGAGTTTACCTTTTCTGAAATTTAATGCCTGAACTGCTGATATAAATTCTATAGTTATTATGGTGAAAAGATTTTCAACAATCTGCCTTAACTTTCTGCTTGCTGTACCTGACATACTTACATCATCCTCCTGATCATTAGAAACAGGTGATGAGGTTACAGATGCAGGATAGGATAATACCTTATTTTCACTTACAAGTGAAGATGCGAGATATTGCAAAAGCATTAGACCAGAATTGAGGCCACTATTTTCAATTAAAAAAGGTGGTAAACCATTTGAAAGAGATGGATTCATTAATCTGTTTATTCTTCTTTCTACATTGTTGCTTAAAATTGTAAGTTCTATCGATAAAAAGTCACAATTTGTTGAAATAAATGAACCATGAAAATTTCCACCAGAAAGAATTATTTTTTCATCAGAAAAAACAAGTGGATTATCAGAAGATGAGTTTATTTCAATAGTAATATTTTTTTCAATAAATTTTATTGTGTTATAAATTGAACCATAAATTTGCGGTAAACATCTTATTACATATGAATCCTGAGTTTTATCCTTTAATGAGTTAATTAAAGTGCTTCCTTCCAACAGAGAGTTAATAGCATAAGCAATAACTGCCTGAGAAGTTTGAGGTTTAGCAAGATGGATTTTTGAATTAAATGGATCAGAAAGTGCCAATAAAGATTCCATACTTAAACATGAAGATATTAAAGCATTTTTGAGTATATTTTTGGAATCAAATATAGATAGAGAAGCAATCCCGAGTGAAAATGATGTCCCATTGATAATTGATAAAGCCTCTTTTTCAAGAAGTTTAAGTGGTTCAATGCCCAATTTTTTATGAATCTCTATCGATTTCATCTCTTTACCTTTATAAATGCCTCTACCTTCACCTACAAGAAAAGATGCAAAAGCAGCAAGAGGTATCAAATCTCCTGAAGCACCAAGTGATCCCTTTTGTGGAATTAAAGGAATAATATCTTCATTTAAAAAAAGAATTATTCTTTCAATAACTTCTCTTCTTATACCAGAATATCCTTTGGCAAGAGAATTCGCTCTTATAAGCATTGTTGCTCTAACTGAGTCTTTTGAAAGAAAAGGTTTTAAAGATAAATCATGAGATTTAATGATATTTTCCTGTAATTTGATAAGATTTTCTTTTGAAATTTTAATATTACACAATTTTCCCAGACCAGTATTAATTCCATAAATTGGAATATCCTTCTTTGATAACTCTTCAACAGTTTCTCTTGATTCATCTATTTTGTCAATTGCATTTGGCGAAAGTTCTACACCTTTTCTGTATCTTGATACAGATATTACATCATCAATAGTCAAACTATCCCCATCAATTAGAATTTTAGCCATTATTCCTCCTTTTTAGTTAATAATGACTCACTAAAATAAATTAAATAGATTATTAATATTATATAAAAAATTAACCTGGATATTGATGACATAAATGTGAATTTATTTGGTATATTCAAATGAAAGTTGTTTAGAATTAATGAATTTAATAATAGAGTTATAAAAAATAGAAAATAAACAATATTTGGCTTTGTTTTAAATTCCTTTCTTAAAAAAGTAATTACTAAGAAAAAAGTGAAAAATAGAGTTATAAAAAATGTTATAAAATCCAATCCAATAAAAATATTTCTTAATAATAAAAAATAATATATTCTATCCCAGAAAATATAAATAACAAAAAGTAAAAGATTAATTAATAAAAAAATAAAATTTTTTCTATTTTTTATAGATATTATGAATGTAATAAAAATCAATATAATGAAATTTATCAAAAAACTTAAATCAATTGGAGGTGTGTAAAAAGGAGTTGTTATTAAATTTGTTAGGAAAAAGGAGATAAATAAACTTAAAAAAATAAAGAAATCGAAAATCAACCTCCATTTAAAATGATAGAAAATATGAAAATATAAATAAAGAATTATTACAAAATAATATAGATCAAAATATGAATAAAAAGGAGGAATAATATTTATTTTAGATTTAGTCAGAAGATGATAGATAAGAGAAATTATAAAGAAAATAATTGAATAATTGAATAAAAATTTGCTTTTATTTCCAGATTCATAAAGAGAATTTAAGAAAATTAATATTCCCATTGACAAAAAAATAAAATAAGGAGAAGTTATATTAAAATAAAATTTAATTAATGATAAAGATATAAATATAAATGTAATAAGAAAGTATGGATTTATTTTTAATTTAAACTTAAATTTAGTAAATAATATTGATAAAAAAATCAGGATTATAGGTAATAAATAATAAATATCTAACTTTTCATTTTTAATTTTCGAAATTATATTTATACTTTTTTGATTTTCATTTGAAAAAATTTTAATTACTTTCTCATTTGAGATATTTAATATTATTGTTTCATTATCCTCTTTATATTTAACCTCTTTATTTTCAATTAAGTCTATAATTTTAAAATTTTTATCAATATTTAGAGATTTTTTATCTATTCTCAAAACTCCACTGCCATTAATTGTTAAATAAATTTCAGGAAAATCCCCAAATCTTATTAAAGACCCATTTGAAATAGAACTATATGTTTTTGGTTTAAACTCAACCTTTTCTATTTGATTAATAATTTCATAATATTTAATAAATGGTAATAATTCATTCAATTTATCTTGATAATCCCATATTGCAAATGGTTCATTTTCTGGTTTTGTGAATGTTGGATATATTCCATAAAATAGTGAAAAGTTAAATATCTTTTCTAAATTCTCCTTATTTATCTCATCTTCTTTTAATTTATATGAATAAAATATTGGTCTATTTCTCACAAGAATTCTCTCTATTGGAAAGTCGTTAATCTCATTTAAGTTATCAATTTCTTTATATAACATATCTGAATTCATAAATAATTGAAAATATTTAGGATTTATTGACAAAATTAGATTTTTTTCACCAACTTTTTCTATCAAATCATAAAGAGAAATTAAATAAAATTGTGCCTCTTTATTTTCTATGTATGAAGTTGGATATTTTCCAAAATGTGCTTTATCGAAATTGAAAACATCAATAACATCAGAAAAATCGATTGCAAAACCCAAATATCTACTTTTTTTATCTTCTGTTAAACCTGATTCATTATTATAATATTTTATTGAAATATCAATTGGGTTGATATATCTATTATAAAATATTTCATATGCAGAAATTCCTTTATTTTTTAGATAATCAGGAGAAGGGTTTAATAAAAAAATAGTATCATAAGAATTTTCTTTATAATCAATTATAGGTTTACCAGAAACATATTTATAAATTGGTTCACTCTTTTTAACATAATTTATAAACTGATTATTTTTATCTTTCAAACCAGAATTTAATAAAACAATACTATCTAATCTTGAAAGATCTTCATTTTTAAAATATAATCTTTTTACTAAATTATCAATTGATATATTTTCAAATTTTAAACTAACGGGATTCAATATAAGTAAATTTTCAATTCCAAAAAAACTTGCTTCATTTATTCTATCTGCAGCTGCTTCAACTTTTGGATCTACAATTCTATATTTTATATTAAAATTGTTAATTCCTAAATTTCTTATTTTAGTAAAAGAAGTATCTGGTACTATTAATCCTCCATTTTCTATTTTTCTATTCCTTTCTTTATATATTTTAAAATATTCTTCAAATGCATCTTCTAAAGAAGAAATAATTTTTATGTTAAAAAATATATTTTCTTTTTTCTTTATATAGATATTATATGAGATGAATGAATTATTATCTTTCTCGAAAAATTCAAAATAATATAAATTATCATTTGGCACCGAGAACATTAAATATTGATTTTCACTATTTTTTAAAACTATTAATGGTGAAATAAATATATCTTTCTTTTCAGGAAAAATAATTTTATAATTTTCAAAACTAATTATAAATTCTACTGCGCCTTTTCCAGAAATTAATAATTTATAATTACTATCTGATTTAGACAAATTATATTTTATATTAAAAAATTTACCTTTACCTATTTTCATAAACAGTTCTTTACCTTCAACATTTTTCAAAATAAAATTTATATTTGGATTATCTTCTGCGAGTGATTTATTTATCTTAAATGTTAATATTGTTTGAAATAGAAACAAAATAATTAAAATAAAAACTATTTTTTTCATCAGAAAAATTATATAATATTTGAGTGATTTTAATAGATTCAGGAGAAAAAAGTGTTTCAAATAAATAGTAATCCAATAAATTTATTCACAATATGCCTAATTGGTATTGGTCTCTCAATGGATGCTTTTGCTGTTGGAATAACTTGTGGTTTGATTGAAAAAGAAATAAAATTAAAATTTTCTTTAAAAATTTCATCTTTTTTTGGTTTTTTTCAATTTGGGATGGTATTTTTAGGTTTTTTATTAGGAAAAGAGTTATTAAATTTTATAAAAGATTATGATCATTGGATTGCTTTTTTAATATTATTAATAATTGGTTTAAAAATGATTATTGAAAGTTTTAAGGTAAATGATGATAAAAAAATAGATCCAGAGAATTTGAAAACACTTATTATATTTTCTATTGCAACAAGTATTGATGCTTTTGCAGTAGGAATATCTCTATCTTTATTAAAAATAGCAATATTGCTTCCTTCAGTAATAATAGGATTAATTACTTTTGCGTTATCATTTATTTCAGTTTATTTAGGATGTATATTTGGGAAGATTATAAAGAAAGGCGCAGAAATAATTGGAGGTATAATTTTAATTTCAATTGGAATAAGAATTTTACTTGAGCATTTAATATGAAGAAATTAATTGATTTTTTGTTCAAGATATTAATTTTTCTATTTTTTCCATTACTCTTTTCTTTAATATTTTGGTATGTTAGCATTCCTTTTATTAAAGAAAAATATATTTTCATTTTTTTAATTTTAGGATTATTTGTTGGGCTATTTATAAATTTTTTTATTTTAAAAAAATATTTAAAAAATTTATATAATTTAGATATAAAATTTTTAATAATTATTTATTTATTTTACAATTTTTGTATATATGTTTTTTTTATGGGAATACCAATTTTCAATTTAATTATAAGTTTTATTTCTGGTTTATATTTTAGTAGAAAATGTAATTATTTAAATTTAAAAAAAACGGATTCTTATAGAATAATAAAGAGTGTTTCAATTTTTACTACAATTTTTATTTTTATAATATTTTGTATTTCTGGGATTATTGCAATCAAAGATCCATGGACAGGTTTAAATATTCAAGGAATGCTACATTTAAAAAATCCTATAACAAAAAGTCAAATTTATTATATTGTTATTTTTGGTGGACTATTATTTTTAATCTTAAATTATTATTTAACTTTCTTAATTAGTTTTTTGACATATAAAAAATTGATATAATAAAATATAGATAAAAATGGAAAAGAAAAAAGTTTTATTTATCTGCACTCATAATTCAGCAAGATCTCAGATGGCTGAAGGTTTAATGAACTACCTTTTAGGAGATTATTATTCAGCATATAGTGCTGGAACAAAACCAAATTTTGTTAATCCATTTGCTATTGAAGTTATGAAGGAAATTGGAATTGATATATCTAATCATAGGTCAAAAAGTGTTGTTGAATTCAAAGGTGAAAAGTTTGATTATGTTGTTACTGTTTGTGATAGCGCAAAGGAGAATTGTCCATTTTTTCCAGGAGCAAAAGAATATATCCATCAAGGTTTTGAAGATCCATCTTCTTTCGAAGGAACAGATGAAGAGAAGCTGAATAAATTTAGAGAGATTAGAGATGAAATTAAAAATTTTATATTTAAAAAATTTAAAATTCAGGAGGTTTGAATGTTTAAAAAATTTATTATTATTTTTATTTTAACTCTTTCAATCTTTTCAACAAGAAATTTATTTTCCTTAAATTTATTGGAAAAACCTATTAATTTAGTGGCTATTCAAGAGGATTATAAAGTCAGATTAACATGGCAATTAGCAAAAGAAGATGCCAATATTTATGGATTTGAAATTTTTAAAAGCGAAAACAACAAAAATTTTACTTCAATAGGAAAAGCATATAAAGATCAATTTTATTTTCTTGATTATAGCATCTATCTTGATAAAACATATTACTATATGGTTAAATCTTATGATAAAGATGGAAATTATTCCGATCCATCAGATATAGTTTCAATTAAAATAATTGATGATAAAGCACCAGAATTAAGAATATTAGAACCTGCAGAGAATAATTATTATACTAAAGAAGAATCTTTACATCTATTAATTGGTGTTAGAGATAATATGAGTGGTTTAAAAACACTTCTTGTAAATGGAGTAAAAATTAATCAATGTGGTTGCTCAACTTTTGATGCAAATTATACTTTAGTTGAAGGTAAAAATGAATTTTTAATTATTGCAGAAGATAATAAAGGAAACAAATCATCTTTAACTTTGACTGTTTTCCTTGACACAACTCCTCCTGAGGTAAATGTAAATATTCCAGTTAAGACTAATGATGAAAATTTAAGAGTGACGGGCAAAATATTGGATAAAGGAATTGGTTTAAAAGTTGCATATTTAAATAATATAGAATTAATGATTGATAAGGATGGAAATTTTGAAACCTATCTACTTTTAAAAGAAGGAGAAAATGAATTAAAATTTAAACTTATTGACAAACTCGATAATACAAAAGAAGAAATTTATAAAGTTAATTATGTTAAAAAGATAGTTCTTAAACTACAAATTGGAAATAAAACTATGTATGTAAATGATAATCCTCAAGAAATAGATGTACCACCACAGATAATTGAAGGAAGAACACTTTTACCTATAAGATGGGTAGCAGAACCCCTTGGTGCAAGTATAGGATGGGATGCAAATGAAAAGAAAGTAACTGTTTCACTGAAGGATACAATTATAGAACTATGGATAGGTAAAAATG
>Ga0078972_1001548_pt1 | contig 85111 bp, 76 predicted proteins | sample YelNatPaOPGAMG01_FD_67568 | JGI IMG/M metagenome (GOLD analysis project Ga0078972, IMG submission 67568) | Hot spring thermophilic microbial communities from Obsidian Pool, Yellowstone National Park, USA - OP-RAMG-01 (SPADES assembly) (version 2) | ecosystem: Environmental > Aquatic > Thermal...
CAAGAAAAATTCTTGATGGCTCAATTTTTCTATCATTCTCATTTAAAACATAAAGTCCCCGTTTTAACCTGATAATCAATCCTTTTTTCTCCCAGTTTCTCAGCTGCACCCGAAGAATTCCCATATGAGAAATATGGGTTGAAGAAAAAACCGGAAACCTGGAAATCGCATTTTTAAACTCTAAGTATTTCATTTCCGCAAGTTATAAAAATTTATTACTTACAGAAATAATATAGTAAACCTGTATCCCTGTCAGGTTCCCGAATCGTAGCATCAAGAATTTAATTGAAATGGTTTTCGCCCTCTAAAAACAGTGTTGTCAAAAAAAGATTTGGTGAATGGGTTCAGAAGTATAAAGCAAGGAAGTAGATACTTCCTTCAGACGGAAAAAGTGAGATTGAAAAAGAAGAAGACATAACAAAGATTATTTTCCGGTACGAAATGTAGCATAAAAACAAAAAACAAGTAATAGAGTGATTGCAGTCCAGGTGAATATCATTAATACCCAGCCCGAAATTGTCATACTTTCTCCTTCTTTTTCCATGCGATATGAACCATCCACGCAATGACAGAAAGCAATAAAAACAGGATAAATCTGCAGAACACAATATAGGGAAAAATCTCTGAAGGAACATTCTTCATTAAAATAACATCCTTTGCTTCCTGAATAAACCAGAAAATTAAAATCAGAATCAAAAAACACGGCGTGATATATTTAATGACAAACCTGTAAAAAACTGGAAGTTTTATATCTGAGCCCGCATGCATTTCATCCCATGCCTTATCAATACCAAAAACCCATGAAAAAAGTATTGCTTCAATTGTTCCAAAAAGAACAAGGGCAAATGTTCCACCCCAGAAATCCATTTCATCAACAAATCCCTTGCCAAGAAGAAAAACAGAAAGGTTGCACAGAACAAATGTCAATATTGTAAATACACCAACTGCCTTTTTTCTGTCAAAATCAAACTCGTCTTCAAGAAATGCAATTGCTGGTTGAGCGAGAGAAATTGATGAAGTAACGCCTGCAATAAAAAGAAGCATAAACCAGAAAAATCCAAACAAAAAACCGTATGAAATGTGGTTCAATGTCAATGGTATTGCGACAAAACCAAGATTGAATGCTCCACCTGATGCAACATCTTTTATTCCCTGTGGTCCAAAAAATAAAAATGCACTTGTTATTGCAATACTTCCTCCTAAAACAACCTCTGCCCATTCATTTGTTGCTGCTGCTGTAAGACCAGAAAGTATGACATCATCAGTTTTCTTCAAATAACTGGCATATGTAAGAATTACTCCAATTCCAACACTCAAAGTAAAAAATATCTGACCTGCTGCTGCAAGCCAGACCTTTGCACTTAGCAGCGCAGAAAAATCAGGATTCCATAAAAAACCAAGTCCATTTACTGGAGTCCAGTCAGGATGCTGGGGATAAATTGGTGAAAGCGTTAATACACGAATCATCAATATTATTCCAAGAATAAAAAGAACAGGCAACCCGTATTTACATACCCTTTCAATACCCTTCTGAATTCCCCCAGAAATAGTTATGATATTGATGAAAAATGTAATGATGAAAAATATGTATGCAGGAATTATGGAAGAGAAAAACTGATTTTTTTCAAGTCCCTGATAACCCTTGAGGAATGAAACCATTGATACCTGATCCTGACACAAACCAAGTTTACCTGTCAAAGAATAAAAACTATAGCCGAGAAGCCATGATTCAATATATGTGTAATAGGTGAAAATGACAATGGGACCAAAAATCCCAATAACACCAAAATATTTTATGAACCTGTTTTTGTTTGCAATATTATGAAACATACCAGGCGCAGTACCATGACCAAAACCACCACCGAATCTTCCAAGTGTCCATTCAATCCACATCAATGGAATACCAAGAAGAACAAGTGATATTAGGTACGGGATGATAAACGCACCACCACCATTTTTTGCTGCCTGCACTGGAAAACGTAAAAAATTACCAAGCCCAATGGCACTTCCTGCAACAGCAAGAATTACCCCAATTTTCGAACCCCATGTCTCCCGTATTTTGTTCATGGCAAAATGATCCTTGCTAAAAAACTCTTCCTTACATTTATTGCCCTGTTCGGACACACCTCAAAGCAACATAAACAATTTATACACTTTTTTCTATCAATTTTCAAGTCATTTGAAATTGCCCTTGCAGGACAAACCTTTACACATTCCATACATTTCACACAAATATTGTGGTTGATTACTGGTATAATATTCAACTGGTTTGCCATCGTCCTGATGATTCCTGACATAAATCGGTTTTCCTGCATTTTAAAGATTGCAGATGATGAAGGAACCTGAAAACCAGGTATGTTTTCTGGTTGGTCACCAATAATTTTCACTTTTGGGATTCCATAAATATTTTCATAAATTCTTAAAAATGGAACCTCATGAATTTTTAAGCCCGCAAGTGTTGCACAAACAAAATCAACACAAACTCCATTTTTACCAGCAATAAGATAACCATAATATTTTTTTCTTCCAGAAGAAGGACCATTTTTATCCATAACTTCAACAGCATCAACAATATTAAACACCACGGTCTCTTTCAGCAGTTGATAAAATTCAACAATGAAATGATTAAAATATTCAGGTTCAGGAAATTCTGTATGTAGAAGCCCCTTTGGATAACCAGGGATTAATCCATAAAGATTTTTCATGCAGCAGGTCAATATTGTGATATTATGTGTTTTGAATTTTGGAAGATTAAATACTGGGTGCTGGAAAGCAAAAGATGAAACAGGAAAATTCACTTTTCTTCCTTTTACATTTAGGGTAAAAATACTGCTTTTACCTTCAAGTTTAACAAGTTTTGCTTTTGTTTTTTTGCTAACATCTTCATACTGACATTGATTCCAGTAATATTCAATGGTTTTTGATGTGTTTGGGGGACTATCACCAATGAAGACAGGATGTGGAAGTAATTCTGAAAGAACCTCAAGAATCACAGGATGAGTGGTGACTGCCTCATCAGGATTTCTTGCTGAAAGCATATTTGGTTTCAGTAAAACTCCTGATGGAAAATCAAAACCAATCAAATCAAAAATCCTTGATATCGCATCTTTAACAGTCGTCTTTTTATAATCAGGGCATTTCACGATTGCAACAGTTTCCATTATTGTCCCCACGTGATACTATATTTTACCACTGTTTGGTTTTAAACTATTTCTTAAACGGTATCGTCTAAATTCTGAAATGAAGAAAATGATATTTTGTGTTATACTCAAAAGGGATAAAAATGTCCTGGGAAAAAAGTAATTTTTTAAAATTTCTCAAAGAAACGATGTTTCTTGCAATGATTTTGCTACCTGTTTATGTTTTCCCCCAAACAGGACAGACGATTATCAAACCATATGAAGATGATAAATGGCCCACTCCTGAAAATATTATTGATACACAAATTGTTAAATTTCTTTCCAATTACGGTCAGAAATTAAGAAATCCCTGTTCTGATTATGTTTTTATCAGACGCGTCTATCTTGATGTCACTGGTACTTTACCAAAACCAGAAGAAATAGATGCATTTATCAATGATAAAAGACCTGATAAAAGAAGGATATTGATTGATGAATTGCTTGATAGAGATGAATATGCAATGTACTGGACAATGAAATGGTGCGACCTGTTGAGAGTAAAATCAGAATATCCTATTAACCTCTGGCCCAATGCTGTCCAGGCATATCATCAGTGGATATATCAAAAAATAAGGGAAAATCAGCCATACGATAAATTCGTAAGGGAATTACTCACTTCCAGTGGAAGTAATTTTCGTGTGCCCGCAGTAAATTTTTATCGTGCTACAGGAGGAAGAGACCCATCGTCAATTGCAAAGGCAGTTGCCCTCACCTTTATGGGAATTAGATTTGAAAAATTACCTGAACAACAACAAAAAAACATGAGTGCCTTTTTCTCCCGTGTCTCTTATAAAAAGACATCAGAATGGAAGGAAGAAATTGTTTATCTGAATCCAGAAACTTCAGAGAAAAGCATTAAACTGGTTTTTCCTGATGAGAAAACAGTAGAAATTTCTCCACAGGAGGATGAACGAAAGATATTTGCAGATTGGCTGATTTCTCCCAGCAATCCTTATTTCAACAAAAACATTGTCAATCGGATATGGGCTTATCTGATGGGTCAGGGAGTTATCTCTCCTGTGGATGACATTTTTCAAAAAAACCCACCAGGCACTGAAATACTTGAACTTCTTTCAAAAGAACTGACAAAATCAAATTATGACTTAAAACATGTCTATCGATTAATTCTCAATTCAAGAACTTATCAACAATCTTCAATACCTGCTGGTAAACAACATCCAGACACAAATTTTGCTTACTATAAAGTCCGTCAGATGGAAGCAGAGGTCTTGCTTGATGCATTATGCTGGCTCAGTGGTGAAGGAGAAGGTTATGTCAGCCAGATTCCAGAACCATTTACATATATTCCGAAAGAAAATAGAACAATTGCCCTTGCTGATGGAAGCATTACAAGTTCCTTTCTGATGACCTTTGGCAGGCCCTCACGTGATACTGGACTTGATTCAGAACGTAATAACAAACCAACCGATAAACAAAGATTATACATGCTGAATTCAACTGATATTCAGAAAAAAATTAGATCAAGCCCGATTTTGAGAAAGGCATTTTCTCAGGTATGGAAAAACAGAACAGAAGCCATCAACACAATTTACAAAGTTATATTATCCCGGCTCCCAACACAGGAAGAAATATCAATAATTGAGGAATATTTTAATAATTCAGGACTGAGGACAGACCAGGTTGTTGGAGATATAGCATGGGCTTTATTAAACAGTAAGGAATTTATTTTTAAACATTGAAAACAGAGGAAAACATGAAACGGATTTTTCTTTTGAACATAATGCTACTGTTTGTCATTTGTGTTTCTTATGCACATTCAGAACAAAACAAATCACAGGCAAAGTCAGTTATTCAAATATGGATGTGGGGAGGTTTTTCTCAAAATGATACATTTGACCCAAAGCCATCTGCTGGATATGATTACTGTGGTCCGCTTGATAAAACAATTCCTACCAATGTGCCAGGCATTGAAATCAATGCTTCTTTACCCATGCTTGCGAAAATAGCAGACAAATACTCAATCATCAGAAGTATGACTCACGGAATAAATGCCCATGAATCAGCTGCCTATTATATGCAAACAGGACACAAACCAGGTACAGGACTTGTTTATCCTTCACTTGGTGCAATTATATCTCTGTTCAAGGGCTATGGAAAGGGATATAATGGAAAAATTCCGCCATACATAGTTCTTACTCAATCCCAGGGACGCTTTTCAGAAGAGGGCTTTCTTGGTCCTGCATATAAAGCATTTGCGACAGGAGGAGATCCGAGTCAGAAGCAATTTGCTGTTGAAGGTATTGTTGCTCCTGGTATTTCTGATCAGCAACAGATAAAACGAAGAGAACTGCTACAAAAATTAGATTTACTGGGAAAATCCATTCCTGATGACCCTGACTTCCTTCTTTTCAACAAAGCAGAAGAAGAAGCATATGAAATGATTCTGGGAGAAACAAGAAAGGTTTTTGACCTTTCTGAAGAACCTGATGAAGTCAGGGATAGATATGGTAGGAACTGGTTTGGTCAGTGCTGTCTTGTTGCAAGACGTCTTGTGGAAGCAGGAGTACCATATATTACAATCAATTATCCTGGCTGGGATACTCACAAACAGCATTTTCAAACAATGCAAAGAAAACTTGCTGAATTTGACCAGGGACTTTCTGCTCTTATAGAGGATTTGTCAAAACGTGGGTTACTTGATACAACCATTGTCTGGTGCTGTGGAGAATTTGGTAGAACACCAAAGGTTGATTGGTCTCCACCATGGAATGGAGGAAGAGGTCACTGGGGATACTGTTTTTCTGCCATCGTTGCAGGAGGTGGATTTAAGGGTGGTTGTGTTGTTGGTGAGTCCGATGCAAAAGGAGAATATGTTGCAAAAAGGCCTGTGTATCCAGAGGACCTTCTCAGAAGTATTTTAAGATTATGCGGTATTGACCCTGATGAACCTTTACCAAATGACAAAGGTCTTGATATTAAGGTCATGCCATATCCTGAAAATTATTCAGGAGAAGGAGAACTAAAGGAAATTATGAAAAAATGAAAAATTTTATAAAAATTTTTATTTTGCTGATTTTTACAGTAGCATCCAGTATTTTTTCACAGGAAAGAAACCCATACATTGCCTACATCTATCCTGCTGGAGGTCAAATTGGAACAAGTTTTAAAGTTATTGTTGGTGGTCAAAATCTAAGGGGTGCAAATGATGTATATTTTTCAAAAGAAGGATTAAAAGCCACTGTGATTAATTACCAGGGTCCATCAGGCATATTAACCCCATTACAGCAGGAAGAACTCAGAAGAAGAATACAGGAAATCAGAGATAAAAGAGCAGGTAAAAAAATTGAAGAAATTACAAGAACAGAAACAGAAAAAAAAGTCACACTCCCTGATATTCCTGAGCTTCAGAACCTTGAAAATAAAACGCCCAGACAACTCCAGCAAATTTTTGAAAAATATCTGAATCAGCAAAATAGACCAAAGCCACCAATGGCTGAAGAGGTAACATTGCAGATTGAGATTTCATCTGATGCAAAACCAGGAGATTGTGAAATTCGACTGAAGACACCAAATGGATTAACAAATCCTGCTGTTTTTCAAATTGGGGAATATCAGGAAACCTGCTGCAAAAATTATCAGTACAGGTATGAAAGTGAAGTAGAACAGGATACAGAGGTCTTTCAGGTGCCAGTGGTATTGAATGGAAGAATAATGCCTGGTAAGGTCAATAGATTTCTACTTCAATTACAGAAAGGACAGAACCTTCTAATTTTTACGCAGGCAAGAAAATTGATACCATTTATCGCTGATGCTGTACCTGGATGGTTTCAGCCTGTGATTGCAATATATGACAAAAATGGGAAACAAATTCTTTTTGTTGATGATTGCGGTTTTGAACCTGACCCTGCAACAAAATTCAATGTACCTGAAGATGGTAAATACACTCTTGAAATCAGGGACTCAATTTATCGTGGAAGAGAGGACTTTGTTTATCGTATTTATGTTATTGACCAATCACAGGCACAGTTTTTTTTCCCGAATGGTTTATTTGGAGGTGTTTGTCTAACCAATGAAAAAGTTGACCTGATGTGTCCTGCAGAATACAGTAATCTCCCAAAATATTTTGAAATTGAAAATAAAGGACAGATTCCTGCATCTATTTCAATCCCTGTGTTAATCAAAGGATGTATCAATTATCCTGGTGACATTGACCGGTACAGGTTTTATGGAAAACAGGGAGAAACAGTGGTTGTTGAAGTTATTGGTAGAAGAATTGGATCTCCTGTTGATTCTTTTGTGAAGTTAATAGGACCATCAGGTAAAATCTTGCAGTTCAATGATGATATGAAACAAAACATCCTTTATGGTCTTTTAACCCACAATGCTGATTCGTATTTAATGGCGAAACTACCAGAAACAGGTTCATATACTGTTGTTATCACTGATGTCGAAGGACATGGTGGAAACGAATACCAGTATTTTATGAGAATTACGCAACCCAAATTTGATTTTTCTCTTTTTGTCAGTCCTTCACAAATCAATATACCTGCAGGCGGTTTAGCCGTAGCCACTGTTTATGCAATAAAAAATGATGGTTGGGACCAGGATATTGAACTACAATTAAAAAATGCTCCTTCGGGTTTTATTCTCAATGGAGGAAAAATTCCAAAAGGAAAGGATAAAGTTTTTATTACCATTAAGGCACCTGGTGGATTTTCAAAAGAGGTTTTTCCTGTTGAAATAGAAGGAGTTGCAATGATTGATGGAAACCAGGTCAGGCACACTGCAATACCATGTGAAACAAAAATGCAGGCATTTGCATATTACCATCTTGTACCATCAGAAAAACTTCTTATTTCTACTACAAACGAAAGATTCAGGTCATTGAAACTATCTGCGGAACAGAATTATATTAAAATTCCTGCAGGTGGTTCAACAGCAATTACCTGTGAAGTTGAAACATTGTTCAGATCAATGGCAGGTTCATTAAGTTTTGGATTGAAAGAGCCACCTGAAGGCATAAGAATCAAAAATGTTTCTTTTGATTCAAAACAATACACTTTAACAATTGAAGCAGATAAAAAACTACAAGGTTACAGGGATAACTTAATCATTGAAGTTTTTGATGAAATTACCCAGACCGGTGGTATGAAAAGGAAAATATTATCAGGTTTTCTTCCTGCAATACAATACGAGGTGACAAAAAATGAATAATATAATCAATAGGGGTGATGCAACTGGAAAATACTGGTTTTTTAAAGGAAAAAACAATGTCGACGAATACCATATGACAATTATACCTGTAAGCTATGCAGGTATTTACGAACAACTTAAAACAATAGATCAAGCACACAGGTATTTGCTCAAATCACTGAATTTAAATCCTGATACCATTATTTTCAAAAGATTTTTTTGTAGTGACATTCACAACCAGTATGGTGAAATAAAAAAATTTATTGATGAAAACAAAGAAAGTTGTGCAATATCCATTGTTTCTCAACCACCATATCCAGCGGCAAAAATTGCAATGTGGGCATATCATATTTCTGATAGAAACCAGTTATTGAAAAAGAGACGTGATAATTTTTCCCTACAACTTGAAAGAAAATCGCTTTCTCATTTCTGGGACACAAATTTCATATATTCAGAAAAAAATTCAACATTTGCTCAAACCACAAAAATTTTATCAAATTACAAGGCATTACTTAAGAAAAGAAATATGACTGTTTCAGAAAATGTAATTCGCACATGGTTTTTTATCCAGAATATTGATTTGAATTATAAAAGATTTGTTGAAGCAAGAAGGAAATTTTTTGAAAAAAATGGTCTTACACCACAGACACATTTTATTGCAAGTACTGGTGTTGGAGGAACAGGCATTGATATCAGGGCTATTGTTTCAATGGATGCCTATTCAATCTCAGGAATTAGAAATGAACAGATTAAGTTTTTATCAGACCCTGAGCATATCAGTCCTGCCTATACCTATGGCGTCACATTTGAAAGGGGAACTGTAGTGAAATATCGTGACCGCAATCATATTTTGATTTCAGGTACTGCCAGCATCAACAATAAGGGTGAAATTGTTTATCCTGGCAATGTACTGAAACAATTTGAACATACATTAAAAAATATTCAATTACTTCTTAAACAGGCAGGTTCAGATTTTCACAATGTCTGTGTTTTTATCACATATGTCAGAGATATCAGTGATGCATCATTGATTTATGAGGAAATGAACAAAAAATTTAAAAATACTCCATTTCTTGTTGTCATTGGTCCTGTATGCCGACCTGGATGGCTTGTAGAAATTGAATGCCAGGCAATATGTCCTGCAGATAACCCCCAATTACCTGATTTTTAACCCTCAATTTATCTTCTGATACCCTGTTTTTTATAAAGCCCGATTAGTTCTGCACTGGCAAGTATATGACCCTTCATCGCATCTTCAACTTCCTGTCTTTTTGCTCCTTCCTTCAGGTTTAAGGTAGTATCAAGAGCATAGATTCTGAAGAAATATCTGTGGGTACCTGAGGGCGGACATGGTCCTCCATAATTCACTCTTCTGAAATCATTCCATCCCTGTACACCTGGAATTGAATTTTCCTTAATTTCAAGTTTCTTACCTGTACAGGGAATATTGAAAACGATCCAGTGAATCCATGTACCAACAGGTGCATCAGGATCATCCATAATCAACACAAGCGATTTTGTTTTTTCAGGAATATCTTCCACAACAAGTGGTGGATTAATATCCATACCCTCACAGGTGTATTTTGCAGGAATCATTGTATTATGCTGAAATGCAGGACTTGTAATCTTCATAGCACCTCCTTTTTTTGTTTTCGTGTTATCAGCACTAAAACAAACAGAACAACAGAGAAACAAAATTACTGGCAAAAGTATTTTTTCTTTCATCATTCACACCTCCTGTGAGTAAAATTTCGGTCTTTTCACAACAAGTACAGGACATGGTGATTCTGCAAGTATTAATTCACCTGTGGTACTTTTCCCCATTTCACAAATAACAGGGTCTCCACCAATAACAAGAAGATTTGCTTCCTTTTCTCTTATAACATGGGCAATCTGTTTATGAACGGTTCCCCATAAAACCAGCACATCGCATTCAACTCCAATTTCCTTTGCGATATTGCTAAATCTTTCAACAAATCTCTTACCTTCTGCTTCAAGATCCTTTTCAATGATTGTTTTTTCATTTTCCTTAAAAAGACCCATTTTCATCAATTCCTTTAATCTTGATGTATCAACGATATGGAGAATCGTAAGTTTTGAATTCAAAAGTTTTGCCAGTTCAATTGCATATCTAACAGCATACGCAGAGGTACTATCAACAGCACATGCAACAACAATATGTCTGATTACAATCATTATGTCCCCTTTGATGCAAGTTTTTTCTTAATTTCCTTTAGTGTCGCAAATGCCTCCCTTGATTCTTCATCAAGACGGTCTGTAATAAACTTCACAACTTCACTATAATACGGAATATGAATTTTTTCAAGAGCATTGACCTTTTTTGTTGTTTTCATAAACTCCTGTTCAAGCCGTTCAAGGGCAGTCCTCTTTTCTGCAAGAACACAAATATTATTTATTGCTTCTTTCATAAACAAAATTGCCTCATCAATGGCTTGATTAACACCTGCAGGACTGAAATATGGTGGCTTTTCTTTGATACCTAAAGAAATTGATGGAATATTTACCCCCATTAGTTTCCTTTCTGTTATATCAAGTTCAATATCAATATCAATCCCGCTAATAATCCTTTCAACATTCAATTTCCCCATTGATATTATTGCTCTCTCAGCGGCTGAATAAGCACTGGCAAGTGAATCCTCCACATCTTTTTTGATCTTTTCTATTGTTTGTGTAAGAGATGAAATTTGCATTAACAAAATTTTCCTTTTTTCATCAAGTAGCCGGTAACCTTCTTTACATAATGAAAGCGTCCTTTTTGTCCTGAAAAGATTTGTCTTTGTTGGTGAAATTTTTACAATCATTTTTTATACCTGTATCTTTGTTTTATCTGTTGTTGACTTATTCTAATCAGTTCTTCCTCTGGAAGAATTGAAATAATATCCCAGCCAAGTTCAAGACTTTCTTCAAGCGTTCTTCTTTCATTATACCCCTGATTGACAAACTTTGTTTCAAATTCTTCACCAAATTTCAAATAAAGATGATCAAGATCAGAAAGTTCTTCTTCTCCAATAATAGAAGCAATTGATTTAATATCTCTTGTTCTCGCATATGAAGCAAAAAGTTGAGATGCAAGTCCTGGATGGTCTTCCCTTGTTTTTCCTTTTCCAATATTGTCCTTCATCAAACGTGAGAGGGAAGGAAGTACTGAGATCGGAGGATAAATCCCCCTTGCATGAAGTTCCCTGTCAACAACAATCTGACCTTCTGTGATATAACCTGTCAGGTCAGGCACAGGATGGGTAATATCATCATTTGGCATTGTAAGGATGGGTATCTGTGTAATTGAACCCTTTTTATCCTTTATTCTCCCTGCCCTTTCATAAATACTGGCAAGGTCACTGTAAAGATATCCTGGATAACCCTTTCTTGCTGGAATTTCACCCCTCATTGTTGAAAGTTCTCTTAATGCCTCACAATAATTTGACATATCAGTTAGAACAACAAGAACATGCATATCTTTTCTGAAAGCAAGAAATTCAGCAGCAGTCAGTGCAAATCTTGGGGTCATCAATCTTGTCAGGGAAGGACTATCAGCGAGAGAAAGAAACATAATAACATTATCAAGAACTCCTGTTTCTTCGAAACTTTTTATAAAAAATCGGGCAGTATCATATTTTATTCCCATACCCGCAAAAACAATACAAAATTCTTCTTCCTTTACTCTTGCCTGCCTGACAATCTGTGCTGCAATCATATCATGGGGAAGTCCACTACCTGAAAAAAATGGAAGTTTTTGCCCACGAACCAGTGTATTCATTACATCAATTGTTGAAATTCCTGTCTCAATAATATTTTCAGGGTATGCGCGGGCTGTTGGATTCATTGCAGTACCATTAACATTCATTATTTCTTCAGGCACAACCTTCGGCATACCATCAATGGGATTTCCAAGTCCATCAAAAATTCTGCCAAGCATATCAGAAGAAACACCAATTTCAAGTGGTTTGCCTTTAAATCTAACCTTACAATTTTTCAAAGACAACCCTGTTGTTCCACCAAGAACCTGCACAACTGCATAACCCTCACCAACCTCAAGGGTGACTCCAATTCTTACTGTTCCATTTTCTTCAGTAATCTCAACAAGTTCATTATATCCAGCATTGTGGATATTTTTTATGATAAAAAGTTGCCCTGCGATTTCTTCCAGTTCAGTGTACTGACGTAAATTATGCATGTTCATTTTTTTAATTGTTCAAGTTGTTCTTCAATGGAATCTACAAATTTTTCAAGTTCATTGAGTTGTTTTTCTGTATATTTTGTCTTCATTCTCACAATTTCCTGATAAACCTGACTTTCTCTTATTTCTGAAATTTCTACTCCCTCTTTTATCAACTCCTCACTCTTATTGTGAAACTTTATAATAGCATCAAACATCAAAAATTGTTTTCTCGCAGAACAATAGGTATCAGTATCATCAAATGCACTTTGCTGCAAAAATGCATTTTTGAACAGTAAACACGTTTCAAGAATTAATTTCTGAGTATTTGGAAGTACATCTGCACCAATCAATTTTACAATCTGCTGTAATCTCTGTTCTTTTTGAAGCAAATCAAGTATCATGCTTCTGTGACCAAGCCACTTCCCATCAGTATGTGTATCCCACCAGTTTTTAATATCATCAACATACTCAGAATAACTATCAATCCAGCTGATTGCTGGATAATGTCGTGAATATGCCAGGTCCCTATCAAGAGCCCAGAAACATCGTATGAAACGTTTTGTATGGGAAGTCACTGGTTCTGTAAAATCACCTCCTGGTGGTGAAACAGAAGCAATTACTGTAATTGAACCAGTTTGTCCATTCAAACATATTACCCTTCCTGCCCTTTCATAAAATTCAGCCAACCTTGCAGGTAAATAAGCAGGAAAACCTTCTTCAAGGGGTATTTCTTCCATTCTTCCTGATAATTCTCTTAATGCCTCTGCCCATCTTGATGTAGAATCAGCCATCAATGCCACATCATAACCCATATCCCTGAAATATTCAGCAATTGTGATACCTGTATAAATACTTGCTTCCCTCGCTGCCACAGGCATATTTGAAGTATTTGCAATAAAGACAGTTCTTTCAAGAAGAAGTTTTCCTGTTCTGGGGTCAACAAGTTTTGTAAAGTTTGTGAGAACATCTGTCATTTCATTTCCTCGTTCTCCGCATCCAACAAAAACAACAACATCAGCATCAGACCATTTTGCAAGTTGATGCTGGACAACTGTTTTCCCTGTACCAAATCCACCTGGTACTGCAACACATCCACCCTTGGCAACTGGAAATAAAGCATCTATTACCCGCTGTCCAGTAATAAGTGGCTGCTGGGGTGGAATACGATTTCTGTAAGGTCTTTGCTTTCTTACAGCCCATTTGTGATACATTTTCACATCATACTTATCTTTTCCTGTATCAAGTTCAGCAATGGTTTCATCCACTGAATAATCACCTTCATCGGCAATGTAACTTAATATGCCTTCACCAGCATCAGGAGCAATCATAATTTTGTGTTTGATTAAACTCGTTTCTTCAACTTCTCCAATGATATCACCTGGTTGAACTTTTTCATCCTGTTTTTTTAATGGGATAAAATGCCATTTTTTTTCTCTTTCAAGTGCTGACACATGTAATCCCCTTGATATAAAATCACCTTCCTGTTTTCTGATAATTTCGAGGGGTCTCTGAATACCATCAAAAATGTTTCCAATCAATCCTGGACCAAGTTCAAGTGACAGGGGCATTCTGTCAGAATAAACAGGGTCTCCTGCTTTTAAAGATGTTGTATCTTCATATACCTGAGCATATGCGATATTTTCTTTTAATCTAACGATTTCTCCAACAAGTTTTTCATCCCCAACCTCAACCATATCAAGCATCTTAAGATTTGATTGACATCTTATTTGAACAACAGGTCCGTTGACCCTGATAATTTTTCCAATTAATTCTGCCATTAAATCTCTTCTCCCAGTAATTCTGAATAGATTGAATCGTATAAATTTCTCATTCTTGCAGAAAACGTATTCTCATAAATTACAAAGCCATCCTGTGACTTCACAATAATACCAATATCATCAAAATTTCCACGAACAAATCTTATTGAAACATTTTTCTTCAGGTCATTTTTACACTTATCAACAATCTCTTTCTCAAACTCCCCAGTGAAATAATCTTTGTCATCTGGTGAAAATTCTACAATAATTTCTGGCTTATCAATCACTTCAATTCCTTCAAGTATTGCATTAACAAGGAATTTTTTGTAATCAACATGATTTCTGAAAGAAATAGATATTTCCCTTGTCTTTTTGATAACACTATCTGCAAATTCTTTTTTCATTTCAAGTCTTATTTTTCTCAATTCCATTTTTAATGTGGATTGGGCACGATGCTTTATCATTTCAATGGTCTTTTGTGCTTTTTCTTTTTCAGCTTGCAATATCTGTTCTTCCTGCTTTTTTGCATTTGCAATAATTTCATCAGCACGTGCCCTGGCACGTCCAATAATTTCATCAATTTTTAACCTTGTCTGTCTTTCAATCTCTTCAATTAAACCACCAGCATTTTTCTCATCGGTTTTTATTTCCATTTTGTTTTCTTCCATATTTTTTCACAGTATTTGCATACGATGGTATTTCCAGAATTAGCGGTCTATTGTTTTTTCTTTTAAATGCCATAATCTCTTTCTGAACAAAATTTGATACACTGTCTGTGATAAGAACAATGCCTGCATCTTCTAATTTAATAACCTTTTTAAAAACATCTAATGTTTCATCTTTATCACGAACCCCGAATGTTTCTATATTGAGAAGTTTGAAACATATGGCACTATCAATATCTGAAATACAATAGAATTTCATAAATTATTGTACCCTTCCAAGAATCATAATTGATGTAATAAGCCCGTATATTGCAATTCCTTCAGCAAGACCAACAAAAATTAAAACCCTTCCTGTCAATTCAGGTTTTTCAGCCAGTGCACCAACTGCAGCAGCACCAACATAGGCAACTGCAATGCCGGCTGCCAGTGCAGCAAGGCCTGTGGATAATGCAGCAGCATAAAATGCCCTTCCAGCATTTGCAGGGTCAGTTCCAGTTGTTTGTGCCCAGACATAACCTGCCATCACAAAAAAAGACAGAATACACGAACCCAAAACATTCCCTATCAAGGAATTTCTCATAAATTTCCTCCTTTCAGGTTAAATACTCATCAATTCTTTGATAAAATTTCAATTTAACCGGCTGGTACACATGTTTCCCTGTTTCAAAAAATCGTGAAAAAAACTCATAATAATTTAAACGAAGCGATTGTATCAAAACAACAAGCCCCTCAAGACAGATCACAAAAATATTGCCCAAAAATATTGAAAGATATGAAAGTGGTGTAAGCCCTGCTTTTTTTAACATGTCAGAAATTGCAAAAATTGTCATAAAAAAACCAAAATGATTAAGAGCAAATGCAGCAATACGAATGAAAGAAACAGTATTTGCAAGATATCCCAACACAATTTCAAAAATATGAAGTATCCCCTCAATAAAACCAACCAAAATTCCCTCCCTGTGCCTGATTGCATCATACAATGACCTGAAGAAGATTGGAAAAACTCCAGTACACAGCAGTATTGCAAAAATTTTTGTCAGCATTCCCTGTGTCTTTGCAAAATATGTTGCTGCAATACCAATGCCTGCCCAGTAAATCAAACCCGAAAAAAGCCCTGCCTTATCAAAGAAAAATGCTTCTTTTTTTTGATTGATTTTATTGTTTATCATATTCAAAACAATTCCTGTTGTCAATGTGAGTATTCCAAAAATAATAAATGTGCGGAACATTACTGAAATGTTTTCCATTGGACTAATCCACAATGGATGGAACTCAATCCCAAAAATACTACCATACAAAAATCCAAAAATACAGGATGATAAACCAGCAAAACTCATAAGATACCCTGCCTGCCTTATTCCTGACTTTTGTTTCAATGAAAGTAAAAGCCCAAGAATAATAAAAACTGCGCCATGGCCGATATCGCCAAACATTGCGCCAAACATTAACAAAAACAATATTGCTACAAATACTGTCGGGTCAATAGCACCATATCTCGGTAAACCATATGTTTGCACGATTAACTGAAAGGGCTTCAGAAATTTGTTATAATTAAGTTTTACAGGTATTTCATCAAGAGGCAATCCTGATTTTTCTGCTGGAATAAACTGATAAAAAGATACAGGATCAGTTTCTCTGATAAGATGTGATATGTTTTGAACTTCTTTTTCAGGAACCCATCCTGAAAGAGCCATCATTGTATCAGTAAACAAAACACCTTTTTTTACCTGAGAAAGTTTTTGATGTATTTCAATGGAAACTGATATTTTTGCAAGAGATTCCTTATATTTTTCTGCAATCTCATTTATTTTTCCATCAATTTCAGCCAGATTCTTTTTCAATTGTTCCATCTTTTCAATGTATTGACTCACAGGAACATCAGTAATGCTGATTTCTGGAGAAAGTGGCTTCCATCCTATTTCTTTTTTTACCCTTTCAAGTGTTTGAATATCTTTTTTAAGAATAACAACACCAATAATTGTATGATTCTTTTTTGTCCCACCAGTAATTATCAGATGAGGAATGTTTTCAAGTAAACTGGCAAGAACTGAAATTTTATCTGTCTCAATTTCACCTGTTTCTGTATTAATAAATGTATATTGCATACCAGCAGGAAACGGCAAATAAACAGGTTTTTTATCAATCATTGCCTGCAAATGGGAAATTTCCTGCTGAATGTGATTTTTTTCATCAACCAGAGGCATAAGATTTTCTTCTATTTCATCAAGGGTTGTTCTCGCCTCATTATATGAGGCAGGATTTACCCCTGAAATAGATATACGAAGTTGCTGAATAATAGTATTGAACCTTCTTGTAATATCATCCCACCGTGATGATTGGAATTCCTGTTGCCAGAGTTTTATATTCTCATTACCAGAAACAGGTGTAACATCAACTGGATGAAAAACATCAGAACTTAAAAGTTTTGCCAGCAAATTTCCTGCTTTTTCTTTCCTTACCAGCACATTGGTAAAAACAAGTTTTTCAGGTATCATGTTAAATCATTATTGATAGACGAAAGTTGCATAATATTTTTTAGCCAGAAAACTTATGACTTTCTTTGTTTCTCGCAATTTCAGAAAAATGTAACCAACAGGAACACCAATTGTAAAAAGCCCTTCAACAAATGCCTTTTTCACCTCATGCATTATCATTCCCTCAAGGATACTATCAATTTCTGAAAGCTTTTCAGGTAAATCAGCAACAATATCAAGGTACTGTCGTGGAATACCTGTATATTGCTCTGAAGAACTCTGTGACAAAAGCATTTTTAAATGTTTCTCTGAAAGGGTTCCTCCCGGGATAAAACCTGAAAATTCCTCAGGTATCTTTCCTTCGTAGTATAATTTTATTCTTCCAAGCCACATAAGATTTTCTCTATCAATCTGTGCTCCTATAATTCTTCTTGCGATCACTCTATCAGCAGAGGAAAGTCGTTCAATTGCTTTTAAAAGTTTTTCAAAATATTTTCTGTCAATTGATACTTCAACAGGATAAAGGCAATTTGAACTTAAAAATGCATCCTTTGAATTTTTAATTGCCTCTTTGTATTCTTTGTCATCAATTAAACCAATGATGTCATCTATTGATTTTGCTTTCAATAACATTGAAAATTCACCAGTCATCTCAGGTATGTCTGTACTTTGATTTTTCTTCCACAGTCGGAGAACAAATTTCAATTGTTCAATCCTGTATTTTTCATCAAGAAGAAAAATTAGATGTTTTTCATTCTTTGACCATAAAATATTAAAAATTTTCTTCAATAACTGCCTGTCCTTATTAATACACATTATTTCAAAGTCCTCTATTTTTAGTTGCCTGTCAAATTTCTTGATAATATCTCCATAATATGTTTTTTCAAGCAATTCAATAAAGGATTGAAGATTTAATGTCTCTGCACGAATAAAAAATTCTTCATCAAGCAATTTTGATACCATTGCCCTTATTCTTGTATTGGCATAGGCATATCTTGAAATCTGTTTCATTTCAATCAAAAAGTTTGCCTGTTGGATGACCTACATCAATAATCCTGTGGAATATTCTAATAGCGGTATTTTCAACAAGATTTTGCCAGTTTTTCTTTTTTTCCTCTATTCTTTTTTTCTCTGCCTGGATTATTTCCTGCCTCTGCTTCTCAGTATTTCTTTCTGCATTTTTTATCATTTCAGCAGAGATTTTCAAGGCATTATTTTTTGCCTGCTGAATGATTTTTACTGCATTTTTTTCGGCTTCAAGAACAATATTTTCAGCCCTTTTTTCGGCTGCTTCTATTTCTGCCTTTGCTTCCTGTTCTTTTTTTATAACAAGGTCAAGGATTTCTTTCATATCATCCTGGGGGTTGTTGTTCTTAATGATACCACAAGAACCTTTTTTCTTCAATTCCCAGCTTCAGCCAATTTTTTTAAATTGAGTTGTTTGATTTTGCTTACTGGTTTACAACTTGTATTTACGATGATAAAATAAGTTTAAAGTTTCAAATTCAAAGGAGGTTAATATGCCTGAAGCCGATGAAAAAAAGGAAAAAAATTTCTATCCTGAAATTCAGCAAAAAAATAGAGCATTCTTTCTTAAAGGTTCAAACAATTTTGACTGGGGAATGAAAAATCGTCTTTCTCACATTTTCAATCCTGATACAGGAAAAACAGTAATGCTCGCCATTGACCATGGTTATTTTCAAGGACCAACAACAGGACTTGAAAGGATTGATATTACCATTTTGCCTCTTTTAAAATATTCAGACACATTAATGTTGACACGCGGTATTTTACGCTCGATTATTCCACCAACATATCCCAATGGAATTGTATTAAGGGCAAGTGGTGGTCCAAGTATTCTAAAAGAACTTTCAAATGAACAAATTGCCATGGATATTGAAGACGCCATCAGATTAAATGCTGCGGCTGTGGCTGTTCAGGTTTTTATAGGTGGCGAGTATGAAACGCAAACTGTTTGTAATATGACAAAACTTGTTGATATGGCACAACGATACGGTATTGGAGTACTTGGAGTTACTGCTGTTGGCAAGGAAATGGTCAGGGACGCAAAATATATGCGTCTTGCATGCAGAATCTGCGCAGAACTTGGTGCAACATATGTAAAAACTTATTATGTTGAACCTGACTTTGAAACAGTTACAGCATCATGCCCTGTACCCATCGTTATTGCAGGAGGAAAGAAAATCCCTGAATTTGATGCATTGAAAATGGCGTACAATGCAATTCAAAAAGGGGCATGTGGCGTGGATATGGGGAGAAACATTTTTCAGGCAGAAAATCCAGTGGCAATGATTCAGGCAGTAAGAATGGTTGTTCATAAAAATTTCACGCCTGAACAGGCATACGAATATTATTGCGAACAAATTAAAAAAAAGAATAAATCATGAATTCATCATTTCTCAATCATATCAGGTCATTAACCCCGACATTAAGTGCTGGAATTATTGCAGGTGATGTAATGCATCTTGCTGAAAATATCAGCACACTTGAAAAAGCCGGAGTTGAATTACTTCATTTTGATATAATGGATGGTGTATTTTGCCCTAATATTACTGCTGGAGCATGGTATGTGAAATCAATAAAGACAAAAATGATTAAGGATGTTCACCTGATGATTGTAAATCCTGAAGTGAAACTTGAATCATTTGTTGAAGCAGGTGCTGATATTATAACGGTCCATTATGAAGCAGGTGCTACTCATATTCATGCTTTACTTCAATCAATAAAAAAACTGAAAAATGCAAATTCTCCAGACAGAAACATTATTGCTGGTATCGCAATAAATCCAGGGACACCTGTTGAAGCAATAAAAAATGTTCTTGATGTTGCCGATATGATTACAGTCCTTGCAGTAAATCCAGGATGGCAACATCAGTCATTCATCAAAACAACAAAACAAAAAATTGAAACAGCAATCTCATTAATTGGTGAGTCAGGAAGAGATATACTACTGTGTCTTGATGGTGGAATTACAAAGGATAATATTGTTGATGTCTCACATATGGGTACTGATATTGTTGTTGCTGGAAGTGCAATCTTTGATGGAAAGGATATTATAGGAAATGCAAAATTTTTTATTGATACATTAAAGAAAGGAAGAACAAAATCCATATGAAACCAGAACCAGAATGCAAATACGATTTCAAGGGCAGGGTGGCAATGGTTACTGGTGCTGCAGGTGCTATTGGATCAGGTATTTCAAGGGGACTGCTGAAATCAAACTGTAATGTGGCAATAACAGATGTATCTATTGAAGCACTTGATGACCTTTACCAGGAATTAAAGGAACAATTTGGTGAAAAGGTAAAAAAATTTGTGATGGATGTTACAGAGTTTGACTCAGTTGCAAACGGGATAAAGGCAATCGTTGAAAATTTTGGTTCCCTTGACATTGCAGTGATCAACGCAGGTATCGCCCATGTTTCATCTATTAAGGACATGGATGTTAAAGAATTTCAAAAACTTGAAAAGGTTAATGTTGAGGGAACATTGCTTGTATTGAAAGAACTTGCAAAACATTTTGAAAAACAAAACACAGGCGGAGATATTATTCTGATTTCAACAAAAAATGTTTTCTCACCAGGAGCATCATTTGGTGCATACAGTGCAACAAAGGCAGCCGCACATCAACTTGCACGCATAGCATGCCTTGAGTTTGCACCACTGGGTGTAAGGGTCAATATGGTTGCTCCTGATGCTGTTTTCTCAGATGGAAAGAGAAAATCAGGACTGTGGCAAAAAATAGGACCAGAGAGAATGAAAGCAAGGGGTCTTGATGAAAAAGGGCTTGAGGAATATTACAGGAACAGGAATTTATTGAAGGCACAAATCACTGCTGAGCATGTTGCAAATGCTGTTTTATTTTTTGCTTCAAGGCAAACTCCTACAACAGGAGCAACACTTCCTGTTGATGGTGGGCTTCCTGATGCAACACCAAGATAATTCCTGCGTATTTAGATGCCACTTGGTTAATTTTATGAAGGTAATCCCATTTACCAGGAACAAATCTCAATTTTACCTTTACTAAAATCTCAAGGCAGTTTTTATTATGGATTATAACCGAGTCCATCAACATATTCTTGCCTTAACACTGCCTTTGCATGTCCATCAACAAAAACAGCATTAACAAGTTTTATTCTCATATGCCTGCCTAAAGAACCCCAGTAATAAGGGTTAGGCAGGTAAATACTTGGATATTCATTATATGCCTGTGTCGGATTCCCAAAATTCAGTTCTCCATACCTTGCTTCACAGAACATTATTGTAGTATCGGGCTTTGTAACCTTACCAAGTTTCTTTGAAACAGAAGGTAATTTTGCATTGTATCCAAAATCTATCTGACTTGTATTATAAGAGTATGCTTCAGCATATCTCTGCCCTTTATCAATGCAGGGACAATTTACAATACCAGTAGATGTGTAGACGTACCAGTCAGGAGTCCCATCTGGTGCTGTGCCACTGTACTTTGTGGGATTATCACTTGTAAAATAGATCTTTCCTTTTAAATAGCCAAGTTGAGTTAGTGTATCAAGAAATCCTACACTTGACCAGTTCCAGCTTGTCGTTGGTGTCCAGCCCGTAAATCCCCTCCATCTCGGATACCAGTATTCATTGTAATCGTTCAAATACATATGAACTGCCACTCCTATTTGCTTCAGATTTGAAAGACATGTTGACATTACTGCCTGTTCCCTTGCCCTTGCAAGTGCTGGTAGCAACATCGCTGCAAGTATTGCAATGATAGCCATAACAACAAGAAGCTCAATCAAAGTAAAGCCATTCCTTTTCATAGTCCACCTCCTTTCTTTAATCATTATTTGGTAATGTCCATACACCTCTGTAATTATAATAATACCCCTGTGAAGTTGGTCCTCCTGCCTGCTGAGCCATTATTTTTGCATCAAGTGTTCCAACATGGAGGTCGCAGAAAATTACAGGAACAAATCCACCATGGGTAAGATAATATATCTGGTTGCCTGGCCTTAACTCATTGAAGTATGGAACATGTGGTCTTGCTCCACCAAAATTAAAATTGCAGTAAATGTAAATTGTATCTTCAGGACTCTGGTCAGCCGTTGAACCAATCCAGTTTGTACCCCTTATTACTGCAATATTCATACTATAACTTTCATAACCTGTTTGTCTTGAGAAAACAACTTTTCTTGAATCCTTTGGACATTTAAAAACTAACCAGTTTTTTATATAGCCCAGATCATATAACATGTAATACCAGGCATTTGCCGAACCATAAGGTTCTTCAGAAGGCATCCTTGGGACATCATAATCCTCAGAGTACATTTTAATTGCAAGTGAAATCTGTTTAAGATTGCTGAGGCAGGATGTCATCTTTGCCTTTTCCCTTGCCTTGCTCAGGGCAGGAAGCAACATCGCTGCAAGTATTGCAATGATAGCAATTACTACAAGCAATTCAATTAATGTAAATCCTTTCCTTCTCATAATACACCTCCTTTTTTGGGTATTTTTTTATATCACAAAAAGAACCATTCTGTCAAATTCTGTCAATTTATTTTTCTATTTCTGCTTTTTTAAGATTGATTTTTCTTATCAATTCAGGGTCAAATTTTGGTTTTCTATAGTAAGTATAAAGCCCATTTGTTTCCTGTTCTACATCATACAATTGTGTATAGCAAAAACCTGTAATTTTGGGATGATTTAATAGAACCTCTGTTAATTTTCTGTATCTTTCAATAAACTCTTTTTTTGTTTTTGGCCTGTCTCCGTAACCCCATCCCTGTTTTCCTTCTGCCCACCACGTACCCCCGTATTCACTGACCCAGTATGGCTGTCCTCTGTAAGGAGCATCAAGTTGAGGATAGTTCTGCCAGATTTTTTCCTGTGATTTGAATGGTTCAAAATCCTTTTTGAATTGTTCAGGGTCCTGGTTATAATTGTGGCAATCATAAATATCTGTTTCAACATGAATATAACCACTTGTATCAATCACAGGTCTTGTCGTATCAAATTTTTTTGTAATATGATAAATTGTTCTGACAAGTTCATTATCCTGTGGCATATGGGTTTCATTTAATGGACACCATCCAATGATCGAAGGATGATGAAAATCCCTTTCAATAACATCAATCCATTCTTTTATCAAGACAGAAAATGCCTCATGACTGATTCTGCTTTTTATACCCCAGTTTGGATATTCATCCCATACCAGATAACCAAGTTTATCAGCCCAGTAAAGGAAAAGTGGTTCAAAAATTTTTTGATGAAGTCGTGCTCCATTAAATCCCATATGTTTTGCGATTTTAATATCATTGATGATGTCTTCCTGTGATGGTGCTGTGTAAATTCCATCTGGATAATATCCCTGGTCAAGAACCATTTTCAAAAATACAGGACTATTGTTCAAAAGAATTTTTTTTCCTTTGATTTCAATCTTCCTGAAACCAAAATATGACTCAACCTCATCCTGTTTTACTCCATTTGAGTAAAGAACAAATTTAACATTGTACAAAAACGGATTTTCAATACTCCAGGGAATGAAATTTTTTATGTTTATTGTAAAAAAAGTATTTCCACTGCCAGAAACGGTCTTTTCACAAATACATTCATTTTCAGCAAATATCATTGTTTTTACTTCTGATTGCCCATCAATATTCAAAAAAAATAAAACATCTCCTGAATCATAATCAGGATAAATCTTAAAATTTTTCAGGTAATTTCGTTCTGTTGCTTCAAGATACACTGTCTGCCATATTCCTGTTGTTCTTGTGTAATAGCATCCATAGGAATAATATCGCTGGGATTGTTTACCACATGGCTGAAGGTATGTTCTATTGTCATCATAAGCATTTACAGTAAGAACGTTTTCTTTCTTAATAGCATCAGTGATTTCAAAACGAAATGGTGTATATCCACCAGTATGAGTTCCAATATGGATATCATTGAGCCACACGTTTGTAAGAAAATCAACTGCTCCAAAGTTTAAAAAAATTCTTTTTTTCGCAAAGTGTTCTGGAATTTTAATATTTTTTCTGTACCATATTGAAACCATGAAATCAGTGTTTTCTATACCTGAAAGTTTGCTTTCAGGCGGATATGGCACAACAATTTTTTCTCTGAATTTCTTTTCTAACAAATAAAATTTTTTATCTATTCCAGTATTTGATGTATCAATTTCAAAATCCCATTGTCCATTTAAATTCAACCACTGATTTCTAAAAAAATCAGGCCTTGGATGCTCTGGCCTTGGAATATTTTTCATCGTCTCTTCCTTCCTCAGAAATTTTTCAAATAATTTATTGCTTTCTCAGTAAGGTACAGGTCTATTTCAAATAGTCCTTTCCACCATGTTTCAAAGGACTTTTTGTCTCCGACATTTTCAACATAATATTGTTTTGCTCTTGACTTAAGATTTCTGATATTTTTCTTTATCTTTTCAAATCTTTGTCTCATTTCTTTTTGTATCATTGAAGGAATTTGTTTTTTTGCTGAATTCCACCATCTTGCCTCTTCCTGTAGAAAAAGTAATTTCGTGTAAAGAGTTTCTGCTTCTATACTGAGTAAAAGCCCTTTTCCAAAAATTCCTGTGATATTTTTTCCATTTAAACAAATTAAAATATTTTCAAGATTTCTTACCCTCCCAATAACGCCAGGACCTGGTGCCTGGTTTGATATCACCCATAAAATGTCGGACAGAGAAAATTCACCAAATTTTGATGGCATATTGATTTCATCTGCAATTACCCCGGAAATTTCCTTCAAATCACATGGTTTTGTTTTCCCTGTGTATGAAGCAAAAGCAAAGTAAGCAAGATTATAAAGCGTTAATGTCCATGGTGGGCTGATTGGAGCATAGGAATGGGCTCTTGCCCATGAACTTGCAATAATTCCTTTCCCACTTAGTTTGCAGACAGTATCACACATTGATACTGGATTGAGTACACCCCTGACAAAGTCAGGCATAAAAAGCATATCAGAACAATTATACACAGCACATGTTGCCCAGAAATTTTTGTTGTATTTTGCAGTAATTTTTACCTGTGAAAAACTTTCTGGATAACCATTTTCATCAACCTTTATGAGATTTTTTATTTCTTCAGGAAGGTCTTCAAAAAATCTGCCATTTTCAACAAAAGATACAACAGGTCTTGCATTTACAATACTTTCATATGGATTTCTTGAAAGATTTTTTGTTGGTCTTGTTCCTCCAATATTAACAAAATAACTTGATTTTCCTATATCCTGGTATTCCCATACAACTGGAATCACATCAGGGTCAATGATACTCAAAAGTTTTATATTGTTTTCTGTAAAAAACATATCATTCCAGAACATTGGTATTTTTCCGCATTTTTTCACAAGATTCCATACCCACATTGTATGTTCAAGATAAAAATTCATCCTTCCAATTTTTCCCACCTTTTTCCTGCATTCAGGACAATAACCAAGTTGAAATGTTTCATCCTGACCAACATGAATATATTTGCTGGACGAATGGAATTCACAGGCAATTTCAATCAACCTTTCAATGTATTTTCTTGCATCTTCATTTAATGGACATATCTGCTGTATATAATCATGCCTTTCAAACATACAGGATGTCCCTTTGACTCTTGAAAGATACTCAAGATGTCCAAATGTTTGAAATAGAGGTATCCACTGGATACCATTATCATCTGCAAATTTCACCAACTCAATAATCTGGCTCTTTGTATATCTTTCTGATTCTGGAAACTGGTATTTCAAAGGAAGGAAAGGAAAACGATGCTCATATTCAACAAGAACTCCATTAATACCCCATCTTGCAAGCAATTTAAGGAATTTTTTCAATGATTCAAACGGAATTTTTGGACCTTTCAGGTCAATGTGAACAACCCTGTTTTCAATTGCTGGCTTGCCATTTACCCATGGAGAAAAATTTTTCATTTTAAATTCCACAAACTTTTTTTATAATGGAAGAAATTTTTTTTGCTGTTTTTTCAATATCCCGGTTTATAAATCTGTAGTGATATTTTTCCAGAAGAATTTTCCTTTCCCTGGATGATTCCTTTAACCTGTGTCTGATATTTTCATCTGTTTCTCCTCTCTTTTTCAATCTTTCTCTTTGTTCCTTAAGAGAGGGAGGGAGAATACCAATAAGCAATGTATCAGGATATTTTTCTTTTATCTGCAATGCTCCGTTGGTATCAATGGTAAGAAGAACGATTTTGTTTTTTTTCAAATTCTCTTCAATAAAATTTTTCGGTGTTCCATAAAAATTTCCATAAACAAAAGCCCACTCAGCAAAGAAATTTTTCTTGATTTTTTCTCTAAATTCTTTTTCGTCAACAAAAAAATAGTCAATCCTGTTTTTTTCCTTTTGTCTTGGTTTTCTCGTTGTATAAGAGACAGAAACAACAATATCAGGCAGGATCTGTTTCAATTTTTTCACCAGCGTGGTCTTCCCGGTTCCTGATGGTGCTGAAAGAACAACAATGTGACCACAATTATGGCGTGGCTTTGCCCTTTGTTTTGAGGTCATTGATCATTCTTGTTGCAACATCAAAAAAACCAACATAATTATCCCTGACAAATTCCCATTGTTTTATTGCCTTATCAATCTGACCATTTTTTTCGTAGGCATGCGCAAGTACATCATCAACATAATCAGGATGAGGATATTTGATTGCTTTTTCAAGATATTTTACTGCATTCGGATAGTCCTTGCCTTTATGATAATATGTCCATCCAAGTTCAAAATAGATATCATATTTATTTGCATTGAATGGATAGGACAGCCCCTTTTTCAAAAATTTAATTCCCTGTTCATACCAGTATTGTTTTTCTTCAGGGGTCTTTACTTCAGCATAAATATTGTAAGCCATATGCCATCCACCAATTGTCCATACAAGGATATAACTTGGTTGCAACCACGAGATTGCTTGAAGAAGTGGCAGGATTTTGTAATGCTGTCCGCTGTGCCAGTATGTTTCCATGTTCAACCACAATAAATCAGCAGCAAGACCCTTAAATCCACCAAGGATTAAACTTCCTGCAACCTGTCCTGGCATCAAAACAAGGGCACTCTCAAGATTCTCAAGTTTTTTCCTGTAATCAATCTGAATCTGAACAAGATGTATTCCAACAAAACACAAAACAATGGCAAGGAAATACTTATAACCTTTTCTTCTCATATTTCCCTTTTTTCAAAGAAATAAAGTGCAATAAATAATGCAACACACATATACAAAATTCCATAGGCAATTGTATAACCGACATACCCCCAGCTTACATTAAGTCCAACAACAATTTTATCTCTGATATTGAAGTTTTCATAGTTTGGAACAAGGGTATAAAGCATATCAGCCAGTCCCTTTACAATAATGTTTTCTGTTCTTTCTACCAGTTCCTTTCCATAAGAAGTAAGGTGTCCAACAATATAAAGGAAAAAGGAACATATGATGTTAAAGGCGTCAGATGTAAATGTTCCAAGAGCAAGTGTTATGCCACCAATAAGGATCAATTCAAAAAATATCAATAGTAACGTTTTGAAAACATCCATATTAGGAGGACTTTTCTTGAATATCAAAAGACCAATGAAAAATGCTGTGGCAAGAATAAAATTGACAAAGATAATCATGGATACGCCAAAAAATTTCCCAATGACAAAATCAGAACGTCTTATTGGTTTTGTTAATAGGGTGTAAATCGTACGACGTTCAATTTCTGTTGAAATGGCTGCAAGAGAAGCAAAGATTGCTATTAAGGCACCGAAAAACTCAATGGCAGAAAAACTTACATCCTTAATCATTTTCAATTCTTCTTCTGCAGTAAGAAACGAAAACAACTTTGATGCTCCAATAACAATGAGAGCAAAAATCAGTATGATATACAATGTCTTTTTTCTTATTGATTCCCTGAATGTATTAAGTCCAATCAACCACATTTTCTTCATTTTCTTTCTCCTGTTTTGGCTGCAAACTCTGTATCAAAAGCACAGATGGTTTTAACAAATAGGTCTTCAAGATTTTCTGCCTGATATTGTTTGTTCAAACCATCAAGAGTACCTGTGGCAAGAAGATGTCCTCTGTGAAAAATTGCAATCCTGTCGCAAACTCTTTCAACTTCAGAAAGAAAATGGCTTGAAAGTAAAATCGTTTTTCCCTGCTCTTTCAACCTCAACAGCAAATTCCTTGTATCCCTGCAACCAATAGGATCAAGACCTGTTGTTGGTTCATCAAGAATCAAGATTTCAGGATCGTTAATCAAACTTGCAGCAAGCCCTATTCTCTCAAGCATACCTTTTGAATAATGTCTCAGGGCAAGCCGTTTTGCATCTTTTAATTCAACAAGTTCTAATAATTCCTCAATTCTTTTATCTGCCTTATCAGAATCCATTGAATACAAACTTGCATAAAACCTCAATAGTTCAGGTCCATTGAGATAATCATAATAATATGGATTTTCTGGCAAAAAACCAACGTGTTGTTTCATTTCAATGTCATACGGCGGCTTTCCCATAATATTTGCCTCACCTGAGGTTGGAAAAAGAATTCCAAGAAGAAGTTTCAAACAGGTTGTTTTTCCTGAACCATTTGGACCAAGAATTCCAAAAATCTCGCCCTGATTGATTTCAAGGTCAACATTTTCAAGACCAACAACAACCTTTTTCTTTCCAAGGATATAATGTTTGGTCAGTTGCTTTGTTTCAATTATTGCCATGATTTCCTCCTCGATTACAGACAATTTAAGTTTTATTCTATCACAATTTATGGTTGGTGACAAAATCTCCAAATATCATACCAGTCAATGTCAGAAGCAATCTTGCTTTTTCTCCAAAATTTTCTGTCTTTTCCACAAGTATATCCAGTGTTTTTTTCAGTTGTTTTTTTAATTTTTCTTCGTCTCCTTCTCCATCATAAAGATCATCAAGAATCTGAAATGCAGTGCCGAAAAGTGTACCAATTGTTTTCATTCTTTTCAATGTTTTTTCTTCAGATTTACCTATCATTGCAGGGATTTCAAAACATAATGAAAACAATTCTCCTGTTTTTTTTCTGTCAATCCATATTTTTGTTTTATGTGGAATTGTTTTTCCCTTAAAAATCATATCAAGGGATTGTCCACCTGCCATACCATCAGAACCAAGAGCATCACATGCCTTTATCGTTGCTTCAGGAACACCACATTTTGAAATTTCCCTCAATCCAAGACATAATAAAGCATCTCCTGCAAGCAGTGCCTGGGCTTCACCAAATTTCTTATGACAGCTTGGTTTTCCTCTTCGAAAATCATCATTATCCATACATGGTAAATCATCATGAATAAGTGAAAAACTATGAATCAATTCGATGCCACAGGCACACGGTAAAATTTTTTTCAATGGAACACCTACAATTTTTGCAACAGCAATTGTAAGAAGTGGTCTAATTCTTTTTCCACCAGGAAACACAGCATAATACATTGCTTTTTCAAGGGTTTTTGCCATACCCCCTGTGGGCTTCAAGCACTGTTTTAAATACCGGTCAACAATTTCTAAATATTTGTCTATGGTTTTTTTATCCAATGTACACCTTTTTCAGCCGTGGTACACCAAAACCTGTCATAATTGCATGCGGAACAGTGTGACATATTTCTGCCATATCTTCAATGGAAAGTTGTTCATCAAGAAAAATGACGGGCTGACCTTCTTTCATTTCTTTTTTTATTTCAATCATTGACTGGTCCATACATATTTTTCCCCTGATAGGGTAAAGATCTTCATGATGTTTCATATAGAATTTATTTGAAAGGGATCTGTTTAATCCATCTCCATAACCAATCCCAACAACAGCAATTGTTGTTTTTTCAGGACAGACAAAACTTCTACCATAACTGATAGATGTACCTGCAGGAACATCTCTGACTGAAATAACAGAAGCCATCCCCTTAATTGCATATTTCAAAGACGGAATTTTTTTGAATATCCGTAAATAAAGTGATGGATAGACCCCGTAAAGAAGTAATCCTGTTCTCACCATAGAAAAATCTTCAATGCTTTCAGGAAGATTAACAATGCCTCCTGAATTTGCGATATGTGTAATACCCCGCATTTTCACAGGAATTGCAGAAAGTATTTTTCTAAAAATTTCAATCTGATTGATTGCAAATTTTTTATCAGGGCTTTCTGAAGTTGAAAGATGGGAAAAAACCCCGCAGATCTTTAATCTCTTTACGTTTCTGAGTAATTTTATTGCTTCACAGGTATCTTCAGGCATAATCCCTGTTCTTCCCATTCCAGTATCAAACTTCAAAAAAATCGAAATACCGTCTGTGTTAATAATTTCTTTTAAAAAATTGATGCTTGATGCTGTAAGGGTAATATTATGGTCTATTGCCTTTCTAATTTCTGATGGAACAACAGGAGACATTACCAGAATTGGTTTTATAATCCCTGCCTTCCTCAATGATACTGCCTCATCAATGGTTGCAACACCAAACCAGTCAACTTCCTTTTCAATTTTTTTACTGATTCTTGTTCCACCCATTCCATAGGCATTGCATTTTACACAGGCAAGAACTTTTTTCCCTGTAATTTTTTTTATCACCCTGACATTATGTAATATAGCATCAAGGTCAATGATAAGTGTTCTACTGTTCATTTTCTTTCATTTCCCTTCTTATTTGCTCAACAACCGCCACAGGATTTTTACTTTCAATAATAGGTCTTCCAACCACTATAAAATCTGCTCCTGATTTTACTGCCAGGGAAACAGTGGCAACTCTTTTCTGGTCATCTTTAGTATCAAAAGGTCTTATTCCAGGACATATCATCAGAAATTTTTCTGGAAATTTATTTCTTAAAAATTTCAGGTCAGGTACAGAACATACAATACCATCAATTCCGCTTTGATATCCAATATCTGCGAGACGAGTGATTTGAGAATTAATGTCTTCATTAATACCGGTTTCTGCAAGGTCATCCTGAGAAAATGAGGTAAGCACTGTCACACCTATGATTTTTGTTTCACATCCTTTTTTATTCCTTGCATTAACTGCTGATCCAAGCATCCTTTTACCACCAGAAATATGAACGGTCAAAAGTGAAATCCCCATATCACAGGCAATTTCCACTGCTTTGCCCACTGTGTTTGGAATATCAAAAAATTTCAAATCAAGAAAAATTTTTTTACCCCTTTGCTGTAACATCCTCACCACATCAATACCAAATGCAGTGAATGGTATGGCTCCGATTTTATAGTAGTTTACATTTTCACCGAGTTTTTCAACAATATCATTCAACTGTTTCCATTCACTGATATCAAGACTTACAATCAATTCAGACATTTTTTCTTCCTGTGCTTTCGAGAATTGCCACACAAATAAGAATCAGTATTACCTGCCAGAAAATAATAATACCTGCTGAAAAGTTTGTTCTATTAAGTACCAGCGCTCCAAGACCAGTGGCAAGCGTCAGAAGATAACAGAAAATCACTGCCTGTACCTGATTCATTCCAAGTCTAACAAGTCGATGGGAAATGTGATTTGTATCTGCCTCAAATATGCTTTTTTTATTTTTTATTCTTATGTAGATGACACTAAGAGTATCAAAAAATGGAAGTGAAAAAATCAATAATGGGCTTAATGCGGGTAAAATATTATATTGCGGCTCGTAACGATAATAGGTTCCCATAATTGCAAGGCAGGCGAGAAAATATCCAAGAAAACTGCTTCCACACTCGCCAAGAAAAATTTTTGCATCGGGAAAATTGTATTTGAGAAAACCAAGTACAGCACCGGTAAAACAGGCAAGGAGAGTTGAAATAAAAATCTGTCCATTGTTCACTGCTGAGAAAAAGAATATCCCACCAGCAATAGCAGCCACCCCTGCAGCAAGACCATTTGTGTGGTCAAGCAAATTGAAACTATTCATGCAAACAACAATCCAGCCCAGAGTAAAAATTAATTGAACAATCGTATATGGCGAAAAAAAAGAAATCCTTATCCCTGCAAGAAAGGTTATAATTCCACAAACAATCTGAAAAACCAATTTTATAACTGGTCTTAAGTGATACACATCATCGAGAAATCCGACAATAACAACAATTGCTGATGTGATGAGAAATATAATCAATTTTGGTAGAACAGATAATATTCCACTTGAATACGAAGAAAAATTTTCTGGAAGAAATTTTTTTAAAAACAGTCCTGTAATAACTGTGGCGAGAATTGAAAAATATATTGCAATACCCCCGGAAAGAGGCGTTGGTAATTTATGAATTTTCCTTGGCGAAGACGGGTGGTCAAGAACATTAAAAGCAAGAGCAAATCTTCTTGCAACAGGGACACTCGCAAGAGAAAACATCAACGAAACCAGAAAAACACCAGCATATATAACATTCCACATATGAACTGGAAAACAGGTTGTTTTTCTTTCTGCACCTGTTTCCTATTACCTTGCAAATTCTGTTTCTCTTTTTTCCCTTATAACAGTAACCTTAACCTGTCCAATATATTTCAGATCTTCCTCGATTTTTCTTGCGATGTCCCTTGCCAGCATCATTGCCTGCTGGTCTGAAATTTCATCAGGTTTCACAATCACCCTGATTTCCCTGCCTGCTGATATTGCATATGCCTGGTCAACTCCCTTAAATGAAGACCCAATCTTTTCAAGTTCTTCAACTCGACGCAAATAACTTTCAAGAGTGTCCCGTCTCGCACCTGGCCTTGTTGCAGAAAGAGCATCAGAAATTTGAACAATCACTGTATATGGAGATGCAATATCAAGGTCTTTGTGATGATTCAGTGCAGCATCAACCACTTCTTCTGGTTCTCCACATCTTCTCAAAACATCCGCTCCGATATCAGGATGACTTCCTTCAACTTCCTGGTCAAGTGCCTTCCCTATATCATGCAGTAGCGCAGCCCTTCTCGCCATTTTTGGATTGAGCCCAAGTTCTGCTGCAATCATTCCTGCAAGATATGCTGATTCCTTTGCATGCTGAAGGACATTCTGACCAAAACTTGTTCGATATCTCAATCTACCCAGCAATTTTATGATTTCTGGATGGAGGTTTTCAATTCCAAGGTCAAATGCAACATTCTTTCCATCCTCGATCAGTTTTTCTTCCATTTCCTGAGTTGTTTTCTGAACAACTTCCTCAATCCTTCCCGGATGTATTCTTCCATCAGCAATCAACCTTTCAAGGGCAATCCTTGCTATTTCCCTCCTATAGATATTGAAAGATGAAATTGTGATTGCCTGAGGTGTATCATCAACAATCAGGTCAACCCCTGTGGCTGCTTCAAAAGCCCTGATGTTCCTGCCTTCTCTTCCGATGATTCTGCCCTTGATTTCATCATTTGGCAAACTGACAACAGCAACAGTACTTTCTGTTGCTGCTTCAGAAGCAAGCCGTTGCATCGCTGAAAGTAAAATTTCCATCGCCTTTTTATTTCCTATCTCCCTTGCCTCTGCTTCTATTTTTCTGATAATTTCAATGGAACTATTTTTAGCTTCCTGTTCCATGGCTTTTAACAACGTTTCCTTTGCCTGTTCCCTTGTCATTCCTGATATTTCTTCAAGTTTTTTTATTTCCTGTTCAATTCTGTTTTCAAGTTCCTGGATTTTCTGTTGAATCTGTTGTTCTTTTTCAGCAAGCTGTGCTTCCCTTATACTGATTTCACTTTCTCTCTTTTCAATAAGTTCAGATTTCTTTTCAAGCAGAATCTCCCTCTGATTCAAACGTCTTTCAAGAAATTGTAATTCCTTTCTCTTATTTCTCGTTTCTTTCTCAAATTCAGCACGAAGCCGATATAATGTTTCCTTTGTTTGAATATCAAGTTCTTTTTTTCTCGTAAGAGCAATATTTTCTGCTTCTCTTATGATTTCTTTTGCTCTTTCTTCTGCTGCTTTAATGGTTCTTTCGCCGACAAATTTCCTCCACAGGTACCCTATCAGAAGCGCAAGGGCACCCCAGAATATAAACAACGGTATAATTATTGGTGTTGAGTTAATGGTAACCACCCCCTTACAGTAAATCGGGGAAATCCGGGAAGATTAATGCAGTAGTAGCAAATGCGTGCTACTCACAAAACTGTTTTTGACTGCATAACAAAGGGTTACAATTTGTTTTTTCATTTTATAACCTTATTAATTGCACTGACCTGATTCCCGGAAATTTCCCGATTTCGTTAATTGTTTGATTGTCTATTTCCTGGTCAAGGTTTAACACTGTTATTGCAGGACCGCCCCTGACCTTACGGCCCATCGTCATTGAAGCAATATTTACACTTCTTTTTCCAAGAACCATCCCAATATGACCGACGATTCCTGGAACATCATCATTCCTGCATACAATAAGTGCTCCGTCAGGTACTGCCTCTACAGGATAATCGTCTATTTTTACAATTCTTGGCTCAGATGCAACAACAGTACCTGCGAGAGAAATATTTTTACCATCGATTTCAGCTTCTGCAGTAATAAGGTTTGAAAATTGCTGCGCTGAAATTTTTTTCTTTTCAGCAAGTTTTACTCCATTTTCTTTAAGAATTAATGGTGCATTTACATATGTTGCAGGCTGAAACCATTCAACAAAACCCTTCATCAAATATGCCCTTATTGGTCTTGTATCATAATTGGTTATTTCCCCTGCGTACTCGATTGTCAAACTTTCAGGCATTCTGCCAATCATCTGCCCCAGAAACAATCCTATTTTTTCAGCAAGGGTTAAATAGCCGCCAAACCGTGATATAACCTCCTTGTCAATTGATGGAACATTTGCTGCATTTTTTATGATTTTATGAATAAGGGCATCCACTATTTGCTTGCATATATCACGCGCAACATTAATCTGTGCTTCTTTTGTAGAAGCCCCTAAATGAGGTGTCACCACAACATTGTCCATGCCTATCAATCCAGAACAAACAGGTGGTTCTGTAGAAAAAACATCAAGTGCTGCAGCCCTTATTTTACCATTTTTGATATATTTTTCTAACATGGATTCATCAAAAAGTCCGCCCCTTGCAACATTAACAATCATCACCCCATCTTTCATCATTGAAAAATGTTTTTCCTTCAAAATATTTTCTGTATCCTTATTCAGAGGTAGGTGAAGTGTAATAATATCCGCCTGACTGCACACACCCTCAAGCGTAACAAGAGTTACACCAAGTTGTTGCATCTCATCTTCGCTAACAAATGGGTCATATCCAAGTATATTCATTCCAAAGGCAGTCGCATAATGTGCAACGCGTCTTCCTATTCTTCCAAGTCCTATAATACCGAGTGTTTTACCAAAAAGTTCTGTACCCATAAATTTTTTCCTGTCCCACTTACCACTTTTCATTGATGCACACGCTGAAGGAATCTGACGAGCCATAGCCAGTATCAAACCAAAAGTATGCTCTGCAGCAGAAATAGTATTACCTTCAGGTGCATTCATAACTATAATACCACGTTGCGTTGCTGCTTCAACATCAATATTATCAAGTCCAACCCCGGCACGACCAATAATTTTTAATTTTTTCCCTTTCTCAATAACAGATGCATTCACCTTTGTAGCGCTTCTTACTATCAAAACATCGTAATCTCCAATAATTTCACAGAGTTGCTCCACAGTCAACTTGCCATGTTCGTCAACATGGAATCCTTCCTTTTTTAAGACCTCAATACCCTCTTTCTCAATATTGTCTGTTGCAAGCACCTTTATCATTTGAAATTCTCCTTATTTTTATTTTATCATAAGGAAGGCATCTGTCAAAAAACGCAGGTACTTGTTTGAAACAGATGTTTTAGATACAGAAAGAAAATAATTTGTTATCCAATAACAACAGCACAAAACGAATGTTGTGGTAAATTCTTGATTTTCAATATCTTACCTTTTATCTCTACTGATTCAGGAACAGTCCCATTGATTTTTAATACTTTCATCGTTGCATTTTTCGGTACATCAAGCTCTTTTGTTTCTATTATGACATTACCGCTAATATTCTCATTATCAGAAAGATTTGTCACAAGTAAAAGACATTTACCCTGGTCTGATTGCCACAAACTCGGAAAGAGCCAGTATTCTTCGCAATGCACTGCCTCTGTAGGACAATATGCAGGATTGTGGAGTTTTATATAATTTCCAGGTACAGACAGCATAGCATCCCATAATGGCTTTATATAGGCAACTGCCTTTTCAAAAGGTACATTTGGTTCAAGAACAGGATGCCCTGTCATTCCAAACGCAGTACAGATTGCAGATGCCTTTTTCCCTGAAAACATTGCCCTATCTTTCAAGTTCCCGCTGATTAGATGTGCACCTGAACAATCAAGGCATGAATAATATGCGGTACTTTCTGGTAATTCAAGAAGTTCGTCGTGTCTTATTGAAAGTTCTCCACACAATGCAACATCAAGACAACTCTGGCTGAGAGCGAATGGAAAACCCGTATGCCCAATAATTGCACCGTATTCTCCGATTCTTTTTCTGATTGCTTTCAAATACATAAAATAACCATAAGAAGACCAGTGAATTAAGCTTGTCTTTGTAAAGCCCATCGCATGGGGACTGTTCCAGTCAGGGTAAAAACCATCCCAGTCCTTTTTCATGTAATCTTCAAACCATGTCTGATACATTTGATATTGTTCACATCCCCTAATATAAGTCAAAACCCTCATTCCACGCTGGTGACACCTGTCAACAAATGCCTTAAACCATTCAGGGTCCTTAACAACATAATCAGCAGGCGGCTCGCAGTTTGTACCTGGATTTCTCATCCAGAACTGATGGATAATCATCACATTGGCTCCAAGGTCTGCTGCTTCATCAACCCTTTTTATATCAGGATTTCCCTTAAACAACTGTGGTTTTTGACACGCCACCTGTTTGATCGGCATCAAAACCCATGGCCAGTCCTTGCCAATTTGAGCATAGGGATACATACAGTGGGCAACCCTGCAACCAAGAACATTATTCCTGTAAGCAGGATCAACATTTTTACCGCTCTGTGTTCTGGATGTTAAAAATATCATGCCCCACTTGTTTCTGTATCTCACTGGTTCAGAAACATTCATCTGGGTCCCATGAAAAATATACCATTGTAAAGTCCATTTATTTCCCTGTTTTCCACCATAACTCATTGTGTACTGTCGTGCAGCATCATTAAAAGATGTCCATTCATCAAGAACAAATTCAATTTTGTTGCTAAAAAATTTTGTATTTTCCCATCCAAGATCAATTGATGCAAGTGGCCATAGTTCCCTCTGGCAGGAAATCTCATCAGGACGTTTATAAAGATCCATGCCATAAAATACATGTGTTGTTGAATAATCCCTTTTATACCATGGTTCTCTTGTAAAATATCCCCATCGTGCAGTTTTTACACCCGATATATCAAGAAATGTATTCATTGATATCTCACTCAAAACGAACGATTTTTTTTCATCAACATCAAAAATTTGCTCGCAAAAAACAGCACCCTCTTTATGCACCTCATATGTCTGGGTTATTTTTATCAGCCCTTTTGCAATCATTGCTTCATTTTTTATCACAACTCTATCATTATCTTCTGATTCCACAGTCAATTTTGAATGTGTATCGGATAATTTATACGATTGTCCATCAATGATAAATTTGATATCACATACTGGCTCTTTTCCATCAACCAGTTTATGTGTTTCCTTTTCATTTTTACAGGCAAAACCAACTATTTCTCCACCTCTTTCAGCATCCCACGTAATTTTCCCTGTACCTGTTTCAACAGTTATTTTCTTTCCGTTTTTGCTCAGTTTTAACATTTTAGAAACCTCCTTTTTAAATTTTCAAAAAAATAATATTACAACAGAAACCGTTGATTGTCCAGAAAGAAGCACAATCGTGGTATAATAACAATATGAAAAACAAGGCAATTGTGTTTGATTTTGACGGTCCTCTTGTTGGAAGCGGCAGGGATAAATCAATCCATATTCTTTTTTCAGCATATGTGTCATGCTGGGAAACCTGCTTCAAAAAATTTCTCCATCCAGAAAATCCGGAAATTGACCTTGAAAAAATGCTCAAAGGACTGAAAAAATATCCTGGAGCACCACGTTTCCAGCAACTATCTGCTATTATCAGTTGTCTTGTAAGGGATAAGCCAGAGGCAGTACAGAGCCCTGCTGAACTTGGAATAGACAGTCACCTTCAACAACAGTACAAGAAATTACAGGAAAAATATAATGAATACTATTCCTCACTTAATAAGGCAGCAGCAAAAAAGTTCTGGAAGGTGCTTGAAGGCGTGAAGGAAATTATTGAAAAATTTTCAAAAGATTATGATTTGTATGTTGCTTCTGGTATTATTCAGGAAATTCTTGAGAAAGATTTTGAACATCACGGATTTGATAAGAAATACTTCGCAGGTATTATGGGTAGCAACACTGCAGGAGACATTGATAAATCAGTGATATTGAAAAAAATAAAAGAGAAAGGATACAAGGATATTCTTTTTATAGGAGATTCAAGAAAGGACTTTGAATATGCAAGAAAAGCAGGAGTAAAATTTTTTAAAGTGAAAACATCTGATGACTATAAAAGGTTATTGAAACAAATGAAACAAACATTTCCTGATGAACAGGATGTATGTGAATTTTCTGAAGAAGAAATTAAACTGATAAAATCAAAAGTCCTTGCACTTATGAAACTATATGCTTCAGGAAATCGACCAACCTATGATGAAATCACAACATTTATAAATACTGGAAAATTTGGACTAAATCCTCAATGAAGACCTTTCAATAACACCATGCTCCATTGGTTTATTTTTCAATACTTCATTGGGACCGTAAAATCCTTTGCTGATTCTACACAGTGAATAAAAAATTGTGTTTGGTCCAACAAAAACACCCGGGTCAGAAACAGAATTACAACCAACCTGTGAAAAATCGCCCAGGATAATACCTATCTTTGGTCTTCCTATATCATACTTTTTTTCTCCAATCTCAATCACAACATTTTTTTTGCCAAAGATACCTGCATAAATTCCAAGGTTTGCTGTTGTTGCCTGATTCCCGAAATGCGTAGCATAACCACAGATACTATCACCAACATATGATGGATGCGGAAAATTTGCTTTATCCATCATCACTCCATTTTTTATCTCTCCGCGGAATGTTCCATTATCTCCAATAATAACATCTCCCCTTAAATATGTGCCCTGTCTGATTTCATTTTTATTCCCTATGATTGTTGGTCCTTTAATACCAACGCCAGGTTCAATGGAATTGTTTTCTCCAATATAGATATCACCTTCATCAAGAAAAATATTTGCACCTGCGAGAACCGTTCCTTTTCCAACAAAAAGAGTAAACCTTTTACCATTGAGTGAACCCTTGATAAAAGATGGTTCTACAATTGCTCCATCTTCTGCATATATCACAAAATCACCAATACATTTTCCTTTGAAATAATTTTTATCCATTTCTTTTAATGAAGATGTCTCCTTTTTTTCGCTGATTGCTTTTGTTATCCATTCGCAAGCATAGGGATGAATTGCATCAAGCACAGAAACAACAGAATTCACATCACGCCTGGAAAAAAGCCCTTGATGCTTAAACGGATGCTTTTCAAAATCAAAATAGAATTCAACCTTTAACCTCTGTGGAACTTCATCTGGAGAAAGTTCCTTTAGTTTGATAATTTCTTCCATTTTGCCTCCTTGATTGTTTGTGATTATAATATGAATGGGAAAAAATTTCAATAGTTTCCATAAAATGGTAAAATAGTGGTGTATGAATAAAATACTGGAAAAAAAATTTAACAAGATTGACCAGAAAAACATTACTTCAGCCCTCTTATTACTCCACAGAAAGGTTGTTAAAGACCTCAAACAAGAACATATTTTCAAAAAAGTTGCATCAACAATCAGGTCCTTTGTAAAAAGTGATGGTTGTGCCATATTAATGATTGATAATGGAAAAATTGATGTCGTTGCCAGCTATGGATTTTTAAAAAATTTGAAAAAGGTTAAGTTCAGTATGTCAATGAAGCCCATCAGATATATTTTAAAAACAGGAAAAAGCATTATTTCTCAAGATGTCTCCAACTCTCCATTCAAAAGTTGTATACCTGAGGGATGTTCAATGAATTCCTTAATTTGCGTGCCTGTAAAAACAAACGGAAAAATAACAAGTATTATACATCTTGATTCAAAAGAAAAAAATGCCTTTACAAAGGAAGATTTAAATTTTGTTAAGCTTATCGCATCTGAACTTTCTTCAATTATTGAAAGAAGTTTTCTCTATTCAAAGATTGAACAACTTTCAATCAAAGACCAGTTAACAGGTTGTTATAATAGAAGACACATATATTTTGACATTAAAAAGGAAATTGCACGGTGCAAAAGATACCGTAAAAATTTTTCAATCATTGTAATGGATTTTGATAATTTTAAAAAATTCAATGATACCTTTGGACACTTAAAGGGAGATTACCTGTTAAAAAACATGATTGAAAAGATACGAAAAAGTTTAAGAAAATCAGATGTTATTTATAGATATGGTGGTGATGAATTTGTGCTGCTTCTTCCAGAAACAAATAAAGAAGGTGCAATGGTATGCGCGAAAAGATTAGAAGAAATCGTTGACAAAGCCAATAAAAAAATAGATAAGAAAACAAAAATTACTTTGAGTACTGGTTGTGCAGGATACCCTGAAGATGGGGATACGCCTTCAAAACTAATAAAAGTGGCTGACAAAAATATGTATAAAAATAAACTTGCCAGGAAAGCCAGCCGTTAACGTTTTTCACATTCCCTGATTTTTCTAAGAACTTTTTCATGAAGAACTTCGTTTGTTGAAACCACAACATCCAGCACTGTCTTCACATTATCACTGCATACAACCTTGTTACCATTGAAATCAGTAACAATCACCTCTGCCTGTTCTGCAACAAAAATTCCTGAGAACACATCAACAAATGGCTGTTTCATGGCAAAATAAACATCTATCTTACCTTCAGCCACATCAACAAAACCATAAGGACCACCATTGGGTAAAAAGAACTTAAAGGGCAGCAAAAGTTCCCTGTATTTATCAACTAATGGAATTAAAAATTTTTTCGGTTTCATTGCATATGATTCTATACTTGCTCCATCCATTTCAGTAACATCAGGTCTTCCCATGGACTGCCTGTATTTTTTATCAAGTTTCACCTCTCTAACAATCTTTTCTCCTTCAATGTCAGCAAGGTATGACCCATTTTTACATGCATAGGCAATTTTTCTGCTCACACAATCGCCAACACAACAGCAAACAGGATTGAAGTGGCTATCATAAAAGGCAATCGAACTGTACCAGAAATCCCTGACACCATGTTTAAAAAGATAACTTCCATCAAAGGGATCGCAAACAACATAAAAGGGTTCTCCTGGTTTGTCAGTATTAATTTCAACTCTTCCTGCTTCTTCAGAAAGAAGTATTACAGGAATACCCCATTGCTCTAATCTTTTTCTATATCCATTCTCTGTATCCTTATCAACCCTGAGAATATCAGGATCCCAGCTTTTATATTCGCCGAGTCGTTTTTCTACCTCTTCCCATCCAATGTTCTTATCACTCAATTCTTTCACTGTATCAAGTGCTTCTGCAACCATTGCAAGATTGTATGCAAGAATTTCGTCTTTTGCTGAAAAATTCTCAAGTCGTTTTTTAAATAGTTTATCAGACATATTTCCTCCTTATCGTTTTTAATCAAATAAATTAAAACATAGATCTTTTAACCTGGCAATTTTTGCCCTTCCTTAATTCCCCTTTCGGTTACTCATACTGACATATTTCAGGACTGTCTGGATATACTCCGCCTTCATCAGCACTTTTTCTCTGCCATAATAGAAATTTTTTCTTTTCAAAAAAGGTACAACGTGTCATCAATGTATAGTCAGTAAGTCCCTGCTGTGGATGAAGTTTCAATGCATCTTTTCTTAAACCAGAAGGATATGGGGCAATAAACAATTTTATAATATCATCTGATTTTAGTTTATTTCCCAGATTTCTTAAATTTTCCCTTAACATTATTTCGAGTTTATCACACACATTCCAGAAACAGGCATCAGGACCATCATCTGGAAGATTAAACAGTTTCATGTATTCTGTCCTTTTTTCCTTTTGATATTTTGCCTGTGGTGAAGATGGGTCTCTGCAAACCATTCCACTAACATGCACAGAACCTGTTAATTCATCCTGTTGAAATAATTCAAAGAAATTTCTACTACATTTTTCAATTGCTACCGCATTGTATTTTCTATCAAATATAATAATGTTGCATCCGCCCCAGAACATTGAATATTTTTTCAAAAATTCAACTGCTGAAAATGTATCATACGCATACATATTTACCATCTGCAATACTGGAAGAGGAAATATCTCTTCTGGTTCATCATCAATATGAAGCCCAGAACCAACTCCATCAATGATAAATCTTTTGTGATACCACCATGCTTTTGAAATATGTGCTTTTTCTGGTAATGCTGGGGATGGTTTCCAGTAAGTAATCGGGTCATCAACATTTTTAATATGCATAGGACCATGATCTGTTTCTACAATAAATACTGTTCTACATTTTTCATCATTTTTTGTCTTTTTAATTCCGAATTGCTTGTATCCGCGAAATGTTAAATAGTCATTGGTACTTCTCAAAATGGCAATATCCTGCTTACTCAGGTTTGCAAGTTCCATCAGTTTTTTATCCCTTGTAAGCACATAATCAACCCATATCTTTGCCTCAGGAAATTTTGTAAAAGAAGGGATTCGGCTTATTGCCTCATCATAATATTTAACAACTTCAGAAATCAACTGTGCCTTATTAATCCATGGTGCATCAGCAATAATTCTCTCAATACCTGATTCAAGATAATAGTGTCTGTCTGAATTAATCAGTTGTGCATAAATATTCGCTTCCTTCAATGGATCAGGTGCTTCAGACGTGAAACTACTGTCTTTCAAATCATCCCACATTGAATCTCCTTTTTTATCTTATTACGATTGCGTCAGCAATATCAATTTCAAAGGAAATCTCTGTTTTTCCTTTTGATACTTTGACTGCCTTTATCTGTCTACCACTTGCAAGTGAAATTTTTCTTCCCTGAAGATCCGTGTTAATCTCAACTGAAATATCAGAAACCTTTTTATTGCTCCAGTTTATCACTGGTATCACCATTCCATTTTTTGATTGTATAACAGTTGTCTCAATAAATCCTATAGGATCCTCATTGTTTTTTACAAAGGTGGTTGGTTTACCTGAATAAGCCATTGTTATCAAACCTCTTAAATTTTGTTCAAAGTCAACAGGTAAAAGATGAGCCATGGCATCATCTGTGGAACCCCTGTCTACTGGTTTCAATGGAATGGCTGGTTTGAAATAACTCAGTCCCAAAAGAAATGCACAGTAGATAATCTTACCCTTTCCTTTTTGAATTGAAACAATGGCAGGTGAGCCATCAGAAAATTTACCAATTATGTCTCCTGAAACAGGTTTAATCTTTGCCTTTGCTCCAAAAACAGGAATAGAAACTTTAATACCATTGATTTCTACGATTTCATCAATGGGTTTCGCAAAAGGAAGGTCCTGTTTTATGTAATTAATTGAATTGTCTTCCACAATTTCTAATGGCTCAAAACCAATCAATTGCTTCATCACATCATTTCTTCTGTTGTATTCATCAAACATACCTGAACCTGCTGTGAGAAACAATGTTCCACCACTATTAACCCACTGTTCAATTTTCTTTGAAGTAGATACTGAAACATGTTTATCAGTAATGAAAATTGTTTTGTATTTGTTAATTGTTCCATCAAGTGCATCCTGTTCAACAATAAAATCAAGCGGAATTTGATTGTTTCGTATCATAATATAAAGAGCTCTTTTTGCAGCAGCAAAAGAACCTTTATTATCATCCCATATATCTGCTGTTTCACTGAACCATAGCCCACAATCTGCCTGCCTTATTTCTCCTTCCTGAATAATATCTTCAAACAGTCCGTATTCTCTGAAACTTTTCAATACCATCGCAAACATATCCTTGCTTGAAACATGGTTTTCAGTGTATGCCATATAAACAGGATGAAATTCAAAAAGATTGATAATCTTCATCCCATGTGCAAGTGCTCCATAAAACTGTCTTTTCCACATATTCGGCGTATTTCCAGGCCAGTGTGGCATCACATAATAATGTATTTTTCTACCAGGCTTTCCTCTTATACCTGCTCTGAACAAATCAAGATTTATTTCATTCATCTGCGGACTTCCAACAGGTACCTGCCAGATATAATCTTCTGACCATGGCATCGTAAGACCATCATCCCTGAAGCAGTTAACCCATTGAAAAATTTCACCAAGATAAGCGTGAGCATAACCTCCATGAGGAGAAAAATTTGCACCTATACCTGCATTCGGTAAATATTTTCTCAACACATCAGTAAGTTTTTTTATTGTTTGAATTCCATAATAATGCTGGTATTTCTTTGACCAGTAATATAGCGCAGGATTTGTATCCTTTATTTTTGGGTCAGGATTGTAAGAAATATTATCCCAGTTCCCTGTAGCGTCAATATCTTCTGGTTTTACCATCTGTCCTTTAAGATAATCTACAAATCCTTCTTTTGCTTCTTTTGGATTCGGTGAAGGTAGTCCGATTTCATCTCCCAAACTTACAACCCTGATATTTTCTCTCTCGTTTTGTGTTAAATTTTTGCAGATTGTTTCAAGTTGCTCTGGAGTTTTTCCTCTCCAGTCAACGCCGATACCTGGTTTTGTTGTAAGACCAAAGAGTGCTGGAAACTCCTTTATTCCTGTTGTTGCAAAAATTAATGTCTTTTCAGGTGTTTTCCCATATGTACTGATTTTCTTTAAATAATCAACAATTTCTGCTGTTGCTTCTTCTGGTATCTGAATCTTTTTACTGTATCTTGTATCAGCAAAACCAACAAGTTCAAGATTACCTGGATTGTTTAAAGAAAATTGCCTGATTTTTTCAATTGTTCCAGAGGCATTCATCACCCCAAATTCTATTTCACATTTTCCGCTTGCTGAAAATCCCCATTGACCATCATTTAATGTATCCATTGTTGAACCGACCTCAATCCATTCAGTTGTTTGTCCTGGTTCAACAGAAATATTAATACCTTTCCAGTTCCTTAAATGAACCCAATAGGGAGAATGTTGCTGGAACGGTCCTCCTGTAAATGATAAACTTTTAATATTCAATTTTTCATTCCCTGTATTTCTCACCTTCATCCATACATCGCCTGCCTGAGTTAACCATCCATCAAGAGGTAGATAACCCTCTTTCTGGATTCTCATTTTCACCTGTTCAATATCTGCTGTCAGCATAATAATATCAACATTTCTTTTTGCTGCTGGCTCGGGCTGTCTTCCTGCAATCAGTGAAATCTTTATAATACCTGGTTTTAAATGAACAAAAGTATCATGACCTTCCCAGACAATGTTTTCAACTGCTCCCCAATCCCAGGCAACCTCTTTCTGAAGTTTTTGCCCAAATGCCCATATTTTCAAATTTTCTCTTGCTCCATAAATCCTATCCATAAGAATTTTTTTATCCTGTTCAATCCTGATGCGAAACTGTGTCTCAAATCTATATGGTGCTTCGTATCTTGCAAGAACAAGATAATCTCCCTCCTTATCAATCCTTGCATTGATTGTAGCAATTGATTCATCACACTCTTCAGGAGCAGATAAAAATGCTTTTCTTGAAAGAAAGGTATTGGCAAATGTTGCTGCAAAATAATTTTCTCCCCAGTTTTTTGCCTGCCAGAGACCTTTTTCAACCTTGAATTCTTCTGCCTCACAAAAAATTGTTCCATCAGGTGCAGGTATGACTGGTTCATTGTTACTTCTAAATTTCGCTGCAGGATGAACATCTGCAAAAAGTTTAATACCAGCCAGAAAAATAAAAACAAAAATTAAAAATCCATTTTTTATCATATTTTCCTCCATGTTAACTGTTGTTTTGCCACATCCGTGAAAAATTCAACCACTGTTCAGGATATTTCAAAATATATTTTTCAAGATACTGTTTCCCCTTTTCAACCATTGCTAAAATATCCTTCTGGTCATCTCCACTTTCAGAAATTTCCATTGGTTCATCAAATATTAACATATATTTTCCTTTTTTCTTTCTGATTAAAAACCCTGCAAGATAACCTGTCTTCCATTTCATTGCAAGAGTTGCTGGTCCCCTTGGCAAAAATGTATCTTTACCCATAAATTTTACCTGAATCCCTTTTTCTGTAAATAACCTGTCTCCAAGAATTGCAATCACATTGTTTCTTTTGAATGCCTTGAAATATTCCTTTGGATTTGAGCCAGTAAGTATCACATTTATTCCCTTTGCCTGTCTCCTTCTAATAAAAATCTTTGCAATTTTTTCATTCTTAAACGGTAGTGCAACTGCTGAAAGATTATATCCGAGTAAACTTGTTACAACCCCTGCAAGCTCCCAGTTTCCGAGATGTGCGGTAAGAACAACTGCGCCCCTTGACTGTGATAATGCCTGCTGTAAATAATGAATATTGACAATCTCAACCCTTTCTTTTACCCATTCCTTATTCCATCGTGGAATCTGAAAAAATTCAACCATATACATCCCAAAATTTTTATACACCTGTTTGACTGTTTTTTTTAGAATTTTTTCATTAAATGTGTAATTTTCGCATTTTGATTTGTAAAGAAGAACCTGTCTCAAATTTTCTGTAATGATTTTCCTTAATCCCGGAGAGCAATAATATCTCAATTCAGCGATAACATTTCCAATAAAATACGCAAGCCATTCAGGGAGATGAATACCAAGGAAACAAAAAAACCTGTAAAGCAAATATTCCATAGGGTATTGTTTATGTCTTTAACCTATTTTCAATTGATTTTCTCAGTGTCTCAGGGTCAATGTATTCAATTTCAGCGCCTACAGGAATTCCTGTGGCAAGACGGCTTACATTGGGATGCTTGTTTTTCAATATTTTCATCAAATACATTGCAGTTGTTTCACCTTCTGGTGTTGCATTTGTTGCAATAATGATTTCATCAAATCTTTCTTTTTCTATTCTTTCGAGAAGATGATTGATGGATAAATTTTCTGGACCAATTTTTTCAAGAAAATTAATTTTTCCTCCAAGGACGTGGTATTTACCGCGAAATCCTGCCTTTTCAAGAGCAATAACATCCTTATATTGTTCGACAATGGCTATCTTTTTTTCTCTTGCGGGATCACTGCAAACCTGGCAAATCTCCTGGTCAGAGATTGCCAGACAATATTTACATTTTTTGATGTCTTTTTTCAGTTTTTTCAAATTTTCAGCAAGAGTCAAAAGTTCAGTTTCGTCCATTTCCAGCAGATACTCAACAATTCTTTCTGCACTTTTTGAACCTATGCCTGGCAATTTTTTAAATTGTTCAATAATTGCCTTTATTATAGAAGGGTATATTTCCATCAGAATGGCAAATTTCCGAAGTCTCCAAGAAGATTTTTTGTCTCTTCCTGAATAATTTTTTCAATTTCCTTTTGTGCTTTCTGCCATGTTTGAAGAAGAAGTTTTTCAAGTTTAAGTTTGTTCTCAGCGAAAAGCAGTTCAGGAGCAATATCAATTGCCAGCAATTCCATTTTCCCGTTGAGTTTCATCCTTATTTTTCCATCAGGAGAAGAGACCTCACAAACCTTGCTTTCAAGAATTTTTTGAAACTTCCCTGCCTGCTTTCTTATCTGCGTTGCCTGCTTTAACATCTCAAACATATTAACCATTTAGTCCTCCGTTTCAACAATTTCACCGCCACCCATAAATTCAATTATTTCTTTCACTTCTGATCTTTGTTTCAATGGAATTTTTTTTTCAGATGCTGATACAGCGCAATTGATAGTATAATTGCTACCGAAGATTTTTTCAAGTACTTTTTCTACAACCGTTTTGTTTTCCATTACCCGCTGACAGAGAAATGAATAATTTTCTCCAAACACCACGTGCAAACATTTATTTTCACATTTCACAGGTCTTCCTTCCCTCAGGGCAGCATATAATAATGGTTTACTTTTCTTAATCTTAAGAAGAATTTCATCCCAGTTCTGAATTATCGTAGTAAAATCATCTCCACCTTCAGGCACTGAGATAGCAATGTTTTTTTCAATGGCGGGTATTTCTTTTTGTTCAACATTATCAATATTTTTTTCAACCGGTTTTTCTTTTTCTTTCAAAGGCATTTTAAGCAATTCTACCAGTTTGAAACAAAGCAATTCTGCAAGAACCAGTTCGAGGGGTTCATAACGAATTTTTTCTTTTGTTTCCATCACAGATTCAAGCGCCTTAACAATTTTATCAACGTCAATATCTTTAAAAAAATCAAAATACTGTCGGTCTATTTCTTCATCAAAGATATTAATTCCATAGTGATTCCATATGACAAGTTGCATTTTTCTTGCCATCATACCAAGAAGATTTGTAATGTCCTTGCCCTCTGAAACAATCCTGTGCAATGTCAAAATTACTTCCTTTATATCTCCACCAACAATGATTTTCAGAAATTCCCACACTGTTTCGCCTGATGTTAAACCAAGAACCTGTGAAGCAAGTTTCAAATCAATACTGTTGCCATCTGCCAGTACCATCATCTGGTCAAGATACCCGAGGATATCCCTGAAAGAACCTGAACCTGCTTCAATAAGTTTTTTCATTGCCTGCTGCTGGATAGAAAATCCTTCATTTTCAACAATTTTTTTTATCATCCCTGAAATTTCTTCAAAACTCAATGGTTTAAATTCATACCTCTGGCATCTTGATACAATGGTAGCAGGAATTTTTTCAGGCGCTGTTGTGGCAAAAATAAATTTAACATACTCTGGAGGTTCTTCAAGTGTTTTCAAAAGCGCATTGAATGCCTCATTTGTGAGCATGTGAACCTCATCAATGAGATAAATTTTATATCGGGCTTTTGCGGGTTGAAGAGAAACTGCTTCCCTTAATGCTCTGATTTCTTCTATTCCACGGTTGGAGGCACCATCAATCTCGAGAAAATCCATTGATGTGCCATCAGAAATTTCCTTACAGAAAATACATTTGTTGCACGGTTCAATTGCGGGTCCATCAATACAGTTTAATGCCCTTGCAAAAATCCTTGCAATTGTTGTTTTTCCCACGCCCCTTGGACCAGCGAATAAGAAAGCGTGTGGAATTCTTTTACTTAATATTGCCTGCTGAAGTTTTTTTACAACTATCTGTTGACCGGCAACTTCGCTGAATAACCTGGGTCTGTATTTACGCGCAAGAACCTGATAAAGTTCTTTTTCCATTTGGTTTAGATGCTACCGAGAAATCTCAAAACATCAAAAAATAGTACGATAATTCCGATCCCAATAACGATTCCTGAAATCACAATGATGATTTTCTTTACATCGGGACTATAAACCTTTTGAGGTGGTATAGCCCTATCAAGAACCTGAATGAAAGGAGTGTTCTTTGTTTCATCTAATTTTGCTGTTTCAAGCTGGTTTGTTAGAAAAGAATAAAGGGATTCCTGTGCTTTCAGTTCTCTTAAAATTTGTGTCAGTTTTGTTTGGTAGGATGTTAATCTGTCTATTTCATTTTGTAAATCCCTTATTTCTGCAGCCAGCAACAAAACCTCGGGCTGGTCGGGTTGATATATTCTTTTCAATTTCTCAAGTTCAAGTTTTTTCTCAGATAGTTTCGTCATCAATTCTGTAGCAAGAGTACTGATTTCGCCTGTATCCTTTATTGCAAGAAGTTTATTCCCCTGCTGAAGATGATTGAGTTGCTCCTGAAGCATTGCAAGAGTTTTTTCTGTGGTTGCGAGCCGTTCTTCTATGAAAATCCTGTTCTTTTTTGCTGTGGTGATTGTCATTTCTTGAAGAAGTTTATCAAGATTTTCCCAGAAAAAATTTGCTATCTCAGCAGCCCTTGTTGGATCTCTGTCAATGACGCTGATTGAAATTACTCTCTGGCTTGAAGAAGAAATAGAGCAACTTGCCTGCAAAATTTCTCTCACTCTATCAATGTTCGATATTCCATAGACAGAAGGAAGATTGAACTTATGAATAATATCATCGTACATCCTTCTGCTTGTCAGGATTGACATAAAAAGTTCAGTACCTGTATCCTGTTTTTCCGTTGTCTTGGATTTTGTCGCAACATCAAGTCCTTCAATACTGCCTATGGGTTTTAAAATTGCGGCAGTTGCCCTGTAATATTTTGGCGATATCATATAATAAAGAGCCCCAAGAATTACCCCGAGTATCCAGAACAACACAATGAACAATATGTGTCGCTTAAAACTCGCAATTACTCTTTGATTTCTTGTTGTTTTTTCCATCACTCAATAATCATCTTCACATAATAAAGCATCTGTAAAATGTCCTTAAGAATTTTCCCTGGTCTGTCTTTTGCAAGAAAACCTACAACAATAACATCACCAGGGTCAATCTTCTTTAAATCAGTGCTGGCTGTTCCATCTATTTTAACAATAAATATATTTTTTGTATCTGCATTCTTGGTAAAAGACCCTGCCTTATTTATATAATAATTGACATCTGCTCCATTTTTAAACAATACATTTGCAGGATGATTCACTTCTCCCACGACACTTACAACTGTAGGTTTTGACGGAATATGAATAGAATCTCCATGTTCAAGTAGAATATCTGATTCTGAACCCTTGAATTTTTCCCAGGGCTCAAGATGTACAATAACCCTTCCAGTAACAGGAGCTTGAGCAAGTTGTTGAAGTAATGTTTTACTTTTTTCAATGAGTGCTTTTTCTTCTTCACTTTCTGTTCTTCCTGCTTCCTTTTCAAGAACTGTTTGTTTCTCCATAATAAACTTTTCAAGTTCCTGTTTTTCTCTTTGTTTCACAGATACCCTTGTAAATATTACGCCTGGAAGATATGCCTGTGGGGTAAAGCCACCTGCTCTGGATATTAGTGAACTCAATGTTTCTCCTGGATAAATCACGTATTCTCCAGGGAATTTGATTTCCCCTGAAATTGTAACTTTTTTCAAAGGTCTTTCCTTTGACCTTATAACAATTCTGTCCCTTGGTTCAAGCTTTATATCTTTTATTTTTTTCACTGCATCAATAAGTGAAAACTGGATAATTTCCCTGTTACCGGTTTCTTTTTCCCTTATAATTTCTGCCAGTTCAACAAGTGTATCCGGTAAAAAATCGGTTTCTGAAATAATGTCAGAAACAAACAAATTTTGCTTCCACTGGTACTTTCCTGGATTTCTAACTGTTCCCTCAACAAATATACAGTCAACAATATCTTTACTGATAAAAGAAATTTCAACCTCATCGCCATCTTCAAGAACAAATTTTTCCAGAGCATCTTTTTCAATCTGTGGGAAAATATCAATCAATTTTTTGCCTGAAGTGTCATTTCGTATTACAGCAATCCTTTTTGTGTCAGCATCAGACAAAAAACCGCCAGCAAAATCAATCAATTGCTTAATCGTAACTGGTGCAACAATTTCATATATTGCAGGTCTCCTTACTGCACCCTTAATGCTTACAAATTTGCTGCCCAGAGGTACATATACAGTATCTTCAGGATAGAAAACGATTTCAGGAAGTCCTGAACCAAAAAATACAGGATACAGGTCGACTTCCTGTTTTGTCCCATCCCTCCTGATGATGCTAATTTTTCTCATACTTCCTTTTTCTGTTATTCCACCCGCCATACCAAGAACTTCCATAATGGTGCTGAATGGAGTAATGGTATATGTCCCTGGTTTTTTCACCTCCCCCATAACAAACACATTGATAAGACGGGCTCTTGTCAATGTTAATTCAAGTTTGACATTCCTGTATGTGCGATTAAATAAATCCTGAAGATATTTTCTTGCTTCAATAAGGGTTTTACCTGATAGATGAATTTTCCCCAATCTTGGAATTAAAATATTTCCTTCTCTGTCAATTTCAAGTTGCTGACGAATTTCGACAACTCCCCAGACAGAAATTTCAATCTGGTCACCTGGTCCAAGGAAATATTTCTCGGGTATGAATCTAACAGCTTCAGGAGAAGTTAAATTTACATTTGAAAAAAAATCCTGCCCAAATATTTTCAATTCCTCACTGAACAAAGAATGTTTAAAAAGAAAAAGAATCAATGTTAATAAGCAAATTTTTCTCATTTTTCCCTCAATGTTATTTATTCATAAAATATCACTGATAGAAATTTAGTCAAGTCCTGTTAAAAGAAAAACGGGCACAGACCACAGAGACAAAAAGTTTGTGCCCTCTTGATATTTTTATTTCATATATGCTTTTGCAACCTTTTCAAATGCATCAACATAAAGTTTCATATGCTTTTCTTCATAAACAGGATGAGTGAAGAATGACATTGTTCTTTCAGAAAGCCATTTCGCCTTTTTACACTCAACCTTTGTATAATCAATCTGTCTTGCATTTGGATCCTTAAACGGATATTTCAATCTACCAAAACCATTTTGCTCAACATATGCCTTTTCTTTATACATTTCTGGCCACTGGACACCATAAACAGGAACTCCTTCTGCCTCCATTGCAGCAACAAACTGTTTTACAGATACCTTGAGTTTTTCAGCATTTAGAACAAATGGTGCCCACCAGAATGCATTCTGTCTTTCCTCTGTATCAACTGGTGGATAAAGAACAAGTGGATGGTCTTTCAATGCATTTATTAGATATTTCCCATTTTTCTTTCGATTGGGAAGATTCCACGTATCAAATCTTTCAAGTTCGCACAATCCTATAAGAGACTGAATCTCTGTCATCCTGTAATTAAATCCAACCCTTTTGTGGATGTATGTCAACTTCGCTTCAAGTTCAAGAAGTTTTAATCTTTGTTGAACATCATAACCATGATCCCTGAATGATTTACACTCCCAGTGAAGATTTTCATCGTTGGTAATAACAGCACCTCCTTCTCCTCCTGTTGTAAAATGCTTACTCTGACAAAAACTGAAACAGCCAACATCTCCAATTGTACCTACCTTTTTCCCTTTATAAATACCGCCAAAGCACTGGGCACAATCTTCAATCACATAAAGATTATGTTTTTTCGCAATCTCAAGTATTGGATCCATATCAGCGACAACACCATAAAGGTGAACTACAATAATTGCCCTCGTCCTTTCATTAATATGCTGCTCAATCCCTTTAGGGTCAAGGGTATGAGATTCGTCAACATCAGCAAATACAGGAAGTGCTCCTGCCTGAAGCACACAAAAGGAAGACGCAATAAATGAATATGAAGGACATATCACCTCATCACCTGGTCCAATTCCAAGGGCTGCGACAGCAGTATGAAGTGCACTTGTTCCATTTGTTGTTGTAATGGCATACCTTGCCCCATTCCATTTTGCCCATGCTTCTTCAAACTGAGTTCCATAATTGCCTGTCCAGTAATTAACTTTTCCTGTTTTTAATGGCTCAACAACTTTTTCAATGGTTTTTTCAGAAAATGCAGGCCACATTGGAAACGGCGTATTATTAATTTTTGGACCACCTTCTATTGCAAGTTTTGCCATTTTTCCTCCTGTTTAAAAAATGCTTTTTTTGATATTTTACCTCTTTTGGTCGCTCTGTCAAAAATTTATTTTTCCCTTTCCAAAAATTTCTTGAAGTTGTTCAAACATTTTTCAATACAAACAATTGGTTCATAAGCATAACTTTCCTGCTCAATAATGTACCATTGTGTATTTCCAATTGTACTGCACAATTCAATTACATTATCCCATGGAATTTCTCCTTCTCCAATGATGGCTTTATCGTTCTTTGATGAAAACTCTTTCATATGGATTGTGTCTGATCTGCCAGGAAATTTTTTCAAATAATCAACGACATTGCCACCGGCACGCATTGCGTTTCCGGTATCAAATTGCATGATTACATCCTTTGATGTTTTTTCGAAAAATACATCCATTGGAATTTTTCCTTCGAGTTTTTCAAATTCAATCCAGTGATTGTGATAGCCAGTTTTCATTCCATAACTTTTTAATCTTTCAGCAATCTGATTAAATAATTCTGCTGTCTTTTCCCATGCCTGAATTGAATTGCGATATTCTTCTTTGAGTCCAGGGACAATCAGGTATTTGTTGCCAAGAATCGCATTAAACTCAACTGTCTTAAAAAGTTCGTCCCCAAGAAGTGTTTCAAGCCCTGTATGTGTACCACAACAAACAAGATTAAGATCTTCAAGAATTTTTCTCAATTCCTTTGCTGTTTTTCTATGATACCCTGCAAATTCAACGCCTTGATAACCCATTTTCGCAATTTTTGTCAATGTCCCAACAAGGTCTTTCGCACATGCTTCTCTCACTGAATAAAGTTGAAGTCCAATATTTGCCATTTTCCCCTCCTATCAAAAGGTAAATTTGAAAAAATTTTACATTTTTTTAAAATGCCTGTTACAAAAATTGACATAACAAATCCAGTATTTCCTTCACAAAATTTTCGTCAGAAATTACTCGTCGTTGATTTTTAATTAAATTTTTTACCTGTTCAGATCATACGCAATCTCCCTGTTATTTGCCTGATAAACACGCTTTATATTTCTCTATAGAACATTTGAGAAACTGACTTAATTTTTTATTCCTGAATACAGGGTCTTTCCAGTTTTTAATCAATTCATCCTGTTGTTTTTGCTTGACACAAATTGAGAAAAATTTATCCCTGTCACATTTTCCCTCAAGTACCCTTTTATATGCTTTCCTGGCAAGAGGCGCACAATCAATGGCAAAAACTCCTACAAGGTCATTAACAAGTGCCCATCTTTGAGAAGCAAGTTTAAAATCAAAGGAAAATTCAAGTTTTTCTTTGTATGGATTTACTGTCGCTATTGGGTTATTTTCATAAACAGATGGCTTTATAGCAAGCCGGTTCAAAGAGTATTTTTTTGGTCCTCCTTCACTACCTTTTGGATACATCCATAATCTCTGACATTCATCTGTGAGTAAAAACTCAATGAAGATTTTTGCATTTTCTAAATTCGGTGCTCCTTTCAATATTCCTGCACAATCAGGATTGATAACTGTTTGATGTTCAGGAAGGACAAAACACATATTTTCAACTCCATTAACTTCAATTTGTGCCAGTGCATAGGAATCAATACAAAGGGAAATAGCATTCTGTCCTATTGCAGTATCTTTTGCTGATTGCGATGCACTTGCAGGAACACTGGTGCTATTTGCAATAATTCCAATTATTGTTTCCCATCCCTTTTCCCATCCATTGGATTGTAGAATAATTTCAAACATCATATGCATACTGCCACTATGCCGTGGGTCAGATACCCCTACCCAGCCATAGTAAGTCGGAAGGGTCAAATCATTCCATTTTTTCGGTACAGGTGCCTTAATAAACTCAAGCACTTTTTTATTACAGAGAATTCCAAAACTGGAAAGTACTATTCCATACCAGGTATAATCCTTATCATAATTCGGAATACCATTACAAAATGGAGGAATTTCTTTCAGTATTTTCTCTGATACCCTGAATGGTATCAAAAAACCCTCTTCCTTTAAACGAAGATATGGATCAAGTCCTCCTCCAAAAAAGATATCAATGCCAGTACTTTCAGGATTTTTTTTAAAAAGTGATTCCACATATTTCAAATCATCAGAACTTCCACCCTGGTCAATCCATTCAATTTTGATATCACTGTTTTTCAATTTTTTATAGTATTTTTTGAACGCATCTTCAATTTCAATCTTCACACCTTCCCAGTGAGGACTGATAATGACAAGTTTTTCCTCAGCAATACACTGCTCTGAAATAAGAAAAATGCAGAAAATCCCTGCAATTGTGAATAATTTATTCTTTCTTTTCATTTTTGAAACCCATTTTCCATTGCAAGTTCTGCCATATAAGAACTTCTGCAAAAAACCCCTGCAAAAACTTTCTTGAAACCCATTTTTTCACCAATAATCCTGTACCTCTCAAATACTTCAGGTCTTACAAATTCTTTAACATCAAGACAATCACGGGATGGTTTGAGATACTGTCCGATAACAAAAAAATCACAATCAATTTTTCTCAGGTCTTCCATTACTCCTATAACCTGTTGTTCTGTTTCACCAAGTCCAACCATAATACCTGATTTTGTCAGAAAATTCCTTTTTTTTGCAATTTCAAGGACACTGAGAGAAACATTGTAATTTGCCTGTGGTCTTACAATTGAATAAAGAGATGGCACTGTTTCAAGATTATGTGCAATCACATCAGGTCGTGCATCAAGTACTGTCTTAATGGCAGAATAACTTCCCTTAAAATCAGGTATCAATGGTTCAATTTTTGTTTCAGGATTTATTTCTTTAATGCGTCTGATGCAATTTGCAAAGTGCTTTGCCCCACCATCATCAAGGTCATCTCTTGTGACTGATGTGATCACAACGTATTTTAGACCAAGTTCCCTGACAGCATAAGCAATATTTTCAGGTTCCCCCATATCAACATCTGCTGGAAAACCATAATGTTCAACACTACAAAATTTGCAGTTCCTTGTACAAACATTCCCGAGAATCATAAATGTTGCATATTTTTTTGAAAAGCATTCATAAATATTCGGGCATCTGGCACTTGTACAAACAGTGTTGAGTTTATATTTTTTTATAATTTCTTTTGTAAAGCCAAAGTCCTCATTCGTTGTAATTTTCTTTCTCACCCATTCTGGTAATCTGTTCATTTTTTTGTTCTCGGTATGTGAAGTGGAATATCCTGGCAAACAAACAATGTTTCCATCAGTATTTCAGAAAATGTTGGATGACTCCAGTATGCTTTTAACATATCTTCAACTGTAAGACCTGCAACCATTGCGATTGACGCAGTATGAATAATTTCAGTTGCTCCTTCACCAATAATATGAACTCCAAGTAATTTTTGTGTTTGCTGGTCAACAATGACTTTTGCAAGCCCTGTTGTTTCACCACAGGTATGTGCCTTTCCAAGTGCCTGATAGGGAAATTTACCTGTTTTGATTTTCATATGTTTTTCAAGTGCCTGTTGTTCTGTTAAACCAATTAAACCAATTTCAGGCAATGTGAAAATCGTTTCAGGAATATTATTATAAGAAATTGTTTCATTTTTCCCTGCGCAATTTGAAGCAGCGACTTCTCCCTGTTTTGTCGCAACATAAGCAAGTTGCCATTTCCCTGTTACATCACCAGCAGCAAAAATACCATCAATACTTGTTTTCATTGTTTCATCAACATTAATACCTTTCTCTGACATTTCCAGCCCTGAAATATTTATTGAGTCCAGTAATGGTTTTCTGCCTGTTGCCCACAGTATTTTTTCCTCCTTTATTTCATCGGTGCAGTTGATTTTTATACCTGTTTTTACATTGATTCCCTTTTGAGCAAAAGTTTTTTCAAGAATTGAAACAATTTCTCTATCCCTTCCAGGAAGAATTTGATTCATCATTTCATAAATTGTGATTTTTATGCCAAAACATGAAAGAATTGAAGCAAATTCACAACCAATGGGACCTCCGCCGATAATTGCAAGGGACTCAGGCAGTTTTTCAAGATTCCATATTGTATCGCTTGTGATAATTCTCGGGTCTGAACAAAAAATTTCAGGAATATTTGTACTGGCACCAGTAGCAATGACAATATGTTTCGTCTTAAGAATCTGTCCATTTACTGAAACTGAAAATGGTTCATTAATCTGACAATGACCGCTGATATAATCAACGCCATTTGCTTTCAAAAGCATTCCAACACCTGTTCTCAACCTTGAAACAACACCAGTTTTGATATAATTGATAAGTTCATTCCAGTTGACAGAATTATTGTAATTAATCCCGCCAAAATGATATTTACTTACCTTTCTTGCAGCATTGAACAGTGCTTTTGTAGGAATACAACCCCTGTTCAGGCAACAACCACCAAGTTGCTCTTTTTCAATCAAACATGTTTTAAGTCCATACTGCGCACATCTGATAGCACACGGATAACCTGCAGGTCCTCCTCCAACAACAATCACATCATATTGACTCATCTTGCCTCCTTTTCCTCATTCCGCAGCAGGGCGGAATAACCCCTTTAGGGGAAAACGCGCTTGGTGGGAGTCGAACCCACAGCCTCTGGCTCCGGAGGCCAGCGCTCTCTCCTGTTAAGCTACAAGCGCAAACTATGATGTTATCTTGCGCCTATCATCTTTGTAAACGGACAAAGATGACTATTGTCTGCTATTGCAAAATCTTTTAGTTCACAATTTTCGCCAACAATAGTTGAATTTCCAATAATACTTTTTTTTATGAAACTATTTTTCCCTATAAACACATTTTTGAATAAAATTGAATCTTCAATTACTGAACCCTCACCAATAACAGAATGCTCGCCAATAATCACTGTCCCTCTGATTTCAACATTATCTCCAAAAATAACATTTTTCCCGGTAATCAATCTTCCTTTAACATGCACAAAAGACGATACGAATTCCTTTTGCAAAGGAATTTTTCCTGATGCAATTTTCATTTTGCCACTGGCAACATCCATATTTGCAGTCCAGTATTTCTCAATTGTCCCAACATCAATCCAGTATCCTGAATGACGATATGCAAATATTTTTTTTCCTGAACTAATTAACTGTGGAAATGTTTCCTTTTCAATAGAAACAACGGTCCCGGACGGTATTTCATTTAGAATTTCAGGTTGGATAATGTAAATTCCTGCGTTGATTAGATTTGATTCAGGTACTTGTGGTTTTTCAACAAATTTCTGAATTCTGCTTTCGTTGTCAATACAGATAACACCAAAATCTCCTGGATTATCAATTTCAACTACTCCAATACTGACATCTGCATTGTTCTTTTTATGAAACTGTAACATCTGCGTTAAATCAAAATCACTTAAAATATCGCCATTAAAAACAAAAAATGTTTCTTCGTTCTTTAAAAATTTTTCTGCATTTTTTATTCCACCTGCTGTTCCAAGTGGTTTTGTTTCACAGGATAAATACAGTTTTATTCCATATGATTTCGCCATCGAAAAGAGATTTTTATATCTTTTACAGAGAGGACTTGCCGCAAGAACAACAGTATCTATGCCATGTCTCCCAAGCAGATCAAATTGATAGTGAATCAAGGGAACATTTGCTACAGGCAAACATGACTTTGGAGTCGTAAGAGTAAATGGCCTGAGTCTTGTCCCCAATCCACCAAGTAATAGCAATGCTTTAATTTTTACTCCCTGTTTGTTCTTTTATTTTAATTATAATTGCGAATTGTTCAACTGCAAGTTAAAAACTTGATGTACTGCTGTGCAATTTTAAGATCCTCAAGTGCTTCGTCAGCGAGACATGCTGGTTGTGCCTTGCCTCTGACAGATTGAACAAAATTCAATGCCTGCTGGTACATGGCGCTCACAGGCGGTAGATGTGGAATTATTGTCAACGGTTCAGGAACATCCCTGTAAATTTTTACGTTTCCGCATCTATTTGAAACAAGTGGAGCAGGAAGATAAATTTCAACAAATCCTTTTTCAAAACATACAACAACTTTTTCCTGCCAGTCGTTTGACGTTGTGTATGGTGCCATTTCAATAACACCTGTAATGTGTGAAACACTTTCTATAACCATCAAAACTTCGGATTTATCGGCATATTTTACTGAATATGATTCTCCAAGAAAAAATCTCATCAAATTGACCTGATGGATGTAGTAATTGACAAATGAAAGATATTTTTCAAAAGTTTTTTTATCCATATCCTGCGGGATACTGTCATATTCAAGCGCGACCTTTTCATCTGTTTTAATCAGGTCTCTGAAACCACCTGCAATCCAGTCGCCTGGTGGCATTGTAATTCTGATATATCTCATTTTTCCCAGTTCATTGGTTTTTTTAAACTGTTCAATTTTCTGTTTTGCATAAATCACTGCAGGGTCATTTCTTTTATGATATCCCACCATCACCCATGTTCCAGATTTTTTTATTTCCTGAATGATTTTTTCACCTGTTTCAACAGAACCAGCAAGTGGTTTTTCAATAAAAACAGGTTTCCTGACTTTCAGAATTTCCTTTAAAACAATCAGATGCCTTGTAAATGGTTGTGAAGCAACAATGGCATCAAATTGTTCTTTTTCGACCATGTCAGAAAACTTCTCATAGGTATTTTTAATTCCGTATCGCTGTGAAACCTTTGATGCAAGTTGCTTTTTAATTTCACAGATTGCAACAACTTCACAATCAGGGATTAACACATAGTTTTTCAGATGCGCACACTGACCCATTGAACCTGTTCCTACAAACACAATTTTTGTCTTTTCTTCCATAATACCTCCTATCCTGTAATCAATTTTATTGCCGCTATCAGAGTAAGTATCTTGATAATATTTTCAAATGTCTTCTGCGGTATAATTTTGATAATGTGAATACCTATTATTGCACCAACAATAATGGCTGGTGCCACCTTCAAATTCAACAGTAGTGACTTTGAATTTATCAATCCAAGATTTACACTGAATGGGACTTTGAACCAGTTAAGGAGAAAAAAATACCAGGCACCAGTTCCAATGAACTGTTGTTTTGGCAATCTCATTGCAAGAAGATAGATAATCATAATTGAACCAGCAGCATTGGCAATCATTGTCGTAAATCCTGCACTCAATCCAATAATTCCTGCAAACCACCATTGAGCAGGGATATTCCATTGATTCAAGATATCGGCTTCATTGAGTCCGAGCATCAAAAGAACAATAAAGCCAATGATGGGTCTCAACTGCTGGTCATCCATTCTACCAAGGGCAAAATAACCTGCAATGATGCCGGCTGCTGCATAAGGTATCAGTTTGATCAGATATTTCCAGATTGCATGCCGCCTGTAATATAAGACGGCAAAAACATCCCCTAAAATTAACATCGGCAAAATAATACCTGTTGACAATCTTGCAGGAATCACTATCGCAGCCATAGCAACTGCAAGCATTCCAATACCTGGAATACCCGTCTTTGATATGCCTATAAAAAAACCTGCAAGAAAAAGTATCACCCAGCCCGCAACTGAAAGATTATAATCAAACATAAACTTGCTCTCCAAACATAGCCATTATTATACACCCTTTTTGGAATCATTGCCCTTTTTTGATAAAATACACAGGACTATAATTTTTTCAGGAGGCAAACATGAATAAAATTTCTGAAATAGAAAAAGCAATTGATAATGTTTTCTCTGCCATTCACAATCAATTATGGATAAGGGAATGGGAATTCCAGATTGTCAATGAGGAATATGATAAAGCACATTATGATGAAAAATGCTGGAAAAAAGTAAAAGACCCAAGCTGGTCAACTGGTGAAGGGACTGCCTTTTTGAGACATAAACTTATTGTACCATCAGAAATTGAAGGAATTCCAGTATCAGGGTCAGATATCAAAATTACATTTGTCTTTCCTTCTGGAATGATATTTTTTCTTGATGGCAAACAGATTTACGAGCAGAAGTTCTGGGCAGATATGAGGGTAGAGCCAATGACAATAATTGACAATGCAGCATGCGGTGAAACTCACACACTTATGGTTGTAGTGCCAAAGGGAGATGGTCATGGTGGAATTTTCGCTGAATTAAACCTTGAACCAGTAGAAAATATCCTTTTTGAATTATTCTCTATAAGGTATCAACTTTTGTATGCAATGGAAATTGCAAAGAAAGTAAGAAATAAAAAATTCAAAAAAATCATTGATTCTGCTTTATCTGTGATTGAAGTGTCAGATATTAATGAAAGACGCTGGGATAAGGTACTTGAACAAATAAAAGCGGCTGAAAATCTCCTTGAACCATTCAGGCAATATGCAAAAAAAATAAATGTCCATCTTATTGGGCATGCTCATATAGATATGAACTGGCTCTGGAATTACGAAGAAACAAAAAATGTCTGCATCAGGGATTTCAATTCAGTAATATCTCTGATGAAAGAATTTCCTGACTTAACGTTTTCACAGAGTCAATCCCATGTATATAAAATTGTTGAAGAAAACAAGCCAGAGATTTTTAAAGAAGTTTGTGAAAAAATAAAAGAAAACCGATGGGAAGTAAATACAAACGCCTGGGTGGAAAATGATTTAAATCTTGTTTGTGGAGAAAGCATTGTCAGACATATTCTTTATGCAAGAAAATATGCAAAAGAAAAACTTGGAAACGTTTCATCTGTGATGTGGTGCCCTGATACCTTCGGTCATCCTGCAACAATGCCTTCCATCTGTTCTAATGCTGGCATGAAATATTACTTCCACATGAGATGCGGAAGCCATTTCCCATTATACAGGTGGAAGGGTCCTGATGGAAGCGAAGTAATTGTTTATAAAGCAGTTTATAATAACAAAATTTCTCCAGAAACAATTGCACCTGCACTGATAAAGTTTATCAATATGTTTCCTGATATATCTGAGATGATGTTTCCTTATGGTGTTGGGGACCATGGAGGAGGACCAACAAAGCGTGACCACAAAATGAAGGAAAAGATGGATAAAAAACCTGTATTTCCAAATCTCATTTTCTCAACCGCAGAAAAATTTTTTACTTCAATTGAAAAATTCAGGAATAAACTTCCTGTCATTAAAGGAGAACTGAACACAATTTTTGAAGGTTGTTATACAACGCATTCAGACATCAAAGATATCAACAGGAAATGTGAAGACATTCTCCTTGCACTTGAAAGCATTATGGCTATCGCTGTGTGGAGAAAAAAGATTGAATCAGAAGACATAAAAAAATTGGAAAATTTGTGGCAGAAAACATTGTTCAATCAGTTTCATGATATTCTCTGCGGTTCTGCAATCAAAGAAGCATACAGGTATTCTGTAGAACTTGGAAATAGTGTAATTACAGAAGCAAAAAAACTGATGGAAAAGTATGTAAAAACCCTTTCAGGCGATGGGCAGGAAAACAATCTTGTGATATTCAATCCTTTATGTCGGGAAAGAAATTGTTTGATAAATATTCCTTCGTCTGATGAACATTTTCTTTTTGAGAAAATTCCTGCATGTGGACTTTTAATAAAAAATGCAGGTGAAATAAAGAAAAATTCATCCCGAACGATTGAGAAAAAATCTGAGGAAATATATGAAACAGAATTTTATACCATCACAATTGATAGAAAGACAGGCGTGATAAAAAATCTTTATGATAAAAAGAATAAAAAAGATGTTGTTTCCATAGCCAGCCCAGCCATTGCTGAAGATCCCTGCTCATGGTGGGCAGAAACATCAAGCAATCTCATTTCTGTTCATTATGAACAACCACACCGAATGAGCGCCTGGATTATTGGAAACATTTTGAGTACAGAATATCTGTATGAAACTGATTCAATCAATGTCAAGGATGAACCATTCAGAATGATTATTTCAGTGATAAGAAAATACAAAAGTTCTCTTATTACCCAAAAAATCATTTTGTATTCTGATTTTCCTTATATTGATTTTGAAACACTTATTGACTGGAAGGAACAGGGAAATTCAATTAATGGAGTACCAATGGTGAGAACAAACTTCTCTTTTTCAATGAAAAATCCATCTGCATATTATGAAATCCCATTTGGTTGCATTGAGAGAAATATTACAGGAAAAGAATATCCTGCAATCAGGTGGGCTGGAATGAAAGAAAAAAACTACTGGGCTGGGATAATTTTAAAAAACAGGCACGGTTTTAATGCTTCTGGAAGAACATTATCCTGCACACTTTTAAGAAATGCGTATGAACCTGATGCCCAATCAGACACAGGTCATCACGAAATTTATTACAGATTATTTTTTGGAAAACTTAATCCTGTTGAAATCACAAAAATGGCAGAAGAATTTACTCTGATGCCAGTTGTTTTTGAAACAAATGCCGGATTAAAAAACATGACTCAATTATTTGAAATTAAAGGTAATGTGATTGTTTCATCAGTAAAACCTTCTCTTGATGGAAAGGCAATAGTCATTCGTGTTGTGGAAATGCTCGGGAAAAAACAAAAATTTACCATTATTTTTGATAGAAAACCAGAAAGTGTTTTTCGTATAAATCTGAATGAACAGGAGATATCAAAAATTTTGTCTAAAAAATCAATTTCAATGGAGATTAATCCGTATGAAATTGTGTCTTTGAAAATTAAATGAATTCTCATCATCAAAGCATAGATTTCACTTCCTGTTTTACTGAAATTCGTTCCTTACCATCAGTTCTTTGAGAGAAAGGGGTTCAAGGATATAATGATGAATAACGAAGACAAATTACCTGAAAAACATAAGGAATGGAGAAATTAAAGTTTAAAAACACAGGGTTCACTCTTATTGAGACGCTTGTAGTGATAATAATTATATCAATTCTTGCAGGCATTATTTTGCCTGTGATATCAAAGGCGAGAGAATCGGCAAGACGGGTGTTGTGCATGAATAATTTGAAACAACTCGGTATGACCATTGGAATGAAAATCCTTGATGGAGCAGCAATATATTCTGAATCGTATTATGGAAATATCATCCGCAATGAAAATGGCGAATATGTCGGAATTGGCAGGTTTTATACAAGTGTAAGAAATATTGAAATTTATGGGTGTCCTTCAAGTAATTATGCAACTGGAGAACAGGTAAAAATGGCAAACGAAAAAACAGGAATTGTTGAATCTGCCTATGTTTATAGACCAGAAATACAGGGTACTGGTGGCATTGTGGCAGTTTTGATGGACTTCAATATTGCGGAAGGCGAAAAATATAATCATAAGGGGATATTTATAAATATTCTTTTTTCTGATGGGCATGTCTCTGGAAAACCTGATAATAAAAAACAGTTAACACTAATTGATAATTCAATGTCAGAATATGAAAGGGTTTTCCTTCAAGCAGATAAAAACTGATTACCTTTACAGTCCCCTGACAATTCTTGCTGCCAGAGAAGAAGGCAGTCCTGCCTCAATAATTTTTCTCGCAGTTGTCTCAACAGGATAAGGTATCCTCCATAACTGAAACATTCTGCTTTCTTCATCGTAAATACCGCAGCATGCCTCTGGATTGCCATCTCTTGGCTGTCCAACACTTCCAACATTGATAATATATCTTTTTGTTTCTTCAAGTGTCATATAAATTCTTCCATCTGCCTGTTCGGCAATGATCGAAGGAATTTCCTGACCTGAATCAAGTACAAATGCCATTGGGAAATGGGTATGACCGACAAAACAATACTTAAATTCAAACTCATCAAACATCTTCTTTGCCTTTGTCCTTGAATTTGTGTAGAAATACAATGGATTATTAAGACCACCGTGACATACAACAAAATCATCTATTTCAAGTGTTTCTTTCCATTTTACCATTTGTTCCACGTATTTTTCAGAAACATTTTTTCTTGTCCAGTCCATTGAAATCTTTGCATCAAGAGTGAACCCTTCGTATTTACCTGTGATGAGCGCCTGTTCATGATTTCCTTTAATAAAAATCGTTTCAGGTGAATTGAAAAGGTCAAAACACTCCTGTGGATTTACTCCATAACCAACGATGTCTCCAAGAAAAATAATTTTTTCTACACGGCATTTCTGGAGAAATTCCTTTACTGCAAGACTGGCTTCTAAATTACCGTGGACATCAGAAATGATGCCGTAAAGCATCTTTTTTCCTGTGATATTCTATTAAAAATTCAAGATCCTTGTACGCTGTGGAAGCATGTTCATATCTGCTTTTTGGATCAGGATTTATACAATTTTTCAGTATGGCTATGATATAATCAGGAACTTCACAATTACATTTGATTAAAAATTCCTCCACTACCTTGCCTAAACTGTAAATATCGCTTTTATATGTTGCCTGACCTGTTCTTCTTTCTGGTGCCATATATCTTTCTGTTCCTGCATAGGGAAATTTATCCCAGGAAAAGAAACTTTTTCTTGTCGCATACCCAAAATCAGTCAATTTGATTAACTGCATATCCGGAGAAATCAAAATATTCTCGGGTTTTACATCCTTATGAACAATTTTATGCTCTTCAAGATGGGCAAGTGCAAGTAGCATTGCCTTGAAAACCATAATAACTTCATCAAGGGAAAAAGTCCTTTCCATAGACCACTGTCTCATACTTTTCCCCGGGACATATTCCATGATCATACCGATATCATGGTCATCCTGAAAAAATTTATATGCTTTTACTATGTTTGGATGATTTAACTCCATTGCAATCATTGCCTGTTTTTTAAACTGAGCAATGTGTACTGAATCCTTGAATCTGGAACGGCGGGTATTTAATAATTTTATCGCAACATAGGGACCATACTGGGAATTATTTGAAGTTGCTTTCGCAAGATAAACCCCGGATGTCGAACCCTGCCATATTTGCTCAACTATCTCATAATCTTCAATTACCTGACCAGCACGTTTGCTAACCATTTACATAATGACAATAAAATGAAAAAATTTTTTCTGCTTTTATAGTACCCCATTTTACAAAAATATGCAACAGTGATTTTATTTTGTCCAAAAACATCGGTAAAATATAAATATGGGTGTCAAAGGAATTATATTTGATTTTGATGGAACAATAGTAAGCCAGGAAATTGACTTTAAGGCAATTTTCCAGCAGATGCAACAACTTCTTCGTTCTTACAATCTCAAAGAACCAGAAGCAAAACTACCAATTCTTGAATATCTCAAAGAAGTGGAAAGATTGAACGGTAATTCTGCAAAGGAATTTCTCATCAATGCACATAAATTACTTCTTGAAAGAGAAAAGCAGGCATCAAAAAATGCTAAACCCATTAAGGGTATACCTGAATTTTTGAACCAACTTTCAAAAAATTCATTCGCAATTGGCATCGTTACAAGAAACAGTAAAAAGGTCGTAAGTCACCTGCTGAAAAAGAAAAATCTTTGCTGCCATTGTTTACTTGCACGTGAAGATGTTCCAGAGGTTAAACCGCATCCTCTTCATATAGAAATGATGAGAAGAAAACTAAAGATCAAGAAAGACGAAACACTTGTTGTCGGCGACCATCCTTTTGATATCATTGCTGCAAAAAAAGCAGGTGTTCTTTCGTGTGGTGTATTATCTGGAGGAAAAACTCCACAGGACTTTGCTGATGTATCTCCTGATTTCATTTACAATGATATCACTGAACTGGGTGGTTTCCTTGGAATTAAAAAATTACCAACCGGCAAACTTGAACAGCAGTTATTAAGATACCTCCTTGGTAGATACTGTACAGTTGACTCGAGTGTTCTCACAGGACCAGGGATAGGAATTGATGCAGCAGTGGTCAAAACTGATTCAAACATTCTGATAATGAAATCTGACCCGATTACACTTGTTTCAAAGGATATTGGTGAATATGCAGTGAGCATTAATTCCAATGATGTTGTATGCCTTGGTGCTCAACCAAAATGGTTATTGACAACACTGATATTCCCAGAGGGAACAACATTTCCTGAGATTGAAAAAGTTTTCTCTGATATTTCACATGTTTGCAAAAAACAAAAAATATCATGGATTGGTGGTCATACTGAAATATCAAACAGTGTTTCAAAACCAGTCATTTCCTGTGCAATTGCAGGAGAAAGAATCAGAGGAATAAAAATTATTGAAAAAGCAATGAAGGGAGACGTTTTGATTGCTGTCAAACAAATCGGGATTGAGGGTGCTTCAATTCTCGCAAGGGAAGAACCCGCTCTTGCTGAGAAATTTCCATATGAAGTAAAAAAAGCATTAGATGCAATAAAAAAACCAGGCATTTCAATTGTTAAAGAGGCAATTTTTGCGTGGAAAACAATTCCAGTGGTCAGGATGCATGATCCAACAGAAGGGGGAATTGCCGCGGGAATTGCAGAACTCGCTGAATCAATTAATTGTGGGTTTATTATTGAGGAAGAAAAAATTCCTTTATACAAACCTGCAAAAGTTTTTTCTGATTATCTTGGACTCAATGTTTTTGGTTTGATTTCTTCTGGATGCCTGCTTATTGTTGCAAGAAAAAAGGATGCAGAAAAATTGCTTTCTCTTTATAAAAAACAAAAAATACCTGCAGCCATCATAGGTCATGTGATTGATGAAAAAAAACTGCTTATAAAAAGGGAAAATGGGGATATAAGTTTTCTCACATACTCTTCACAGGACGAAATTGTTCGTAATAACAATGGTGTGAACTGATACCATCGCCTATACTTGATTGCAAAACACAATATCCAAAAACCTGTGCCAATTTTTGAACCAATGTCAGGAGGAACCATTTTTGTTGATCAGATTAGTTTTCCCTGAACCTTCACATTTAAATTCTTCAACTGGAAGATAGTAGGTTTCTATGATGGAAAATATCTGTGCCACAGTAAATCATCGCGAATTAACGATGCTATCTTTCTTGATATTGAAATCTTCAGAAAGGGCATCAAGAGTTGCGGTAAATAAAGAGAAAATTTTAAATCTTGCTGTAAGTGAATTTGCTGTAATAATACAAAAAGCAGGGAAAACGTTCTAACAAAAATTACAGTAATAATCTATCAATAAAATTTCGTGCTTTCATTCTATTGGCACTATGTAGAATTTCCCTTTTTCATCCCGGACATCTTTTTGCATCTCTTTTATCCCTGTTGTATAATATTTTTATGGCTGAGGGACAGATAAAAACTATTCTTGTTGCTGAAGATGACCCTGAAACACGGCTGATACTTCAACAGGGACTGGTACGTGCTGGATACCGGGTTATTATTGCTGAAGATGGAGAACAGGCACTTGAAAGATTTCGTGAATATAAACCCGACCTTGTGCTTCTTGATGTTGAAATGCCACGATTGAATGGCTGGGAGGTTCTTGAACGGCTTAAATCAGGCTGGCGAAGCAGGAAAGTTCCAGTAATGATGGTGACTGGAAAGACATCTGATGAAGATAAAATCAAGGGTTATGAAATGGGTGTTGATTATTATGTAACAAAACCATTTAATATTCAAAGATTGCTTCCAATCATCAGAAATCTTGTTTCAGGGGTTAAATAATTCCTTAACTGAAAAATGAAAATATGCCTGTGCCAGTATAGCATCATCTGGGAAAACAAGCAGAAAAATAAAGAAAAAATTAAAAATCTTTTTGAAAAATCCATCCTGAAAAATGTTGACCTGATTGTGTTTCCTGAAATGAGTTTGACAGGTTTTTCGTTTAATAAAAACATTACTCAGTTAACTGATGATGATTTTGAATTTTTTTCTAACATCGCAAAAAAATACAGTTCGTATGTCAGTTTTGGCGCTCTTAAAAATGGTAAAAATGTTTGTATTACAGTCAATCCAGAAGGAAAAATAATTTCACAAACTGGTAAAATTCATCTTTTTTCTCCGTCAGGAGAACACAAACATCATAAAGATGCTTCAAAGGTACATCAATTTGTTCTTGGAAAAACAAGGATTACTCCTTTTATTTGTTATGACCTGAGATTTGCTCCACTGTTCTGGATATACGCAGAAAATACAGATATTTTTCTTGTTCTTGCAAACTGGCCTGAATCAAGAAAAACACACTGGAAAATTTTACTTCAGGCAAGGGCTATTGAAAACCAGGCATATGTTGCTGGCATTAACAGAACTGGTATTAGCCCTGATAATAAATATTGTGGAAATTCATGTGTCATTGATCCGTGGGGAAAAATTATTCTTGATGCAAAAAACAAAGAAGGAATTTTTGTGTGTGATATTGAACAAGAAAATGTTTCTAAGATACGAAGTGAATTCCCTGTGTTGAAAGATAGAAAAAGATTTATTGAGTATGCAAAAAAGGTAGATAATGGTTAAAAAATGGCATATTTCAGTAAACAATTTCCCTGCCGGAAAAAAAGAGTTTCCGTGCAGGGTTAGTATTCCATTAGAAAAAGATCAAAAAATTGAATCTTTTTCGGTAAAAAGACCTGATGGTTCAATTGTGCCTGCTCAATCAAGGACTCTGGTAAGATACAGCGATGGTTGTTCAAGATGGATTCAAATTGACTTCACAGGTAATGGAAATGGAACATATATTATTGAAGGTAACCCTTTTGTCAACAAAATTTCAAACATTCTTATTGTGAACCAAACACCTGAAGGATATTTTGTACAAACAAAAAATCTGTGTGTGAAAATAGGGAAAAAGGGATTTCCTGTTCATTCCATCATTTACAAAAATAAAAAAATTCTGGATGATGAAAACTGGTGTAAATACAATGTTAATGCCGCAGATAAGGTTTTTGAATTTGTGAAAGAAGGTGACTTAATTATTGAAAGCAGCGGTCAGAATAGATTTCAGGTTATGTGGAAAGGAAAACTTATAAATACACAGACAGAAGAAAAACTGCTTGATGTAAAATGCAGGATAGAATTTCTCGCTGGAATAGAGGGCTTTTCTCTATCATTTCAGTTTTTCCATTTGCTTGAAAAAAAACCATTTATTGACATATCAAAAATTTCATGTGATTTTCTTTTCCCGCTTGTGAATGATAACATTGTGCTTGTTCAGGAACACTATGGAAATCTTGGGGAAAAGAAAATCATTGAAACAAAAAACAGTGTTGAAGTATTTCTTGATAAAACAAATTTCAAGCCATTTGTGAAAGACCCTGCAATACTTGGAGATTTCTTCGAATATCCTGTGTTTTTAAGAAACCTGAATCAGGTTGTTGGCGAAGTATTCTGTTTGAAGAAAAACGAAATGTGTGTGCTATCAACCATGCGAGATTTCATACATCACAGACCGAAAAGGGTCATTGTTCGACCAGGAAAAATCAGTTATGACATATGGCCATCATTTGCAGGAATACTTAATCTACAGCAAGGAATGTCTTACAAAACCATATTTGATTTTCGCTTTTCCGATGAATCTGAAAGTAAAGAATTTTTAGACCATTATGAAAAAACATATGTTGAACCTGTTTTTTGCTTGATTGAACAATCTGATTCAAAACAGGCAGGTGCAACCTGGCACCAGCAATATCTTTTTCCTGAAAAAGATAAAACAGCAGGTATATTTTCATATTTACTCTCACGTGCAACTATGAGTTTTCATACAATTTCTGAAATGTTTCATTATGGAGATACACCTGATGAAGGTTATACTCAATATTATGCTTCTCAAAATAGATTCCCACCTGAAATGAAAAAATCCGGTCTACTGCTTAATACATCAGGAGGTATTTACGAAATTAAATCAAATCTTGAACCTGTGTGGTCAAACAATGAATACGATGCAATATACTGTCTTGCACTTGAAACATTAAGGACAAAAAATCCTGTGGTATTGAAAAGGTTGATATCTGCAGCCCGACATCAAATAGAAGTCGATTTTGTCCATTATTCAGACTACTGGCAACAACATCACTCAACTCCACAGCATGCTTATGGTCACACAAGAACAATGTCTTCTCTCCCGAGTCATCAATGGACACAGGGTCTTTACCATTACTACATTATGACAGGCGATGATGACGTACCAGAAGTGATTAAAGCAATCTGCGACTATGATGCAACATATTTTGATAAAACACATTTTAAGTTTAATAATTTTTTCAACAGGGAATATGGATGGGCAATCCTTGCACTTGTTTATGGTTATGAAACAACAGGTTCTCAATCATATATTGAAAAAGCAGCCAGTATGATAAAGGAACTTGAGAAAAATACTTCTGAAGATGAAAAAAAGAATGCCTTTGGAATTGGATTTGCACAAAATACTGTTTTACTTGGTCTTATGGCTTACCATCAGGCAACAAAAGAAAAATGGGCAAGAAAACTATTTCTTCAATGGGTTAATTATGGAATGAAAAATTTTGAAGACCATAAATACGGACCGAGGGTAACAGAATTATTTATTGAACCTCTTGTATATGCATGCTATCTCACTCAGGACAAAAAATATCTTGAAAAAAGTTTCTGGCATTTTGAACTTTTCTTTAAATCATGGAACAATATGACTTGGCTTTCAGGAGATGTACTGACAACAAAAAAATATGCAAGAGTTTACAGGGGGCTTGTACATTTTGTTTCTGCCTGCTATCATGCAAATCTTTTAAAAAAACTTGAAAAACTGGTATTTCATAAATAGTGGTATCAACTGCTGGTCAATATGGAATAAAGATCTTTGCCAAAAACTGTCTTTTGCCATTTTTTCAAACAGGTATTTTTTTCAATATCCTGGATTGTTCTCACATCCATTGAAACAAGGGAATCAATCTGCTGGTGTGAAAGAATGAGATGTGGTTGTATTCCCAGTAATTTTGCTTTTTCAAGTCGCCACAGGTGAAGATTTTCTGACCTTTTCAAACATTCATTTGAATATACTTTCTTTTTATGAATGGTTTTATTTTTGACAGGTTTGTTCCTTGCGTTTTTTATTATTTCAAGAATTTCTGGGATGTGTTTTTGAATCATCCTGCAACGAACAGTAAGATCCCTGAGTTTTTTTATATCAGGATGTTCCATTGTGGCAATTTTGAATATTGTTTCTCTGTCAAGAATTCTGAAAGGTGGTATATCCTTTTCCTTTGCTATGTTTTCTCTAAATTCAATTATGGCTTCTACGATAGGAAGATATTTTTTTGGAACTTTTCCTGTGCCTTTGATTGATTTTGTTTTTTTCTTCTCATAAATTACTGATTGTGTAAGCAATTCACACTCTTCAATAACCCATTCAAATCTATTTTTTTCATTCAGTTGTTTTTTCAGTATATCAAAAAGGGGGAGCAAATACTTTGTGTCAGAAATAGCATACTGTATCATTGCTGGCGGTAATGGCCTTATTGCCCAGTTGCTTTTCTGATATTTTTTTTCAAGGTGAACACCAAAGTTTTTCTCAACCAGTGATGAAAGACCTGTCTTAGTTTCACCTGTAAAACTTGCTGCAATTTGAGTGTCAAAAAGATTTCTGATTTGAATACCAGCACATTTGTAAAACATTTCTACGTCATAATATGCTCCGTGAAGAACTTTCCTGATACGGGCATTTGAAAATATTTCATCAACGTCTGAGATATTTTTTATTAAAAGGGTATCCACAACGTAATTTTCTTTTCTCGTTGAAATTTGCATCAGGCATATTCTCGCATGATAACTGTAAAGGGAATTGCTCTCTAAGTCAACAGCAATCTCTTTTTCGTTTCTTAATTTTTTTATCAGATCATGGAGTTTTTCTTCTGTATCAATCAGATGAAAACCATATTCCGAATCATCCTTTGCAATAGCATTTTTACCATTTAACCATTTTGACATTACGCTGGCACAATGTTTTATTATTTTTTTAATCATTCTTCCAGAGGTGCATCTTTTAAATACAGTGAATCAAGATAACTCTGAAGGATAATCTGGGCAGCAAGTTTATCTCTGATCTTTTTTCTTTTTTTCCTGCTGATATCAGCAAGGAGTAATATATTTTCTGCTTCAACCGTCGTCATTCTCTCATCCCAGGGAACAAACTCCACAGGAATCAGTTGTTTCAGTTTTGTAATAATGGAAAGCATCTTCTCTGCCCTGCTGCTTATAGAACCATCATTCCTTAAGGGAACTCCATAAACAATTCTCCCAACATTATATTGCTTCACAAGTGCTTTTATTCTTTCATGTTCTCTTCCATCAACATCAATTGTACCAAGTCCTCGTGCAACAGTTCTGAATTCATCACTGACAGCAACACCTATTCGTTTTTCTCCAAGATCAAGACCCAGAACTCTGGTGCTGTTCATATGAGTAAATTTTTGAAGTGATGGTTAATGCCTGCCAGACTTCCTTTACATCATGAACCCTGAATATTCTTGCCCCATTTATGTAACCTGAAACACAACTGGCAATTGTTCCTGAAATTCTTTTCTCAGGAGGGATATTTCCTGTAAATTTTCCAATGAAGGATTTTCTTGATGGACCAAGTAAAACAGGTAGTCCAAAACAAGTAAATTCCCGCAATCTTCTGATAATACAAAGATTATCTTCAGGCAATTTTCCGAAACCAATGCCAGGGTCAATAATAATTCTGTCCCTTGTGATACCATGCTGTGTTGCAAAATCAATTCTTTCATAGAAAAACTCACAAATTTCACCAATCAAATCATTATAAACAGGATTGTTTTGCATATCCTGTGGAGTTCCTTTCATATGCATCAAAACAATTGCACATTTTTTTTCTGCAATAAGTTGCACAAGTTTTTCATCCCTTCTTAATGCGTAAATATCATTGATGATATCTGCCCCTTCATCAAGGGCACGTTCAGCAACAGAAAATCTTGAGGTATCGCAGGAAATCAGGCATTTTACTTTTTTTCTCACCCTTTTTATCACCGGTATGACCCTTTTTATTTCCTCTTCTTCATCAATGGGCTTTGAACCGGGTCTGCTTGATTCTCCACCAATATCAATAATGAAAGCCCCTTCAGATTCCATTTCAACTGCTCTGTTTACCGCATGTTCAATATTATCAAAATACTTGCCACCATCAGAAAAAGAATCAGGAGTAACATTCAATATTCCCATAACCATAAAACCATTGATGGAAATGGTTCTGTTTGATATTGAAAAAGTCATTGCTGGATGCTGGTAATTTTCAATCGCTTCAAGAATATCATGGCCGAGTTGCTTAAGATTGAAAAACTGGTTTTCAAGTTTTTCAGCAAGTTTTTGATATTGTTTGACATTTGCCATAATAATCACATCAACAATTTTATTTTCAAGATTTAATACCGAATAGGGTATTGCTGCATCTGCACCAACAGCAAGGCATTCCTGTTTTAATACATTTGCCTGTTTTACATTCACACCAGAAATTTTCACACAGAAATGCCTTGATTTTGGCTCCATCAATTCAATACCAGCAGGATGAACATCAATTTTCTGAAATTCTTGTTTTATCGTGGAAGGAGTAAGGACTCTGATATTCATTTCATACTTTTCAGAAGTGCTTTTCTGTAATCTTCTGCTTGTAAATTTTCAATTCCCTGAATTTCTTTTTCAGTAAAATACCTGATTTTTCCGACCATCATTCCTATTGCCTGCATTTTTGCTGTCTCCTCAGTTAACCATGCCCGCGCAAATGCTTCTTTCAGTGTTTCGCCAACACTCACTGCTCCGTGGTTCTTTAGAAGAACCACATTATATTTTTTTATTTTTTCAACAACCGCCTCTCTTATTTCTTCTCCTGCAGGAATGACATATTCAACCATAGGAATTTCCCTGCCCAGAATTGCAACAAAATCAGGATAAAATGGCTTTAATCCAATGCCTGCTGATATCAAACCAAGTGTAAAGGGAGGATGCGTATGAATCACTGCTTTAATATCTGGTCTTGTTAGATAACAACCCAGATGCATTGATATTTCACATGTCGGTTTTAATTTGCCATATTGTTTACCTGTTTTTATATTGACTTTTACCCACTGATTCAATTTTATTTCATCAAGTGCAAATCCACTCGGAGATAAATAAACAAAATCTCCAGACCTTGCACTGATATTTCCACCAGGTCCAGCAGCAAGATTTTTTTCAATAATCAGTTTTCCGTATTTCTCAAGTTCCTTTCTAATATCCTCCATCCTATAAACTCCTTCTATTGAACAATTTTGATTTTTCCAAACTTTCGTTTTCCTACTTTAATAACCTTACCATCTGGTTCAATGTCCTGATTTACATCAGTAATAGATTTTCCATCAACTTTTACAGCATTCTGGATGACCATCCTTTTCGCTTCTGACTTTGACGGCACAAGTCCTGATAAAAATAAAACATCAACGATATTTGCCTTTTTGCCTCCAAGTTTTGATACAGGTATTTTAATTACTGGAATTTCTTCAGGAATTTGTTTTTCTTTAAAAACCCTGTCAAACGTTTTTTCTGCCTTTTCTGCCTTTTCATCACCAAAAAATTGACTTACTATAGTTTTCGCAAGATACGCCTTTGCCTGCCTTGGATTCTCTTTGATTTTTATGGCAAATTCATTCATATCAATATCAGTAAGTAATCTTGCATATTGCTCCATCAAACTATCCTGTATTGACATAATCTTGCCGAACATATCTTCAGCCGTTGTGGAAACAGGAATGTGGTTTTTATATGATTTGCTCATCTTCAGTTTTCCATCTGTTCCAACAAGTATGGGCATTGTGATAACAACCTGTTTTTCCTGCCCAAAAAACTCCTGAAGGGCTCTACCTGCAAGAAGATTGAATTTTTGCTCTGTTGCCCCTATTTCAATATCTGATTCAAGTACCACAGAATCGTATCCCTGAAACAGTGGATACATAAATTCATGGAAATAAATGGCTTTTCCTGATTTGTATCGGGATGTAAAATCATCCCTTTCAAGTATCTGGGCAATTGTGAAACATGACGCAATTTTTATAAATTCTTCAATGGTTAATATTCTCAGCCAGTTTCCATTATACACAAATTCTGCCCTGTTAACATCAAGAATTTTACTGACCTGTTCAACATAGTTTTCCAGGTTTTTCTTGACCTCTTCTCTTGAAAGAATTGGCCTTGTTTCATTTCTCCCGGTAGGGTCTCCAATCATTGCTGTAAAGTCGCCGATAAGAAAAAACACTTTGTGCCCGAGTTCCTGAAATTCCTTAAGTTTCCTTATGACAACAGTATGACCAAGATGTATTTCAGGACTTGTAGGGTCAATGCCATACTTAATTTTCAATGGTTTTCCTGTTGAAAGACATCTTTCAAGTTTTCTCTTTAATTCGCTTTCCTCAATAATTTCAACAGTATTTTTTTTGATAATTTCAAATTGCCTGTCAATCTCCTTCATAATCTTCTCCTTTACAATTACAATATTTTACCCAAAAAACGATTTTTTGAAAACCTTTTACATTAGTTTTTCTTTGTTAAAAAATGTTTTACAGTCAAAAAATCAATGTTCTTGATAATCAAATCCGCTTCAGAAAGAAAATGTTCAGGTAGCATTGAAGCAATCGCTATACATTTCATTCCAGCCGCCTTTGCTGCTTTTATTCCTGCTGGTGAATCTTCAATGACAGCACAAAAAAATGTCGGAATATTAAGTTTTTCTGAACATTTCAGATAAATTTCAGGGGATGGTTTTGGCTGTGATATGTCCTGAAATCCCAGGATAACAGAAAAATATTCTGTTAGTCCTGCCTTTTTCAGTAAATTGTTAATAAATCTTTTATCTGAATTTGATGCAACAGCAAGGATATAATGTTGATGAAGTTGCTTTATAAATTTATCCATCCCTGGTAAAATTTTTGCTCCATTTTCAGAAATTTCAAGAAGTTTTTCTCTTTTTTCAGAAATCAACTGCTCGATACCAAAATTTTCAGGGATTTTCTTTTCATTTTTTAGTTTCTTAAGAAAGTCAACGTCTGAAATTCCTATTCCTTCAAGATAATATTTTTGTTCAACAATAATGTGATAATTTCCAAAAACCTTTTCCCATGCCTTTTTATGAAGAACCTCAGAATCAAAAATCACACCATCAAGATCAAAAATTACTGCCTTTATCATTTTAATGATCCTTTCAGGGGGTTTTGTCTAATGAGTTAAAAGTTTTGTGATTCTCAAGAAGTTATTGGAAAATATTGCACATGTAGCATTTTCTGAAAGCCGTTCAAAAATAACTCCATGAACATAAACAGCAGGGTTATTGATTGGATAATCAGTACCAAAAATGATTTTTTGATACGATGCTATCTCCACTGCCTTTTTTAGCATGCCATATCTATCAATACCTGTGCCTGAAATATCTAAATAAAGATTTTTTATTTTTTCAACCAGATTAATTCGTTCAAGAAATTCTTTTCCCTGACCTGGATGTGCAAGAACAAAATTGATACCGGGGATTTTCCTGCACAGGTTTTCTATTACAGGGATACTTGCACAATGAAAGTTGACCACAACTTTGAATTTTGAAGCAAATTTCATTATTTCAATCATATTATTTGAAACATAATCATCAGGATATCCCATCAGATACCCAACAAGTTCACCAATCCATCTCACATCATGATTTTTACAGCATCGTTCTATTTCCCTGCATGATTCATCAGGAAAAGCTGGATGTATTTGCATACCAGGAATGTAAAAGTCAGGAAATCGATCTCTTATGGAAAGGGCACAGTCATTCAGTTTTTTTATTTCTTCAAAGGACTTCGGAATTTTTGCAACAACAATACTACCGCATGCTTTTGAAATTCCTGCCCGTTTCAAATCATCAAACTGTTTTCTGATTGTACCGGATTTTTTGTACCAGCAAAAATCAGTTTCTCTATCAACTGCTGGATGGATGTGGCAATCAATAATCTGTCTATCCATTATTTGAGTTCCTTTCTGTGTTTTGATATTTTTCTGAATGCATCAAGAATTTGCTCAAGATATTCAACATCGTATTCAATATCCCTCAACGACGGAATTGCGATTCTTTCAAACAAAACCCTTTCAGCAACTGGATAATCTTCAATTTTATATTCAGGATGGTTTTTCAAAAAATGATACCAGATTGCATACGCAGGTGAGTTTTCTCTCTCATTTAAGAGAGGTTGTCTAACAAGCGGAATATAACCAGGTCTTCCTTTTGCTGCGTCAACTCCTTCTGCCCTCAATGCTTCAATAATTTTTTCTCTTGGTATCCCATCAAATTGTTCAGGATAAAATCTTATCAAATAATTCAACCAGGCATGTTTTGTCACATACGGAGCAACATAAGCACCATCAAATCCCTCAATTGATGCAAGACCCCTGTTGATATATGAACAGTTTTTCATCTGAAGGGAATTTCTTTCTTCAAGATATTTTAATTCAATCAAAGCCATCGCGGCAGCAAATGGATGAATTCTGTATTTGTAGCCAAGATTCATAAAAGGAATATTTTCATTTGCTTTGTATTTATCGTATTTGCTTGATAGTTTCGATACTCTTTCATAATGTCCCAGCATAATGCATGATTCATAGAACTTCGTGTGATCAGTAACAAGAATTCCTGCTTCTCCACCTGTCATCAGTTTACTTCCCTGAAGACTGAAGCATCCAATATCTCCAAGTTTTCCTGTGGGAATGCCTTTATATGCTGCGCCGTGAGAATGCGAAGCATCTTCAATTACTGCAAGATTATATTTTTTTGCAATGTTATTGATACTATCCATATCAGTAGGATGACCATAAACATGGGTCACACATATTGCTCTTGTTTTTGATGTAATCTTTTGTTCAATTTTTGACGGGTCAATGTTCAGGGTCAGAGGCTCAATATCACAAAAAACAGGAATACCTCCAGCGCAAATGATAGGTGTAACCCCTAAATGCCATGTGTGAACAGATGTAATAATTTCATCTCCAGGCTCTTTTATAACAGAGAAAAATGCACTGTGAAGTGTTGCAGTGCCATTATTCATAGCAATGGCATATTTTGTGCCAGTATACTGTGCGAAATTTTTTTCAAGTTCTTCAACAACAGAAGATGCTGATATTTCTCTTTTTCTCAAAAGTTGTCTGACAAGCGTCTCCTGCTTGTCTACCATGGAGTTAAAGATTTCAGACGTTTTTGGTGTTTTCTGTACTGCCTTTTTTCCACCATTAATTGCTAAAATGCCCATAAGTCACCTCTTTGTTATTATACCACACGAATGAATATTTTTTATCACACCGAACTTGACACTTTCATAATATGGAATAATATCTTGAACCATATTATATTGAAACCGCACGAAAACTCTGGGAATTTGTTCCAGAGAAAGGTAATCTATGGAAACCAGATATTATTTCAAAAAAATCAATGGCAATCTTGTCCCTGAAATTATATGGTTCAAAAAGAGTACTAAGTGATCTTGCTCGCTATAGTATCAATAATCGTCGTATTACTTATGGAATTAAAAGTGCAGTATGCCCCTATGTATGGGATAGAAGTAAATTTTCTATCTACCAGGATGTACTGAAAAAGATGTTTAAATCTGCAAGTAAACAAAATAAAAAAAGTTTTCTTCCTTTTCCAAAGTACCATTATAAAAACCTTCTTTCAAAAGTGATCAGGGCAGAAAATCGCTTAAAAACAGTGAAAATTCAGAAATCACTTCTTTCGTGCAACTGGAATTTCAAAGATGGGTTTGATGAAAGATATGCACTTGTAAAAGCCACCAAATGGGCTATTGAATTTTTACTATTGTACAATGAGGTTCTGGTCAAGTTTTCAAAGGAAAAAAAGATAAAAAGCAGTGACATAAAAAAACTGATAAAAATTGGTTTATTAATAAACAAAGAAAGTTCTTCCGGACAAAAAACAAGTTTCTGGCCATCAAGTTCGCGACTTGGTGGTCTCTATGACTATTATGCTTTTGCTTTACTACTATACCATCATTTTTCCTGCAAATAATGAAATTTTCCATTGTCTTCCAATTCGTATAGATTCCAATACCCACCATTTCAAAATTCCATTTATTTTCCTTTGGATAAGGATATGATTTGAGATTACCGAAATTGGAAATAAAAACGAAAGATGATAGAATAACTTTTATCTAAAAACGGATCAAAATTATGAAAGAAAAACCCGATGTTATTTTTGTGTTTGCTGACCAGATGCGGGCACAGGCAACAGGATATGCAGGAGACAACAATGCCATTACTCCAAATCTTGATAAACTTTCCAGTGAAAGCATTATATTTACAAATGCTATTGCAGGTTGTCCTGTGTGCAGTCCATACAGAGCAAGTTTAATAACAGGCCAATACCCTCACACCCATGGTATCTTTCTTAATGATTTATATCTTCAGCATAAAGCAGTTTCAATTGCTGATGCTTTCAATGAAAATGGCTACAATACGGGCTGGATTGGTAAATGGCATCTTGATGGTCATGGAAGAACAAAATTCACACCCCCTGAAAGAAGACAGGGATTTAAATTCTGGAAAGCAGTTGAATGCACACATGATTATAACCACTCTGTCTATTATGCTGATACTGACAGAAAACTGTACTGGGACGGATATGATGCAATCGCACAGGCACGCGAAGCAGCAAGATTTATAAAAGAATATGATGATAAAAAGCCCTTTGCTCTTTTTGTATCATGGGGACCTCCTCATGACCCATATGACACAGCCCCTGAAAATTTCAAAAAACTTTTTCATCCAGAAAAACTGATTTTGAGAAAAAATGTTCCTGAATCCATTGAAGACCAGGCAAGACAATGGCTCAGTGGCTATTACGCACACATTGCTGCTCTTGATTATTCAATGGGGATTATTCTTGAGGCACTGAAAAATCATAAAAGACAGGAAAATACAATTGTAATTTTTACTTCTGACCATGGTGATATGCTTGGTTCTCAGGGGCACTTTAACAAGCAAAAGCCATGGGATGAATCAATTATGGTTCCATTTCTTTTAAGATATCCTGCAATGTTTGGCAAAAAAAGAAAAGTTTTTTCTGCACCCTTTAATGCACCTGACATTATGCCGACGCTTCTTTCTCTGTGCGGGATAGAGATACCTGAAACTGTTGAAGGAAAAGATTTTTCAAAAGCATTGCTCGGTCTCTCACCTTCACCTCAGAAGGCAGCAGTAATATCCTGTTATTGTCCATTCGGACAGTGGATAAGAAAAAATGGTGGAAAGGAATACAGGGGAATAAGAACAGAAAGATACACCTATGTCAGGGATTTATCAGGACCATGGCTTCTTTATGATAATAAAAATGATCCGTATCAATTGAAAAATTTATGTAATAATCCTGATTATTCTGAACTTCAGTCCAACCTTGATAAACTGCTTGATGAAATTTTAAAAGAGACAAATGATGAATTTTTACCAGGCGAAGAATATGTAAAAAAATGGGGTTATGATGTTGATGAAAATCTGACAGTACCATACTGGTTGCTTGACGATTGATTTTGATTCCATAGGTCATCTGATACATTTCCCTGGTTGCAAATTATACCATTTTCAAATTTTTTCTTCGGTTTTCCCTTTTGCAAAGTCCACCCCCATTTTCCCCTTTTTCAAATCTTCCTCCATCCTCCCCTTTTATAACCCACCCCTTCCAACTTCTCCCTTTTTTGAACCTCCCCTTGCATCCCCTCCTTTCAGGAGGGGAAGGAGGGGAGGTGGACCCCCTTCGTTCTCCCCCTTTGTAAAAGGGGGACCGAGGGGGATTTTAATCCTCAAAATCCACCCCAACCCTCCTTTAGAAAAGGAGGGAGAGCAACGAGGATACAGGGGGATTCAAAGTAGTTTCTCCCTTTTTCAAAGGGAGATGCAAGAGGGATTTTGAGGAAATGAAAAGCGAGTCAAAATTGAAACTCAAAAAGATTTATGTTTTAATTTGCGTAATCAAAAATTGAACATCATAACAATGGAGGAAACATGGAAATAAAAGAAATTGGTTCAAGAATTGAACCATTTTTTGACCAGTGGTTGATTTCAACCATGGATAATTTATCCCTGCAACTTCATCATCCAATTCCAGAAGAAGTTGTTTTTGAGTTCAATAAAGAATGGGAAGGAAACACAAGCGGTTATGTTACTATTTTCAAGGTTGGAAATATTTACAGGATGTATTACAGGGCTTCAAATTATGATTTCAAGGCAGGAAAGGAAAGCCATCCAGTGTTTGTCTGTTGTGCTGAAAGTTTAGATGGCATAAAATGGACAAGACCCAAATTGAATATCATTGAATTCAATGGCTCAAGGAAAAACAATATCATCTGGCAGGGGATTGGAAGTCATAATTTCACTCCATTCATTGATACAAATCCTTCAGTCAAAAAGAATGAAAAATATAAAGCAGTTGGCTCTTATGATGGCACAGGATTAAAGGGATTGTTTGGTTTTGTGTCAGAAGATGGAATTACCTGGAAATTAATGAAAGATACACCAATCCTTCAGGAAGGCAAATATGTGATATTTGACTCACAAAATATCGTTTTTTACGACAATCTAAAAAATTCATACATTGCATATCACAGGGGATGGACTGGTGGTGATTATAAGGGTTACAGAGCCATTATGAGAAGTGAATCAAAAGATTTTGAGAACTGGTCAGAATCAGAATTTCTTGAGTACCAGGATAATGTTGAACAGGAGCATCTTTATACAAATGCCATAACACCATATTTTCGTGCTCCGCACATTTATATTGGATTTCCAAAAAGATTTGTCCCTGAAAGACAAAAAGTTCAGCATCAATACCCAGGGGTTTCAGATGGAATTTTTATGACAAGCAGGGATGGAAAAAAATGGAAAAGATGGACTGAAGCATTTATCAGACCAGGAATACAACCAGAAAGATGGATTAACAGGAATAATATGACTGCATGGGGACTACTTGTGACAAAATCAAAATTGAATCCAGGAATTGATGAAATTTCCTTATATTCAAGCGAAGCATATTACACAGACAAAAACAGGTTAAGAAGATTTACAATCAGATTGGATGGCTTTGTTTCAATCAATGCAAAAAAACAGGGACAATTTGTCACTCATCCAATTATTTTTGATGGAAACAATCTGGTATTGAATTATTCCACATCAGCAGCAGGATTTATAAAAGTAGAAATACAGGATATTGATGGCAAACCGATTAAAAATTATTCCATCAATGATTGTGTTGAAATTTACGGTGATTCTATAGAAGAAAAAGTAAGATGGAACAATGGAGACGATGTAAGCAAATTAAAGGGAAAGCCAGTTAGATTAAGATTTGTGATGAATGATGCTGATTTATACTCAATCAGGTTTAAAAATTAACCTGTGGCGGTTATTTTCTTTTCAGAGGCATTCAAAAATTGTTTTTCTGCTCTCTCCATAAGAACATCATGCCCACCATCAAAAACATACAGGAAAACCCTTGAAGATGGAGCAATTTTACTTATTTCATTAAAAAGAATGGTCGCATGGGTGAATGGTACAGATTTATCAAATTTCCCGTGATAGATATAAACCTCTTTGCATTTTGCTATTTTCTCAGCATGAAACAAAGGAGAACGTTTTTTATACTCATCAATATGCTGGGTTGTTGGTGGACCTCCACAGCATGCTTCAATGTGAGGGCTGTAATTTGGGTTTTGAGAATGCCATGCAATCAGATCAGTGATTCCACAGAAACTTGCAACACTGCACCATAAATCAGGTCTATACCCAGCAAGCATCAAAGCCATATGCCCGCCACCGCTTCCACCGAAAAGAAAAATTTTTTCTCTATCAACAGGAAACATTGAACATACCTTTTCCACTGCATCCACAACATCCTGCATTGCAAAATGGCTGGCGCATGCCTGAGTAGCCCTTGGATTTGTTTTCAAATTTGGTCCTCGAAATTCAGGAAGAAGTAAATGCCACAAGTTTTTTTTAACCAGTGGATACAATGATTCAACAAGATTATACCTGTCATTGCTCCATGTGTGCAATCCAACAAGCAGTGGTGCAGGTTTATTCGAGGAGCATTTCCAGACAAGGTTTGGCTCCTTTGAGCCATCAATACTTGATGTAACAAAAATTTCCTCAATACCAGATTTTAATATGTGATTTTTATCCATAAAAATATTTTCAACCCAAATTCATAAAATGTCAAAAATAGACCCCAAATTTTGGTTCTTTCGTATTTAGTGTGGAAGAATTTCAGTGAGTACTTTAAGATAAAAGAGAAAAGGATAGGTAGTGTCAAATAAGTTATGAAATCCCCCTTTGTCCCCCTTTACCACCCTTCCACTCCCTCCTTTTCAATCCCCCTCAATCCCCCTTTATGAAAGGGGGAATTAAAGGGGGATTTGCAAAAAGGAAATCTTTCTCTCCCTCCTTTCCTAAAGGAGGGTTGGGGTGGATTTTTTGAGGAACTTCGCC